>Ga0302314_10020232_pt1 | contig 11016 bp, 14 predicted proteins | sample III_Palsa_N2_3_FD_200533 | JGI IMG/M metagenome (GOLD analysis project Ga0302314, IMG submission 200533) | Peat permafrost microbial communities from Stordalen Mire near Abisko, Sweden - III_Palsa_N2_3 | ecosystem: Environmental > Terrestrial > Soil > Palsa > Peat permafrost | place: Sweden... | reverse complement strand
GCACGAGGACGCCGGCCCACTCGGGGCAGAGCTCGATCATGATAAACGTTTCGCGAAAGAGCGGGTCGCTGCTGTTCCTGTAGAGGGCGTTGGTGTTGAGCATGGCCTGGAACTCTGGCGCGGCGACGACGGCCTGCACGGCCGGGGTGCGGAGGAAGGCGCGGAGCTGCTGCGCCGAGACGGTCATGGCTCGGCTAAACTCTTCGGCGGTGCGCTCGCTGTCGCCGGGCGGCAGCCTGTCGCTGGCGTGCAGGGTCACGTACTTTTCAAAGCGCACAATTCGCGCCGCGGCCTCGCGGTACACGAGCGCGGCCTCGCGGTATCCCGGGCACGACACGACATGGCTCATCGGACTCTGTTTCTCCTCGCGACTGGTTTGCTTGCCAATACCCTGGTGCTCTGGGGTTCGAGCGGCGGCAGGGCGCTGCTGCTGGCGGCGCACGCCGCCGACGGCGCGCGGGGCGTGGCGCGCGTGTTTTCGTCCGTGGATGCCTGGGAGGCGGCTATTTCCGCACAGGCGCCCCTGGCGCCCGAGCGCCTGGCGGTGCTCTTTGCGACGGCGGTTTTGGCGGCGTACGTAGTGTTTTAAACCAGCAGCTGCGCCATGGTCTCGTCGGGGTGCGCCGAGCACCAGGCGTAGACGGCGCGCACGCGGCACTCGGCGATGCGCCTGCGCTGCGCCGCGGTGCTGCCGGCGGGCAGGTCGGCGTACACGCGCGCGAAAAAGTCGTCAAACGAGGCGTCGCCGTCCGCCACCGGGTGCTCGGCGGGCGCGTCGAGCAGCGGCTTGGGCCCCGGGGCCGACGGCAGCGCCATGGCGGGCAGCGGCGGCAGCACGTCGGCGAGCTGCATGTGGCGGTGCTCAATCCACCGGGCGCCGTCGAACAGGGCGTAGACTTGCACGGGCACCGAGCGGCCCTTGCGCACAAAGCCAAACAGGCGCGTGTCCATGGCCAGGATGCTGGCCCCGTCGCGCAGGGCGTGGGCCGCGAGCTCGCCCAGGGAGTCAATGGCGTAGGCGGGCGCGCGCGCCAGGTCGGCGATGAGGCGCTCGTAGTGCGGCGGCGCGTCCTCGTACGCCTCGCCGCGGACCCAGAAGACGGCCAGCTCGGCGTGCTCGCGCATGGCGCGGAGCTGCGCGCCCGCGTGGGCGTGGTCCCAGGTGTAGCGCGAGGGGTACAGCGCGCGCACCAGCGCGTCGCCGTGGGCGTAGACGCGCGCCCTGCGGGGCTTGTCGTGCGCCACGGCGGCCCAGTTGAGGATTTTGCGCAGCGACTCGGAGGCCTCGTAGGCGCGCGTGCCCTCGATGGTGACGCGCTGCGTGCGCTGGCCCTTTACTTCCGGGGCGACCCGGATGCTGACGCCGTAGCGGCGGCTAGTGTACCTGACCTGCGCGGCCTTGACGCCGAGCACCAGGCCCACCTGCTTGGTCTCCACGTCGATGGCGAACGACATGCGCTCACACACGCGCGCGCGCGATGGCGCTGGAGCTGTCCGACTACTGGCCCGCGCTGGGGCAGGACGCGACGACGCAGCGGCCGCGCGTGGCGTACTGCGCGAACGAAGTGTTTGTGGGCGTGCTCAACCGCGCGCTGGACCTGCCGCGGCTGGTGTGCCGCTACCCCTGGCTGGAGTTTGACCCGCGCACGTTTGCGGCCGCCAAGTGCCATTTCGAGGACCCGCGCATGACCCTGCTCATCTTCGACACGGGGCGCGTGGTGGCCGTGGGCGGCACGTCGGCGTACGCGACTCGGTACGCGCTCACCAAGCTGGCGTGGCTGCTGCGCAACGACTACCCGGGGCTGTCGCTGCGCGAGGTGGGCATGCAGAACTTTACGTGCACGGTGGACCTGGGCTTTGCGGTGGACGTGCGGCGGTGCGCGCGCGAGCGGCCGGGCAAGTGCGAGACGCTGCTGGAGCTCTTTCCGGGCATGCACGTGCGCGTGTACTATGGCGAGAACAAGGTGAGCACCGTGCGCCACATTGTGTTCGAGGAGGGCAACATCGTGGTCACCGGCGCGCACACGCGCGAGGAGGCCGGCGAGTCGCTCGTCGTGGCGATTCCGTTCTACCACGAGTTTCGCGTCGAGCGCGGCGGCAGCCGCAAGCCCGACCCCGGCGTGCGCGCCGCCGTCGACAAGGCGGTGCAGAAGGAGGTCAACGCCATCCTGCGCAAGTTTAGGCGCTAGTTGTACACATCGCTGCAGCCGCGGTGGCAGGTGTAAAACGCGTGCATGGGCTCGTCCGGGTTGCGGATCTGCAGCAGGTCCAGGGGCAGCCGCCAGCGCGAGCCGCACTTGCGGCAGGGCAGGTTCTCCATGTACACGTAGCGCACCACCGGGGGCTGCTTGCGGTCCGTCTCGGCGCGCGAGGCGCGCTCCCACTCGTCCCACTTGTCGAGGGCGAACCCGTCCATGAGGCAAGAGTGGGGCGCACATGTGCTAAAATGAACAGCCAGCGGCGCCAGGTGCCGACGGCCGTGCTGCTCGAGCTGCTGCGCATGCAGGACGAGTCGCCGCACATTCGCGCGGCGATGGACGCGCGCTTTGCTGGCGTGTTCACCGACGAGCTGGAGCTGACCATGCGCGGCGGGGCGCGCAACCCCACCGTCGACTACCTGGTGGAGCACCACATGCGCGCCGAGTGCTTCAAGATTGACCGCCTCTTCTCGGGCTGGGGGCTGTGCGTCTTCCGCTTCGTGCAGCGCCTGGCGCCCAACAGCGAGCCGCGCAAGGCCAAGTACGCCAGGCTGCTCAACAAGCCCCGCGACGACCCGGCGCTGCAGTTTGTGCTCGACGTGGTGCCCGTGGTGCCCGCGCCCACGTCGTTTTCGCTGTTCCAGTACGTGGACGACGAGGACCGCGACGCCTTCGCGGCCGAGGCCACGGACGGCAAGGTGGAAATGTTCGTGGTCAGGTCGCTGCGCGTGGGCGGCCCGCAGCTGGTGGACGACGTGCAGCAGCTCATCGTGTCCTCGGACATGGGCAGCCTGCTGTACGAGTGGCGCACGCTGAAGCGGCTGCGCGGGATGGCCGAGAACGCGCTGGACAACGCGGCGTGCCCGCCCATCCTGCTGGAGCAGGTGCCGCCCACGGCCTACAACGTCGACGCGCTGGACAACCAGCGCCGCACGGCGATGGAGGCCTTCCGCGCCGCCGGCGGCGAGCTGGGCGGCCACGTGGCCAGCTCGTACACCGAGCCCGACGCGCGGGACACGGTCGTGCGCCGGCGCCCGGTGGCCGAGCTGCACCAGCTGATCGACGCCGGGCGGCGCCCCGACCCGGCCGACATGATCGTGACGCTGCCCCGGTACACGCGCGTGTCGGCGTCGGTGCCCGCCCCCGAGCTCGAGGCGCCGCTGGCCATGCGCGAGGCCAACTGGATGGCCACCGTGGCGGCCATCATCCGCGTGCCCCCGAGCTACCTGGGCGGCGTGCAGCGCACGTCGGCCATCAACGACAAGCAGAGCACCATGGCCTCGGACGTGGACAAGGACCGCTACATGCAGGGCGTCGTGGGCGCGCAGCGCGACCTCATGCACTTTTTCAAGACTGTGTTTGCGCTGCTGGGCGAGCGCAACGTCGAGGTGCACCTGCCCATTTCCTCGCGCGCCACGCTGGAGCAGCTGCAGCTCCTGCACGACACGGGCGCCATCTCGCGCCGGACCTACAACGAGCACGCGGTGCGCAACGCCGGCATGCACCCCAACCTGGCGCTGTTTGTATAATCACACACACACACACACCTCAAACATGAGCACCCCAGCAGTCACGATTGGCATGAAGTGCGGCTTGACGCACTCGCTTAGCGCCATGCGCGCCGAGCTGCGCGACGGCGTCTGCCGCGGCCTGCACCAGTACGTGAGCGCCGCGGTGGCGCTCACGGCGGTGCAGGAGGAGATTTGCGAGCGCGTGCTGCTCAAGTGCGCCGACGCGGCGCGCATCGACCACAAGGTGACGATTCTGCCCGCGCACGTGCAGGCGGCCAAGGCCAACGACGCCGAGCTGAGCGCCATCCTGCCCGGGCTCTTGTACGAGCCCGAGGTCAAGGTCGTCACCGCCGCCGCCGTGGCGGCGCAGAAGAAGCGCCGCGCCGAGGAGCTGGGCGTCTCGGTGGACGACCTCTCCATCACCGAGAAGCGCCTCAAGCACGAGCGCGAGGCCAAGGCCAAGGGCCTCACCGTCGAGGCGCTCCAGGCCAAGAAGGACAAGCGCGTCGCCGCCCTGCGCGCCTACCAGGAGAAGAAGAAGCTGGAGAAGCAGGAGCCGAAAGTGGTTGCGTAATCCACACACACACACACTTTTCCAATGCAGGCCGCGCTCTGCGCCGAAGAGGCGCGTCTTTTGCAAGAGCTCTCGTTGCACTACGACGCGCCCAAGGGCATGCCGCTGGTGCTCGAGGCCTGCCTGCTGGCCGCGGCGCACTGCCGCGCCGCGGCCTCGAGCGCCAGCCGCGAGGACGCGGCGCGCCTGACCGCGCTCGTGGCAGAGCTCCACGACACGTTTCGCGACGTGGAGGACGACTTGAACCGCACCAACAGCGTGGCCATGGCCGAGATGACCATGACCATGTCCCGCGCGCTGCGCAAGACGGACGCGCCCGCAATCTCGTACTCGGCCATGGCCGGCGAAATCCGCGCCGAAGTCGCCCGGCTGCAGCGCGCCCGCGAGGACCGCCGCCCCGCGCGCCCCCGCGACGCGGGCCGCGACGAGTTCATCAGCGCCGAGCTCCAGCACTTGTTTACCAAGGCGCCCGAGGAGTCGCCGCGCCACGAGCAACTGATCGCCGCCGTCGAGGCCCTGGGCCCCGCCGAAGACGGCGAGCAGGAGGCGGCCGCGCGGCAGGCGCTCGAGGCCACCAACCTCACGTGGGTGGAAGTGCCCGCGGTGGACGAAATGGACCGCCTGGCGGTGCGCTACGCAGAGATGGAGGTGCACAACGCGGCCGCCAGGGAGCGCAACCGCGATGGCCTCGCCGACGCCATGCTCAACAACAAGGTCTTTTGCGAAGAGGCCATTTGGGAGGCGCCGCCCAGGCTGCCAAATGAGGAAAAGGCCGAGTAACGCACTTTTTCCTTCTTTTCCAAATGCGCGCGTGCCTGGTGTGCGGCGAGCTGAGCACGACGCGGTGCGGCAAGTGCAAGGCGGTGTACTACTGCGGCCCCGAGTGCCAGAAGAAGCACTGGGAGTCGCACCGGGAAATGTGCGCCGTCGCGGCGGACCCCGAGGCGTGGAAGGGGCTGATTGGCAACAGCGACGTGCTCGACTACATGCAGGCCCAGGGGCTTTGCAAGCTCTACGTGGACGCGCTGCGGAGCACGGCGGCCTACCGGGGGTTTTGCGTGGCGATGCAGACCGTGGGCGGCCAGGTGGCGGCCAAGCTGCCCAAGGAGCGCGACGACGAGCTGACGCAGGCGTGGATCATGGCCATCGGCGAGCGGCCGGCGGAGCGCGAGCTGCTAACCGTGCCAGTGTGCGCGCGGGCCATGTGCCCCGGCAACAAGCTCCCGGTGGCCGCGGCGCGCACGGCGTGCCGGCTGGTCGAGCTGGCGCCCGTGGCCGAGGCGCGGCAGTTTCTCGTCATCGCGTGCAACGTGCACGGCGCAGCGGACCTTTACCCCGCGCTGGACGGCCCCGCGGCCCTGCTGCTGGCCGGGGACTCTGTTTGCGCGCGCGTGCTCATGGACCTGCTGCCGCCCGAGAGCGAGGCGCGCGCGCGCTGCGCGGAGACGGTGGCCAAGGGGATGGAAGCGGGGTTTAGTTGTTAATGACGTCGTGCAGCCTGGCGAGGAGCGGGCCGAGCGCAAAGGCGCGCTGGCACTGCGGCAGCCCCTGGGCGACGCGCTTGTGCTCGTCCACTTGGCCGGTGACGTGGTAGCGCTCGAGCATGTCCACGTAGTCGCGCAGGCGGCGCGAGTCGATGAGGTCGTCGAGCACGTCGTGCAGGCCGCTGTGGTCGGGGCTGGCGCGCAGCGCGGCCGAGGACCAGGTGGTGACGCGCGTGTTGAGGTCGAGCTCCAGGGCCGCGACCGCGGGGCCGTGGAGCGCCTCGGCGGAGCGCACGGTGACGTGGTGCAGGTACTCCATGTCGAGCGCGATGAGCACCTCGAGGCGGTCGTGCGGGTGCGCCTCGCGCCAGGCGCGCGCGTCCTCGACGAAGCACGAGACGTCCGTGCACAGCAGCGTGACGTCGCCGCAGTCGGCGTGCGTCCACACAATGTCGGGCCAGTCGGCGCTCGCGTCAATCTTGCCCGCCTCCAGCGGAGGCGCAAACTCCAGGCCGGGCATCGGGTCGTCGTCGTCGTCTTGCGGCTCGCACTGGACGTCGATGACCGGCATGGCGGCGTCGTACACGAGGAGGGGCTGCTCGTGGCCCACGGCTGCGCAAAACGCCTCGGCAAACTCAGCGTCGGGCGTGAGCAGCGCCGAGGGGCCGGGCAGGCGGCCGCCCCAGCGCTTGAGGGCCGCGCGGCAGGCGCTCAGGCGCCCGCCCTTGTGCGCGCAGGCGCCGAGGTGCTGCTGCGCGTCGAAGCGGGCCAGCGCCTCGGCGTACGGGAGCGACTGGTCAAATAGGTGCAGGCCGTGGTGCGGCCAGACGTGGCGGTAAATGTACGTGGCAAAGACCGCGCGCGTGGCCGCGCCAAAGTTGACGCGCATCTTGCGCTTCTCGCAGTCCTCGCGCATCGCGACGTAGAGCCTGTCGACCAAATCGACCACGGGGCCCTTGGCGGCGCGGTGGCGCATGATGGCCGTGGCGTCGTCCAAAGCGGGCGGGCCGCGCAGGCCCAGAATGTCGCGCGCGAGGTGCGGCGCGCGCTGGCCCCAGAGCGCCACGGTGGTCGTGCGCTCGAGGGGCACGTGGCCCAGAAATATACCCGCCGCGCGCAGCACGTGCTCCACGGGCAGCGCGAGCATAAAGTCGCACGGGCGCGCGATCAGCCGCTCGGCCATCAGGGGCGCCTGCGCGAGCACGTCGAGCGCGTCCTCCTGGCCGCCCATCACCACGGTCGCACCGGATAGCACGGTCACGCTGGCTCTCTGCAGGGCTCGGCCTCGGCCACCAAACACTGGGCTGCCGCGCGCGTCGCGCAGGGCCCCGAGCTCGTCCTCGAGCGGGCACGCCGGGCCCTCGACGATGCACAGCACCCTGTCGCCCAGGCGCAGCAACTGACCATAGGCCGGGGCGATGAGGGCGTCCACATAGGGCTCGAGGCGCACGAGCATTTTTTTGTGTGTGTGTGACAGGGTGCAAAAGCCGGTTCACGCGCCGCCGAAAACGCGCGCCCAGGCGTCGCACTCGGCCGCTTCCTGGGGCGTGACCGAGGCGGCCGAGGGGCCAAAGTGCTCCAGCGCGAGCGGCGGCACGTCAAAGGCGGCGCCCTGCTCGAGCTTGAACAGCGTGCTCACGTGCACGGCCCCGCACGCCTCGCAGGTGCGCAGCTTCACGGCGTCGGCGCTCAGGATCATGGGGCAGAGCGGGCACGGGGGCTCGTCGCCGAGCGGCCGGTAGCCCGCGGGCCCCGGGGCGAAGAAGCGCGAGGCGTGCAGGGGGTCGAGCTGCAGCCGCCTGGCCGCGTTGACGGCGCGCACGACGTCGGCGCACGAAAAGCCCTGCATGGCATCGGCGAGCGCGCGCATCTGCGCGGCCGGCAGCGCGGCCGCGCCCAGCTTGGCGTGGAGGAGCTCGAGGCGCTCGTCGGCGTTGGGCAGGCCCACGAGCACCGGCACGTCGAAGCGGCGCCTAAAGCCCACGTCCAGCACGCTCGGGTGGTTGGTGGCGCCCACGAGGAGCACGCCCTGCAGAGGCTCGATGCCGTCGAGGGCGACGAGCAGCTGCGCCTTGGCCTGCTTGGAGGCCTCGTGCTCGCCCTCCTGCCGAGCGGCCATGAGCGCGTCGATTTCGTCGATGAAGATAATCGCGGGAGCCGCGGCGCGCGCCTGCGCAAAGAGCGCCGCAATGTTCTTTGGCGTGTCGCCGACCCACTTGTCAACGAGGTCCTTGGTCTCGATGGCGAAGAACGCGGCGCCCGCCTCGCCGGCCAGCGCGCGGGCCAGCAGCGTCTTGCCCGTGCCCGGCGGCCCAAAGAGCAGAATGCCGCGCGCCGGCGGCGCCACGCTTACGAGCGAGGGGAAGCGCTGCGGCACGAGCACGGCGTTGGTCAGCGCGCGCTTGGCCACGTGCTGGCCCACGACGTCGCTGAAGCGCGCCTTGGGGCGCTCGAGCGCGGCGAACTGGCGCGCCTCGCCGCGCGCCTGAGGCGGCGCGGCGCGCAGCAGGTCGGCCTGCTCGGCGTACTGCACCATCTTGGCCAGGATGATGGCGCGCTCCTCGGGGCTCTTGACGGCGGCGAGGGCGTGCTGGAAGAACTGGCCGGCGTGCTCGTACGCGCGCCCCGCCTCGGCCCGCTCGCCGAGGCGCTGCAGCCGCACGGCTTCTTCCGCGCGCGCGATTCCCTGCTGCAGCATGTGTGTGTGTGACACAAATGCTGTCGCGCGTGGCCCTGCTGCGCGCGAGGCACGCGGGCAAGACGGACGACGAGATTGCGCGCGAGCTGGCGCGCAAGGCGGCCGTGGCGCGCCTGGGCGTGCACACGTCCAAGAACGACTACGGGCGCCGCGACGAGTATTACGGCTTTGTGGCCGAGGTCAACGAGCTCGAGGCGGGCCGCACGGCGCTGCTGCGCGCCAAGGTGCTCAGGCTGTGCCACCCCGGCCTCGGCGACGCGGACATCGCGCTGGGGCTCAAGGCGCGGCTGACCGTCCTGCTCCAGCAGGCCGAAAAGGCCGATGCGCTGCACGTCGGTTTTTGCAAGGCGCGCGCGCTGCCCGCGGAAGCGCGGCCGCTCGAGGTTGGCGGCCACGCGCTGGGCCACGCCGCCAACCTCGAGTGGCTGTACCAGCAGGCCCTGCTCGACTACCTGCGCTGCGCCCGCGCCGTAGTCGAGTGCGAGGCGGACATGGCGGTAATGCTTTAATCGCACACACAATGCTCTGCGTGGGCCTGGGCGTGACCGCGCTGCCGGGCGTAGAGCTCGTGGCCGACTGGCGCGCGCGGCTGAACAGGGACACGCGCTCGGTGGCGCTTTACGCGGACGACGAGGCGCTGTACATTGGCGCGGCGCGCGAGATTCGCGCGCTGGCGCCGCTGGCTGAAATATGGCGCACCACCGCCGCGCCGCCGCTCGCGAGCGCGGCGGCGCTGCCGCTGGTGCCCTTCAAGACGTGCACCGAGGCCGAGATGGCCTTTTGCGACCCCGGCCCCGCCGCGGGCGACTACTCGATGCTGGCAGTGGCGCAGCGGCAAAGGTTCAAGGCCACCGGCGGCCACGCCGCGCTCGAGGCCGAGGCGCGCGCCTGGCTGCGCGACTTTATCGACCGCGTGCCCCACCCCGTCGGCGAGACCAAGCTCGCGTACTTTTACCGCTGGCGCGACGCCTGGGCCGCGCGCCTGATGGACGACAAGCAGGCCAGGCTCGTCGCGCTCAAGACTGAGATGGACCGCCTCATGCTCCGCCTGGACGTGGCCAAGCAGGTCCTGCTCCGCCAGCTCGTGCCCTCGGTGGTCGAGGTGCTGCCCAACGTGGGCGAGATTACTTTGCGGGAAATCGGCCCCGCCGCGCGCGAGGCCAATGCCAAGCGCTACCTCGAGCTCGAAAAGGCGTACAATGAGCTGCTCACCGTCGACGCATTTACACTTTTGCGCAAAGAATTGTAAATGGCCGTGCACATTCCTGCTGCTCGAGCAGCGCGGCGCGCTGCACGAGTTTTGCAAGGCCAAGGGCGTGGCCGTGCCCCAGTTTACGCACGACCACTCGCCGGCCAACGACGCGGCCTGCACGGCTAAACGGGCCGCGTTCGTGGCCTCGCTCACGTGGGAAAAGCAGCAGTAAAGCGCCTTTTTTTTTCCACACACACACACACACACGCACATGCAGGTCAAGCTGCACTCGGATCCCTTTGTGGGCGTGCTGCAGATTAAAGGCGTGCGGGCGCGGCTGGTCTTGTTCAACGGCCCGAGGCGCATCCAGCTGCGCGTGGCCCTGGCCGCGTGCGCGACGCACCGCGACGTGCTGGGCTTGTTTTTTAGCGTTCCGCGTCCGCCGAGGTGCTTTGGCCGGCTAATTGAGGGCCGGTTCTCGGGCACGCAGCACCAGGCGGTGGCGTGCTTTATCAAGCTGGCCAAGGACGTGGGCCGCATGGCCGACCAGGCTGAGGCGGTCGACGAGTACGAGGCCGAGCTGCGCAGACTGGCGTGGGAGGGTCAGCATTTGTAAAACACACACACACACGCACATGCTGCTCTACCTGTTGCAGGGCGTGCTGGTGACGTTGCCGGCGCTGTCGGTGACGTTCCACCTGGAGCAGCTGGGGTTTTCAATTGCGCAAATCGCAATGGTGGACGGCGGCATCAACGCGGCGTGGATGGTGCGCCACGTGTTTGCCGAGCGCTACGTGGACTTGTACCGCGCGCTGGCGGTGCTGTCGTGGGCGCTCTTGCCCCAGGCCAGGGGCGCGCTCGCAGTGGTGGTGCTCATGGTGGTGTCGGAGACGTGCGTGGCGGCGCACCACACGGCGCTGGAGAGCCCTGGAATAACGCGCAACGTGGTGCGCGCGCTGCTGATTGGCCAGGCGATTGGCGGGCTCGTGGGCGGCGCGATGAAGGAAGAGCTGGGCCACGACGCCGTGTACACCACCGAGGCGGGCATCTTCGTGCTGGCCATGGTGCTCGCGGCCGTGTTGCCGGTCTGGGCGCTGGGCCCCGAGCCGAGGGTGCAAGGCCGCAAGCCCGCGCCGATGATGCGCGTCTTTATTCTAATGGCCGCCGCGTCGCCGTCGCCCAGCTCGGCGCTCTTCTTTTACTTTTCCGACGTGCTCAAGATCACGCCCAGGCAGTTTGGCAGGCTGGACGCGCTGGGCACGGCCGTGAGCTTTGCCGGGACGTTTATGGGCCGCGTGCCGCACGTCGCGGCCTACGTGGGCGCCTCGCAGGTGCTGGGCGTCTGCGTGGTGATGCTCA
>Ga0302314_10020231_pt1 | contig 11016 bp, 7 predicted proteins | sample III_Palsa_N2_3_FD_200533 | JGI IMG/M metagenome (GOLD analysis project Ga0302314, IMG submission 200533) | Peat permafrost microbial communities from Stordalen Mire near Abisko, Sweden - III_Palsa_N2_3 | ecosystem: Environmental > Terrestrial > Soil > Palsa > Peat permafrost | place: Sweden... | reverse complement strand
CGCCCTCACGCTTTCCCCGACCATGTGCGCGCTGTTCCTGCGCGATGAGAAGCACGCCAGGCACGGAGCGGTGTACCGGGTCATCGAGCGCGGTTTTGATCTGATGTTATCCAGCTATACGCGCGGACTTGATTTCGTACTGCGCCACCAGCGCGCGACGCTTGCCACGTTCCTGGCCACCATGGCTCTCACGGTGGTGCTCTACATCATGATCCCCAAGGGTTTCTTCCCGCAGCAGGATACGGGCATCATCATTGGGAGTTCGGATGCGCCGCAGGACATCTCCTTCGCCGAGATGGTGCGCCGCCAGCATCTGCTCACCGATATCGTCGCACAGGATCCGGATGTGAGCGGCTATGGGGCTTTTGTAGGTACCGGCCGGGCCATCAATAACGGCTTTGTCATCATCGCGCTCAAGCCGCGCGATCAGCGTGGTGCGAGTGCCGATCAGATCATACGGCGCCTGCGCGAAAAGATCACTGAGGTGCCTGGCGCGACGTTGTATATGCAGGCCTCGCAGGACCTCAATGTCGGAGGCCGCGGCACGCGTACGCAATACCAGTACACCTTGCAGGATGCGGACATCAACGAGCTCAACGAGTGGGCGCCGAAGCTGCAGGCGCAATTGGGGCAATTGCCGCAATTGCGCGACGTGAGCACCGATCAGCAGACCAACAGCACCATGCTGTCGATGACCATAGATCGCGATCAGGCCGCACGCTTTGGCATCCAACCCTCGCTGATCGATCAGACGCTAGACGATGCCTTCGGCCAGAGGCAGGTCACGCAGTATTTCACGCAGCGCAACGCCTATCACGTGATCCTCGAGATCACCCCGGCGCTGCAGAGCGATCCGCAGACGCTCTCGAAGATCTACGTCAAGTCCCCGGCCACCGGCATGATGGTGCCGCTCTCGACCTTCGTGAAGTACGACACGCAGCACGTGACCTTCCTCTCGATCAACCATCAGGGCCAGTATCCGGCCGTCACGCTGTCCTTCAATCTTGCCCCAGGCGCGGCGCTGGGCGACGCGGTCAATGCGATCAATAAGGCAGCGGAAGATATTCGTCTGCCCGCGACCGTCACTCCGGGCTTTCAGGGTGCGGCGCAAGCCTTCCAGAGTTCCCTGAAGTCCCAACCCTATCTGATCCTGGCTGCGCTCGTTACCGTTTATATCATCCTGGGTATGCTCTACGAGAGCTACATCCATCCGTTGACGATCCTCTCGACACTGCCATCTGCCGGCGTCGGGGCGCTCCTGATGCTGATGCTGTTTCACTTCGATCTGTCGGTCATCGCGCTGATCGGCATCATTCTGCTGATCGGTATCGTCAAGAAGAACGGCATCATGATGGTGGACTTCGCGCTGCAGGCTGAGCGCGAGCAGCACCTGTCGCCCGAGGCCTCGATCCGTCAAGCCTGCCTGCTGCGCTTTCGGCCGATCATGATGACCACGATGGCAGCGCTGCTCGCGGCATTGCCAATGATGCTGCAGCATGGCACTGGCTCGGAGCTGCGTCGCCCGCTCGGCTTCACGATGGTCGGCGGCCTGCTGCTGAGCCAATCCCTCACGCTGTTCACGACCCCGGTGGTCTATCTGTATCTGGATAAGTTCACCGGCGCGCGCCGCCGCCAGCGCACGAGCGAACGGCCGCACGCTTCGGAGCACTCAACGGTCACGCCGCTGGCCGCAAGGATGAGGCACGTTGGGACATGAAAGTTTTGCTGGTCGAGGACAACGAACGCGTTACGCAATTCGTCGTCAAAGGACTCAAGGAGTCCGGACACACCGTGGATCACGCTGACAACGGCCGCGACGGCATGTTCCTGGCCGCCAGCGAGCCCTACGATGTGATCATCATGGATCGCATGCTACCGGGCGAGATCGACGGATTGGCGATCGTCGAGGCATTGCGCAAATCCGGCAAGCACACGCCGATTCTGATCCTGAGCGCGCTCTCCGACGTCGATGAGCGCATTCGCGGCCTACGCAGCGGCGGGGATGACTACCTGACCAAGCCGTTCGCGTTCGGCGAGCTGCTCGCGCGGCTCGATGCGCTGTCGCGGCGCGGGCAGGGTGAGGGCGCGCAAACCAAACTCGAGGTCGGCGACCTGCGCGTGGATCTGCTGAATCGCAAAGTCACGCGCGGCGCGCGCAGCATTGTGCTGCAACCGCGCGAATTCAAGCTGCTCGAGTACCTGATGCGGCACGCCAATCAGGTGGTCACGCGCACGATGCTGCTGGAGAACGTGTGGGACTATCACTTCGATCCGCAGACCAATGTCGTGGACGTGCACATCAGCAAGCTGCGCCAGAAAATTGATGCCGATTTCGAGCGCCCATTGCTGCGAACCGTGCGCAACGCCGGCTACACGATGAGCGCGCAGGACTAAACATATGCGTTCCTCGGCTACCAATCTCGCGCTCGCCTATATCCTGCTGGGTCTGGCGGCGCTGGCGTTATTTGCCGCACCGCTCTGGTACGCCTGGCGCGTGACCATCCAGGACGGACGCGTGGAGATCCTGCAGGCCGACGCACAGCGCCTGACCGATGTGTTTCGGCGCGAGGGTCCGAATGGGCTGGCGGCCTATATCACCCGGCGCGTCGACGCGCAAATTGCCGGCGAGCGATTTCTGCTGCTGGCCGATGAGGACTACCAGCCGCTGGCGGGAAACTTGAAGGCCTGGCCGCAGAATGCGCCGCCGGAATCCGGCGTACACACGTTCGACGTTACTGTGAATGGCCGCACCGGGAGTGGCGTGTTTGTTCGCGTGGATCTGCCCGGAGGCTACAATCTGCTGGTCGGACGCGATCTGGCGCGATTCGCGCCGCTCGAGCACCGCTTCTGGTACGCGCTGGCGAGCGCGGTGGGCTTCCTGTCGATCGTCGGTGCATTCGGCGGCTTTCTGATCCGGCGCGCGCTGCTCGAGCGCATCTTTGGCATACGCCAGACCGTGTCGGCGATCATCCAGGGCGATCTGAGCCGGCGCCTGCCGATTCAGCCCGGTGGCGATGAGCTCAACACCCTCTCGCAGACGATCAATGGCATGCTCGAGCAGATCGAGCACCTCATCCATGGCGTGCGCAATGTCTCCAATTCCATCGCGCACGATCTGCGCACGCCGCTCGCTGAACTGCGCTCTCGACTCGAGGAGCTCTCGCTGACGAGACCCGCACCCGAGATAACCTTCCCCGAGCTCGAGGCAGCCGTCGCAGATGTCGATCGCGTGATCCGCCTGTTCAATGCGCTGCTCAGACTTGCGGAGATCGACAGTGGTCTGCGTCGCTCTGGCTTCGTGCCTGTAGACCTAGCGGTCGTTGCTGCCGATGCGGTCGAGTTCTATCTGCCGGCCGCGGAAATCAAGGGCCGCACGCTCAGCCTCGTGAGCGACGGGCCGGCCCCGATCCGGGGCGATCCGGTTTTGCTGGCGCAAGCGCTCGGCAATTTGATCGACAACGCGCTTAAGTACACGCCCGATGGCGGTCGTATTCAAGTTGAAGTCCGACGGGCCGCGAACCAGTTGGTACGTGTGAGCGTCGGCGACAGTGGACCGGGCATCCCGGATGCCGAGAAGCCCAAAGTCATCGAGCGCTTCTACCGCGGCGACCGCAGCCGCGGCACCCCGGGCGTTGGCCTGGGCCTGAGCCTGGTCGAGGCGGTGGCCCGATTGCACGGCAGCTCGCTGCTGTTTGAGGACAATTGGCCAGGATTGCGCGCGAGCATGGTATTGCAGCTCGATACATCGGGGATTGCACAAGCGGTGCTCACACCGAGCGGCAACGCGGCGCTGCACCCGAGCTATTCTGACAGGCTCGCGGCGGGGTGAAAGCCAAATTGATCGTGCTGATCTGCAATCTTGCAGCTGTCCGAACGGCGCGCTAGGCTGCTGGATTGATTGCAATGAGCGCGGTGCATGCAGCGAGCCTTGATCACCGGCATCACCGGCCAGGATGGTGCCTATCTTGCCGAGCTTTTGCTCGACAAGGGCTATGAAGTCCACGGCATCAAACGCCGCGCTTCATCGTTCAATACCGACCGCATCGATCATCTGTACCAGGACCCGCATGCGCGCGGTGTGCGCCTGCACCTGCATTACGGTGATCTGACCGATGCAACCAATCTGATCCGCATCATCCAGCAGGTGCAGCCGGATGAGATCTACAACCTCGCCGCGCAGAGTCATGTCGGAGTGTCGTTTGAGACCCCGGAATACACGGCGAATTCCGATGCGCTCGGGACGCTGCGCGTACTCGAGGCGATCCGCATTCTCGGATTGACCGAGCGCACGCGTTTCTATCAGGCCTCGACCTCCGAGATGTTCGGCAAGGTGCAGGAAGTGCCGCAGCGCGAAACCACTCCGTTCTATCCGCGCTCTCCTTATGGCGCGGCGAAGGTCTATGCCTACTGGATCACGGTCAACTATCGCGAAGCCTATGGGATGTACGCCTGTAACGGGATTCTGTTCAATCACGAGTCCCCGGTTCGCGGCGAGACCTTCGTCACGCGCAAGATAACGCGCGGACTTGCGCGCATCAGCGAGGGACTCGAAGAGTGTTTGTTCCTGGGCAATCTTGATTCGTTGCGCGATTGGGGTCATGCGCGTGACTTCGTGCGCGCGCAATGGCTCATGCTGCAACAGCCGCAGGCCGAGGACTTCGTGATCGCGACCGGCGAGCAGCACTCGGTGCGCGAATTCGCTGAGCGGGCCGCGCAGTTGCTCGGGATGCGTCTGGAATGGACGGGCACGGGGATCGAGGAGCGCGGTGTCGATGCCAAGAGCGGACGCACGATCGTCAGGATCGATGCACGCTATTTCCGTCCTACGGAAGTCGAGACCTTGCTCGGCGATGCCAGCAAGGCGCTGCACAAACTGGGCTGGAAGCCGGAGACTGATTTCCAGACTTTGATCGCCGAGATGGTCAAGGAGGATCTGGAGCTCGCGCGGCGCGATGCGGTCATGACGCGCGAGGGCTTCAAGACCTACCAGTACCGGGAATAGGGCCCGTGCCGGACTCCCTTATATATGTCGCTGGCCACAATGGTCTCGTAGGCTCGGCTCTGGTGCGGCGGCTGCGGGCTGCCGGGTTGAGCAACCTGCTGCTGCGCTCGCGTGCCGATCTGGACCTGACTTCGGCTCCGGCGGTTGAGGCGTTCTTCGCCAAGCATCGCCCGGAACTTGTCTACCTCGCGGCAGCCAAGGTCGGCGGCATAGAGGCCAATCGCAGTCAGCCGGTGGCATTCCTGCGCGAGAATCTGCTGATTCAAACCCACGTGATCGACGCCGCGTATCGCCATGGCGCGCGCAAGCTCTTGTTCCTCGGATCGAGCTGCATCTATCCGCAGCTCGCGCCGCAGCCCATGCGCGAGGAGTACCTGCTGACCGGGGCGCTCGAGCCGACCAACGAGTGGTACGCGATTGCCAAGATCGCAGGCCTGAAATTGTGCCAGGCTTATCGGCGCGAATACGGGTTCAACGCCATCTGTGCCATGCCGACCAATCTGTACGGCCCCGGCGATAACTTCGATCTCAAGGGCTCACACGTATTGCCGGCGCTGATGCGCAAGTGCCACGAGGCGAAACTGCGCCAGGCGCCGAGCGTGGAAGTCTGGGGTACTGGCACGCCTCGCCGTGAATTCCTGCACGTCGATGATCTGGCCGATGCCTGTGTTTATCTGATGCAGCACTACGAGGGCGAGAGCCCGATCAATGTCGGCTGGGGCGAGGATGTGAGCATCGCTGAGCTCGCGCGCATAGTGGCCGATACCGTGGGCTTTCGCGGAGCATTGCAGTTTGATTCGTCCAAACCCGATGGTACGCCACGCAAACTATTGGATACCTCGCGCCTGACGGCGCTCGGCTGGCGTCCCACGATCACGCTCGAGGCGGGCCTGGCGAGTACCTACGAGTGGTACGTTTCGCAGACGCAAGAGCGGCACGCACAGGGCCTGCGTCTATAGACGTAAACGCCGCGTGGCACGCGGTTGAATGTCACGAATCACGCTGGAATAATCTCCCCGATCCCGCAGGGGCGTGCGTTATGATTGCGGCGGTGCCTGACGGGCACTGCCTTACTACTTTTTAGGGAAGACGAATGAAGTCGAAAGTTGCCGTTATGGCCGTACTGGTCGCGACACTGTCCCTGGTCCCGATGATCGCGTCGGCGAAGACCCGCCACCATCATCACCATCATCATCAGCACCACCATCCCGCCGCGCGCTTGAAATAAGCCGCGCCGCGCAAGGCTCAAGCCGCTACGCTGCTCTCCAGTTTGGCGTGCAGCGAGATCTGCGCGCGCAAAACGCGCGATACCGGGCAGTTGACCTTGGTATCCTCCGCGATCTGCTGGAACTTGTCAGCCGTAAGACCGGGCACCCAGGCCTCGTTCTCGAGATGCACTGTTGTGATGGTCCAGTTGCCGGCGACCTGTTCGAGTGTGACCGTCGCCGACGTCGCCAGACGCTTGGGCGTGAAGCCGGCCTTGCCCAGGTTCGCCGTCAAGGCCATCGTAAAGCAGCCGGCGTGGGCTGCAGCGATGAGCTCTTCGGGATTGGTGCCTTTGGCGCCTTCAAAACGCATGGCAAAACCGTAAGGAGTCTCGTGCAGGGCCCCGCTGTGAGTTGAGAGCGCACCCACGCCACTCTTGAGATCGCCACGCCAGATTGCTGAGCCGGTTTGCTTCATCACCCCACTCCTTTGTATTGTCCCCATTACTCTATCCGCGTGACTGTACAGCCGCGTGTGGCTGCGGCGCCAGCCCTTCATCAGTCGATTCCGACACAGGAGCTCGATGGACGAACCCCCGTGGCTGTCCTGGGTACGCGAAGTCCAGGCGATCGCGCAGACCGGGCTGACCTTCGCGAGCGATCCCTACGATCTGGAGCGCTATCGGCGTCTGCGTGAGATTGCCCTGACGATGCTCGCGCAGGGCTCGGGCAGCCCGATCGAGCCGATTCGCGAGCTCTTCGAGCAGGACCTGGGCTATCCAACCCCCAAGGTCGACGTGCGCGGCGCGGTATTTCGCGACCAGCGAATCCTGCTGGTGCGCGAGATCAGCGACGGAGGCTGGACATTGCCGGGCGGCTGGGCCGACGTGAACCAATCCGCCCGAGAATGCGTCGAACGCGAGATTCGCGAGGAATCGGGTTTCGAGGCGCGCGCGGTCAAGCTCGCTGCTCTCTACGACTACCGGCGCCAAGGGCACCGGCGAGCCCATCCTTACTCTATATATAAGGTGTTCTTCATCTGCGAGCTGACCGGCGGGGCGGCGCGAGCGAGCATGGAGACCAGCGAGGTGGCCTTCTTTGCGCCCGATGCCCTGCCGCCGCTGTCCGCCGGCCGGGCGACCGAGGCGCAGATTGCGCGCATGTTCGAGCACTGGCGCGAGCCGGGTCTGGAGACGGAATTTGATTAGCCCATGGCGGCCCTGGGTTGCCTGTGCAGCGCTCGGCGCAGCGCCGCTCGTTGCGGCCGACAGCCCAGCCTGCCATGCGCAGATCATCGTACTGCCGGCGGCCGGAATGACACCGCTGTCGGATGAGCGCACATTGCAGTCTCTGGGGGATCAGGCACACGTGAAATTGCGCTTCGTGCGTGCCATTGGACCGAAGCTGTATCTGCTGGTGTTGGCAGATGGCGACAACGATCCGGATTGCACCGCAGCGATCGCGCGATTACAGGCTGATCCGCGGCTTTTGTCCGTAGAACGAGACGCACGTCGCCAGCCGCAGGATTATTGAGACCGTGCCAACCGGCTAAACTTGCCGCGATCTTTGATCGGTCTAAACCGACAGGAGCAGATTTTGGGGACTCGCCTTGCTGCGATCCTCCTCTGGGTAGCGACACTCGGCTGCGGCGCATTCATCAGCGGCGCGGTCAGCGCGGTGACTTATCCGGGCCCCGCAGCCGGGTCTACCGCAGTGCCGGTCGTGCATCGCGCCCTGGTGAAACTGCGCAGCGGTGCGAGCTCGAATGCCTCGGGCCTGGCATCGGCGGGAAGCGTATCTCCGGAATGGATCGACCTGGGCGGCCGTACGCAGATCACGATCTGGAGCGCGCGAGCGCTCGTCGGCGGTCTGCACGTGATCGAGCTCGCGCCACAAAACGGCGCTGAGACGCTTGATGTAAGCCTTGCGCGCTTGCGGGCGGACCCCGCAGTGGAATACGCGGAGGCCGATCAGCGCCGGCATCCGATGACGATCCCCGATGATCCATTGTTTGTCGCCACGCCGGGCGCGACGGGGCAGTGGTACCTGCAGGCTCCAGTCACGACGCCGGCTTCTGCGGCGACGCCGGCCGCCGTGGATGCCGTGGATGCCTGGAGCATTACGACCGGCAGTGCCGGTCTGGTCATCGCCGATATCGATAATGGCGTGCGCTTCGATCATCCGGATCTGCTGCGTGCCGGCGACACCAATCCAGGTCGATTGTTGCCAGGCTATGACTTCATCAGCAACGTGACCGTGGGCAATGAGGCCAACGGACCCAATGCCGATGCTTCGGATCCGGGCGACTGGGTCACGCAGGCCGATACGCAGACCTCGCCGTTCAGCGGTTGCACAGTCGCCAGCAGTTCCTGGCATGGCACACGCGTCAGCGGGGTGCTCGGCGCGATCACCAACAATGGTGTCGGTATTGCGGGCACGACTTGGGCCGGCTGGCTGCTGCAGGCACGCGCATTAGGCAAGTGCGGCGGTAACGACTCGGACATCGAGACCGCGATGCTCTGGGCCGCCGGTGTCGCGCAAAGCGGCATTCCGACCAATCCGTATCCGGCCCGCATTCTGAACATGAGTCTGGGCGGTACAGCGAGCTGCTCGCAAACGACCTGTCCGCAGACCGCCTGTCCGCAGTCTTATCAGACCATCATCAGCGAGCTCGCGCAGATGGGTGTGCTCGTGGTCGCCTCGGCCGGCAACAGTGGCGGGCCGGTGGCAACCCCGGCCAATTGTCCCGGCGTGGTTGCGGTCGCGGGACTGCGCGAGGACGGCACCAAGGTGGGCTACAGCAATCTGGGCCCCGGAGTCACGCTGGGCGCGCCGGCGGGCAACTGCGTCAACACGAGCGGGGCGTGCCTGTATTCGATCGACACGACCTACAACCTCGGGCTCACGACGCCCGCGGCCAGTTCCTATACCAACCAGACCAATACCAATCTGGGCACGAGCTTCTCAGCCCCAATCGTCTCCGGTATCGCCGGCCTCATGCTCAGCGTGAACGCGAATCTGACCCCGGCGCAGCTGATTGCACGCCTTGAGTCGAGTGCCATCGCGCCGTTTCCGGTGTCGAGCGATAGCACCGTGCCGATGTGTCACGTGCCGACGTCGAACAGCGATTATTCGCAGGATGCGGAATGCAACTGCACGACCACAACCTGCGGCGCGGGCATGGCCAATGCGCTATCCGCGGTCAACGCGGCTCTGCAGCCGATCGTGGCCATAGCACCGCCGAGCGGTGGCGTGACAGCCGGCCAGAACGTCGTGCTCAGTGCGGCCGGCAGCGCAGCCGCCTGCATGTACTCCATCAGCTCAGATTCCTGGGTTATCGCGAGCGGTACTGGCACGATCGTATCCGGTGCCAACTCGAATACGGTCACTGTCGTCGCGCCTTCCGGCGGCGCATCGTTCACGTTGCAATTGACAGTGACCGATAACGCCGGCCGCGCGAATATGGCCGACGTCGTTGTGAGCTCGACGGCCGCGACCACGAGTGCACCGGCAAGCGCCGGCAGCACGCCTTGCCTGACGCCGATCACGCCAGCGGCGCCGAGTTACGTTGCGGTCGCGCCGAGCGGCCCCAGCGTGCAGGCCGCGGGCGGCACGCAGCAATTCACCGCCAACGTCGTGAACCTCGGCAGTAGCGCGGTTACCTGGGAAGTCAACGGCGTGGCCGGCGGCAATACGACGAACGGCACGATCTCGACCGCCGGTCTGTACACGGCGCCGGCGGACGTACCGAGCTCACCGACCGTTACAGTCACAGCGGTCTCGAATGCGAACTCCAGCGTTTCCGGCTTCGCAGGCGTGACCATCACGTCGCCGGTTACAGTGGCAATAACGCCAACCTCTGCGACTGTGCTGGTAGCCACCGGTACGCAGAGCTTCACCGCCACTGTCAGCAACAGTACCAACACCGCGGTGACCTGGACCGTCAACGGGATCGCCGGTGGCAATGCGACCGTGGGCACGATATCGAGCGCCGGACTTTATACGGCGCCGGCGCAAATTCCTTCGCCCGCGACGGTGACGGTCTCGGCCGTGCCAGTCGCGGACCAGGCCGTATCGGCCTCGGCGGTCGTGACGGTGGCTCATGTAGGGGTTGCCGTCACGCCCTCGAGCGCGACGCTGGCTGTGCTTAACACGCAGAGCTTCACCGCGACTGTGACCAACACTCAGAACACGGCGGTGAGTTGGCAGGTCAATGGCATCGCCGGCGGCAATGCGACTGTCGGCACGGTGACGAGCGCGGGGCTGTATACGGCACCGGCGGTAATTCCTTCGCCCGCGACGGTCACTGTGAAGGCCGTGTCGGCGGCTGACCCGACGCAGTCGGGATCGGCCTCGGTCACGATAGCACCGGTGTCGGTCTCGGTTTCACCCGCCGTCGCGACGCTGCCTGTGCTCGGCACGCAGCCTTTTGTCGCGACCGTTCTGTATAGCTCCAACACCGCTGTCACCTGGCAGGTCAATGGAGTCGCCGGCGGCAATGCGAGCGTCGGTACGGTGTCGAGCTCGGGGGTCTACACGGCGCCTGCGAGCGTGCCCTCGCCAGCCGCCGTCACGGTAACGGCGGTCTCGGTGGCACAGCCGAGCCAATCTGGCTCGGCAACGGTCACGGTCACGGCTGCGGCGAGCAGCTCGGGCAGCTCGAGCGGCGGCGGCGGTGGTGGCGGTCACAGCGGTGGCGGGGCGTTCGATGTCTGGAGTCTTGTGGCATTGAGCGTCGCGATTGCGATGCGTCGTCGGTCGCCGCGACTGAAGCCCCGCAGCTGCTGATCCCGTCGCCGCAGCTCGTGG
>Ga0302314_10020230_pt1 | contig 11016 bp, 8 predicted proteins | sample III_Palsa_N2_3_FD_200533 | JGI IMG/M metagenome (GOLD analysis project Ga0302314, IMG submission 200533) | Peat permafrost microbial communities from Stordalen Mire near Abisko, Sweden - III_Palsa_N2_3 | ecosystem: Environmental > Terrestrial > Soil > Palsa > Peat permafrost | place: Sweden... | reverse complement strand
GAAGTCCGCGACCGCGACCCCCGCCCGCAACGCCCCCGCCACACTCCCGAAAGCAGCGCCGTCCGACACACCGCCCGCCGTGCACACCCCGAACCACCTCCCCCCGGATGCCAACCGAGGCTGATCCCTCCCTTCAAGGCTACCGGTTTGATCGATGTAGGTCAATGAACACTACAAAGATCTTTTATTCGATCTTGCTGACTGGTCAGCTCATTCTTTTTGCCACCACACCCCCAGACCAGCCCGTCTTGTCCGGGCGGGCGTTCCGTCCGGCTCCTGCGGCCCGTCCCTCAGGGAACGTGATTGCAGCGTTTGCAGGGCGGCTGCAAGACTTGCCCGGTGATTCGAGGTACCGGTCGGTTTCCGCGCGTCCAGCGACTCGACGCCGAGGACATGGTCCGAGCCTTGTTCGACCTGACGCGAATCCGGCTGTCGGTGGAAGGTCCGTGTGCTGGCGGACAGGTCGGTACCGCCTATGTGCGCTGGCCCGACGGCCACCGGGGCGTGCTGAAGTGGCGTCCGCACGTCACCGTCGACGACCTCACGTCCGGGCCGCTTGCGGTCGCCGACCGATTGCGCACGCTCGGGTACCCGGCCCCTGCCACCGAGCTGACCGCGCAGATCGGACATGCCGTCGTCATGGTCCAAGAACTGCTGCCCGGCACGAAGATCGACCACCTCGACGTCCATCATCTGGATCGTGCGCTCGAGGTGCACCGCATCCAGGCGAACGCACTGGCTGACCGTGACGACGTACCCGCCTACCCGCTCTACCTGCGCGATGACGGCCCTGGGTACTGCCTGCACGAACCGCTTCGTCAGTTCAGCCGCCGCACCGCCGACCTCGAACGCCGGATTGCCAGGTGCGGCGTCGATTATCCCGGGCACCTCGTCGGCAACGATGCTGTGCACGGGGACTTCCATCCCGGCAACATTCTCGCGGCTCACGGCGGCATCACCGGTGTCGTGGACTGGGACGGTGCCGCGCGCGGTGACTACCGCTTCGACCTGGTCGTCCTGCGGTTCGGCATTCATTCCGAGCGTGCTCAGCCCGACGTCGTCGGCCGCCTCGATGGCCTGCTCGACACGCTGCCCGAGGCGATCTTGCGCCCGGCGTGGGCCCATATGAGCCTGCGTATGACCGACTGGGCGATCCGCCACTTTCCGCCCGGCGAGGTCAAACAGTGGCTGGACCTGGCCGAGCAGCGCATCGGGTTAGCCCGGCCAGGCGCGGCGCGACGGTAAGCGACTCCCGGTCGTCTGAAGCCGGTCGAGGATGGCCGAGACCGCCACGCACTCCTGATCTCCGAGGGAATTCCCGTACGCCTGCCGCTCGTGGGCGAAGGCGGCGAGCCCGGCGATCGCACGGTAGCTGAGTAGGCGCGCGGGCAGCCCATGTCATCGGCGGGCATCCCAGCTAAGCCGGCGGGGGCGCGGCGTCCCCGATGGCGGCCGGGTCGAAGCCGGATGACAAGGCCGTAAGCACGGCGTCCAGATACCACGGAAGATCATTGTCCGCGCGCGCGGACCAGCGGTCGTAGGCGGCGCGGCAGGCGGCGAGCACGGCCCGGCCGACGGCCAGGCAGTACAGCGATTCCGCGGGCTGGCCGAGGCGGCGGGCGGCGAACTCGCTGATGGCCCGCTCCCAGTCCGCGTAGTGCTCCCCGGCGCCGAACGACAGCGCCGGCTCGGTCGCGATGAGGCTCATCCGCAGTCGCATCTGGGGGACGTCCTCGGCGCGATAGTGATTGGCCGCGACCACCGCGCCGCGGATCGCGTCCATCATCGGCACCTCATCGGGCACGATCGCCAGCGCGGCGCGGATCGCGGACACCTCGGTGTCGAAGTCGGCCCACAGCACGCTCGCCTTGGTCGTGAAGTAGCGGAAAAACGTACGCTCGCTGACCCCGGCCTCGGCGGCGACCTGCTCTATCGTGGTGGCCTCGAATCCCTGCTTGGCGAAGAGCCTGACCGCGATCGCCTGAAGCTCGCGGCGGCTGGTGGCGCGGGGCCGACCCCGCCGCCCGCCATCCGGACCCACCACGGCCTGCTGGCTCATCCGTACCGCCTCCACCGGACCTTTGCTTATGTCACCTAATGACAATAACACTAGGGCCCGAACAGGGATTAGACCCGGATTATGGCAGCGGGCACCGGGGTTCCACGTCGGTGGACCCCGGTGCCCGCGCAGTTCTAGGCACTGCCCGCACAGTTCTAAACGGACGGCGGCGGTGCCTGTTAGCAGGACTCGATCGCGGCCAGGGACTCCGGTCGCCCGAGGAAGCCGACGAGCGAATCGAACGGCTGGGCCGGATCGTCGTTGAGGGACTCTGACCAGAAGTAGATCCCGCGCATGTGCTCGGCGGTCACCGCCGCGCACGCGGCCTGGAACCAGCGGGCCTGGACGGTCGGGTCGGCGGTGCCCTTGACGTTGTCCCACAGCCACGGGTCGGCGTAGGAGCCGGCCAGGGCGGGGATGCCGATCTCGTCGATCGCCGTGCGGCGCAGCACCGAGGCGGGCGTGTGGGCGGTCAGGTAGAGTTCCCACGCCTTCGTCAGGCTGGCGACGGATGCGTTCGCCCCGAGGTTCACGCGCGGGTACGCGGTTGCCCCGAGTTCGTAGGTCGGGAGCACCAGCCGTGACCCGCCGAAGAACCCCTGGGTGGTGGTGTGGCCGCCCCAGGCCGCGTAGGACAGGCTGCCCCTGTAGATCCTCGCTGCCCGCTTGAAGAAGCCGCGCCACAGCGGTGACTGGTCGATGGACGCCATCTCCGAGCCCACGACGAACTCGGGCACCCTCTCCCTGGCTGCGAGCCTGAGCGCGGGGGCCTCGGTGGCAAGCAGCGAGCCGAGCCACACGGGGAAGTTCTTGGGGGCGATTGAGTCGTCGCGGTTGTCCTTGTTGTCGATCGCGAACAGGACCCGGTACTCGACGCGCAGCCCGAGCGACTTCGCGATATCGGTCAGGGCCCTGATGTCGCTGATCGTCGGCGTCCTGGTGGGTGAGTCCTCAACCACGCTGGCGTCTTGGCTCGGAACGTTATAGTCCCAGTCGATCGCGACCGCGTACAGCCCCAGGGTGTTGCGGATGTACGCCAGGTCCCGCTCGCCCCACGCCTTGGTATCGGCCAGCGAGTAGTTCTCGTTGACGTACAGGTTCACGCCGACGACCGGCGGCCTGGCGGGTGCCGTGATCCTGGACGCGGATACCGTGTTCGCCTGCGCCTGCGCAGACGGCACCGCCACGCCCCCGATGACCGCTGCCCCGAGCGGGATCGCCATGGCGGCAGCGGCCGAGATCATCCGGATGTGCCTTTTCTGCATAGCCTCTCCAATTGATTTGTCGAATCGTGTTACGGACAGGACCTGATGGCGGCCTCAGTCGCCGGGTGGCCCTCGAAGCCCTCAAGCGACGACGGCGCGCTTGCGGGGTCAGCACTCAGCACCGCGGTCAGACGCAGCACCGACTCAGGCGCCCGGCGCAGGAACTCCACCCACGCCTTCGTCAGCTGCGCGACCGAGGCCGTCGCCGGCAAGTTGACCGGCGGATAGGCGGACGCGCCGAAATACCGCAGCGGCAGCGGGACCCACTGCGACGAGAAGAAACCACCGAACCCGGACTGGCCGCCCCAGCTGGCATAGGACAAGATGCCGTGGTAGAGCCGCGCGGCCTTGGCGAAGAACCCGCCCCACAGGGGTGACTGATCGATCGACGCCATCTCCGTGCCGGCCACGAACTCGCTCACGTGATCGCGCTGCGCGAGCTCGAGCGCCGACGTCTCGGCCGCGAGCAGCGAGCGCAGCCACGCGGTCAGGCTTCTCGGCTGGATCGACTCATTGCGTGAGTCCGAATTGCCGATGGCGTAGAGCACCCGGTACTCCACCCGCAGGCCGCGGGACCGGGCGATCGAGGTCAGCGCCGCTAGGTCCGCCATCGTCGGGGTCCGCGACGACGAAGCGACGACGGAGTCGGAGGTCGGACTCGGGTCCACGCCGACCACTGGCTTCGGCGCGGGCTTCCGCACCGCCGCGGCGGCGGACGCGGCAGCGCCGGACGCGGACGCGGCGGCCGAGCTCGGGTGGCGGGACGGGGCGGCCGTGCCGCTGCACGCCGCGGCGCCGAGGGACAGGGCCAGCGCGGTAACGATCAAGGCCGGGCGCGTTCGCTTCATCGGCGGACCCTCCAGACGGTTACTGTTCCGTTGAAACCGGTCCACGACCGCACCCGCACGGCGCCGACCATGATCTTTCCGTAGGTCGGGTCGCCGAGTTCGCTGGTCGTCTGCAGGTAGGTGTCCCAGGTGATCGCGTAGCTGGCCGCGTCCTCGCACGGCACCGTGTTCTGCTCCCGGCAGTACGGCTGGCTGATCAGGTCCCCGATCGCCTCGTCGGCGATCACGACCGCGTGCGCCGGGATAGACGTCGCCGCGTACTGCTGCACGTCGGCGAACACGTTGTCGTCATAGCCGACGATCCGGCCGCAGAACGAGGCGATTCCGGCCGCGCACGCCACGGCGACCAGCACGGTCCGCCCTCGGGTACCCAACCGCCAGTGCCTCGTCTCGGTCCAGAACCAGGCGTACATCGGCACCAGGATCAGCGCGAAGTACTGCGGATAGCGGAGCGTGGAGAAGCCGAAGATCACGATCGCCGACGCCATCCACGACCACAGCAGCGCGTTGTCCTTAACCGGCCGCCAGTCCCGCTCCCGGTAGCACCTCCACAGTCGGCGCAGCGCCAGCACCAGCGTCACCAGCGCGATCAGGAACGACGGGGCGAACACGTCGTACTCGGCGAACAGCAGGTGCAGTGCGGCCGTCGGCGAGGTGAGCGTGCCACCGCTTTGCTGTACGCCGAGCACCCGGCGGATCTGCACCAAAGTGTCCTGCCACCACCAGTTGTGGCCGCTGGTGTCGAAGACGATGACCTCACACAAGATCGCTGCGCTGAAGGACGCAAGCGCGCTGCCGAGCAGCGCCAGGTGCCTCAGGTGCGCCCGTTGCGTGATCAGCCAGCACAGCAGGACCGCCCCGATGACGTAGACCCCGGTGTACTTGAACGCCGAGGCGAACCCGAGCACCACGCCCGCGGCGACGAACCGCCACCAGGACGGAGTGTCGAGCGCCTGCTGGTAGAGCAGCAGTCCGGCAACGACGAGGAGCAGCAGCATGTTCTCCATATAGGAAATCCGCTGAACGTACATAAGCCAGCCGTCGAGAACGATCGGGGCCATCGCGTACAGCGCGACCTGCGGCCCATGCACCCTGAGAAGAAGCCGCCACAGCAACGTCAGTCCCACCAGCGTGCAGAGCACCCCCAAGATCCGAGCGTGATAGATAGAAACGCCGGTCAGCGCGAACCACCGGGCTAGGACAATGAAGTAAAACGGCGGCTGGTACAGGTCAGGAGCCCACGGCGCCCCGTAGGTGATGTGCTCGTTAACCGTCCCGTGCTGGAGCAGGTTCGCTGCGACCCCGGTGTAGACGCCCTCGTCGTACTGCCACCCCGGCCGTGACGACAGCGCCCAGAATCGGAAGGCGGTCCCGCCTGTCAACGCGATCACGAACCATACCGTAAAAAACCCGCGGGCGTGCGAGCGGGCATGCGACTCGTGGGAAGAGATCGGCTTAGTAGCGGTAGTCACAGTTATGACCTCGTCGGGCGGGAGTCGGTTGCGTTCGGAGGGCTCACTCGTTTCCATATGACATAAGTCCACGGGCTCACTCCATAGCCGTAACCACTGTCGTAGGGCCCGCTCGCCACAGCGCGATAGTCCGGATCCGAGTCAAGTGCAAGCTCGAAATAATAGAGCCCAGACGTGTTCCCGTTCCCCGAAGCGAGCTGCACAAGCTGCTGTTGAGATGGCGCGCGCAACGCGGCAAAAATTTCACCGGGAAGGAACGAGGATTTAAGTGACCCGGGGAACGTGAGTATCAGGAGGTCGAAACGCCTAGCGTCAAGTTGCGTACGGTAATATTTAGTCCACTGACTCTTTGGGCCTGGAGGGGCTAGGGAAACTATTGAAGAAGCCCACGTCAATCGATTGATGCTATCTGGCATGGAGTAATAATCAAGATACGAGGGCGTGATGTTCGTGTACCCCGATCCGCCCTCGGAGGGCAGCAGCGGGCGAATTGAAGCGATCAAGCTGGATTCATCGGGCCAGCTCGTCTGGACACCGTAGGCAGAGATCCAGCCGCCGACGAACGGAAACAACGCCGCCACGGCGACCCCGAGCGAGACCCACCGGTGGTGGGGTAGAGCGGGCCACGAGATCTTGCTCAGACCGCCTCCGATTATCATCGCGCCCAGCCACACGCCACAAGACATGTGCTTGTCCAGTGCCCAGCCCGTCTCGGCGTCGAAAGTCTGATAGGCGGGAACTGCGAGCACTGCGGCTGCGAGTGAAACGGCCAGAAGCCTCTCGCTGAGCGTCGGTGCCAGAGCAGCGACGATAACGCCAGCAGCAAGGGCCGCGAAAATATCAAAACCGCCATATGACCACACTTGGCTCAGGATAGAAATCGCGGAGCCATAGTCAGATAGAGTGCTTCGCGATATCGTCGTAAAGAAGATCCCTCCCCACACCTTCAGGATTGTCGGCAGCCCTATCAAGAGCACCGCACTCATGCCTGTCAGCCATGCGCCCGATATGAGAGCGTGCTTCCAAGCGTGGTCGCGAGCCCATACGAAGATAGCCACCAAAATAACTACCGGGATGTAGATGGCGTACGAATAGGCCGTGATTGCCGCTAGGGCAAGCGCGATAGAGCTAAGAGCCAGCAGCTCTCCGCGGCGATGCCGGAAGGCCGACTGAATCGCGAACCAGGCACCGAGAGATATTAGGAATATCGCCATGCCATCATAGGTCGCGTAGGCGCCCATTCGAAGTGCCGACTCCGAAGCTGCCCATACCAATACTGCCACTATGGCAGCACGTCTTCCAAAGACTCGTACGGTCGCCGAGTAGAGAAGGAGCGAGGCGCTTATCATGAAGACCAGAGAGAGCATTCTCGCACCAGCCAAGCCATCGATGCTATCCGCCAAGGCGGCGAGGACCGGGTAGATCTGCGGAGCTCCCGAGAAGTAATCTGAGAATTTATAGCTCCCAAGCGCAGGCAACCCCATCGCAGGGTGAACCCAGTGCGATATTTCTACATGCCCAGCCCATAGATAAAGCGCCTCGTCGCCGAACGCGGTGTTGCTCCAGATAAGGCTCAGCGATAGTCCTGCCTGCACGGCCAGAATCACGACCAACGGCCAGCAAACGCGTTGCCGCCAGGGACGCGGCGGCGGGCGCTGCCTGGACGGTGCCTCAGTAGCCCGCTCATCCGTCGGCTCGCTCCAGGTCGGGGCCGCAGGCCGACGAACTGGGAGGCGCATGAGGTTACCTGCGATGGTCGCCGCGTAGACCCCGCCCAGGGCCAGCGCGGCGGGCGCGTACATCAGCCCCTCAAGCGAGCGGGCACGGGCCACCTCCCGGCCGGAAACCGCGACCGCTGCCATCACCAGCAGTCCGGCCACCAGCGTGCCGTGGCCGTGGACGGCCGCGAGCGCGGCCAGGCTGACCGCTCCGATCGCCAACGTCGGCAGGCCGAACGCCTGCGCGGCCCGCTTCCTCGCTAGCGGCGAGTCCGGGTGCGCGCGAATGAACTGCGCGCAGCCGTGCGCGGACTGGTGGTACTCGCGGACCAGCTGGCGGAACGAGCGGCGGTGGTGGTGCGAGGCGGTCAGCTCGGCGGCGAACAGGATGGGGTGGCCGTCCCGCGCCAGCCGCCAGAACCACTCGTAGTCCTCGTACCCGTACGCCCAAGACGTGTCGAGCTGGACCAAGTCATAGAGCTCGCGGGTGAAGACCGCGTTGGCGGTAATGGGGGGCTTGCAACCGCGAGCGCCGAAGTTCTTCGCCGTTACCTGGTAGGGCCGCAGCACCCGTGGCGTCTTCGCCGCCATCACGTTGTTGTCGACGAAACGGCCCCAGAACGTGTCGTTGATCGACCGAATCCCGCCCGCCACCAGCCCGCCACCCTGCCCGTTCAGCAGCCCGATCGCCCGTCCGAGCCAGCCCGGGTCGACCACGACGTCGGAGTCGGCCAGCGCGATCACGTCACCGGCCGACTTCCTGATCCCCTTGTCACGCTTGACGTTCGGGTCGCGGCGGCCGGGGGTCCGCTCCTGCTCGACCAGCACCAGACGCGGGTCCTGGATATCAGCCAGGACCTCCCAGGTGGAGTCGTTCACGTCGCCCACGAGGATCAGCTCGCTCAGCGCCGGGTAATCCTGGCCGAGGAACGAGTCCACCGCCGCGCGGATCGTCCGCTCCGAGCCCTTGCACGGGATCACAATGCTGACCGTCGGCAGCACCGGGGGCAGTCGCGGCTCGACCGCGTGCTCCGGGATCAGGTTGCGCTTGCCGCGCACGAACACGAGCAGGTCGGCCGCGAAGTAGTTCACCGGGGTGAAGATCGCCGTCAGCACCACGTTCGCGACGATGTACTCCACCCCCGCCCGCACCAGCAGTGCGTAGGCGGTCAGGTTGATGACCGTCATCAGCAGCTTCTGCGCGTTGAACTTCCACGCCGCCGTCCAGAACCCGGCCGACCGGTCCCGCCAGGTCAGGTAGCGATTCAGCAGGTACGACAGTTCGATGGAGAAGACTGCCTGGGCGGCGTACGACCGGTCGGCCCCGATGTTCGCGTACCGCACGAGCGCGACCTGCAGCGCCAGCCCGGCGATGAAGACACCACCGCCGATCAGCGCAAACAGGGTGAATCGAAAGCCATTACCGTGCCGAGTCACGTGTTCCACCTGTTCGGTGAGTACCTGAGATCCCGGTCCCAAAGCCGCTGGCTCGCACCGAAGGTTACCTAGGGATACCGTTGGTGACTGAATGTAGTCATCTCTGAACGCGATCGCATGCTTACACACAGTTAACAACTGTGACGTGTGTCACCTCAGTTGCTTCTGTCACCCGCTGACATTAATATCGGGATCATTACGTCACCGAGTGCCGTAAACAGCGTCACTCGGGGCCGTGAACAGGACGAAGTCACATCAGCAAGGGAGCTGTCACGTGCCGGGACGAGTAGCGGGGCCAGGACGGGTAGCGGGCAAGGTCGCCTTCATCACCGGCGCCGCCCGCAGTCAGGGCCGCAGCCACGCGATCAGGCTGGCGCAGGAGGGCGCCGACATCATCGCGGTCGACATCGCCGGGCCGATCGACTCGGTGACCGCCTACCCGATGGCGACCGAGGCGGACCTGGCGGAAACGGTCAAGCAGGTCGAGGCGCTCGACCGGCGCATCGTCGCGCACAAGGCCGACGTGCGCGACCCCCGCGCGCTCAAGGCCGCCCTCGACGACGGCGTCGCGCAGCTGGGCAAGCTCGACATCGCGATAGCCAACGCGGGCATCTTCCAGACCGTGCCGAGCCTCGACCTGGACGACCAGGACTGGCAGGAGACGATCGACATCAACCTGACCGGCGTCTGGAACACCGTGAAGGTCGCGCTGCCGCACCTCATCGCCAACAAGGGCGGCAGCATCATCTTGACCAGCTCGGTGGCGGGCCTGAAGCCAATGCCCAACGCCGTCCACTACGGCGCCGCCAAGCACGGCGTCATCGGCATCATGCGCACGATCGCGTTCGAGTTCGCGCAGCACGGCATCCGCGCAAACTCGGTCCACCCCACCGGCGTCAACACGATCATGGTCCAGAACGAGTCCGTCTGGAGCCTGTTCGACCCGGCCAACCCGCACCCGACCAGGGAGAGCGCCGAGGCGATCTTCGCGACGAGCAACGCGCTCCCGGTGCCGTGGGTCGAGCCGATCGACATCAGCAACGCGGTGCTGTTCCTCGCTTCCGACGAGGCGCGCTACATCACCGGCGTAACTCTGCCGGTCGACGCCGGCGCAATGTTGAAGTAAGCACAGTTGAAGTAAGCACAGTTGAAGTAAGGGGTGGAAGTGAAGGCTATCCGGGACCGGATCCGCGCCCGCATCGTCGGCCGCGAGCGGGAGCTGACCCTGGTGCTCGCGGCCGTCGCGGCGGGCCGGGACATCCTCCTCGAGGGGCCGCCCGGCACCAGCAAGACCACGCTGCTGAAGGCGATCACGGCCGAGTGGGACATCCCGCTCGTCTTCGTCGAGGGCAACGCCGACCTCACCCCGTCCAAGCTGGTCGGCCACCACAACCCGGCCCGCGTCCTGCGCGAGGACTACACCCCGGACAACTTCACCGACGGCCCGCTGCTTGAGGCGATGCGCGCGGGCGGGTTCCTTTACATCGAGGAGTTCAACCGCGCTCCAGAGGACACCCTGAACACCCTGCTCACCGCGATGGCCGACCGCCGGATCGCGGTGCCGCGGGCGGGCCAGGTCGAGGCCGCGCCCACCTTCCGTGTGATCGCGTCGATGAACCCCTACGACAATATCGGCACCACCAGGCTGTCCACCTCGGTTCACGACCGGTTCTGCCGGCTCTCGATCGGCTACCAGGACGAGCACGCCGAGCGCGACATCGTGGCGCTGCGCGCGCCCCTCCCTGACTGCCCGCCCGCCGTCTACCGGCGGCTCGTCGCCGACGCGGTCGCGGTCACGCGCGCCACGCGCGCGCATGAGGACATCCGGCAGGGCTCCTCGGTGCGGGGCGCCATCGACCTGACCCTGATCGCCGGGGAGCTCCGCACCCTAGATCTTCAAAGCACAGCTATGGAACGCACGCGTGACTCCGCCGAACTCGCCCATGGCAGCGACCCCGAGCAGGCCGTTACCGAAGGGGGTAAGGAGAACGCCGGGCGAAACGGGAGCCAAGGGGATAACGGGAGCCAAGGGGATAACGGGGACCAAGGGGATAACGAGAAGCAGTACCGGGAGACGGTCTACGACGCGATGGTGGTCGCGCTGTCGGGCCGGATCTTCCTCGACGAGACCGTCGACCTCTCGCCCGAGCAGGTGCTCAGGCAGATCTGGGAGGATCACTTCATACTCGACCCGGCCGCGGCGTCGCCCGGTTGAAG
>Ga0302314_10020227_pt1 | contig 11017 bp, 12 predicted proteins | sample III_Palsa_N2_3_FD_200533 | JGI IMG/M metagenome (GOLD analysis project Ga0302314, IMG submission 200533) | Peat permafrost microbial communities from Stordalen Mire near Abisko, Sweden - III_Palsa_N2_3 | ecosystem: Environmental > Terrestrial > Soil > Palsa > Peat permafrost | place: Sweden... | reverse complement strand
GGGACGCTTGCATCAAGGCGTGGCCGCGGCGTGCACACGCGTCACGTTGATGGTGGCCGGGTGCGAGATGCCCGTCAAAAGGCGTGCGCCATGAAGCCACGCATGCCGTCGATGGCGTGGGGCGCCGCCGCTTCCCCGTGGCGCCCGCGCTGCGCCGACGCGGCCGTTGGTGCAGGGCGCCGGCTTGCGGCGGCGTTGCTCGGGGCCTGTGCGCTGCTGGGCGGCGGGTTCGGCGTGGACGCTGCGCACGCCGCCGCCATCGTCCACGACGACCGCGGCCACGCCATCGCGCTGGCCGGCGAGCCGCAGCGCATCGTCACGCTGCTGCCGTCGCTCACCGAGAGCGTCTGCGAGCTGGGCGCCTGCGCACGGCTGGTCGGCGTCGACCGCTATTCCAACTGGCCGGCCCCGGTGCAGGCGCTACCGCACCTGGGCGGCCAGGACGACGCGCAGATCGAGCGCATCGTCGCCCTCAAGCCCGACCTGGTGCTGGCCGCAGTGTCGGCGCGGGTGGTCGATCGGCTCGAGGCCCTGGGCATCCCTGTCGTGGCGCTGGAGGCCAAGCGGCTCGTGGACATCCATCGCGTGCTGACGACCATCGCGCAAGTCCTCGGGCGTCCCGGTGCAGGCGACGCCGCGTGGGCGCGCATCCAGGTGCGGGTGACGCAGGCGGCGGCGCGCGTGCCCGCGAGCTGGCACGGCAAGCGGGTCTATTTCGAGATCGCGTCCAACCCCTACGCCGCGGGCGAAAGCTCGTTCATCGGCGAAACGCTCGCGAGCCTGGGCGTGGGCAACATCGTGCCGGCCAGCCTCGGACCGTTCCCGAAGCTCAGTCCGGAATTCGTCGTGCGCGAGCAGCCGGACCTGATCATGGCCGAAGTGCGCAATCTCGCCGAGATGCCCAATCGGCCCGGCTGGAATCGGCTTCGCGCGCTCGATCAAGGACGCCAGTGCGGTTTCGCGCCGCAGCAATACGACATCCTGGTGCGTCCGGGCCCGCGCCTGGGTGAGGCCGCCGAGCTGATGGCCGATTGCCTGGCGCGCGTGGCCCCGCCGTCGCCATGAGCGCCGCGGCGTACCCGCCCCGCTTGCCGTGGCTTCGCTCCGCGCGTGGCCTCGCGCTGGGGCTGGTCATCGTCGCCCTGCTGGTCGGCGTGATGGGCCTGGCGGCCGGCAGCGATGGCTGGTCGCTGGATTGGCGGGCGGACGGCGACCTGATCGAGGCGATACGCGCGCCGCGCACGCTCGGCGCCTTCCTCACCGGGGCCTTGCTCGGCCTGGCCGGTGCCATCGCCCAAGGCCTGTTCCGCAATCCGCTGGCCGACCCCTACCTGCTGGGCTCTGCCGCCGGTGCCGGGCTGGGCGTCACGCTGGTGCTGGCCGCCGGCGAATTGCTCGGTCGGGTCATTGGCGGCGCCGCCGCGGCTTGGCTGCTGAAGACGGGGCTGGTCGGTGCGGCGTTTGCGGGCGCGCTGGGTGGCGTGATGCTGACGCTGGCCCTGGCTCGCGGCGCCGGCCGGCCGCTGGTGTTGCTGCTGTGCGGCGTGGTGGTGGGCGTGATGGCCGGCGCATTGTCCGACCTCGCCGCCATGTGGTCGCCGGCCGCCCTGCGCGGACGCCAGGCCTTTCTCCTGGGCAACACAGGCTTCCTGGGCTGGGACAGCGTGGCCGTGCTCGCGGTTGCGGGTGGCGTCGCCCTGTCGCTTGCCCGCCGCAGCGCCCGGGCACTCGACGCGCTGGTGCTGGGCGAGGCCACCGCCGTGAGCCTGGGCGTGAACCTCCCGCGCCAGCGACTGCTGCTCGTCTCGCTGATGGCCCTGGCCACCGGCACCGCCGTGGCACAGGCCGGCCTCATCGCATTCGTCGGCCTCGTCGCACCGCACCTCGTGCGTCGTTGCACGGTCGTCACGCACGCCACGCTGTTGCCGCTGGCCGCCCTCGCAGGCGGCGTGCTGCTGTTGGTGGCGGACGTCGCGGCGCGCAGCCTGATCGCTCCGCAAGAACTGCCGGTCGGTGTCGTCACCGCGCTGTCGGGCGGCCTCTATCTGCTGGTGTTGCTCCATGCCGGCGCCGGGAGGCCGCGGTGACGGCGCTGCTGGCCACCCGCGGCGTCGGACATCGCATCGGCGCGCAGCGGGTGGTCGATGACCTGTCGATCGACGTCCACGCCGGCCAATGGATCGCACTCGTGGGCCCGAACGGCGCGGGCAAGAGCACCTTGCTGTCGCTGATGGCCGGGGTGCTGCCGGCCAGCAGCGGCAGCGTCGTCTGCGGCGGGCGCGAGCTGTCGCAGTGGGCGCCGCGCGAACGGGCGCGGCGCATCGCCTGGCTGGCGCAGGCGGGCGATGCGGACGGCGACATCTCCGTGCGCGACGTGGCGCTGCTCGGACGGCTGCCGCACCACGGCCTGTTCGGCTCTCCCGATGCGAACGACCACGCCATCGCCGTGGCGGCCATGGTGGACTCGGAGGTCGATCATCTGGGCGCGCGCAAGCTGTCGGAGCTCTCGGGCGGCGAGCGGCAGCGTGCGTTGCTGGCGCGCGCGCTGGCGGTGCAAGCGCCGATCCTGCTGCTCGACGAGCCGACCGCCCATCTCGACGCACCGCACCAGCGCACGCTCGTGCGCACGCTGCGCCGGCGCGTGGCCGCCGGAGTCGCGGCCGTCACGGTGCTGCACGATCTCACGCTGGCCCTGCAAGCGGACCGCGTCGTGGTGATGGTGGGCGGCCGCCTCCAGGCGCAAGGCACGCCGGACGACCCGGCGTTGCGGGACGCGCTGGAGTCGGCCTTCGATCACGCGTTCGCCATCCGTGCGCTCGCGCTGACGCTGGGCGCCGGCAGCGCGGCCAGCCTGGACAGCGCGCACGGCCCGCGCTGGATCGCGGTTCCGGCCTGCTGACCCGGCCCCACTCGCCACATCTGTCCATGACGCCCAGATCTTTCCCATCGTCGCGCGCGCTGTGCGCTGCCTGCCGGCCGGCGTCGTGACGCCATCGCCCACACATCACCCAAAGATCGCGTCCATCCCATGACCCCCTCTCCACCCGTCCGATCCCTCGAAGCCGAAGTCCAGCATCGGCTGGACAACAAGACCAAGCCCACCGGTTCGCTCGGTCGCATCGAAGAGCTGGCACTGCAGCTTGCGCTCGCACTGGAGACACCGTCGCCCCGGCTCGACGCGCCCCAGATGCTCGTCTTCGCCGCCGACCACGGCATCGCAGCGCAGGGCGTGTCGGCCTATCCGAGCGACGTCACCTGGCAGATGGTCGAGAACTTCCTCGCCGGCGGCGCCGCCGTCGCCGTCCTGGCCCGGCAACATGGACTGGCCCTGACCGTGGTCGATTGCGGCGTCAGGCACGATTTCGCCCCACGTCCGGGCCTGGTCGTTGCCAAGGTGGCTGCCGGCAGCGCCGACAGCGTGCAGGGTGCGGCGATGACGGGCACGCAGTGCGCCGAGGCGATGGCCCATGGCGCCCGCATCGCGGCAGCGCTGCCGGGCAATGCGATCTTGCTGGGCGAAATGGGGATCGGCAACACGTCGGCCGCGGCACTGTTGATGGCGCGCCTGACGGGCTTGCCCATCGAGGCGTGCGCGGGGCGGGGCACGGGTCTGGAAGACGCCGGTTTCGCGCGCAAGCTGGGCGTCTTGCGGCGTGCGCTTCAACGCGCGCCGCACGCCGACTCGCCGCTCGCGGCGCTGGCCGACATCGGCGGGCTCGAGATCGCCACGATGGTGGGCAGCGTCCTCGAGGCGGCGCGGCTGCGGCGCGTGATCGTCGTCGACGGGTTCATCTGCACCGCCGCCGTCGCGGTGGCCATCGCGCTGGAGCCGAGCGTGTTCGCGCAATGCGTCTTCGCCCATTGCTCCGCCGAAAGCGGCCACGCGCGCTGGCTGGAACGCCTGGGCGCCCGCCCGTTGCTGAACCTGGCGCTGCGTCTGGGCGAAGGGTCGGGCGCCGCGCTCGCCTGGCCCTTGCTGGAGTCCGCCTGCCTTCTCCTGGCCGAGATGGCGAGCTTCGAGTCCGCCGGCGTCTCCGGCCGCGGCGACTGAACGCCAACGTCGACCCCGTTCGAACCATGCGCCGCTTCCTCGCGCACGAAGGCCGTCTGTTCGCGGTCGCGCTGCAGTTCCTGACGCGCGTTCCGGTGTCGCTGCGCGGGTTCGATCCGCAGTGGCTCAACCAGTGCGCGCGCTATTTCCCGCTGGTAGGAGGGCTGGTGGGTGCCGCGGGCGCCGCGACGCTGCTGCTGGCGGCCACGACCTGGTCGCTGCCGGTGGCCGTCGTCGCCTCGATGGCGCTGACGGCGTGGTTGACCGGTGGTTTTCACGAAGACGGGCTCGCCGACACCTGCGATGGCCTGGGCGGTGCCGTCTCGCGCTCGCGTGCCCTGGAGATCATGAAGGACTCCCGCGTCGGCAGCTACGGCGTGCTGGGCCTGGTGTTCACGCTGGCAGCCAAGGCTGCGGCCACGCTGGCGCTGTGCGGACACGATCTCCGTCAGGCGGCCATCGGCATCGTGTTCGCACACGTCGCGTCGCGTGCCATGCCGCTCATCCTGCTGCGCGTGCTGCCGTATGCCGGCGACCTCGCGCAGGCCAAGGCCAAGCCGCTGGCACGGCAGGTCAGCAGGGGCTGCGTTGCCGCCGCGCTGTCGATGGCGTTGGTGATCGCCATGCTGGCGATCGCGGCGGGGCTGTCGGCGCGCGCAGTGGCGACCGCAGTCGTCGCGGCCCTGGTCACCACCGGCGCCTGTGCGCCATGGTTCATGCGCCGGCTCGGCGGATTTACCGGCGACACGCTCGGTGCCGTCCAGCAGTGGAGCGAGCTCGCCGTCCTGCTGGCGCTCGGTACGGGGTTCGGTGGGGATTTCGCCCCGTAATGGCGCCCGCGCTTGTGCCTGGGGAACTGTGGGCCTGGCGGCACCCGCGTGCGATCGGTGCGGCCGGGCGTTGCATCGGCCGCACCGATCTTGCCGTCGATCGGCGCAAGGCGAAGCGGCTCGCCGCGCGCATCCGCCAGGCGGCGCGGCGCCATGGCCTGCCACGCGAGATATGGACATCGCCGCTGCGGCGCGCGGCAGAGGTTGGCCGGGTGCTGCGTCGGTGGGGTTGGACGCACCATGTCGACGAACGCCTGCTCGAGCTCGATTTCGGCTCCTGGGACGGCAGCCCCTGGCACCAGATCGACCGCGCGGACGTCGCGTGCTGGGAAGCCGACTTCGTGCACCACGCGCCGGGCGGCGGCGAATCGCAGATGGCTCTGCGAGTGCGCGTCGCCCAATTCGTGGCGGCGCGGTTGGCGAACGACGTCGGCGCGTCCCCGGTGCTGGTCGTCACCCACGCCGGCTGGATCGGCGCGTTGCTGGCAGGCGGTGAGGTCGACGACGCCGCGCAGTGGCCGGCACCCGTGCCCTGCATGGGCTTGCGTCGGGTCCGGCCCGACACCGGCGGGCACCTACGGCCACGGAACCGATCCTTATAATCAGACTGTTGGTGCTCGTGCCGCGGTTGTCAGGATCCGGCACAGTTAAACGGGAATCAGGAAGGGTCGTTCCATCGGAACCGCACTCCAACCTGAGCTGCCCCCGCAACGGTAAGCGGTCGGAAGTGCGCGGCGTTGGCCACGCGCGTCCCGTTCGAGTCTCATACCCACTGGGTGCATCGCGCCTGGGAAGGGTCCTCGAATGACACCGCCAGCCCGGATACCGGCCAACAAGGGAGCGCGCTCGTCCGCGAGGACGGTGCGCTCGGTTGCAGGTGCCCGCGGGGAAGCTGGCGCCTGGGTCGAATCCGGTATCGCCATGTCTCCCTTGCCAGCGCGGCCTGCGCTCTCCTGCACCCTGGTGGCCAGGACGTCCCGTGTCTGCCGTGACGTGATCGAGCGTCCGTGAGCTCCCTCGTTCATTGCCCTGCCCTGATGATCAGTGCGCCGGCGTCCGGCCAGGGCAAGACCAGCGTGACGGCCGCCATCGCGCGGGCCCACCTGCGGCGCGGCCAGCGCGTGCGCGTCTTCAAGACCGGGCCCGACTTCATCGATCCGATGGTGCTTGCGCGGGCCTGCGGCGCGCCGGTGCATCAGCTCGACCTGTTCATGGGCGGTCTGGCGCACTGCCGCGCGCTGCTGCTGGACGCCGCGCGCTCGGCTGACCTGATCCTCGTCGAGGGCGTGATGGGTTTGTTCGACGGACAGCCCAGCAGCGCCGACCTGGCTGCCACCTTCGGCCTGCCGGTGCTCGCCGTGATCGACGCCAGCGCGATGGCGCAGACCTTCGGCGCACTCGCGCACGGACTGGCCACCTTCCGTGCCGACACGCACGTGATCGGCGTCGTCGCCAACCGGATCGGCAGCAGTGGCCATGCAAGGATGGTCGGCGCGAGCCTGCCGGCCGGACTGCCGCTCGTCGCCGCCCTGCATCGCGATGCCGAGCTCGCGTTGCCCGAGCGCCACCTCGGCCTGGTGCAGGCGATGGAGCTATCGGCGCTCGACGTGCAGCTCGAGCGCTGGGCCGATACCTGGGAAAAGGGGGGCGGCGCGACCTTCGAGGCGCCCCTCGTGGCGTTCGAGGCCGAGAGCGCAGCGGACGCCGAAGCCGCCACGTCCGTGCGCGACGCGGCGGGGCGGATCGTCGACGAGGACCCGGCGCCGCTTGCCGGCGTGCGCATCGCGATCGCCCACGATCAGGCGTTCTCCTTCCTCTATCCCGCCAACCTCGACACGCTGCGTTCGCTCGGCGCCGACCTGGTCTTCTTCTCGCCCCTGGTGGACACCGCGCTGCCGCCCTGCGATGCGTTGTGGCTGCCCGGTGGCTACCCGGAGCTGCACGCCGCTGCGCTCGCTGCCAACACGGCGCTGGCTGCGGCCATCCGGGGTCACGTCGATGCGGGCCGGCCGGCCCTGGCCGAGTGCGGCGGGCTGCTCTACCTGCTGGACTCCCTGACCGACCTCGAAGGGCAGCGCCACGCAATGGCGGGCGTGCTGCCGGGCGACGCCGTGATGCAAGACCGGCTGTCGGCCCTCGGGCTGCAAGCGGTGACGCTGCCCGAAGGCGAATTGCGCGGCCACAGCTTCCACTACTCGGCGCTCGCCACCCCGATGACGCCGATCGCGCGCGGGCGCAATCCGAACGCGGGCGCCACCGCCGAGGCCGTCTACCGGACGCGGCGCCTGACGGCCAGCTACATCCACGCGTACTTCGCATCCAACCCGCGCGCAGTCGCACGGTTGTTCCGGCCGGACGCGGCGACGATCACGCAGGGCCAGCGATGAACGCCCCGGTTTCGAAACCCTCGATAGCGGCCTATCGCCGCCACGTGCTGGTCTGCACCGGGCCGCGCTGCGCGCACGACGGCGCCGCCCAGGCCCTGTTCGACACCCTGGGCGACAAGTTCAAGGCGGCCGGCGTCCACGAGGGCGCGTTGCGCGTCAAGCGCAGCCGTGCCAGCTGCTTCTCGGCGTGCCGGGGCGGCCCGGTGATGTGCGTGCAGCCGGACGGCATCTGGTACTACGACGTCACGCCCGAGAACATGGATCGCATCATCGAGCAGCACCTGGTCGGCGGCCAGCCCGTGGAAGACCTGGTCTTTCATCGCGGGCCGGACAACGAGACGCCGGATTGACGATGCGCGCCGACGACACCGCTGCACCCCCTGTCTTCACCGACGCCGAACGCGAGAGCTTCCAGCGCCTGGTCGAGGCCCGGCGCGACATGCGCCATTTCACCCCAGGCGCGCGCGTCGAAGAGGCCGTGCTCCAGCGCCTGCTCAGCGCGGCCCACCACGCGCCCTCGGTTGGCCTCATGCAACCGTGGCGCTATGTTCGCGTGGTCGAGCCGGCGCTGCGCGCACGCATGGCGGCGATGGTCGAGCGCGAACGCGCACTCACGGCCAGCGCGCTCAGCGCGCGGGCCGACGAATTCATGCGGCTCAAGGTCGAGGGGGTGCGCGAGAGCGCGGAGTTGCTGGTGGCTGCGCTGGCGCCCGACGATGGCACGGTGTTCGGCCGTCGCACCATGCCGCGTGACATGGCCCTGTGCTCGCTCGCCTGCAGCATCCAGAACCTGTGGCTGGCCGCGCGCGCGGACAACCTGGGCATGGGCTGGGTCTCGATGTTCGAGCCGCGCGAACTGGCCGATCTGCTGGGCATGCCCGCCGGGGCCGAGCCGGTGGGCATCCTCTGCCTGGGCCCGGTCGACCGCTTCTATGACGCCCCGATGCTCGAGATCGAGGGCTGGCGCCAGGGCCGATCCGTGAGCGCCATGGTCTTCACCGACCGCTGGGACGAGTCGGCCGCCCCGGAGTGAATACGGAACAACCCATGCAGATCGAAGCCCCTCCCGTCGACCGCGAGCGCGTGCTCCCCGAAGGCGAGCGCCGCGGCCTCGTCATCATCCACACCGGCAACGGCAAGGGCAAGAGCACGGCCGCCTTCGGGCTGGCGCTGCGCGCGCACGGCCGCGGCAAGCCGGTGAAGATCTTCCAGTTCATGAAGGTCCCGAGTGCGCGTTTTGGCGAGCACCGCGTGTTCGAGCAGCTCGGTATCCCGATCGAGGGGCTGGGAGACGGCTTCAGCTGGAAAAGCCGCGACCTGGACGTCTCGGCCCAGCTGGCGCGCGAGGGTTGGGCGCGGGCCGAGGCAGCGATCCGTGCCGGCGACCATTTCATGGTCGTACTCGACGAGATCACCTATCCCCTGCGCTATGGCTGGCTGCCGCTGGCGCCGGTGCTGGCGTGCCTGCGCGAGCGCCCCGCGCGCGTCCACGTCGTGCTGACCGGCCGCGCCTGCCCGACCGAGCTGGTCGAGCTGGCCGATACCGTCACCGAGATGGCCAAGGTCAAGCACGCCTATGACGCTGGCGTGCCCGCCCAGCGTGGCATCGAGGACTAGGCGCTCGTGAACCCCGCTGCCTTCATCGGCGCGGCGGCCGTGTGCGGCGCGCTGCTGATCGACCGCGCTTGGGGCGAGCCGCCGACCTGGGCCCATCCGGTGGTGTGGATGGGGCGCTACCTGGGCGCGCTCGGGCCGCGCCTGAGCACCTGGGCGCCCGCCGCCGCTTTCGCGGGCGGGGCGCTGGCCTGGTGCTGCGGGGCGGCCATGTCCGCCGGGCTCGCATTTCTGGCGGTGCGCCTGCTGGGCCGATGGTCGCCCGTCTGGACGGCCATCGGACTGGCGATCCTGCTCAAGCCGCTCCTGGCCTGGCGCATGCTGCGCGACGAGGTCGCCAGCGTCGAATCGGCATTGCAGCAGTCGCTGCCCGCCGGCCGGGCGCGGCTTCAACGCCTGGTCAGCCGGGACGCCGGAGCGCTCGATGCGGGCCAGGTGCGCGAAAGTGCGATCGAATCGCTGGCCGAGAACCTCAACGACTCGGTGGTGGCGCCGCTGTTCTGGTTCGCGCTCGGCGGCCTGCCCGCCGCCGCGCTCTACCGTTTCGCCAACACGGCCGACGCGATGTGGGGCTATCGCGGTCGCTACGAATGGGCGGGCAAGTGGTCCGCACGTGCCGACGACCTGATGTCATGGCTTCCCGCGCGCCTGACCGCCCTGTTGTTGCTCGTGGCCGCGCGCCGGGCTTTGCCCGTAGCCCGGCTGCGGCGCGAGGCCCGCATCACGCCGTCGCCCAACGGTGGCTGGCCGATGGGGGTCATGGCGCTGCTGCTGGACGTGCAACTGGGCAAGCCGGGGGTCTACGTGTTGAACGCAGGCGGCACGGCTTGCAACGGCCTGCATACGGCGCAGGCGCTGGCCTGGAGCGGGCGCGCAGTCGCGGTGGCCGCGGGGATCGCTTCGGCCGCAAGCCTGGTCGCCGCGCGGGCATGGGCATGAGCGGCGTCTTGCATGGTGGCCCCGATGGCGGGCCCGTGATACGGCATGACTTCTCGAGCAATGCCAGTCCGCTCGGGCCGCCGCCGGCACTCGCGCTGGCGCTCGCGAACGCGGACCGCCAACGCTATCCCGATCCCTCCTACGGGGCGCTGCGCGAAGCGCTGGCAGCGGCTCACGGTGTCGCGCCGGCGCGCGTGCTGCCGACTGCGGGCACCAGCGAGGCGATCCGCCGGCTGACGCTGGCCGTCCGCTTGCGCGGCATCGCCACGGTGTGGGCGCCGCGACCGGGCTACGGCGACTATGCGGCAGCCGCCCACGCACTGGGGCTCACGGTGCGCACCTACGACGGCGAGGATGCGTTGCTGCAGGCCGTGGCCGACCGCGCCGATGCGGCGCTGATCTGGATCTGCGAGCCCTGCAATCCGACGGGCTCGACCTTGTGCGACCGCTTCTGGGCCATTTTGGGCGATGCCATGCGCGGCTCGTGCAGCGTCCTGGCGCTCGACCGCGCCTACGAGCCCTTGCGGCTTGTCGGCCGCGACCCGGTGCCCGAGACGATCGCCACACGCGCCTGGCAATGCGTTTCGCCGAACAAGTCACTCGGGCTGACCGGAGTGCGCGTCGGCTACCTCATCGCACCGCGCGACGACCCATTGCGCCTGCATGCCGACGTCGAGGCCTTGGCGCCGAGCTGGGTGCTTTCCGCCGAAGGGGTAGCCCTCTTGTGCGGCTTGCACGCCCCGCAGACGCAGGCATGGCTGGCCGAGTCGCGTGCGATCCTGTCGCTCTGGGCGCAGCACCAGCGTGACATGCTCGCCCGCCTCGGCTGGATTCAGCGCCCATCCGTCGTCCCCTTCTGGCTCGCACGCCCGCCTGGCGTCGTCGAACTGCCAGGTCGCCTGGCCGTGTTGCGCGAAGCCGGCATCAAGCTGCGCGACGCCACCTCGCTTGGCTTGCCCGGTTGGGTGCGCGTGAGCGCGCAGCCGCTCGCCAGCCAACTCGCGTTGCGCGACGCCTGGGTCAGTTTCCCCTGACATCTGATCCACTCGACAAGTCCACCGCGCAAACTCCTGTGCTGCACGAAGGAATGGGCACATCGTGACGACTTTCTCTTCACTTGTTGCGGTCAAGCTCGAGCGGCGGGGCATCGCCAGGCAGATATTCCGAGACACCGGCGGCGTCAACTTCGAGACCGA
>Ga0302314_10020226_pt1 | contig 11017 bp, 8 predicted proteins | sample III_Palsa_N2_3_FD_200533 | JGI IMG/M metagenome (GOLD analysis project Ga0302314, IMG submission 200533) | Peat permafrost microbial communities from Stordalen Mire near Abisko, Sweden - III_Palsa_N2_3 | ecosystem: Environmental > Terrestrial > Soil > Palsa > Peat permafrost | place: Sweden... | reverse complement strand
CACGATTTTCAGTCGTGTGCTCTACCAGCTGAGCTATCTCGCCGTGGTCGGGCGATGCTAGCGGCTTGGTGGTAGAGCACGCGGGCCCGCGGGCCGCCTGAGAGTAGCGCCGGGACCGCTCGACAAACGCTACCCTGCTCCCGTGCTGAGGGAGACCGAAGGGCCGGCCGAGGTTCGGACCGATGGACGCGCCGTTCATTGCCGTTACCTGTTCAAGCGCTACGGCGAGGGTGAGACGAGCGTCGATGCTCTCCGCGGGGTGGCGGTGGAGTTCGAGCGGGGCAGCTTCACCGCGATCATGGGACCGTCGGGATCGGGAAAGTCGACGCTCATGCACATACTCGCCGGGCTCGATCGTCCGACCTCGGGCAACGTCTGGCTCGACGGACGGAGCCTCGACGGGCTCGACGACACCGAGCTCACCCGCCTGCGGCGAACCCGCGTGGGCTTCGTGTTCCAGTCGCTGAACCTCATTCCCGTCCTCACCGCCGAGGAGAACATCGTGCTGCCGCTGCAGATCGCCGGCGAGGAGATCGACCGGGACTGGCTCGAGCGACTGCTCGTAGCGGTCGGCGTCGCGGACCGTCGCCACCACCTTCCCTCCGAGCTCTCGGGCGGCCAGCAGCAGCGCGTCGCGCTCGCGCGCGCGCTGATGTCGCGTCCCTCGGTCGTGTTCGCCGACGAGCCGACGGGGAACCTCGACTCGCACGCAACCGAGGTGATCCTGGCCATGCTGCGACGTGCCGTCGACGACTTCGGTCAGACCGTGGTCATGGTCACCCACGATCCGCTCGCCGCCGCCCACGCCGATCGGGTGCTCTTCCTCCGCGACGGCCTGGTTGTGCGCGAGGCGGAGGAGCTCAGCGCTGGCGAGATCCTCGACGCCATGAAGACCCTGCAGCCGAAGTCGACGTGATCGGCTACACGCTGCGCAATCTCGCCGCTCGCCGGCGACGAGCAGCGATGACGGCGCTCGCGATCCTGCTCGGCGTGTCGATGATCTCCGGCACGTACATCTTCACGGACACGATCCACTCCGCCTTCCGCGAGCTCTTCGGCGGCGCCACTCAGGGGACGTCGGTGATCGTCTCGAGCCGCCAGACCCTCTCTTCCCAGGTCAACGCACCGGCCAAGACTCACATCGGGCTGATCTCGCTGATCCGCCAGCTCCCTGGGGTGGCGGGAGCGGAAGGCGAGATCTCCAACGTGGCCACGATCATCGGCCGCAACGGCCAGCCGATCGAGAACACCTACGCGCCGACACTCGGGCTGTCCTATGTCCCGCGGCAATACGGGCGCTTCACCTTCGTCGCCGGGTCTCCGCCGACCGGTCCCGGACAGGTGGCGATCGACGAGGCGACCGCCGAGCGTCAGGGGCTCCACGTCGGCAGCACGGTCTCGGTCGTCACCGACCAGCCGGCGCAGCGCTTCCGGATCGCTGGGATCGCGCGCCTCGGTGGCGCTTCGCTCGGAAGCGCCACCTTCGCCGTCTTCTCGCTCGCCACCGCGCAGGCGCTCTACCTGGAGACCGGGCGCGTCGACCAGATCCTCGTCCGGGCCACGAAAGGGACGACGGCTTCCGAGCTGACCACCGAGATCGCTCCCTACCTCTCGCCCGAGCTCGTCGTCCGCAGCACCCAGAGCCAAGTCAACGCCGAGGCGGCCGGGATCGCCGATCGCCTGGGGATCCTGACCGACGGACTGTTCGTGTTCGGGTTCATCGCGGTGCTCCTCGGAGGTTTTGCCATCTTCAACACCTTCTCGATGACGATCGCGGAACGGATGGGAGAGTTCTCGCTGCTGCGCGCGCTCGGGGCCACCCGACGCCAGGTTCTCGGCACCGTGCTGCTGGAGGCAGCCACGATCGGGATCGCCGCGTCGCTGGTCGGGCTCCTCGGCGGCTTCGTGGCCGCCACGCTGATCAGGGCCCTGTTCGGCGCCATCGGCCTGAGCCTGCCCTCGGCGGGCATCTCCTTCCAGCTCCGCACGGTGGAGATCGGACTGGGGGTGGGCCTGCTGGTGACGACCGCCGCCGCTCTGATGCCGGCGCTCCGGGCCACGAACGCCGCGCCCCTCCAGGCGATCCGCGACCACCAGGGGCGCCGTTCGGCCAGCAGGCGTACGACCTGGTTACGAGCGGTCCTCGCCCTCGCGCTCTTCGCCGCCGGGCTCGCACTCGCCCTGACCGGCTCGGGGTCGGCGTCACAGCGCCTGGCCAGGAGCGCGGTCGGAGCCGGAGTGATCGTTCTCGCCATCGTCGCGGTCGGCCCCATGGCCATCAGCACCGCGGTCCGGCTCGTGGGCTGGCCGCTCGAGCGCAACGGGCGCATCCTCGGCCGTCTCGCGCGCGAGAACGCGACCCGGAACTCCACGCGCACCGCCGCCACCGCGTCCTCGCTGATGATCGGACTCGCGCTCGTCCTCTTCGTCACCGTCTATGCCAACGGCCTGCGTGCCTCGACCAACCGCATCATCGACCAGACCCTGCTCGCCGACTTCACACTGCAGAGCAAGGACGGTACAAGCCCCGTCCCCGCCGCGACGGTGGAGGCGATCACCGCCGTGCCCCAGATTCAAGCGGTCGCGAGCCTGACGAGCGCCGAAGGGCAACTGGGACACAGTGGCATGGTCACCGCCGAGGGCGTCGACCCGACCACCTTCGGACAGGTCTACCGGTTCGACTGGGTCCATGGGTCGCCCGCTTCGCTCACGGGCCTCGCCTCCGATCAGGTGCTCGTGGAGCAGAACACCGCCCGCTCGGCCCACCTCTCGGTCGGCGATCGCGTGACCATGACGACCGAGACGGGCCTGCAGCGCACGGTCACCGTCGCCGGGATCTACCAGGACCAGGCGCTACTCCAGGGCTTCGTACTGCCGGTCTCGGTCTTCGATCGAGTCTTTCATCAGCCCCGGCTCCAGGCCGTCTTCGTGAGGCTCATGCCCGGCACCGACAAGGCCGCCGCCGCCCACGAGCTCACCGAGGCGCTGCGACCATTCCCCGGCGTCGTAGCGCGGTCCACGCAGCAGGTGAAGACCGTCCTCGCCGGCCATGTGGACAGCGTCCTCGCGCTCTTTTACGCGCTGCTCGCGCTCGTCGTCGGGATGTCGCTCCTCGGCATCGTCAACACGCTGTCGCTATCGCTCCATGAGCGCACCCGCGAGCTGGGGATGCTGCGAGCACTGGGGATGACGCCCGAGCAGACGAGGGTGCTGATCCGCGACGAGAGCATCATCACCGCGGCACTGGGGGCGATCGCCGGGGTGGTCCTGGGAGTCCTGCTCGCGTGGATAGTCACCCTCGCCCTCGCCGGAGACGGAGTTGTGTTCGCGCTACCTGTCGTCCAGGTGCTGGCGCTGCTCGTCCTCGGCCTCGCCGCGGGCGTGGTGGCCTCCGTGCTTCCCGCGCGGCGGGCGGTGCGGCTCGACGTGCTCGACGCGATCGCGCAGGAATAATGTCGGCAGTGCACCCCCGTGCTCTCCTACTCGTGGTAACTGTGTCGTTGACCCTCATCGTGGGCGGCTGCGGCTCCTCGAGCGCGCCCAAGGTCTCGAGCCCGACCGCCACCGAGCTCTCCTACTTCGCCCCCGGGACTCCGTTCGTAGGCGCGTTGCAGACGGACTCGAAGGGCGCCGCAGTCCAAAACGCCGACGGGTTGCTCGGCGCCTTCCCGCTCGGGAAGCTCGCGATCCCCGTGCTCGAGTCCGAGCTGCTTCCGCCCAGCATCAGCTTCCAGTCCGATATCGAGCCCCTGGGTGGGAATCCGATCATGTTCGGCGTCCTCGACGTCTCTGGTCCCTCGTCGCTGACCAAGTCGAGCTTCCTCGCCGTGTGGATCACTCGGAGCGCCTCCAAGCTCGACGCCGTGATCAAAGCCCTCGGCCTGCACGCGACCGGGAGCGACGGGAGCGCGAAGCTGTACCGGACGGGCGGCTCGGTCACCTTCGCCGTCGACGGGGCGACGCTTCTGGTCGCGAGCTCCGCGGCCGACCTCGAGGCAGCGCTGAACCGCCATACCCACGGGGGCGGGATCAGCTCTGCCGACTTCTCGAAGGCGATGGCGGGCCTCCCCGCGAACGCGCTCGTGCAGGCCTTCGGAAGCCTCTCGAATGTGCTCGCGACGCCGGGGGCAGCCACCGCCCGCAAGATTCCCTGGGTGGCGGCGATCCGCAGCTACGGCGCCGCGATCACCGCCGGCAGCACCGGCCTCACGGTTCAGTTCGGACTCGATACATCCGGTGGCTCACTGACCAGCACGGAGCTCCCGATCGCGAGCGGGACGGCGGCGCCGGAGCTCGCCGGCACGCTCCCGATCGTGGTCGGCCTGCGTGACCCGGCCCAGAGCTTGAGCTTCCTCGAGGCGGCCGGGCAGGCCGTGGACCCGGGCACGTTCGGGCAGTTCACGAGCCGGGAGAACGCCGCCAAGCGCAAGACCGGGTACGACCTGGAGACGTTCGCCGCGCTCCTGACCGGCGACCTGATCGTCGAGACCAACCTGAAGACGACGATGGGCAGGGCCGAGGTGAGCGATCCTGCGAGCGCCGCCAGGCAGCTCACGAAGCTCCCGCAAGTCGTGCGCGACATCATCCACACGGCCAAGGGGATCAGGCGCCTGCCGGACGGGTTCTACGCCATCACCGAGGCGCACGGGAAGACCTTCGACCTCGGCCTCGTGGGCAACGAGTTCGTGGCCGGGCTGGCCACGCCGGCGCAGCTGAAAGGCTTCGCCGCCGCTCCCGCCACCTCGGTCCCGGGCGCCCAGGGATCGGTCGCCGTCCGCGTCACCCTGCTAGAGCTGCTGCGGCTCGCGCTCAAGAAGGCCCCGACCGCGCTCGTGCAGTCGGTCCTCTCGACCCTCGGCGACGTCACCGGCTCGGCCTCCGCCACCCCCGGTGCCCTCACCGGGCACGTGACCCTAGGGGTCAGGTAAGTCGCCGCAGGAGTTCGAGCGCGCCGCGCTTGGACAGCGGCTCGTTCAGGTTGCCGCACTTGGGAGACTGCACGCAGGACGGGCATCCCGACGCGCACGGACACTCGGCGATCAGGCGTCGCGCGTCGTTCACCAGCCGCCCGAACTCGTCGAAGCCACGCCGCGTGATCCCGATCCCGCCGGGGTGGCCGTCGTAGATGAAGATCGTCGGGCCTCCCGTCTGCGGGTGAGCGTTGGTCGAGAGGCCGCCGATGTCCCACCGGTCGCACATCGCGATCAAAGGGAGCACGGCGATCTGCGCGTGCTCGAGGGCGTGCAGGGCGCCGAGGAGCAGCTCGGGTGGAAACGGCTCTCCGGCTACAAGCTCGTCGAGCTCGAACCACAGGGCGCGGGTGGAGAACTCGACGGTGGGGAGATCGAGCGCCTTGAAGTCGATCACGGCATGGTCCTGCAGCCCCTTGCGCTGATAGCCGAGCACGGTCTCCGAGACGGCGACGGCGCCGAACGACAGGGTGACGCCGAGGGCGTCACGGCGGTCGTGCAGGCGCTCGACGAGCGTAAAGCTCTCGCGCTTGGCCTGGGTGAAGTAGTCGCCGGTGAACGGTTCGAGCAGCGCTTGGCGCGCGTCGAGATCGAGCGCGAGCACCTCGTAGGAGCGCCCGAGGTGGAGGTAGACGGCACCCTCGTGGACGGTCGAGTAGGCCCGGGCGGCCTCGATCTGGCCGAGGAGCTCGCCCGACTGGACATCGATCAACGCGAACGAGTCCATCGTGGCCGAGCGGAGCGCCACCCGCGCCGCCGGGTAGTCGTCGGCGCGCCGGGGGACGAAGCCGGTCACGCGCTCGCGGAGCATCCCGGCGGCCGTGAGCTCCTCGGCATATCCCCGCCATCCGCTCCCGAGCACGCCCGCGTCCTCGTCGTTCAGCGGCGCCTCGTGGGCGGCGCACAGCAGGTGCTCGGCGTAGATCTGAGGGCTCTCGTGGTCGAGGATCGCCGCCTCCACCGGACGGCCCAGGAACTCATCGGGATGGCGGCAGAAGAACTGGTCGAGCGCATCCTCACCCGCGAGAAAGACGGCCAGGCCGCGTCCGCGCCGGCCCGCGCGACCCCACATCTGGCGCAGGCTCGAGACGGTCCCGGGAAAGGTGACGCAGATTGCCGCGTCGAGCGAGCCAATGTCGATCCCGAGCTCGAGCGCGTCGGTGGCAACCACGGCGAGGACCTCGCCCGCGGTCAGCCGCCGCTCGAGCTCCCGGCGCTGCTGGGGCGTGTAGCCGGCGCGGTAGGGGACGACGAGCTCGGCGAGCTCGGGACGGTCCGAGCTCGCCAGGCGGTCCACGGTGAGGCGGAGGATGAGCTCCACACCGCGCCGTGACTTCATGAAGCAGATCGTGCGGGCGCCCTCGAGCACGAGGCCCTCGAGCAGCTCTGCCGCCTCGGCGAGCACCGAGGCGCGGGTGCCGAGGAGCTCGTCAGTGAGCGGCGGGTTCCACATCGCCACCGTGCGCTGCGCCGCCGGCGCGCCGTCGACGTCGACCAGCGTCATCTGATCGAGGCCGGTCAGGCGCTCGGCGAGCTCGAGCGGGTTGGCGATGGTCGCGCTCGCGAGCAGGAAGCGGGGCTCGGTGCCGTAGCGGGCGGCCACGCGCCGCAGCCGGCGCATGACGTTGGCGACGTGCGAGCCGAACACGCCCCGGTAGACGTGGGCCTCGTCGATGACCACGAAGGCAAGATTGGCGAAGAGATCCGCCCACGCGGCATGGTTGGGGAGGATCCCGACGTGGAGCATGTCGGGGTTGGTGAGCACGAGATTGCTGCGCTTGCGGATGGCGGCGCGCTCCTCGCGCGGCGTGTCGCCGTCGTAGATCGCAGGGCGAACCTGAGCGCCCATCCCGAAGCGGTGGAGGGCTCGCGCCTGATCCTGGGCCAGCGCCTTGGTTGGGTACAGGTACAGGGCACGCGCCTTCGGGTCCGAGCACAGCACCTCCAAGGTCGGGAGCTGGAAGCACAGCGACTTTCCCGAGGCCGTCCCCGTGGTGACGATCGTGGGGCCGGCGAAGGCCGCCCGAAGCGCCTCCTCCTGATGGGCGTAGAGGCACTCGATCCCCGCCCGCTCGAGCGCGTCCACCACGCGCGGGTCGAGGTCGTCGGGCACAGAAACAAGGCGCGCGGAGCGCGCCCCATAGACATCGGAATGAACCACCCGCTCGTCCGCGAGGATCGACGCCCAAGGCTCGGCGAGGAGGGGTGCTGCCATGCGGCGAGTGTGACACCCATGTGCGCGGTAGGGTCAGCTCGCGATGCGCGCCCTGTACGTAGACCTCGACGGCACCCTCCTCGGCCCGGATGCCTCGCTTCTGCGCGACGCCGAGGATCGCTTCAGCCTCGACGGTGTCCGCGCCCTGCAGGCGTGCGACCGTGCCGGCGTCGAGGTCGTCATCTACTCAGGCAGGCGTCAGAGCTCGGTGTTCGAGAGCGCGCGCTTGCTCGGGTGCTCCTCGTACATCTTCGAGATCGGCTGCGGCCTCGTGCTCGACGGCGAGCTCCAGTGGCTGACCGACGGACTCGAGCCCCGCGACGGTGAGACGATCTTCGACCAGATAACCGCCACCGGCGCGCCCGCCCTACTCCTCGAGCGCTTCGCCGGACGGCTCGAGTACCACACGCCGTGGCATCGCGGGCGCGACGTCTCCCATCTCTTCCGCGGGCTCGTCAACACCGCCGAGGCGAACCAGCTCGTGGCTCCGCATGGCCTGCGACTGGTCGACAACGGGGTCATCCACGAGGCGGTGGGGAGCCTTCCGATCATGCACGCCTACCACCTGATCCCCTCCGGCTCCTCGAAGGCGCGCGGCGTCGCCCGTCACATGCAGGCGCGCGGTTACCAACGCGAGGATTGCATCGCCGTCGGCGACTCGCGTGAGGACCTCGAAGCCGCGAGCGTGGTCGAGACCTTCTGGCTCGTCGCCAACGCGCCGCGTCGCGACCCAGGGATGGCCGAGGAGATCGCCGGGCGCCCGGGAGTCCGGATCGCCGAGAGCTCCTACGGCGCCGGGGTCTACGAGGCGGTGGTCACGACGCTCGCCGAGCGCTCTTAGGGTTCGCGACGAAGTTTCTGGAGGAATCCGACGAGGGGCTGGGCGTGCCTGACGTCGCCCCCTCGCCACGATCGTACTGGTGGTACGTGAGGGCGAGGGGGTGGCGGTCAGGTGCGTCCAGACGCCGTCGGAGCCTTCAGAAACTTAGTCGTGGGCCCTTAGCCTGGATCCACCGATAATGGGCTGAGACTCGGCGTCGGGGGCCGAGCAAGGGGCCATCGGCGGAGCACCATAAGGGTGGACCCTATGGGCGACGCCGATGGCGCATGGCGACGGCCATCCGGCGTCGAGACGACCGCAGGATCGGTGGATCCAGGCTTAGGCTCCCGCTCGATTTCGTGGGCGTCGCCCACCGCCCACCCGAGCCGCTCGACGAGCTGCGTGGCGAAGTGGTCTGACTCGAGGTCGGCGAGACTCACGCGCTCACGCAACATGACAGCCTCCTCACCCTGCCGGCGGGCCAAATCAGCAAGCACGATTATCTGAGGCACCGCTTCTCCTTCCGGGACGTTTGCTGCCTGAGCGTGGCAGCCACGGATCAGGCTCCAGTAAACACCTCGTAGATTTCCTGACTACGTCGTGTGATCGGGCCTGCGCACCCGCTCGCGCATGCGCCGCCAGAACCCCAGGCGCACGGCCGGTCGCCACCGCGCCGGCGGGGGCACCGTCGCGCGTACGAGCGCGACCCACTGCTCGAGGGGCAGCTCGCCGGCGATCAGGCGCCCGAGGGCCGCCGTCACCGGCGCGTCGATCCCGGCGCTCCTGAGCGCCCGCGCGAGGAGCGGTACCGTCTGGAGCGCCTCGACGGCCTGGCCCACGCGGGCGGGAATGTCGGCCGCGGAGACACCTTGCGCGAGGAGCTCGCCGGCGCGCCGGTTGCGGCTCTGGGGCGCCAGCGCCGTCGCCAGCAGGTCGCCCGTCCCCGCCAGGCCGATCATGGACTCGGGCCGCGCGCCCTGCCGCTCGGCCCAGCGCCACACCTCGGCGAAGATGTGTCCCGCCGCGGCGCCCGCGGCGTTCAGGCCCTGCGCCTCGGTGGCTCCGGCCGCGAGGGCGGCGGCATTCTTCGCCGCCCCGGCAAGCTCGACGCCGACGGGATCGTTCGACTCCTCGCACACCACCCCCGCCCGGATGAACACCCCCGCCAGGGCCGTCGCGAGCGGCTCGGCGGTGGAAGCCGCGACCAGCCCCGCCCCCTCTGAGACCATCTCGCGCGCGTGCGCCGGGCCGCCGACGCAGGCGATCCGGTCCGCGCCGAAGCGCTCGCGCAGGAGTGCGGTGGGCGGGCTGCCCTGGGGCGGGACGAGGCCCTTGGCGAGCGAGACGACCGATGCCCGCGGGGGTAGGCCGGCGGCCACGAGGCCCTCGATCACCGCGTCGAGGCCATCCGAGGGCACGCCGAGGAACACGTAGTCGGCTCTGGCGAGGCCTTCGCTTACGTGCTCGATGCGCAGCTCGCGGGGAAACTCCACGCCTGACAGGTAGACCCGGTTCTCGCGATCCTCGATCAGCACCTCGGCCTGCTCGGGCGTCCGCGTCTGCAGCGTGGTACGCAGCCCGCCGCGCGCGAGGAGGACCGCCACCGCGGTGCCGAACGAGCCGGCGCCGATAACCACCGCGCGGCGCGAGCCGGGGGCAGGGAGATGAATCGAGCGGCGGGGAACGAGCGGCATGAGGCGCCGAGCGTACGGGAGGCAGGCGGCCTTCGACTTTCTGGAGAGTCGTACCCGGCGCTTCGTGCCAAGATCGCGTAGTGGGCTCGATTCGAGTGGTCGCGTCGCGCGCCTGCCTCAGATCAGCGCCGCCAGCTCCACCCCGGCCGCTTCGATCTCCTCGAGGGTTCCGGCTTCCAGCACCGCCTGCAGATCCAGGATGCGCGCCCCGAATGCGTCGAGGCGACGTTCTCCGACGATCGCGTGGCAGGGGACGCCAGCTTGCCGGGCGCGAGTCGCCACCTCGGAGACGGCCTTGCCGGCGAGGCTCTGCCGGTCGAGGCGGCCCTCGCCGGTCACGACGGCGCGGGCGGCGCGCATGCGCGGGTCGAAGCCGAGCGCGTCGAGGATGAAGGCGGCGCCGGGAACGAGCTCGGCGCCGAACGCCGCCCACAGGCCGCCGCTGAGCCCGCCCGCGGCGCCGGTCATGGGCACTCCGCGGGGCTCGCGGGGGAGGCGGCGGGCGTGGTCGCGCAGGCGGCGGCTGAGCCGGCGCACGGTGTCGGGATCGGCGCCCTTCTGCGGCGCGTAGATCCGGGCGGCGTCCTCGAACGGCGTCTGCACGTCGCACAGCACGGTCAGCCGCGCGCGCCCGAGCCCGCCCGCCTCGCGGATCGCCGCGATCGCACCGGCGCCGCCGTCGGTGGTGGCGCTCCCTCCGACGCCGACGAGCACGGTGTCCGCGCCGGCCTCGACGGCGGCGAGGATCAGCTCGCCCGTGCCGCGAGTGGAGGCGGCCAGGGGATCGCGTTCAGCGTCGGCGACGAGCGCCAGCCCGCTCGCCCTCGCCGTCTCGACGACCGCGCCCCCGCCCACGCCCCCGTCGAGCAGCGCGAAGCGCGCCTCGATGGTGCGGCCGAGCGGATCCTCGACGTGCGCCGTGAGGATCTCGCCCCCGAGCGCGCCCACCAGCACCTCGAGCGTGCCTTCGCCGCCGTCGGCGACCGGGCAGGGATCGACGGGCCGCCCGGCGGACTCGAGGCCGCGGGCGATGGCGGCGGTCACCTCGAGGGCGCTGAACGTGCCCTTGAAGGAGTCGGGCGCGACGAGGATCGTCGTCGGTATTCCGGTCACGGCGGGCACGAAGCCGAGCTGAGCTGAGCTGAGCGCTACGAGCTGGGCTTGGCCGTGCTCGGCGGGCGGCGCTTGGCAACCCTCTTGGTCGGCTTCACGAGCATCGAGGCGCCGATCGCCCCGCCCAGGTCGCCGAGCTCGGCGAGGCGGACGGCGGGCGGGCGCTCGTCGACGAACAGGTGCGGCTTCATCGCGACCTCTATGC
>Ga0302314_10020225_pt1 | contig 11017 bp, 11 predicted proteins | sample III_Palsa_N2_3_FD_200533 | JGI IMG/M metagenome (GOLD analysis project Ga0302314, IMG submission 200533) | Peat permafrost microbial communities from Stordalen Mire near Abisko, Sweden - III_Palsa_N2_3 | ecosystem: Environmental > Terrestrial > Soil > Palsa > Peat permafrost | place: Sweden... | reverse complement strand
CCGACGTGGCTAATTGCGCGCCAACTACAGGTGGGGAAGTGAGTGGCCAGAAAAAGAGCGATGCGGCATAGCACGATCACCGATGTCGCCGATGCCGCGGGCGTCTCGATCAAGACCGTGTCGCGCGTGTTCAACGACGAGCCCAATGTCCGGCAGGCGACGCGCGACCGTGTGCTCGCCGCCGCCGCGACGCTCGACTATCATCCCAATGTCGCGGCGCGCAGCCTGGCGGGGCGGCGCTCCTTCCTGATCGGGCTCGCCTACGACAATCCCAGCCCCAATTATGTCGTCGACCTGCAGACCGGCGCGCTCGATCGCCTCAAGGGCGAGCGCTATCGGCTGCTCGTGCTGCCCTTCGCCGATATCGCCTCGGTATCGGGCAAGATGCAGGCGATCGCACGCGCCTCCGGGCTCGACGGCGTGATATTGGCGCCGCCGCTGTGCGACGATGCCGCTACCGTCGCCGAACTCGAGGCATGCGGCCTTCCCTACACGCGCATCGCGCCGACCAGTGGCGGCAGCCACGCGCCCGACGTCGCGATCGACGATGTTGGCGCGACACGCGCGGTGATCGATCATCTCGTCTCGCTCGGCCATCGCCGGATCGCGATCGTGCGCGGCGACCCCACCCACGCCTCGGCCGCGGCGCGGCTGGAGGGCTATCATGCCGGGCTGGCGGCCTATGGCATCGCGATCGATCCAGCGCTCGAAGTGACCGGCGCCTATACCTTCGCGTCGGGCTACGACGCCGGCCGCGCGCTGCTCGCGCTCGCCGAGCGCCCGACCGCGATCTTCGCGAGCAACGACGATATGGCCGCCGGCGTGCTCAACGCCGCGCATGAGGCGGGCGTCGCTGTACCCGATGCGCTGTCGGTGGTCGGCTTCGACGACAGCAATATCGCGCTGGTCGTCTGGCCGCGGCTGACCACGATCCACCAGCCGATCCGCGACATGGCACGCGAGGCGACCGGCGCGCTGCTCGCGCTGATCGAGGACAAGCCGGGTGGGGAGGGGCCGCCGCCGCACCGCATGATGCCCTATGAACTGGTGATCCGCGGATCGACGGCGCGCCGTGCGGAGGCGTCGTCATGAGCACGCGGCCGCTCGTCGCGGGGATCGAACTCGGCGGCACCAAATGCGTCTGCATTCTTGCCGCCGGCCCCGACCGGATCGTCGCCGAACAGCAGGTACCGACGACCAGCCCCGACGTGACGCTTCCGGCGATCGAGCGCATCCTGGACGGCTGGCGCGACGATCACGGTTTTGCCGCGCTCGGCATCGCCTGCTTTGGGCCGCTCGAACTGCGCCCGGATGCGCCGGATTACGGCTTCATCACCGCAACGCCCAAGCCGGGCTGGGCGCATAGCGAGATCTCGCCGCGCCTGCAGCGCCGCTACGGCCTGCCGACCGCCATCGATACCGACGTGGTCGGCGCCGCGCTTGCCGAAGGGCGCTGGGGCGACGCGCAGGGGCTCTCGACCTTCGCCTACATCACTGTCGGCACGGGCGTGGGCGCGGGAATCATCGTCGATGGCAAGGCGGTGCTCGGGATCGGCCATGCCGAGGCGGGCCACATGCTCGTCCGCCGTTTTCCCGGCGACGATTGGGCGGGCGGCTGCCCCTTTCACGGTGATTGCGTCGAGGGGCTGGCGGCGGGCTCGGCGGTCGAGAAGCGGCTGGGCGTAAAGGGCGGCGACGTCGCCGACGACGATCCGGTGTGGGAGAAGGTCGCGCATGCGATTGCGGGGATGTGCCACAATCTCGTGATGGGATCGGTGCCGGAGCGCATCCTGCTCGGCGGCGGGCTGCCGACCAAGCGCCCGCAACTGCTGCCGATGGTGCGGACGATGCTCGTCGAGAGCCTCGCCGGTTACGGCCTTGCGCCGGCGATCGCCGGACAGATCGAGCGTTATGTCACGGCGCCGGGGCTGGGCGATCAGGCGGGGCCGCTGGGATCGATCGCGCTCGCGCTCGACGCGCTCGAACCCTCTCTCCGAGGGGAGAGGGTGTAAAGGCCCTAAGCCGCCCGTGCCGCACCCTCCACCCAGGGCGTCTCAACTCGCATCTTCGCCTCGTGCGCGGTGATCGCGTCGTCCATCGCCAGCGTGATGCCGATCTCGTCGAGCCCTTTGAGCAGGCACTCCTTGCGGAACGGATCGATCTCGAAGCGGAAGCGGTCCTGGTAGGGCGTCGTCACGGTCTGCGACTCGAGATCGATCGCGATCGGAAACTCCTTCGCCACCTCCAACAGCCGATCGACCTGCGCCTGCGGCAGCACGACGGTCAAAATCCCGTTCTTGAAGGCATTACCCGCGTGGATGTCCGAAAAACTCGGGGCGATCACTGCCCGAAGGCCCATGTCGGCCATTGCCCAGGCGGCATGTTCGCGGCTCGATCCGCAGCCATAATTGTCGCCCGCGATCAGGATCGGCGCACCGGCATAGGCGGGATCGTCGAGCACGTTGCCGGGTTCGGCCCGGATCGTCTCGAACGCGAAGCGGCCGAGGCCCTCGCGCGTGATCGTCTTGAGATGATGCGCGGCGATGATGACGTCGGTGTCGATATTGGGGCGGCCGAGCGGATAGGCCTTGCCCTCGATAGTGTCGATCGGGCGCATCAGGCGAACTCCCTCACGTCGGTTAGCCGGCCGGTGACGGCGGCAGCAGCAGCCATCGCGGGCGACAGCAGGTGCGTGCGCGATCCCGGGCCCTGGCGGCCGACGAAATTGCGGTTGGAGGTGGAGGCGCAACGCTCGCCCGCGGGCACCTTGTCGGGGTTCATCGCGAGGCACATCGAACAGCCCGGCTCGCGCCACTCGAACCCGGCTTCGATGAAGATGCGGTCGAGGCCCTCGGCTTCGGCCTGGCGCTTGACCAGTCCCGAGCCGGGCACGACCAACGCCTGCTTCACGCCGCTGGCGACATGCCGCCCGCGCGCCACGGCGGCGGCGGCGCGCAGATCCTCGATCCGGCTATTGGTGCAGCTGCCGATGAAGATTCGATCGACGGCGACGTCCTGCATCCGCTGTCCTGCGATGAGCCCCATGTATGTCAGCGACTTCTCGGCAGCCGCCCGGCGTGCCGGATCGTCGAACGCGGCTGGATCGGGGACGATGCCGGTGATCGCGACGACGTCGTCGGGGCTGGTGCCCCATGTCACCAGCGGCGCGATCGTCGCGGCATCGATGACGACGGTCTTGTCATAGACGGCGCCAGGATCGCTCGCCAGCGTGCGCCAATAGGCCACCGCGCGATCCCAGTCGGCGCCCTTGGGGCTGCGCGGCCGGCCCTCGAGATAGGCGAAAGTGCTGTCGTCGGGCGCGACCAGGCCGGCGCGCGCGCCCGCCTCGATCGACATGTTGCAGACGGTCAGCCGCCCCTCGATCGACATGGCGCGGAAGACCGAGCCGGTATATTCGGCGACATAGCCCGCGCCGCCCGCCGCGGTCAGCCTGGCGACGATCGCCAGCGCGACGTCCTTGGGGGTGACGCCCGGGCCGAGCTGGCCATCGACGCGCACCTCGAGCGACTTGGAGCGCTTGAGCAGCAGCGTCTGGGTCGCGAGCACATGCTCGACCTCCGAGGTGCCGATGCCGAAACCTAGCGCGCCCAGCGCGCCGTGGCTCGCGGTGTGGCTGTCGCCGCACACCACCGTCGTCCCAGGCAGCGTGAAACCCTGTTCGGGGCCGACGACGTGGACGATGCCCTGTTCTGCGGCAAGATCGTCGATCAGCTCGATCCCGAACGCCGGCGCGTTGCGGCGCAGCGCGTCGAGTTGCGCCGCCGACTGCGGATCGGCGATCGGCAGACGGTGGCCGACCGCGTCGGCTCTCGCCGTCGTCGGGATATTGTGATCGGGTACGGCGAGCGTGAGATCGGGACGGCGCACCGTGCGGCCCGTGGCGGCGAGGCCATCGAACGCCTGCGGGCTGGTCACTTCGTGGACGAGATGGCGGTCGATATAGAGGAGTGCGGTGCCGTCGTCGCGCTGCTGGACGACATGCGCGTCCCAGATCTTCTGATAGAGCGTGCGGGGGGCGTTGGCGCTGGTCATGATGGCCGCGCTCTAGCGCGGTGGCGGCGATTTGTCGCCGTTCCTCTCCTTGTGTCGACGATAGGTGGAATTTTCGGCTGGCCCGATCCGCCATTCCCAGCCCTGGCCGATCGGGCTATGCCCTTTACGCAAACGGCAAGGAGCGGACATGACCGAGCATCTCCAGCGGACCGAGGCGAATGGAGTGATCGAACTCCGCCTTGCGCGTCCGGACAAGAAGAATGCGCTGACCCAGGCAATGTATATCGGCATGACCGAGGCGCTCGCCGAGGCCTCGCGTCGCGACGATATCACCGCCGTGCTGTTTTCGGGCGAGGGCGATGCCTTCTGCGCGGGCAATGATCTCAGCGACTTCCAGAATCCCGATCGTGCCGACAATGCCAGCGTCTTCATCAAGGCGATCTCGCTGTTCGACAAGCCGATCGTCGTCGCCGTGCAGGGCCTCGCAGTGGGCATCGGCACGACGATGCTGCTCCATTGCGACCTCGTCTACGCAGCACCCGACGCGCGCTTCATCGTGCCTTTCGCCAAGCTCGGTCTCGTTCCCGAGGCTGCATCGAGCCTGCTCCTGCCGGCGCGGATCGGCCATGCCAGGGCGGCGGCGATGTTCCTGCTCGGCGAGCCGCTCGGCGCCGAGGCGGCAGCGCATGGCGGGCTGGTCACCGCGATCGTGCCCGCGGAGACGCTGCTCGATCATGCCCGGGCAAAGGCCGTGGCGCTCGCCACGATGCCGCCGCTGGCACTTGCCGCGACGCGCCGGCTGATGAAGGGCGATACCGATGCGGTTGCAGAGCAGATGGCGCGCGAGAACGAGGCTTTTGCGGTCGCGCTGCGGGGGCATGAGGCCCAGGAGGCCTTTGCCGCGTTCTTCCAGAAACGTGCGCCCGATTTCCGGCGCCAGAAGGAGCAAGCCTGATGCCGATCAAGATCGTGGCGTTCGTCGGCATCAAGCTGGGTTCGGAAGAGGCGTTCACCGCCGCCGCCAGAATTTGCGTCGCGGCCTCGCGCGAAGAACCGGGCGTGCTCTATTATGATCTGTGGCGGGAGCAGCAGGGCGACCGGCGCTTCATGTTCAACGAGTTATACGCCGATCAGGCGGCGGTCGACGCGCACATGGCGTCGGATCACTTCAAGGCGTTCGGCATGGCGGCGCGCGATTTCGCGACCGGCCGGCCGGACATCATACCGAGCGATCCAGTCGATGTTGCCGACTGATGATACGACGTAACTTCCTTACAAGATAAGGTTGACATACGCATGGAAGGTTGCGCAAGGCGCCGCCTTCCATCGAAGAGGACCGTCATGCCCGTCTACCGCTCGCGTACCACCACCCACGGCCGCAACATGGCGGGCGCGCGCGGGCTGTGGCGCGCGACGGGGATGAAGGACAGCGACTTCGGCAAGCCGATCATCGCCGTCGTCAACAGCTTCACCCAGTTCGTGCCCGGTCACGTCCACCTCAAGGATCTCGGCCAACTCGTTGCGCGCGAGATCGAGGCGGCGGGCGGCGTCGCCAAGGAATTCAACACGATCGCGGTCGATGACGGCATCGCGATGGGGCATGGCGGCATGCTCTATTCGCTGCCCAGCCGCGAGCTGATCGCCGACTCGGTCGAATATATGGTCAATGCGCACTGCGCCGATGCGATGGTGTGCATCTCCAATTGCGACAAGATCACGCCCGGCATGCTGATGGCGGCGCTGCGGCTCAACGTGCCCGCGGTGTTCGTCTCGGGCGGCCCGATGGAGGCCGGCAAGGTCGTGCTCAAGGGCAAGACGGTCGCGCTCGATCTGGTCGATGCGATGGTCGCCGCCGCCGACGAAAGCTATAGCGACGAGGAAGTGCAGACGATCGAGCGATCGGCCTGCCCGACCTGCGGCAGCTGCTCGGGGATGTTCACCGCGAACTCGATGAACTGCCTCACCGAGGCGCTGGGCCTGTCGCTGCCGGGCAATGGCTCGACGCTCGCCACCCATGCCGATCGCGAGAAGCTGTTCCGCGAGGCGGGGCATCTGATCGTCGATCTCGCCAAGCGCTGGTACGAGCAGGACGACGTCACCGCCACGCCACGGGGCATCGCCACCTTCGCGGCCTTCGAGAATGCGATGAGCCTCGATATCGCGATGGGCGGATCGACCAACACCGTGCTGCATCTGCTCGCCGCCGCGCACGAGGGCGAGGTCGATTTCACCATGGCCGACATCGATCGGCTGAGCCGGCGCGTGCCCTGTCTGTGCAAGGTCGCTCCCGCCAAGGCCGATGTCCACATGGAGGATGTCCACCGCGCCGGCGGGATCATGTCGATCCTGGGGCAGCTCGAATTGGCCGGGCTGATCGATGCGACCCAGCCGACCGTGCATGCGCCGACGATCGCGGATGCGCTCGAGCGCTGGGACATATCGCGGACGACCAGCGAGGAGGTCCGTAAATTCTTCCGCGCGGCCCCCGGCGGCGTGCCGACCCAGACCGCGTTCAGCCAGGCGGCGCGCTGGGACGATCTCGACACCGATCGCGTGAGCGGCGTGATCCGCTCGGCCGAGCACCCCTTCTCGAAAGACGGTGGCCTCGCGGTGCTCTACGGCAATCTCGCCCCCGAAGGCTGCATCGTGAAGACGGCGGGCGTCGACGACAGCATCCTTACCTTCCACGGCACTGCGCGCGTCTATGAAAGCCAGGATGCCTCGGTGGTCGGCATATTGGGCGGCGAGGTGAAGGCGGGCGACGTCGTCGTGATCCGCTACGAAGGGCCCAAGGGCGGCCCGGGAATGCAGGAGATGCTGTACCCGACCAGCTATCTCAAATCGAAGGGCATGGGGAAAGCGTGTGCGCTGATCACCGACGGACGCTTTTCAGGCGGCACGTCGGGGCTGTCGATCGGCCATGTCTCGCCGGAGGCGGCAGAGGGCGGGCTGATCGCGCTGGTCGAGACGGGCGACCCGATCGTGATCGACATCCCCAACCGGGCGATCCGCCTCGACCTCGACGATGCGCTGCTTGCCGAGCGACGCGCGACGATGGTCGAGCGGGGCGCGAAGGCGTGGAAGCCGTTCGGGCGCAAGCGAGAGGTGTCGCCGGCGCTCAGGGCCTATGCGGCGCTGACCACCAATGCGGCGCGCGGCGCGGTGAGGGATGTGAGCCAGGTCGAGCGGGACTGATGCTTCACGCGCTATCGTGCTCCTGCCTGCGCAGGAGCACCGGCTTTCTTGTCAGGGTGTCACGCCAGCCCTAGATTCTTCGGCCCGAACGCGTGGGGCAGCAGCGCCGACAGCAGGTGTCGCTCGACCGCGCTACCGTCCGCTGCCGCGCAATAGACGGGCAGGTCGCGCCCGCCCAGTTGCGCCGCCTCGTTCATCACCTGCCGGCAGCGCCCGCATGGGCCGACGACGGCGCTGCCCGTCGGCATCCCGTCGGCGTTCATCGTGCCGCCCGTCACCGCGATCGCGATCACGTCGGCGAGGCGGCCCTGGGCGTTGGCGGTGGCCAGCGCGACCGTCTCCGCGCAGAGCGACAGGCCGTAGCTGGCATTTTCGAAATTGGTGCCGGTGACGATGCTGCCGTCCTTGAGCAACAGCGCCGCGCCGACCGCGAAGCGCGAATAGGGCGCGTGCGCGAAACGGGCCGCGGCCCGCGCCGCATCGACCAGTACCGCGACGCCGACCTCCTCGATCGAGACTTCGGCCATATTATCCCCTGATGTGGAGCACGCAGATCAGCGTGAACAGCCGCCGTGCGGTGTCGAAATCGAGCTCGATCTTGCCGTCGAGCCGCTCCTTCAGCAGTTCGGCGGCATCGTTGTGGAGGCCGCGGCGGGCCATGTCGATCGTCTCGATCTGCTGCGGCGAATGCTGGCGCACCGCCTGATAATAGCTGTCGCAGATCGCGAAATAGTCTTTGATCGCGCGGCGGAAGCGCATCATGCCCAGCCCGATCGTCTCGATCAGCGTGCCGTCCGCGCGCTGGATGCCGATCGCCAGCCGCCCCTCCTCGACATGCAGCGCGACCTTGTACGGGCCGGCATAGTCATCGGCCGTCTCGCGCAACGGCCTGAAATGATTGTCGTTGAGCAGATCGAGCAACGCGACCTTGCGCTCCTGCTCGATGTCCGCGTTGCGCCACAAGATCGTGCGCTCGTCGAGCGAGATGTCGATGATGCGCGGATCGGCCATGGTCGTTCCGCGCTTATCGGGTTGATGCGCGCTTGGCGAGACCCTTCCCCGTTCGTCCTTCGACGAGGCTCGGGACGAACGGGAGGTTATCCACAGGCAGGCGCCATGACGGTGGATAGCTTTGCGTGCCGGGTTGAGCGGACCGGCGAAAGGGCGGACAAGGGGCCATGCTTCAACCCGTTCCCCACATGCCTCCGCCCGCCGGCGCCGACGTCCAGGCGCTGCCTCAGAATATCGAGGCGGAGGCCGCGCTGCTGGGCGCGATGATGATCGACAACCGGCTGTGCGAGGACGTCCAGATCAAGCTGCGCGCCGAGCATTTCCACGAGCCGCTGCACGGCCGCATCTACGAGCAGATCCTGCGCATCGTCGATCGCAACATGATCGCCAACCCGGTAACGCTGCGCCCGTTGTTCGAGGCGGACGAGGCGATGCGCGAGCTCGGCGGCCCGGCCTATCTGGCACAGCTCACGGGCTCCGGCGCCGCGCTGATCGGCGCGCGCGATTTCGCGACGCAAATATACGATCTCGCCTTGTTGCGTGCGCTGGTCGGCGTCGGGCGCGGGATGGTCGAGAGCGCGATGGACACCTCGGACGAGGTCGATCCCAAGACGCAGATCGAACAGGCCGAGGTCGCGCTCTACCGCGTGGCGGAGGAGGGCGGCGAGCAGGGCTCGACCAAGAGCTTCCTGCAAGCCGCGACCGAGGCGGTCAAGAATGCCGAGCGCGCGCTCAATTCGGGCGGGCATGTCTCGGGGATCACCACCGGGCTCGACAGCATGAACGCCAAGATGGGCGGCATGCACCGATCCGATCTGATCATCCTCGCCGGCCGCCCGGGCATGGGCAAGACCTCGCTCGCCACCAACATCGCGTTCAACGCCGCGCAGCGCCGGCTGCGCGACCGCGAGGACGGGATTGCCGACGAGAAGTCGCTGGGCGCGGGCGTCGCCTTCTTCAGCCTCGAAATGTCGGCCGACCAGCTCGCGACGCGTATCCTCGCGGAGCAATCGGGGATCAGCTCCGAGAATTTGCGCATGGGCAAGATCAGCCAGCACGACTTCCGCAATCTCGCGCGCGCGGCCGCCGATCTCGAGACCTTGCCGCTCTATATCGATGACACGCCCGGCCTCACCATCGCGGCTTTGCGGACCCGCGCGCGGCGGCTCAAGCGGCAGCGCGGGATCGACCTGATCATCGTCGACTATCTTCAGCTCCTGTCGGGCTCGGGCCGCGCCAGCGAGGCCAATCGCGTGCAGGAGATTTCGGAAATCTCGCGCGGATTGAAGCAGCTCGCCAAGGAATTGAACCTGCCGGTGATGGCGCTGTCGCAGCTCAGCCGGCAGGTCGAGAGCCGCGAGAACAAGCGACCGATCCTCTCCGATCTGCGCGAATCGGGCTCGATCGAGCAGGACGCCGATCTCGTGCTGTTCGTGTATCGCGAGGAATATTACGTCAATTTCCAGAAGCCGACCGAGCCCGATGCCAATGCCTCGGAGTTTGATCCGACCAATGTCGCCTTCAAGGAATGGCAGAGTTCGATGGAGCGCGTCCATGGCGTCGCCGAGGTCGTGGTGGCGAAGTCACGCCATGGCTCGACGGGGACGATCCCGGTCAAGTTCGACGCCAAGATCACCAAATTCTCGGATCTGGTCGATTCGAGCTATGTCGTGCCCGACAACGAGTAGGATTCCACCACCGCCACCGTTCGCCCTGCGCAGCCGTTTCGACGTCGCTCGGCCTCTACGCAGGGCGAACGGATAGGGATGGCGTCGATAGAAAAAAGCTCAGACCAGCTTGTCCACCGCGTGGAGCGCGAGACCGGCGATGCCGACGCCCGATCCGTAGCTGCTCGCGAGCTTGGCGGCCGACCGTGCGGTCGAAGCCGCCGAAACCGCACCATCGAGCAGCGCGCGCAGCCCCGAGACGAGGCCGGTAACGGGGGCGGCAGTCGTCGCGCTCGTAGTGGCGGCGGTGGTGGAAGCGGCGGTCGATGAAGTCGATGTCGCGGCGATCGCGTCCATGTGTAGCTTGGCGAACAGCGATTGCAGCTCGTCCGACGCCTTGCTCGTGACCGAGCTGTTGGTGAAGGCGCCTCCCGCGGAGGTTACGATGCTCGAAAGACTGGTCATGCCGGCTTATTCCCCCTGCCGGATGCTTCTGCCGGAAAAGGGTAAAGTTTCGGTTGATCCGGTCGTTACGGATTGCCGAGCCCGCCGGGCAGCGGATTGCGCCGTCAGAAACTGGGCAGGTTGGCGATGTCGTCGGCGGGCGCGTGGATGCCGCATTCGATCTTGTCCCACCCCCGCCAGCGGCCCGAGCGCGGGTCCTCGCCCGGCTTGACGATGCTGGTGCAGGGCGAGCAGCCGATCGAGAGATAGCCCTGCGCCTCGAGCGGGTGGCGGGGCAGTTTGTGGCGTTCGAAATAGCCGTCGAGCGCGGCCTTGTCCCAGCCGGCGAGCGGGTTGAGCTTGAGCTTCTGGCCGCCGGGATGATTGGTGTCGATCTCGAACAGCGGGATCGCCGCGCGGGTGCTCGCCTGGAAACCCTTGCGACCCGAAATCCACGCGTCGAAGGGCGCCAGCGCGCGCTGCAACGGCTCGACCTTGCGGATCGCGCAGCAGCCGTCGGGATCGTAGGACCAGCGCAGCCCGGTCGCATCCTTCTGCGCGAGGATGCGCGGATCGGGGCGATAGACGCGCAGGTCGGTCAGCCCCAGCGTCTCGGCGAGCGTGTCGCGATAGGCCAGCGTCTCGCCGAACATCTTCTGCGTGTTGGTGAAGATCACCGGCACGTC
>Ga0302314_10020224_pt1 | contig 11018 bp, 10 predicted proteins | sample III_Palsa_N2_3_FD_200533 | JGI IMG/M metagenome (GOLD analysis project Ga0302314, IMG submission 200533) | Peat permafrost microbial communities from Stordalen Mire near Abisko, Sweden - III_Palsa_N2_3 | ecosystem: Environmental > Terrestrial > Soil > Palsa > Peat permafrost | place: Sweden... | reverse complement strand
GCGACCCCGGTGCCCTCGGGCACCGGGGTCGCCGCGATGCGGGCTCCGCTACCCAGGGGGTCGTCCCTCCGATTGTCCGGGGTCAGACGTCGCGAGACGTCTTCAGCTGCCGGCCTGGCCGAGCATGGCGGCGAGTTCGAGGTCGGGCATCAGCTCCCGGACTTCTTGCGGGCAGCGGCAGGCGGCGGCGATCTTCGCCGCCCATTTCAGCGCCTCCTCACGTGAGGACACGTCGACAACCGAGATCCCGCCGACTGCTTCCGGGTACGAGCCGTCGGTGACCGTCCCGTCGGTGGCCACGATGCTCGCCTTCTGGTCTTCCATCCCGGCGCCGAAAACCCACACGCCGGCGTCCACGGCCTCCTGGACCACCGCGTGCGCGGCCACGCCCACGGCGGGCATGTCCTCCTCGGGGATGTGGTCCATCGCGCCGGCGTCGAACAAGATCAGGTACCGCGTCATCTCGTGACTCCCTTGTCCCGTCGGCCTACTCCGGACGGGGTACCCGAATGTGCGATTGTGTACGCCTCAGAGCCTTTCGCAAAAGTGCCGATCCAGCCGACGGGACACCGCATCTGCCCAGCGCCGTTACGTGCGGAGTCTTTCGGTAAGTACGGAGTCTTTCGGGCGGAGCTCCCGCAAGCGCTGCCGCCGCGAAGATCATCTTTTCGATTTGATTGCGGTTTCCGGTGTTACCACACCGGAAACCGCAATCAAATATTCGATGTCAATGCCCATAACTGGACATTTAGGACAGGGCGGCGCCGGAATCGGCGGCCGGGCCTCAGGCGGACGCCGCAAGCGCGGCGATGAGGGTTCGGGCGGCGGGGTAGCGGGTCATCTCGGCGGCGAAGGCCTTGACGTCGTGGTGGCCGAGGAGCATACGGTGCGGGAGGGGGGCGGCGCCGGGCCGGACCTGCTGGCGGGCGGCCAGGCGGCGGAGTTCGGTGTTGAGGGTGCCGTGCAGGCCGGAGGCCAGGATCAGGCGCAGCTGGCGCTCGGTCTCGGCGACCAGGTCAGCGCGGCCGGAGGCGGCGCGGCGGTTCGCGCTGTCCGGGCCGTGAAGGGCGCTCCACCGCAGGGCCATCTCGATGTGCATGACCGCGTGGCGGCCGATCAGCGTGGGCGGCATGAGCCGGGCGAAGTGGGCGACCTGCTCCTCGCGGGACGCGGCCCGCAGCGCCGGGTCGGCGGCGATCGTCGCCCGGGCCCAGCGGATGAGCGGGGCGACCTTGTCCCGGCTCCGGCGGTCCCAGACCAGGAACGTGATGTCCCGCCCGTGCGTGCCGCGGACGTCGGGGGTCACCTGCTCGGGATCAGCATCCCGCCGGTAGGCGGTGACGGCGGCCAGCTCGCGGGCGCGCTGGCGCTTGTGAATGGCCCGGCGGGCGTCCCGGGCGAACGCGCGGCCGGTCGAGGGCAGCACCGACCGGCTCATGTCCTTGATCTTCTCGTCGTGGTTGCGCACGAGAGACGGCTCCAGTCCGGAGCGACCAGCGCCACGTCTCCTGCCGGCGTGGCTGACCTGCCTGGCGCCCCTACCTATGGGCCCTGGACATGAAGCACCTCCGATTAACGAGACGAGCGGCCCGCGACCGGGCCGGTACCGCAAGTACAACCCCGACCCTCACTCGGTCACAACTGGTTTTCTCCCGTAAACGCGGGTACCTGGAGCAGCTCGGCGAGGTGGAACAGGTCCCGCAGCGGCAGGTCGGCCGGGACTCCGCGCAGCGACGCGACCGTCGCGCCGGCCGCGCGCCCGGCGGCCACGCCCGGGACGGAGTCCTCGACGACCAGGCACCGGGAGATCTCCGCCCCCAGCGTCCGCGCCGCGAGGAGGTAGCCCTCCGGGTCCGGCTTGCACGCGGCGACGTCGTCGATCGTCACGACCGTCTCCGCGACCACGCCCGCCGCGTCGAGGCGGAGCGCGGCCAGCGGCCGCTCCGCGCTGGTCACGATCGCCCAGGGCACGCCGAAGGCCGTGAGCCGGGCCAGCAGCGCGAGCGCACCGGGCATCGGGACGACGTCGGTGACGTCGGCGCACTCGTACTCCAGGAACCGGGCGACCCGCTCGGCCAGCGGGCCGGCGCCGAGCTCGGGGAAGATCAGGCCGATGCCCTCCGCAGCCGACGAGCCGCGGGCGAAGTCGTCCGATACGCCGGCGGCGACGCCGTACTCGCGGCACCAGCCCGCCCACGCTCGCTCGATCGAGGCGTCCGAGTCGACGAGCGTCCCGTCCATGTCGAAGAGCACCGCCGCCGGGCCCGACAGGTCAAGCGGGGCGGCCTGGCCGTCGTCAGGACGCATGCAGCACCGGCACTCTCCGTTTGCGCAGCCCGCGGACGGTCGGGTCGTCGCTGTCGGCGTCGGTGATCACGCCCGCGACCGCGGAGAGCGCGATCACCGAGAAGGCGGCGACGGTGCCGAGCTTCTCGCTCGACGCGAGCACGTACGTGTCGGCCGCCCGGCCGACGAGGATCCGCTCCATCGCGGCCTCGTCCGGATCCCCGGTCGTGAACCCCTCGTCGAGGTGGACCCCGGCGACGCCGAGCAGGTAGATGTCGGCCGAGATCTTGCTGGCCGCGTCGGCGGTCGCCGCCCCGCAGACGCTGGCCGCCTGCTTCAGCAGGCGGCCGCCGAGGACGAAGACGTCGACCGTCGGGTGCTTGACCAGCTCGGCCGCGGTCGCCGGGCTCGGCGTCACGATCATCGCGCTGAGTTCCTTGGGCAGCGCGCCGACGACCGCGTGCGCGGTCGTGCCGCCGCCGAGGATCACGGTGGAGCCCGGGGTGATCAGCTGCGCGGCCCGGGCCGCGACCCGGCGCTTGCTCTCGGCGGCGATCTCGAGCCGCCGCGCGAACTCGCCCGTGGCCGGCGAGACCGGGAGCGCTCCGCCGTAGACCCGCTGGCAGAGCCCGGCCGCCGCGAGCTCGCGCAGGTCCCGCCGGAGGCTGTCCTCGGACAGCCCGAGCTCGACCGCCAGGTCGCGCGCGACCAGCTTGCCGTCCTTGTGCAACCGCGCCAGCAGTAGGCCCCGACGTTCGGCAGCGAGCATCGTGATTCCTCGTGTTTCTCCGCGTTCGCTCCGGAGCGCGAACGGCCGCGCGGCGGCCGTGCCCCCGGAGCTCCAGGGCGCCGTCACCGTGACCCGGCCGCGCCGAACCCCCTGGGGAAGTGAGCATAGCCCGACCCGTCCCCAGCGGCGGTCGGCCCATCTCACGCGGGCCGCCGGTCGATGGCCTCCAGCGACCGCTCGACCTCGGGAAGCGCGAAGATGTCGGCGACTCCCTCGATCCCGGGGACCTGGACGAAGCGGGCCTCGATCGCCCGGCCGCGGATGGTGTACTCGACGACGCCGGAGGTGCCGGGCCCGAACTTCAGGTCTGGCTCCGCGGCCGGGGCGAACGCGAGCGACGGTGCCCAGACCGCCATGGCGTCGCCGTCGGTCGCGCGGCGGTAGCGGTGCACGTGCCCATTGGCGACCACCCGCAGGGCAGTGCCGGGGAACGTGCCCAGGATCCGGTCCCGCGCCGCCGCGGCGACGGTGACGCCGTCCCGCGTGCCGTCGTCGATGACGAGCGGCTTGTGCAGGAAGAGCATGACCGACCGTCCGGCGGCCTCGGCCGCTACTTTCGCGAGCCAGGCCCACTGCTCGTCCTCCTCGGGCAGGCCCGAGCCGCACAGCTCGCTGTTGATTCCGACGAAGGCCCACTCCCCCGCGTCCTGGGCGGCGTCGCCGAAGACCACGAACCGGTCGCTGCCCCAGGCGGAGCGGAAACCCCGCACCCGCTCGCTGCTCACGCCGAGCCCGCGCCACGGCTCCGCGGCGCACTCCCCCACGTCATGGTTGCCGGGGACCACCCGCAGCGGCGCGTCGATCCGCTCGTGGATCCGGATGGCCGCGGCCCGGTCCGGCGCCGAGTCGGGATCGAGGATGACGATGTCGCCGCTGTTGACGGCGAGGTCGGGCCGGGCGACCTCGTTCAGGTAGTCGACGAGCCGCTCGGCGTTGGCCCGCCCGACGCCGCCGAGGTGGGAGATGTGGGTATCAGAGAACTGGATGATGCGCATGGCTCCGCCTACCTCGGCCGACGCTGCGTCGCGATCGCCGCGCCCGCGGACATCGCCGCGAGCTTGGCCCAGGCGATCTTCGGGTCGACGAGATCGCTCCCGGCGACCGTGGCGAAGCCGCAGTCGGCGCTGGCGATGACGTTCTCGGCGCCGGCCGCGCCGGCGAAGCGCAGGAGGCGCTGGGCGACCAGCTCCGGGTGCTCGATGAAGCTGCTGGTCGAGTCGATGACGCCGGGCAGGAGCACCGTGCCCTCGGGGAGCTTCACGTCCTCGAAGAGCGCCCACTCGTGCTCATGGCGGGGGTTGGCGGCCTCGAAGGAGATCCCGCGCGGTTTCGCCGCGAGGACGAGGTCCAGGAAGGCGTCCAGCGGCACGTCCTGGTTGTGCGGGCCCTGGTAGTTGCCCCAGCAGATGTGCAGCCGCACGGCCTCGCCGGGGATGTCGCGGATCGCGTGGTCGATCGCCGCGAGCCGCATCGCGACCTGCGACCGGAACTCCTCCAGCGTGATGTCGGGGTTGTTGTTCCACACGCCGGGGATGTCGGGGCAGTCGAGCTGGATCGTGACCCCGGCGGCGTGGATCGCGTCGTACTCGGTCTTCATCGCGTCGGCGACGGCGAAGACGTACTCCTCGGTGCCGGGGTAGAACGCGTTCGGCATCCAGAGCTCGATGACCCCCGGCGACGCCGCGGTCATGAACGTCGGCCGGTCCCCCGCCGCGGCCTGGAGGTTCGCGATGTCCGCCGCGACCCGTTCGGTCCCGGTATAGGCGACCGGCCCCTCGCAGGCGGGGGTCGCGGTGATGACCGGCCGCGGCAGCCGGCTGGCGAAGAACTCCGGGTACTCGGCCTCGGCCCGGGAGTTGAAGCGGAGCGGCCGCTCGGCGCCGAAGCCGGTGAGGCGCTCGGTCACGTAGGTGGCGTAGCTGGGCTTGCTCGCCTCGCCGTCGTTGACGATGTCGATCCCGGCCTCGAGCTGGCGCCGCACGAGGTCCCCGACGGCGGCCCGCACCTGGCCCGGGTCGCCGAGGTCGGCGAGCGCGGTCGGCCTGGGCAGGCTCCCGGTGTGCGTCGTCCGGAAAGCGCCTGCTGGTTGTTTCATGTTTCTGTCCGTTCATGAACGACGTCCTCGCGGGCGCCGAAGGGGTCGGCTACTCGTTCCCGGCTGGGCTTGATCCGCTCAGATCAACCACGAAGTCGCTGCTCCACAGGGGTGGTCACGGGCAAGACACGATCCTGGGGGCCATACTCAAACGCTAGCGATACGGATGCCGGCAGCACCGCAAGCAGCTGCTTAAGCCTGAATGAACTTCTTGTTTGTGCACTATTCCTGCACGAAGTTGCCGGATACGTTCGGCTCGGTAAACCCGGTAGGCAGGGATTCAACCTTGAAGGGACAGGCGGATGTTTGCGCCAAAGAGCTTGGCGAGGAAAGGCCTCGGGATCGGGGCGGCGGCGCTGCTCGTCCTGGCGGCCGGATCGCTGGCCGCCTGCGGCAGCGGCAACGGCAACGGCAGCAGCGGGACGGCAGGGGCCGCGGCAGCGGCATCAGCGAGCGGCACCAGCGGCACCAGCGGCAAGCCAGTGCTGACCATGGGACTGACCAACTACACCTCTACGCTCAACCCCGCGATCGCCGGCGGCGGTGACCAGTCGATGCCCATCGACCTCGCCTACGCGCCGATCACCCACCTCGAGCCGAACGGCGACATCGGCCCGGGCCTCGCGACCTCGTGGCGCTACATCGGCAAGACCAACACCGAGTTCAGCTTTACCCTCCGCCAGAACGCCCGCTTCTCGGACGGGACGCCGGTCACCGCGAGCGCGGTCAAGGCCTGGCTCGACTACTCGTACTTCAAGGTCAAGGGAGACATCACCGGGGCCCTCGCGCTGAAGAGCGTCGACACCGCGGGCCAGTGGACCGTCGTCTTGCACCTGTCCGCGCCCAACTCCGACGTGCCTTACCTGCTGTCCGAGGCGGAGATGTTCGGCTTCATCGGCTCGCCCAGCGCGATCGCGCACGCGTCGACGCTCGGCACCGGGACCGACGGGGCGGGACCGTACATCGCGGTGCCGTCGCAGTCGATCTCCGGGAGTGTCTACACCTTCAAGCCGAACCCGTACTACTACGACCCGGCGGCCGTGTCGTTCTCCAAGGTCGTCGTGAAGATCATCACCTCGCCGACCACCATGATCGAGGCGATCAAGTCGGGGCAGATCAACGTCGCCGCGGGTGACATCACCACCGCGGCCACGGCCAAGGCGGCCGGGCTGAACATCATCACCGCGCCGAGCGGCTTCGTGCAGATCCTCCTCCTCGACCGGGGCGCGAAGACCCCCAACGGCGCGGCCGCGAACCCCCTCGCCAGCGTGCAGGTCCGGCAGGCGCTGAACTACGCGATCAACCGCACCGCGGTGACGCAGGCGATCTACGGCACGTACGGGACGCCCGCCGACGAGATCGGCAGCTCCGACGGCCTGGTGCCGGGCATGCAGGGCTACTACCCGTACGACCCGGCCAAGGCCAAGGCGCTGCTCGCGGCGGCCGGCTACCCGCACGGCTTCACCCTCGGGGTGACGTCGGAGAGCGCGTTCGGCACCCTCGCCGACCCTGTGCTCGAGGCGGTCGCCCAGGAGTACAGCGCGATCGGCGTGACCCTCAAGGTCACCTCGACCTCGACGCTGCCGCAGTGGGTCAACCAGGTCCTCGGCGGATCGTGGGAGGCCGCCGGGTTCGTGGCCACCGCGTTCGCCCCGATGGCCGAGTGGTACGACTACTGGTTCGAGCCGAACGGCCTCGAGAACCAGCACGGCGGGGATGACCCGACGCTCGACGCGCTGGCCAAGCAGGGCGAGGCGTCGCTCTCGCCCGACCAGTACTGGAAGGCGATGACCAGCCGGATCGTCACCCAGGCGGACGAGATCCCGATCTTCAACTTCGACGCCTTCTGGTACACCGCCAAGAACATCGGCGGCCTGTCCTTCAGCGCCGACAACGGCACGCCTTACCCGGCGGAATGGTACGCCAAGTAGCCGCGGCGCCACCGGCCGCGCCCCAGCGGAGCGACCGCATGGCCTGGGTTCCGGACCGGACGGTCCTGGTCCGGAACCCCGTCCTGCGGGTCGTGACGCGCCGGTGCGCGATGGCGGTGCCGCTGCTGCTGGTCGTCTCCGCGCTGACCTTCATCCTCGTCTCGCTGACCCCGGGCAACGCCGCCGAGGAGATACTCGGGACGTCCGCCACCCCGGCCGAGTACGCCGCGCTCGACCGCGCCCTCGGCCTCAACCTGCCGGTCTACGAGCAGTACTGGAACTGGCTGCGGCACGCGCTCACCGGTGACCTCGGCCAGTCGATCTTCACCAGCCAGCCGGTCACCCAGGAGATCGGCCAGCGCCTCCCGGTCACCCTTTCCCTGTTCATCGGCGCGCTGATCGTCAGCGCGGTCGTCGGCGTGGGCCTCGGCGTGTTCTCCGCGCTGCGGGGCGGCGCGGTCGGCCGGGCCGCCGACATTCTCGCCCTGATCGGGTTCAGCCTCCCGGCCTTCTGGGTCGGGGCCGAGCTGATCGTGATCTTCGCGGTCTGGCGGAACTGGTTCCCGGCGACCGGGTACGTCTCGATCTCCGACTCGCTCGCCGGGTGGCTGCACTCGCTGGTCCTGCCGGTCATCACCCTGTCGCTCTACGGGATCGCGTCGCTCGCGAAGCAGACCCGGGAAGCGATGCTCGACGTCCTGTCCAGCGAGTACATCCGCATGGCCTGGGCCAACGGCATCCCCCGGCGCTCGATCGTCTTCCGGCACGCGCTGCGCAACGCCTCGATGCGGGTCGTCACCGTGTTCGGCCTCCTGGCCGTCGGCCTCCTCGGCGGGACCGTCCTCGTCGAGGACGTCTTCGCGCTGCCCGGCCTCGGCTCGCTGATGGTGACCTCGGCGACCTCGCACGACATCCCGGTCGTCGCCGGGATCGCCGTCTACTTCACCCTCATGGTGGTGGCGATCAACCTGGCCGTCGACCTCGCCTACGTCTGGCTCAACCCCCGGGTGAGGATCCAATGAGTTTCTTCCGGCGCCTGCTCCGGCGCCCGGTCGCGGTCGTCTGCTTCGCCTACCTCGCCGCGCTCGTCGGCATCGCCGTCGTCGCGCCGATCGCGATGCCCTCGGTCGAGACGCAGAACGCCGGCGACCTGTTCGGGGCCAACCTGCTGCCGGGCTGGTCTCACCTGCTCGGCACCGACACCCTGGGCCGCGACGTGCTCGCCCGCCTGCTGGTCGGCGACCGGGTGACGCTCGTCGGCGTGGCCGAGGCGCTGATCACCGTCCTCGTCCTCGGGGTGCCGCTGGGGCTGGCGGCCGGCTATCGGGGCGGCTGGACCGACCGGGTCGTCACCTGGCTCGCCGACCTCACCTTCTCGCTCCCGGCCGTGGTGATCATCATCGTCGTGCTGTCGGTCTTCCCCGGCAGCATGCTGGCCGGGATGGTCACCTTCGGGGTGATCGCCGCGCCCGACCTGATGCGGGTCGTCCGCTCGGCGACGCTCCCGGTCCGCGAGGAGCTGTACATCAAGGCCGCCGAGGCCTCCGGGCTCTCGGGAACCTACATCCTCACCCGCCACGTCCTGTCCCGCATCTCCGGCGTGGTCATCGCGCGGGCGTCGCTGCTCGCCGCGGCCGCGCTCGGCCTGCAGACCGGGCTGGCGTTCCTCAACCTGCTGGTCGCGGCGCCCGCCCCGAGCTGGGGCGGGATGGTGGCCGACGGCACCAGCGTGCTCCTGCTCCACCCCTGGCTGATCGCCTCGCCGGGCGCGGCGATCGCGGTCACGATGCTGGCCTTGTCGATCTTCGGCGACGCCGTCCGGGACGCGGCCGTCGAGGGCTGGTCCCCGGCGGTCACGAGGAGGCGGCAGGCGCTGAAGTCCGCCGCACCCGGCGCGGCCGCTCCGGCCGAGGGCCGGCTGCTCGCCGTGGAGCACCTGGGCGTCAGCTTCCCGGGCGGCGAGGGGGACCTGCGGGTCGTCGAGGACGTCACCTTCGATGTCGCCGCGGGCGAGATCGTCGGGATAGTCGGCGAGTCGGGCTGCGGCAAGAGCGTCACCGCCGCCGCCGTCATCGGCCTGCTCCCCGGAGCGGGCCGGATCGACGGCGGGAGCGTCTGGTTCGCGGGAACCGACCTCGCCCGGGCGCGCGACGCCGAGCTCGGCCCGATCCGCGGCCGGAAGATCGCCTTCGTCTCCCAGGAGCCGATGGCCAGCCTCGACCCGGCCTACCGCGTCGGCGCCCAGATCGAGGAGGCCCTCCGCTGCCACCGCGGGCTGTCCCGCGCCGGCGCCCGCGCCCGGGCCATCGAACTGCTGCGGGACATGCACTTCGCCGACCCGGCGGCGGTCGCCCGGCGGTACCCGCACGAGCTGTCCGGCGGCATGGCCCAGCGGGTGGGGATCGCCCGGGCCCTGGCGGGCGAGCCCCAGCTGCTCATCGCCGACGAGCCCACGACGGCGCTCGACGTCACCGTCCAGGCCGAGATCCTCGAGCTGCTCCGGGAGCTCCAGCTGACCCGGCGGATGGCCGTTCTCATCGTCACCCACGACTGGGGCGTCGTCGCCGACCTCTGCGACCGGGTCGTCGTCATGTACGCCGGCCAGGTCGTCGAGCGCGCCGACGTCCGGCCGATCTTCGACTCACCGCTCCACCCCTACACCGAGGCGCTGCTCGCCTCGAACCCCCATCTCGCACCGGAGGCAGCGACCTTGCCCGTGATCCCGGGGACCGTTCCCCCGCCTGGCTCCTGGCCGGCCGGCTGCCGGTTCAGCGCCCGCTGCCGGTACTCGGTCGCCGCGTGCACCGAGCTCGCCGTGGCGATCGAGGCCGCCGGCGGGGCGCACGAGACCCGCTGCCTCCGGCATGACCAGCTGGCCCGCGCATGAGCACCCGGCCGCTGCTGAGCATCGACCGCCTCCGGGTCGAGTACCCGGTCCGCAACCGCCCGCCGTTCACCGCCGTCGATGACGTCAGCCTCGCGGTCGGGCCGCGGGAGACCGTCGGCCTGGTCGGCGAGTCGGGCTCGGGCAAGACGACGATCGCGAGCACGGTCCTCGGCTTCGTGCCCGCCGCGGCCGGCACGATCGAGTTCGACGGCGAGGACATCGCCGGCGCCGACCGCGGCCGCAGGCGACGGCTCAGCGCCTCCCTCCAGGTCGTGTTCCAGGACCCCTACAGCTCGCTCAACCCCGCGCGGACGATCGGCAAGACCCTGGCGGAGACGCTCCGGCCGCACGGGTCGCCGTCCCGGCCGGAGGTCGCCCAGCGGGTGGCCTCGATCCTCGAGCGCGTCGGGTTCGAGCCGGCCGCCGCGAACCGGTACCCGAACCAGTTCTCCGGCGGCCAGCGCCAGCGGATCGCGATCGCCCGGGCGCTCATCGCCCGGCCGCGCCTGGTCATCTGCGACGAGCCGGTCAGCTCGCTCGACCTGTCGGTGCAGGCCCAGGTGCTCAACCTGCTGCGCGGCCTGCAGGAGGAGCTCGGCCTCAGCTACCTGTTCATCTCCCACGACCTCGCCGTGGTCCGGCACGTCTCGACCCGCGTCGTCGTCCTCTACCGGGGCCGGGTGATGGAGGCGGGGCCGGCCGCCGTCGTCTACGAACAGCCCGCGCACCCCTACACCCGCGCCCTCCTGGAGTCGGTGCCCATCCCGGACCCGGACCGGCAGCGGGCCCGCCGCGCCGCCCGCCCGCGGAGCGCCCCCGGCCTCCCGGTCACGGCGGCACGGGAGTCGTGCCGGTTCGCCCCGCGCTGCCCGTGGGCCGTCGACGTCTGCCGGGAGCGGGAACCCCCGGCCGAGGCCACCACCGAGGGCGTGCTCGTGGCGTGTCACCGGTGGCGTGAATGGGCCACGGTCCGTTCGCGGGAAAAGATCTAGATCCCCTTTCGCGAACGGTCCCGGGCCGCTGCCTCAG
>Ga0302314_10020223_pt1 | contig 11018 bp, 12 predicted proteins | sample III_Palsa_N2_3_FD_200533 | JGI IMG/M metagenome (GOLD analysis project Ga0302314, IMG submission 200533) | Peat permafrost microbial communities from Stordalen Mire near Abisko, Sweden - III_Palsa_N2_3 | ecosystem: Environmental > Terrestrial > Soil > Palsa > Peat permafrost | place: Sweden... | reverse complement strand
AGCGCCACGGCATTCCGTTCATCGATGCGACCGAAGTCTCAATCGAGGAAATATCGAGCAGGATTCTCGACCGCACCGGTATCGAGCGGCGATTGCGGCCCTGACACGATATACCTGCATGGTATAGTCGGCCCATGATCGCCGATCAGTGGTGCCGGACATCGTGGCGAGCCCGCCCCGGGAGCTTCGTCAGTCTCATGACGCTGTACGAGAGCAATTTCGTGCGTCTGGGATGGCTGGTGCGTGACGTGCGTTCGATCGCCTCGCGTGCGGTATCGCGCGCCGGCTCGGACTGTGATCTCTTTCTCACGCCGATCGAGTCATGTCCCTACACGAGTGTGTTCCGCCTCACCTATGAGTTCGATTTCGAGGGGGAGTGGGTATGTGATCCGGACCTGGAGGTGTGCGTGTATCACGATGCGCGGCTGGCCGAGGTGCGCAGCTTCCGCGGCTTCAAGCGCCATCCCGAGCTCGTTCGCCTCGAGTCCGGACTCAAGCGTGAACTGGATCAGCGCTGGACCCGCAACATGCTGTTAAATAAATGGCTGGAATACTGCGCCGAGCGAGGCCATCACTTCTAGTGGGTAGATTCCCCCTGGTGTCCCGCGACTGATTTATCGGCTCGAGGCGGGACATTGATCGACAAGCTCAGTTTTCTCAAGGGAGGGTCGGAGAGCGGTAGCGTGAGCGCTGACGAAGAGCGCCTCATGCAGCTGTTCCAGAATCGTGCGGGCCTCAAAAAGGCCTACGCCGATCTCAAGGACGAATTCCACATCCTACGCGATCGCCTGAAGCAGCAGGAGGGCGCGACTCTGCGCGTTCAGGAACAGCTCGATGCGCTCGGCGACCTGCTCGCCGACCCCGCCACCGGTTTCGGCGCGCTCGTCTTCTTTCAGCTTCGCGGACTGTGGAAGACGTGCCATCAGCAGCTCGCCAAGTTCGCAACGGACCTGACCCGCCAGCAGGAGGCGCGCGAGACGGCGCGACATGCGGCCGAATGCGAGGCCACCAAGAACATGCGCCTCGCCGACGTCGAGGAGCGGCTCCAAGGAGCGGCGGCCGAGGCCGACGCCCATCGCGAACGTCTCGCGGCGGCTCAATCCGAGCTATCGCGGCTCACCGCCTTCTGGCATTACTTCCGCCGCCGCCGGGGCCAGCGCGCGCTCGAGTCGCTGCGCCAGGGCGTGGTGGTGGCCGATTCGGCGGTGGGCGAGCTGCATGCGGAGAAGAGCGCCATCGTGGCGGAGATGTCTCCCGAATTTCCCGGTATCTCCCTGGCGGCACGGCGCAACATCAACCTCGCCATCATCAGCTATGCCGAGTCGCTCTGCGAGCACGTCGATGAGTTCGGGCTGGCGGCGCGAGCGAAGGAAGCAGTGGCGCGCCGGGTGCACGAGATGGCATTCGGCTCGCGCAGCGAATGCGAGGATTACATGCAGCGCGTGCAGAAGGCACAATCGGCGGTCGCCAATCACCGGCAAATCACCGCGGCCGTGAAGGGCAAGCTCGAGCGGCTGCGCGCGATCGGGGAGTACCGAAATGTCGCCGACACGGTGCCCACGGCGGATTCGCTCGCGGCCGCGAGCGCGGCCTCACAGTGCCAGTGGAACGTGCTGGCCGAAGACTACTGGGATCTCTACAACTTGCTGCTGCGCTGAGGTGTCGCCCGCCCCGATGGGCGGGCGACACCACTCGAGGCGGCGCAGTTCAATGCAGCTCGTTGTGCAGGTCCGCGCGCCGCGCCTGGGTCGGACCCACCTTGTGCACCGAAGTCAGCGCGAAATCCGCGGCGATCTGCGTCGCCTCGTCGAGGATGATGCCCGCCGCGGCGTCGTCCTTTATCTCCTCGAGCGACTTGACCGGCGGTTCACCGCGCGCCGCGCGCAGGCCGTTCTCGCGCTCGAGCCGGCTCGCGTCGAGCCGCTTGCGCTCGGCCTCGCGGGTCTTCAGGTTGAGCGACACGGTCTTCTGATTGCGGATCGAGTCGAGCGCGGCGATATCCTCGCGCAAGTAGCGGAAGTCCGCGCTGTCGGCGGTGCGGTCGTCATGCAACTTCTGCAGCATCGAGGCGGTCGACTTGAGGTCGCCCTCCACCTTGAAGGTCGCGGGCTCGATGTGGTCCCAAGGCAGCGCCCGATCGCGGGTGCTCTCGCCCACCTCGTTCGCATCGATGAGCGAGGGAATCGAGATGTCGGGCGTCACGCCGCGGTCCTGCGTGCTCTCGCCGGTTACCCGGTAGTACTTGCCGATGGTGACGTTCAGCTGCCCGAGTTCGGGCTTGCGCCCGAAGATGGTGTAGTTGAGCGGATGCGCGTTCTGCACCGTGCCCTTGCCGTACGTCTGCTGGCCGATGATGAGGCCGCGTCCGTAATCCTGGATGGCGCCCGCGAAGATCTCGGAGGCTGACGCGCTGAACCGGTCGACCAGAACGATCAATGGGCCGCTGTAGAAGATCGCCGGATCCGGATCGTCGTCGACCTCGATGCGTCCCGTGGTATCGCGCAGCTGCACCACCGGTCCGCGGTCGATGAACAGGCCGGTCAGGGACTCGGCCTCGGGCAGGTAGCCGCCGCCGTTGGCGCGCAGATCCATGATGAGGGTCTCGGCCCCGTCCTTGCGCAGCTCGCCGATCAGCCGCTGCACGTCGCGGGTGGTGCTGCGAAAGTCCTTCGCTCCGGCGCGGCTCGCGTCGTAGTCCTGATAGAAGCTCGGCACGGTGATGATGCCGATCTTCACCTCGCGCCCGTTGCGGGTCACGGTGCGCATCGCCTTGTGCGAGGCCTGCGCCTCGAGCGAGACGCGGTTGCGCGTGAACTCGACCACCTTCTGCGCCGTTCCCGGTGCCGCGCCGGCCGGCAGCAGCTGCAGGCGCACCACGGTGCCGCCGGGGCCGCGGATCTTCTGCACCACATCGTCGAGGCGCCAACCGATCACGTCGACGAGGTCGCCGCTCTTGCCCTCGCCGACCGCGGTGATGCGATCGTTCGCCGCGAGCTTGCCGCTCACCGCGGCAGGGCCGCCGGCGATCACGTCGATGACCGTGACGTAGTCGTCGGTCAGCTGGAGCGAGGCGCCGATGCCCTCATAGGAAAGGCTCATCTGGATGTTGTACTCCTCGGAGTTGCGCGCCGAGAAGTAATTGGAGTGCGGGTCGAGCGACAGTACGAACGCGTTCATGAACGCCTCGAACACGTCCTCGGGCTTGCTTTGATCCATGCGCTTGGCCACGTGCTCGTAGCGTTTGCGCAGCACATCCGCGACCTCCGGCCACTGCTTGCCCGTGATGATGAGCGACAAGGCGTCGTTCTTCACGCGCTTGCGCCACAGCTCGTTCATCTCCGCGGCATTCGCGGGCCACGGCTCTTTCTCGCGGTCGAAGTTGAAGGACTCCTCGACGTCGAAGTCCGGTTTCTTCTGCAGCAGCTCGATGGCGTAGTTCATGCGCTCGCGGCTGCGCTGCTGAAAGCGGCGGAAGATCACGAAAGCCGGCTCCACGTCGCCCGCCTTGATCGCGTCATCGAGCTCGTAACGGTATTTCTCGAACTCCGCGATGTCGCTCGCGTAGAAATAGCTGCGGCCGCTGTCGACGGCGTCGAGGTAACGGTCGAGGATGAGGCTCGAGAGATGGTCATCGAGCGGTGCGCGGCGATAGTGCTCACGGGCGATGATGTCGCTCACTCGCCGCGCCACGTAGTTTTCCTGCTCCGTGGGCTCGAGCACCGAGCCGGCCGCCGCGGAAGGCGGTGCCACCGGCGGTGTCATGGCGGCGCCGAGCAATGCGGCGAGTCCGACCGCGCTCGCGCAAACGACGATGGCGCTCAGCCAGCGCGGCCTGCGGACCTTGGTCTCAGGATGCTTTACCGTCATCAGCTGCCGTTCTCCTGTAAAATAATTGCCGATTCAACCAAGGCTAGACGAGCCCATGCCGCAAGCCAAGTGTATACGAGCCTGAAGATATGCGTCCGTTCACGGTTTTGATCGGCATCGTGCTGGGCTCGGCCGCTTCGATCACCTTTGGCCTGGGAGCCGTCCTGATCGTGTTCTGCGTGCTGGCCGGGAGACACCCGGATCTGTGGCGCGAACTGCCGCGGCTAAGCTTGAGCTTGCTGGCGTTCGGTGTTCTGACCGCGGCGAGCGCCGGTAGTTTCCTCGGCCAGGCCAAAGCCCGCCCCTGGCGCGGCTGGGCGCACGCGGCCACCCTCGCCGTACTCGCCGGCATCACCCTGTGGTATTGGCCGCACCGCGCCTGATCAGCGCCCGGCCGCCCGATTCTTGGAAGGAACAGCGACTCCATGCGACATCGGCTGCATCGCGCGTTTTTGGCCAGTTGCCTTGCCGCAACGCTCGGCGGTTGCGGGCATCATCACCCGGCGCGCCAGGGCGGACTGCCGCTCGATCTCGAGGAAATGAGCTTTCGCGCGAATCTGCGGGTGCTCGCTTCGGATGATTCGGAGGGCCGCAGACCCGGTACGCCGGGCGGGCAGAAGAGCGTCGAGTTCCTCACCGCGCAGCTGCGCAAGTTCGGTCTGAAGCCCGGCAACGGCGAGAGTTATGTCCAACAGGTGCCTCTGGTCGAGATCCGCGCGGAGGCGGATCCGACGCTCTCCATCGGCGGGGGAAGGGGAGCGTTATTGCCGTTGCGCCAGGGCGCCGACATGGTCCTCTGGACGCCGCGCCCGGCCCCGGCGGCGGCGCTCGCGCAAAGCGACCTCGTGTTCGTGGGTTACGGCATCGTGGCGCACGAATATCATTGGGACGACTATGCGGGCGTCGATGTGCGTGGCAAGACGGTGCTCGTGTTGCTCGGCGACCCCGGCTACGGCAGCCGCGATCCCGGTGTCTTCAAGGGCCTCTCGTTGAGCGCATACGGGCGCTGGTCCTATAAAATCGAGGAGGCCGAGCGCCACGGCGCGGCCGGCGTCCTGCTGATTCACGATCCGGGTACGCTCGGTTTCGGTTGGAACGCGGTGAGGAATACCTGGATGGGCGCGCACCTCGAGCTCGCCTCGACGGCGGCCCAAACGGACCTGCCGGCGATCGAAGGCTGGCTCACGGGTGGGGCGGGCCGCGCGCTCTTCTCGCAGGCTGCGCTCGATTACGGCGCGCTCGTGGCCGCGGCGGCTCGGCCCGGCTTCAAGGCGATCGGCATGGGGCTCACGGTGAGCGGCGAGGTGCACGCAGAGGTGCGCCGCTTCGACTCCCCGAATGTGATCGCGGTGGTTCCCGGGGCCGGCCACAAGCACGAGTACGTGCTCTACTGCGCTCACTGGGACGGTCTCGGGCGCGATCCGAGCGGTGCCGTTTTGAACGGCGCAGTGGAGGATGCGAGCGGAGTTGGCGCACTTTTGGTGCTTGCGCAATCGTTCGCGCACATGCGTCCGACTCCCGATCGGTCGATCGCGTTCGTCGCCTTCACGGCGGGCGAGCCGGGCCTGCTCGGGTCGCGCTACTACGTCGAGAATCCGGTGATCCCGCTCGACCAGACCGCGGCCGCGATCGACCTCGATGCCCTGCGCATCGGCGGGCGCACGCGCGATGTGGTGATCCTCGGCGCCGGCAATTCCGAGCTCGAGGAACAAGTGCGCGCCTCCGCGCTGTTGCAGGGGCGGGAGATTCGACCCGAGCCGCACCCCGAGCAGGGTCTTTATTATTCGTCGGACGACATCAACTTTGCCCGGCACGGTGTGCCCGCGCTGTACGTCAAGTCGGGCATCGACGATGCCGCGCGGGGACCGCAATACGGGCTGACCCAATGGGACGAGTACATGGCGCAGCGTTACCGCCAAGCGGGCGATAAGTACTCCGAGGATTGGAACGTCGCCGGCGCGGTCGAGGATTTGGTGCTTTTCCGGCAAGTGGGCGAGCGTCTCGCCTCGATGCGGCGTTTCCCGCGCTGGTATCCGGACAGCGAGTTCAGCGCGAGCCGCAGCCGCGCGGCGGGCGACGACTAGCGCGCCGCTCGAACAGCGACGCGCTTCAGCGCGAGCGCTTGCCGACCCGCGTCCAGTTATTCCTGCGGTCGAATCCGCCCGACGAGTTGTACGGGTCGAAGCCGCCGCCCGCATCACGCGGATTCGGCGTAGCCGCCTCGATCACCGGCGCAGCGGCTTTCTCACGCTCTGCTTGACGCAATTCCCGCGTCCCGAAGTCGAACTTCGTATCCTCGGTCGGTTGTTTGTCGTTCATCATGCTCGATCCTCTTCACCCCTGCGCAGCTGCCCACCCGATTGGACGCTGCCGCGAGTAGATGTTCCCAAATGGCGACAGGACGAGCGTAGGAAAGATTGCAGAACCGCGACTCAGGTCACGCAAAGACGCCGATTAAGTAAATGACGCGACGGATAAGTGAAGGGGATACCGAGCGCGCCCGAGGCGCCTCAGGCGCGCGAGCGCGCGGATCGAGCGGCGAGGACGCTCGGTAGCTGCCGATCGAAGGGTACCGTCTGATTGCGGCCGCGAAGCTTCGCCGTGTAAAGCGCTTGATCGGCGGCCTTGACGAACTCCGCGACGTTCGGAAAGTTGACCTGCCCGCCGTGCGTCGCACAGCCGATCGAGATGGTGACGCGGGCATGCTCGGCGCCGATCGGGTGGCCGGTGCTTTGAAACGCCGCGACAATACGCTCGCAGATGCCGTGCGCGGTGTCGGCGTCGGTGGCCGGGAGCACCACCACGAACTCTTCCCCGCCGTAGCGTGCGATCAAGTCGGTCTCACGCGTACTGCCGCGCAGAATCCGCGCCGTCGCTTGCAGGATCCGGTCTCCCGCCTGATGGCCGAACCGGTCGTTGATGCCCTTGAAGTTGTCGAGATCGGCGAAGGCGAGACTCAAAGGCCATTTGTGGCGGCTGGAATGATCGAACTCGCGCGCGAGTACCTGATCGAGATAGGCGCGGTTGTAGACGCCCGTCATGGCGTCGCGGCGGGTCTCCTCCTCGAGCTCGAGCGTGCGCGAGGTCGAGCTCTCGGCCACCGCGCGCAGCGTGTTGATCTCGCGCAGCGCGATCAGATTGCGCAGCATCAACGCTTCGCGCGCCTGCTCGAGGATCAGCTCGGGGTGCTGCTGGGACAAGAGATCCGTCTCGAACAACGCCTCGGTCTCGGGCAGTACCGAGCCGATGGTCGCGAGCACCTGACCGAAGGCGACCTTGTCGAGGCCGAGGCTGCGCTCCACCGCGAGGCCCACCTCCGCGAAGGGCCGCTGCTGCGGCTCGCTCAGGAACAAGTCGGCGATGGGACCGGACTGCGCGACGCAGCGCTGGAAGATGAGCGCGGCATCGCCGGTCACCGACAGATCCACCCGGTGGCTGTGCTCGATGGCGCGGCACAGGCGCGGCGGCAGGTTCCAGTTCCTCATCAGCCAGGCGCCGACCTCGGCATGATCGGCGTTCAGCCGACGTTTCTCGATCTCGGCAAGCGCCCGATGGTCGCGCTGGTCCGAGCCCGCGCCGCGATACAGGTCGGGCAGCGCCTGATCGAGCGCCAGGATGCCGACATCCTGCAGCAGAGCGGCCAGGAATATTTCCTCCGCCATGGGCTGGCGCAGCGCATCGGCTAGGGCCCGTGCCGCGGTGGCCGCCACCAGGGCGCGGCGCCAGTAGAGCGGGTAATCGATGCCGTTCACCTTGCCGGTGCGCAACGTCTTCACCAGTGAGAAGCTCAATGCGAGCGTCAACGTCGCGTTCAGCCCGAGCACCACCAGCGCTTGACGCAGGTTCTCGCTCTTGCGCCGCTGCGCGTAGAGCGGCGAATTGGCGATGCGCAGCACCTTGGAGGAGAGCGCCGAGTCCAGGCTCAGGACCTTGGCCACCTTGCCCATCTCGATCTCCGGATCGCGCGCGAGCTCGATGATGTGACTTGCCACGCCGGGCGGCGATGGGAAACTCACCAGCGAGCGAAGATGGGCTTCAATGTCGGGATTCAAGGGCACTCCCACGGTGCAGAACGGCTGATCGCCTACACCGGGTTAGCGTCCGCTCGTCAGGTAACTTAAGGGGGGCGGGTAGGGGAATGCACTAGAAATGTATAATCCGCCGCCTTCGGCCGAGGAAGTCCGGTCCGGCTCAGCTGCCCGCCCGCCAGCAAAGCCGCAAGGCTCGAAAGATGAGCCACAGGACATAAGGCCCTAAAAGCACGATCCACGAGGCGGGCGAGCCGGCCCGGAAGCCCTCGTAGATGTTCGTGAACAGCCGCCCGACGCTCGCCCCCTCGTAACGCCCGAGAAGGGCGGATCCTGCGAAGAAAATGAGGACGGGCATGAGCGCAAAGCCCACGGTGAGCGCGATCGCCGTGAGCAGTAGTTCACGCGGCCAGCCGCCGGGCCGGCCCGAGCCTTGCAGAATATGTGCAAAACGCATACTGCGTCATTCTAACGAAATGCCCGGATGCCCGCCCGGGCGTACACTACTTGCATGCGTCCCTGGACTTCGGAAACGCTGTACGAGGCTAGGCCCTGGATCCTCATCTCGGCCGGGGCGCTCCTTGGTATCGGTGCGACGGGTTGGTCGCTGGCGATTGGCTACTGGACCGTGTGGCGCGGCCTCTCCATGTTCGCGGGCGCGGCGCTCGCGATCGTCGGAGGCATCATTCTGCAATTGCGCCAGGATTATCGCGCACGCAGCAAGCTGCGCCGGGTATCCTCACGATAATGCGCACCGCCGTCATCGGCGTCGGGTATCTCGGCCGATTTCACGCTCAAAAATATCGCCGCGCCGCGAACTCCGAGCTCGTCGGCATCGTCGATCCCTCGCCCGAGGCGCGCCGGACCGTGGCCGCGGAGCTCGAAGTCCCCGCGTACGCCGATTACCGCGAGCTGCTGGGCCGCGTCGATGCCGTGAGCGTCGTCACGCCGACGCCGCAACACTACGCGATTGCACGCGACTTTCTCGAAGCGGGTGCGCACGTGCTGGTCGAGAAACCGATGACCGCGAGCGTCGCCGAGGGCGAGAGTCTGATCGAGGCGGCGCGGCGCGCAGGGCGCGTGCTGCAAGTCGGCCACCTGGAGCGCTTCAATGCCGCCGTGCAGGCCCTGCAGCCCATACTCACCGTGCCGCGCTTTCTCGAGTCGGCGCGGCTCGCCCCGTTCAAACACCGCGGCACCGACGTGAACGTGGTTCTCGATCTGATGATCCACGACATCGATTTGATCTTGAGCATCGTGCGCTCGCCCGTCACGGCAATCGATGCCATCGGCACCAGCGTCTTCTCCAAGGAAGTCGACATCGCCAATGCCCGCCTCAAGTTCGCCAACGGCTGCGTTGCCAACGCGACCGCGAGCCGGGTGAGCATGAAGACCGAGCGGCGGCTGCGGCTGTTCGAGGACGACGCCTACGTGTCGGTAGACCTGCAGCAAAAAGTGCTCACGGTGATTCGCAAGAGCGGCGAGATGGCCGCGGATGGCGTGCCGCCCGTCGACATCAAGGAGACCACCTATGAGCAGGGCGATGCGCTCAAAGCGGAAATCGAGGCGTTTCTCGAAGCTGCGTCCGGCGCCCGCGCACCCGCCGTGAGCGGTGAGGATGGACTCAAGGCACTGCATGTGGCGCTGACCATCACCGAGCAAGTGACGCGAATGCAAAACGCGCGCTGAACGATCAAGTGCCGGGCGGTGCGGCGCTCGCGGGCGGCGATGCGGGCTGCGCAGGGGCCGGCGGCGGCGCAGGTGCGGGGGGCGGCGGGGCGGCGGACGGCGCTGCTGGCTGTGGCGAAGGCCCCGTCGCGGGGACGGGTGCCGTCAGCGGCGGCAACGGATCGGTCACCGTCACCCGATCCACGAAGTAGCGCGTGTCCGCGAAGCACGAGGAAGGCAGGCCGGGGTGCTCGGTGTAGTGCACCTGCACGCGCGCGCCGACGGACTTCTCGATCTCCGCGCCCACTCCCGGATCGCGCACGCTGAAGTGCCAGATCTGCGGCGAGAGCCCGCCGGAGTACAGCGCCAAGTCGCCCTCCTGGGTCTTGCAGAACCAGCCCCGGCGCACGAATTTCTGGAGCACGCCCGAGCGTGTGCCGTCCGAGTACTCCCATTGCAGCGTCAACCAGGTCCAGAGTCCCGTACCCGCGAAGAGCACGAGCAGGACGACGAGAAGATAGCGCGCGCTTCTCATGCGCGTCCGGCCTTGAGTCCGACGAGCTGCTGAGATTTCTTCAACAAATCGATCGCGGTCTCGGCGCCGAGCTTTGCCTTGATCGTGGACTGATGATTGGCGACAGTCTTCGGATTCAGACTCATCGACTCGGCGATATCTCTGATCGAACGGCCCTGGGCCAGCAGCTGCAGTACTTCGAACTCGCGCTCGGTGAGCTCGCCCGCGTCGCGTGTCTCGAATTCGCGCAGTGCGAGTTTCTCCGCGATGTCCGCGCTCACATACTTCTTGCCGCTCGCAATCGAGTGCACCGCTTGCACCAGCGCATCGGGCGCGCTCGCCTTGGTGAGGTAGCCGGCGGCACCCGCTTGAATGGCGTGCGCGGCGAAGATCGCCTCCTCGTGCATGCTGAAGATCAGCACGCGTGCGCTGGGGTCGTAGGCGAGCATGCGCCGCATCGCCTCGATACCCGTCGTGCCCGGCAGAGTGATGTCCATGACGACGATCTGCGGCTTGAGCCGGCAGAAGGCCTCGTGCGCGCCGGCCGCATCTTCAGCCTCGCCCACCACCTCGATGTCGCCATGGCGCTCGAGGAGCCGGCGATAGCCCTCGCGCACAACCGCGTGGTCGTCCACGAGCAGCACGCTCAAATGTCGGTCGGCCATGATGCTCCCGGCGGGCGGATCGAGCTCCGGCGTCGCCGTCGCCATCAGCTGTCCAAATGGTGGAGCCGGGGGGAATCGAACCCCCGTCCACAAGTCCTACGCTTCAAGATCTACGTACGTAGCCCAGTCTATTGTTCTCACCGCGCACTACCCAACGGGCAGGGAAAGCATGCAGCCAGCCCGGTAATTTTTCGTCGAACACACCCCAGGCACGTGTGCACCACTAGCTGATGAGCGCTACACCTAAACGTTCGCATCAGCACGAGCCGTCTAGGT
>Ga0302314_10020217_pt1 | contig 11019 bp, 9 predicted proteins | sample III_Palsa_N2_3_FD_200533 | JGI IMG/M metagenome (GOLD analysis project Ga0302314, IMG submission 200533) | Peat permafrost microbial communities from Stordalen Mire near Abisko, Sweden - III_Palsa_N2_3 | ecosystem: Environmental > Terrestrial > Soil > Palsa > Peat permafrost | place: Sweden... | reverse complement strand
GCCACTTCGACTTCAAGCCGCCGCGCACCGAGGACATCGACGGCGTCTGGGCCTCGGCGGCCGGCAACATGCGCAACTACCTGGCGCTCAAGGAGAAGGCCACGGCCTTCCGCAGCGACCCGGCGGTGCGGGCCGCGCTGCAGGCCGCCCGGCTGGACGAGCTGGCCCAGCCGACCCTCGCCGAGGGCGAGACCCTGGCCGGACTGCTGGCCGACCGCTCCGCCTACGAGGACTTCGACGTGGACGGCGCCGCCGAGCGCGGCATGGCCTTCGAGCAGCTGGACCAGCTCGCGCTGGACCACCTCCTCGGCATCTGACCCACCCGAGCCCCCGGCCGCCCCGCCCCCCGGGGCCCGGCCGGGCCCCGGGGCCGGCCGAACCCCCGACCAGCCGGCCCCACCACCTGCCCCTACTGATCCACCGGCCTGGAGCGCAGGGCGCCTGTCGCTTCGATCAGACCGGAACGCTCCAACTGCTCCAGCACATCATCGAACGTGCCCGGTGGATTCCGTCTGGATGCCGCGATCTCCTGGATGCACGAGTACACGACTCGGTCGTCGAGGTCGATGAGATCCATGACGAAGTCATCGGGAGACTTGGCTTCGACATCCCACTCGGCCAGGTACTCAGCCGGAAAATGCTTGAGATTGCTGGTGACGATGACGTGGGCACCGGCCTTGACTGCCGCAGCCAGCACATGGCGGTCGTCCGGGTCCGGCAGCTTCAGCTCCTCCATCAGCGGCTCGTAGCCAGTGATCAGACAGTCGCGGACGGCGCCGTTCATCAGGGCACGACGTCGCGCCAGCTTGTCGGCCGGAATGTCCAGTTCGCGAGCCAGTGCACGGTCGACCTCATCGAGGATCCGGTCGGTCCACTTGGCCTGCATGAGGCGCGCTTGGCCCAGGCGGACAAGCAGGTCGCGTAACGTGTTCGGGTAGAGAACGCACGCGTCATAGACGACAACGAAGGCCATGGCTCAGATCAGCCCCAGCTCCTGATCGAGCTGTGCGAGTTCGTCGGCGGCGTCTTTTCGGTCGCGATCGTCGGCGCGCAGATACTCCATCAGGTCCTCATAGCGGATGCGACGGTGTCGGCCCACGCGCCGGTAAGCGATCTTCTCCTGGTCCAGGAGTCCGATGAGGAAGGGCCGAGAGACATTGAGCATCTCGGCAGCCACCTGCGTCGAGACTTCGGCGTTCACCGGAAGAAGCTGGACACCTTGCCCCTTGGCCAGGGACGACAGGATCGCGGCGAACATCTCCACGGTGGGCCGGGGCAGCACGAGCGGGTCGTCTCCGCCGGCCTCCCCACGGATGGCGACATCGTCCGTCGAGTACCGGGTGTGTGCCAGATAGCTCTTGATGCGGTCCAACGCGCGTGCGGCCTGTTCTCTGTCGACCGAGCCCGGTGCGATCTTGCGCCCTTCCGTGGCGGAAGCCATGACGTACCTCCCTCTCACTCCATTCGCAGTATCTGCAATATTCGAAGCAATCGCAATCCTGCCGCTGGGCCTTCCCAGCCGAACGAGTGACAGCCCCGGCCTCAGAACCTCGGGGGGCGGCGTTGCAGGAAGGCGGCCAGGCCCTCGGAGACGTCCGGGGCGGTGCGGGAGGCTCGCTCCCAGGCGGCGGAGACCGCCGCCGGGTCGCCGCCCTCCAGGGCCGCCGCTACCACCTGCTTGACCGCGCCCTGGGTCTGCGCCGAGCGCTGCGCCAGCGTCCGCGCGAATTCGAGCGCCCGCTGCTCCACGTCCGGTGCCACCTCCTCCACCAGGCCGAACTCCAGCGCCCTGGCCGCCGTCAGCAGCTCGCCCGAGAACAGCAGGTACTTCGCCCGGGCCGGGCCGAGCAGCCGCGCCAGCCGGGCCGTCGGCACCGCCGGATAGACGATGCCGAGCTTCGCCGGGGTGATCCCCAGCCGGGCCTGCGGCTCGGCGAAGCGCAGGTCGCAGGCGACCGCGAGCTGGCAGCCGCCGCCCACGCAGGCACCCCGGACCACCGCGAGCGTCGGGTGCGGGAAGGCGGCCAGCGCCTCCTCCGCCCGGACGTTGAGCGCGTGGTAGGCGTCGGCCGCGTCCGGGTCCGCGTAGACGTCCAGCAGCTCGGCGATGTCCGCGCCCGCGCTGAAGGTGCCCCCGGCCCCGGTCAGCAGCAGCACCCGCAGCCCCGGCTCGGCCGCCAGCTGCGCCAGCAGCTCCGGCAGCGCCCCCCACATGGCGGAGGTCAGCGCATTGCGTTTGGCCGGGCGGTCCAGCGTCAACACCGCGATTCCGTCGTCACCCAGCGTGACCCGCAGCCCGGGCACCCCGTAGCCGAGCTCCTTGCGCCCCTCGTACACCACTGCCCCCACTTGTCGCCGCTCCCGGCGGGCGCCCGCCCGCCGCCGCCACTGTACGGCCACCCGGAAGTCCGCTCACCGTGCGTGATCCGACGATCACCATAGGATTAATTCAATGAGCCCCTTCGAGCGTCGCGACCTCCTGCGACTGGCCGCCCTGGGCGCGGCCGGTTCGCTCACCGCCGCCTGCGCGGACGGGACCGCGCACCGCGCGGCGGCCCGGCTTCCGGCCGCTGCGGGAACCCCCGGCGGCACCCCGGCGAGCAGCGGCGGCCCGGCCGTGGAGGCCGACGCGCTCCCCCGATTGGCCGCAGGGCTGCCCTTCGAGATCAGCAGCGGCCCGCGCACCGTCCCGGCGGTCGCCCTGACCTTCCACGGCCAGGGCGATCCGGCGATCGCCACCGCGCTGCTGGCCGAGGCCGCGCGCGCCGACGCCCGGATCACCGTGCTGGCCGTGGGCAGCTGGCTGGACGAGCAGCCCGCCATGGCCGGGCGGATCCTCGACGGCGGCCACGAGCTCGGCAACCACACCCAGACCCACCGTTCGATCTCCGCCATGGACGCGTCCGCCGCGTACCAGGAGATCGCCCGCTGCGCCCAGCGGCTCAAGCAGCTCACCGGCAGCACCGGACGATGGTTCCGGCCGTCCCAGGCGCAGGACTGCACCGCCACCGTCGCCGCCCAGGCCCGGCGGGCCGGCTACAGCCACTGCCTGGGCTACGACCTGGACTCCCTCGACTACACCGATCCCGGACCGGACGCCGTGACCCGCACCGTACTGGACGCGGTCCGCCCCGGCTCGGTGGTCAGCCTGCACTTCGGGCACACCGGCACGGTCGCCGCGCTGCCCGCGATCCTCGACGGCCTGCACCGGCGCGGACTGCGCGCGGTCACAACCTCGGAGTTGCTCAGCTGATGCCCACCTCCGCCCTCACCCCGTCCGCCGCCCCCACCACCACCGCGCCCGTCCGGCCGCCCCGGCGCCGCCCGCTCGCCACGGCCGCGCTGGCCGCACTGGCCGGCGGCGGCCTGCTGCTGACCGGCTGCGGCCGCTCGACCGCCCCGCACACCTGGCAGGCGATCGCCCCGGTCGCCGGGCAAGCCGCCGCGTCCGGTCCTGGCGTCCCGCTGAGCGCCGAGGCGCGCCTGCCCGGGATGCCGCCGCCGCTCTCCGCCACCGACGTCTACGCGGCGGACCGGCCGGACGCGCTGTCGCCGGTGGTCAAGAACGTCCCCACCCGGATCTATGTGCCGAACACGCTGTCGGACACCGTGAGCGTGATCGACCCGGACACCTACAAGGTGTCGTACACCTTCGACGTCGGCCACGAGCCGCAGCACGTCGTCCCCTCCTGGGACCTGAAGACGCTGTGGGTCAACAACGACCTCGGCAACAGCCTCACCCCGGTCGACCCGACCACCGGCAAGCCCGGCACGCCGGTGGACGTGCACGACCCCTACAACCTCTACTTCACCCCGGACGGCAAGTACGCGGTGGTGATGGCGTCCAACGACCACGCCCTGGTCTTCCGCGACGCGCACACCATGAAGGTGGTCAAGTCCGTCCCCTCCGAGTGCGCGGGTGTCAACCATGCGGACTTCTCCCCGGACGGCCGGTACTTCATCGTCTCCTGCGAGTTCTCCGGCGAACTGCTCAAGGTCGACACGGCGCAGATGCGGATCGTCGCCAAGCAGCGGATCCCGTTCGACGGCTCGATGCCGCAGGACGTCAAGATCTCCCCGGACGGCAAGGTCTGGTACGTCGCCGACATGATGGCCAACGGCGTCTGGGAGCTGAACGGGGACACCTTCTCCACCCCGACGCTGCTGCGCACCGGCGCCGGGGCGCACGGCCTGTACGTCAGCCGCGACTCCCGCTACCTCTACATCTCCAACCGGGGCGAGGGCTCGGTCTCGGTGCTGGAGTTCGCCACCGGCAGGCTGGTGCACAAGTGGCAGATCCCCGGCGGCGGCAGCCCGGACATGGGCGGGGTCTCCGCCGACGGCAAGGTGCTCTGGCTGTCCGGCCGGTACAACTCCGAGGTGTACGCGATGTCCACCACCGACGGCCACCTGATCGCCCGGATCCCGGTCGGCGACGGGCCGCACGGGCTGTGCGTCTACCCGCAGCCGGGCCGGTACTCGCTGGGCCACACCGGCGTCTTCCGCTGAGCTGAGCCCTACTCCATCTCGGCCCGGGCGCGGGCGATCTCCTCGGCCGAGATGGTGAGCGTCTCGGCCGGGTCCGGCGCCGGCTCCAGGTCGGTCCGCCCGGCGGCGTCGCTGAGTTTGATCATCAGCGCCACCATGATCCAGTTGGCGACCATCGAGGATCCGCCCTGGGCCAGGAACGGCAGCGCCTTGCCGGTCTCCGGGATCAGCCCGATGACCCCGCCGACCACCACGAACACCTGCAGGATCAGCGCCGCCCCCAGCCCGCCCGCCGTCAGCTTGCCGAAGGGGTCGGTCAGCCGGACCGAGCTGCGGAAGCTGCGCTCCGCCATCAGCACGTACAGCATGATGATCACCATCACCCCGGCCGTGCCCAGCTCCTCGCCGAAGGGCGCCAGGATCCAGTCACTGCGGTCGGCGAAGCCGATCAGCCACGGCTGCCCCTGGCCCAGGCCGGTACCGAAGAAGCCGCCGTGCCCGAGCGCGAACAGCGCCTGCGCCTGCTGATCGGACGCGCCGGAGTTGGTGCCGGCGAAGACGGCCATCGGGTGCAGCCAGCCGTTGATCCGCCCCTCGACGTTCGACGAGGTCGAGCCGACCGCGTACGCGCCCACCGCCGCCATCAGGACGCCGATGACCACCCATCCGGTCCGCTCGGTGGCCATGTACAGCATGATGATGAAGATGCCGAAGACGATCAGCGAGGTGCCGAGGTCCACCTCGAAGACCAGCACCAGCAGACTGACCACCCAGATGGCGATGATCGGCCCCAGGTTCCGCCCGCGCGGCAGGCTGACGCCCCAGACCTTCCGGCCGACCAGCGCAAGCGCGTCCCGGTTGGCCATCAGGTAGCCGGCGAAGAACACCACCAGCGAGATCTTGGTGAACTCGTCCGGCTCGATGGTCTGGCTGCCGATGTAGATCCAGCGCTTGGCGCCGTAGGTGGACGGGAAGAACGCGGGCGCCATCAGCAGCACCAGCGACCCGGCCATCAGCACATAGGGATAGTTCGCCAGCCACCGGTGGTGCTTGATGAAGATCACGAAGGCGGCGAACACCAGCACCCCGATGACCAGCCACTCCACCTGCCCCTTGGCCAGCGGGCTGGCGATCGAGGGGACGCCCGCGTGCTCCTTGGCGTCCGAGATGTCCAGCCGGTGGATCATCGTCAGGCCCAGCCCGCTCAGCAGCACCGTGATCGGCAGGATCAGCGGGTCGGCATAGGCCGCCCAGCGCCTGACCACCATGTGCGCGCCCAGCGCGACCGCGCTCAGGCCGCCCACCTGCAGCGCGAAGCCGCTGGGCATCTTGCCGGTCAGCGCCAGCACGGCCTCGGCGTCGCCGAAGGCGGCAATGGCGATGGCGAGCACAATCAGCACCAGTTCGAGGTTGCGCTTGCGCCCGCTCCCCGGCCCCGGGCCACTCACGGCCGCGCCTCGTACGCCCATCGTCCGAACCCACCCACCCAACTCGCCGTCAGAACCGTCGCATTCTCGCAGGTCTCATCCACTGGTGGACGACCCCCTCGAAGCGACGGTTCCCGACGGCGAGCAGCCCCCCGGCTACGGCGGACAGCCTCCCGGCTACGCCGCGGCCGGCTGGGCGCTGCGGGTGGTGGCCGGCTCCAGCGCCAGGTCGAGCACCTGGCGGACGTCGGAGACCGGGTGGACGGTGAGCCGCTCCAGCACCTCGGCCGGGACGTCGTCCAGGTCAGGGGCGTTGCGGGCGGGGATCAGCACGGTGCTGATGCCGGCCCGGTCGGCCGCCAGCAGCTTCTGCTTGACGCCGCCGATCGGCAGCACCCGGCCGGTCAGCGACACCTCGCCGGTCATCGCCAGATCCGCCCGGACCTTCCGGCCGGAGAGCAGCGAGGCCAGCGCCGTGGTCATGGTCACACCCGCGCTCGGTCCGTCCTTGGGCACCGCCCCGGCCGGGACGTGCAGGTGGACGCCCCGGTCGCGGAGCGAGGTGACCGGCAGTTCCAGCTCCGCGCCGTGCGAGCGCAGGAAGGACAGCGCGATCTGCGCCGACTCCTTCATCACGTCGCCCAGCTGCCCGGTCAGCGCCAGACCGGTGGAGCCGGTCTCCGGGTCGGCCAGCGACGCCTCGATGTAGAGGACGTCGCCGCCCGCGCCGGTGACCGCCAGGCCGGTGGCGACCCCGGGCACGGCCGTACGCCGCTCGCCGGGCTCCTGCGCCGCCTCCGGGGTGTGCCGGGGGCGGCCGATCAGGCCGCGCAGGTCCTCGACCGCGATGGTGCGCGGCAGCCCGGCCTCACCCAGCTCCTGCTGCGCGGTGACCTTGCGCAGGATCCGGGCGACGGCGCGCTCCAGCCCGCGCACGCCCGCCTCGCGGGTGTACTCGCCCGCCAGGCTGCGCAGCACCGCTTCCTCGACGGTGACCTCCTCGGCGCCGAGCCCGGCCCGCTCCAGCTGCCGGGGCAGCAGGTGCTCACGGGCGATGACGACCTTCTCGTCCTCGGTGTAGCCGTCGAGCCTGACCAGCTCCATCCGGTCCAGCAGGGCCTCCGGGATGGCCTCCAGCACGTTGGCGGTGGCCAGGAACACCACGTCCGAGAGGTCCAGCTCGACCTCCAGGTAGTGGTCCCGGAAGGTGTGGTTCTGCGCCGGGTCCAGCACTTCGAGCAGGGCGGCGGCCGGGTCGCCCCGGTAGTCGGAGCCGACCTTGTCGATCTCGTCCAGCAGCACCACCGGGTTCATCGACCCGGCCTCCTTGATCGCGCGCACGATCCGGCCCGGGAGCGCCCCGACGTAGGTGCGCCGGTGGCCCCGGATCTCGGCCTCGTCGCGGACGCCGCCCAGCGACACCCGGACGAAGGAGCGGCCCATGGCCCGGGCGACGCTCTCACCCAGCGAGGTCTTGCCGACCCCGGGCGGGCCGACCAGCGCCAGCACCGCGCCGCCCGCGCGCCGCCCGCCGGTCTTCCGGTCGCCGCCGGTCTTCCGGTCGCCGTCCGGCTGCGGGGTGTCGCCGACCGGCGCGAGGCCCTTGTCCGCGCGCCGCTTGCGCACGGCCAGGTACTCCACGATCCGGTCCTTGACGTCGTCCAGGCCGAAGTGGTCGGCGTCCAGCACCGCGCGGGCCCCGGCGATGTCGTAGGCGTCCTCGCTGCGCTCGTTCCAGGGCAGCTCCAGCACGGTGTCCAGCCAGGTGCGGATCCAGCTGCCCTCGGGGGAGGCGTCGGAGGAGCGCTCCAGCTTGTCGACCTCCTTCAGGGCCGCCTCGCGGACCTTCCCGGGCAGGTCGGCGGCCTCGACCCGGGCCCGGTAGTCCTCCTCGCCGGTGGCGTCGTCGCCCTCCAGGTCGGCCAGCTCCTTGCGCACCGCCTCCAACTGGCGGCGCAGCAGGAACTCCTTCTGCTGCTTCTCCATGCCCTCCTGGACGTCCTTGCGGATGGTCTCCGCGACGTCCTCCTCGGCGAGGTGCCCGCGCAGCAGCCGCAGCGCCTCCTTCAGCCGGGCGACCGGGTCCAGCTCCTCCAGCACGGCGACCTTCTGCGCGCCGCTGAGGAAGGGGGCGTAACCGATGTTGTCGGCCAGGTCGGAGAGGTCCTCGATCTGGGCGACCCGGTCGACCACCTGCCAGGCGCCGCGCTTCTGCAGCCAGGTGGTGGTGAGTGCCTTGTATTCACGGACCAGCTCGGCGACCGCGCCGGGCAGGGGGTCCGGCACCGGCGGCTGCTCCACCGGTACCGCCTCCACCCAGAGCGCCGCGCCGGGACCAGTGGTTCCGGCGCCGATCCGGACCCGGCGGACGCCGCGCACCAGCGCGGCCGGGTCGCCGTCGGCCAGCCGGCCGACCTGCTCCACGGTCGCCAGGGTGCCGATCGCCCCGTAGGCGCCGTCGGTCCTGGGCACCAGCAGCACCCGCGCCTTGCGGGCACCGGCCACGGTGCGGATGCCGGGGGCGTGCGCCCCGGTGTCGCGGACCGCCGCCTGCGCCGCCTCCACGGCGGCGCGGACCTCGCCGTCGGACAGGTCGAGCGGAACGACCATGCCGGGGAGCACCGCTTCGTCGTCGAGCGGCAGTACCGGCAGGGTCAGCGAGGTGGACGTCGAAGCCATGATCTCTCCCCAGTCACTGAAGTTGAGTTACCTGGACTAAAGGAGATTGACCCCCCTGGTGTTCCCCGGCGTCGTTCGCTCTCAGCGATCAGGGCGCCGACCCGCCCCCGCGCCCATGTCGCGGGCCGTTCCCGGGGCCAAAATGGACGGCACCCGACGTGAGGCAGAACACCGCAGGAGGCTCCACCCATGCCCGCCCCGCAGCTCCAGACCCATCCGGAGGTCCTCGACCGCCGGGACGGCCCCTACGGCGAGGTGGCGCTGCGCCGCCGGGGCGAGCGGTACGAGATCATCGCCAACGGCTGCTTCCTGATGGACACCTCGGACGGCCGCTCCGAGCGGCTGCTGGTCAGTGCCGCGCTGGACGCCCTGCCCGGCCCCGGGGCACACCTGCTGATCGGCGGGCTCGGGGTGGGCTTCTCGCTGGCCGAGGCCGCCACCGACCCGCGTCCCGGCCGGATCACCGTGCTGGAGCGCGAGCAGGCGGTGATCGACTGGCACACGGCCGGGACCGCGCCGCTGGCCCGCTTCGCCGGTACCGGCCACGGCGACCCCCGGGTCCGGCTGGTCCGGGACGACCTGCTGGACCACCTGCGGACCACCGCCGACCGCTACGACGCCCTGTGCCTGGACATCGACAACGGCCCGGACTGGACGGTCACCGACGCCAACGGCGGCCTCTACGGCTTCGCCGGGCTCACCGTGCTGGAGCGGGTGCTGGCCCCCGGGGGCGTACTCGCGGTGTGGAGCGCCGCCCCCGCGCCGGAGTTCGAGCAGCGGCTGCGCGCCCGGTTCCAGCAGGTCCAGCGGCTCGATGTGGCGGTGGAAGTGGAACGCGGCGAGCCGGATGTGGTCTACCTGGCATCACGCCGACCATGAAGTGCCGATAGGGTCGTCGGACCGCACCCCCCGATAGGCCGGTTTATCCACGACTGGCCCACCGTGGGAGCCCGCAGTACGTACGCTGCGACTGAACGGACCGGCGGGCGGGCAGTACGGAACCGGCAGTACCGAACGACAGCAGCAGCGCGGGACAGCGGTACAGCAGGACAGGCAAACGCAGTCGGATGAGACAGAGCGGGACCGGGCGGCTCCGCACCGGCCCGGGAGCCCTGGGGGCGGTGTGGCATGACCGTGACAGATGTGCAGCAGCAGGAGCCCGGTGGGCCCGGAGGCCAGCGGCGGGTCCTGGTGGTCGAGGACGAGCCGACCATCGCCGAATCCATCGCCGCCCGGCTGGGCGCCGAGGGGTTCCGGGTGGTCATGGCGCACGACGGCCCGACCGCCGTCGACTGCTTCCAGAGCTGGCAGCCCGACCTGGTGGTACTGGACGTGATGCTGCCCGGATTCGACGGCCTGGAGGTCTGCCGCCGGATCCAGGCCCACCGGCCGGTGCCGGTGCTGATGCTGACCGCCCGCGACGACGAGACGGACATGCTGGTCGGCCTCGGCGTCGGCGCCGACGACTACATGACCAAGCCGTTCTCCATGCGCGAGCTCGCGGCCCGGGTGAACGTGCTGCTGCGCCGGGTCGAGCGGGCCCAGCTGGCCGCGCGCACCCCGGTCGGCGGCACGCTGCGGCTGGGCGAGCTGGAGATCGACCATGTGCAGCGGCGGGTCCGGGTGTCCGGCGGCGACGTCCACCTCACCCCCACCGAGTTCGACCTGCTGGCCTGCCTGGCCCAGCAGCCGCGCGCGGTGCTGACCCGGGAGCAGCTGCTCGCCGAGGTCTGGGACTGGACCGACGCCTCCGGCACCCGTACCGTCGACAGCCACGTCAAGGCGCTGCGGCGGAAGATCGGCGCCAACTGGATCCGCACCGTGCACGGTGTCGGCTACGCCCTGGAGTCCCCGACGCCGTGAGCTACCCGGAGCGGGGCGCGCAGCCGGAACCGGCCGCCGAACGCCCCCGAGGACTGATCGCGCGGCTGGCCGGACGGGTCTGGGCGGATCTGCGCCCGCTCGACCCGCTGCGCTCGATCAAGGCGAAGCTGGCGACCCTGGTGCTCACCTCGGTGTGCATATCCACCCTGATGGTGGTCCTGGCGCTGAACTCGGACACCCAGATCCGGCTGGTGATGATCTTCTCGGTGGTGGCCTCGCTGCTGATCACCCAGCTGCTGGCGCACGGGATGACCGCCCCGCTGCGGGAGATGACCACCGCCGCCCGGGCCATGGCCGCCGGGGACTACAGCCGCCAGGTCCGGGCCACCTCCCGGGACGAGGTGGGCGAGCTGGCCACGGCCTTCAACACCATGGCCGCCGACCTGGAGGCGGCCGACCGGCAGCGCCGGGAGTTGGTCGCCAACGTCTCGCACGAGCTGCGGACGCCGATCGCCGCGCTGCGGGCGGTGCTGGAGAACGTGGTGGACGGGGTGGTCCGGCCGGAGCCGGCCACCATGGCCGCCGCCCTGGAGCAGACCGA
>Ga0302314_10020216_pt1 | contig 11020 bp, 12 predicted proteins | sample III_Palsa_N2_3_FD_200533 | JGI IMG/M metagenome (GOLD analysis project Ga0302314, IMG submission 200533) | Peat permafrost microbial communities from Stordalen Mire near Abisko, Sweden - III_Palsa_N2_3 | ecosystem: Environmental > Terrestrial > Soil > Palsa > Peat permafrost | place: Sweden... | reverse complement strand
CCGCCGGTTGCCCCTCCGCCGGAGCCGTCGTTCCAGACGGTTTCGGAACTGATCTTCGTACCGGTCCCGTGCAGCGATGTTCCGCCACAGGCCAGCGCGTGCGGGCTGGAGGCCGGGAAGTCGGCGTGATTCTTGCCGTCGGAGGTTCCGTCGGAGCTGCCGTTGTCGCCGGCGGCGACGGTCACCGTGACACCCAGCGCGGCGGCATCGAGCAGCGCATCATCGAGAGCCACCCGTGACTGGCCTGTCCACTGGTCCTCGCTCTGGCCCCAGCTGATGCTCATCGCGGCCGGGGTCGGGGATGCGTGCGCAGCCTGGGAGACCGCATCGATGAATCCGTCGTCGGTGTTGGGAGCGAAGTAGACGAGGATGCTGGCGGCCGGCGCCAAAGCGCCGATCACCTCGATATCGAGCATCACTTCGCCATCCGCCCCGGTCGGATCCTTGCCGGGGACGTTATCGGCGCCATCCACGCCGACCGCCTTGACGCTGGGGTTCGCAACCTTCAGGCCGCTGAAATAGGTTTTCAGGTCGGCGGACTCGAACCCACCGCCGAGCTCGATGATCGCGATCGTCTGTCCGCTTCCGTCGGTGTCTTTCGGGAAGTCATAGAGAGCACCGAGTTGGATGGGCGTGTAACTGACGGCCGCGGCCTTCGCCGCTGACGCGCGAAACTGCGCCCGCGCCTGCGGCCGGTTATCGATCCCGAGAACGGCGGTCACCACGCCCGCGAGTTGCGACGGGATGCTGAGCCCTCCCGTCCTGATGCGATGTGTGGTGTCACTGCCCTCGCTCGTTCCCGAACTGACACTCGTGCCGAAGACCCTAGTGATAGTCGCGACGCTTCCCGCGATGCGGATCCGACGCGATGCCGGGTCGGTCTCGAGCACCTCGAGGCCCAGCGATACGAAGGTCGTTTCGACCAGTTCGATATCGGCGGGGTCGGCACCGAACCGTTCGTTGAGTTGCGCGCTCGTCAGATGCGTGCCGAGCGCATCTTCCGTCGTCATGGGCGCGCGCCTGCGAAGGATCACGGTGGCTTCGATGGTGCCTTCGACGGTGCTTTCGGCCCCCGCGCTTTCGGCAGCGGGCTGGATGCCGACGGCGGCGGGCTTTTCGCTGCCGGGAAGCGGTACGAGGTCGAGCGGAGCGGATGAATTGTCTGGGCCGGAATCAGTCATCCATCCGGTCTACTCCCTAAGTCCGACAAGCTGCAGAAATTATCCACAGGTTGCCGTTGCCTCCTGGCTTTCGCAGGTATTTTGCGAGAGCCCGGCGTAGCGTTGCGGTATGGACCTGACCCAGATACCCGTGAAAACGATCGACGGCGAAGAGACGACCCTGGCCCCGCACAAGGGCAAGGTCATGCTCATTGTGAACGTTGCATCGAGGTGCGGTCTCGCTCCGCAGTACGAGAAGCTCGAGCAGTTGCAGAAGCAGTATGGCGACGCGGGTTTTACAGTCCTCGGATTCCCCAGCAACCAGTTCCTGCAGGAGCTCGGCAAGAACGATGCCATCAAGGAATACTGCTCGACGACCTGGGGTGTGACGTTCCCCATGTATGACCGCGTGAAGCTCAATGGCAAGAGCGCTCATCCGCTGTATGCCGAGTTGAAGAAGACACCCGACGCCTCGGGAAAAGCCGGCAGAGTCACCTGGAACTTCGAGAAGTTCGTGGTGACGCCCGACGGATCAGTGCACCGATTCCGACCTTCGACCGAACCGGACGCACCCGAAATCATCGACCTCATCGAGTCGTCGCTGCCGGTAAAATAGCCATGGCCAAGACTCTTACCAACGACACCGACGCGCACCGCTACGTGCTGCGTATCGACGACGAGCTGGTCGCCGTCGCCGACTATGTGATCAACGGGACGTCAATCTCTTTCAACCACACGTTCACCAATCCGAAGCTCCGCGGCAAGGGCTACGCCGGCGAAGTGGTTGAGTATGCCGTGGACGATGTCGACGCGAATACGCAGCTCCGAGTCATTCCGATGTGCTGGTACGTCGGAAAGTGGTTCGACGAGCATCCCGAACGAGCAGGGCTGCTGACCCGCTAGCCGCGCTCTGCACCGGAACTACGCTCTGCACCGCAACCGCGCTCTCCACCGGAACTACGCTCTGCACCGCAACCGCGGTCGGCCGGGCTTACTCAGCCGGCTGGAACCAAGGCGGGTAGACCGAGATCTTCGGGGTGAAATCAGACCCATCCAGGATCTCGCGCACCTGTGCGCGCACCTTGTCGTTTTGCACACCGACCAGGGTTATCGACTCAAGGGGAAGCGTGGCGTCCACCAGCAGCTCTCCGTCGAGCAGTCCCGAACCGTCGGCTTCGAAACGCAGGCGGTAGAGCATTCGCTCCGCATCCTCCTTGGTGACGCCGAACCGGGTGGTCGTTCCTTCTGAGTTGCCGTCGGCGACCACGAAGTCGCGACCGGCGGCTGAGACATGACGAACGGTGCTCACCAGGAAGACGAACTCCGACGTATCCGCCGCGGCAGCCTCGGCCGACACCCGGGGATGGACGTCTCCCGCGCGTACGGTCGCCCAGAGCGTCGCATCGGGAGAGAGGAAAAACGGCACGTAATCGCTCACGGGTTTGTCGGAACTGCCGCCGATGAGAAAGTCCGCGCGCTCGTCACGCAGTGCGGCGGGCGAGAGACCGACGACCGGATCGATTCCGGCACTGAGTGCGCCGCTCTCGACGATCGCCGCGAGATTTCGAATGTGGGTCAGGTGATAGATCCGCTGCTCGAGCACGACGTCTCCCGGCGAGACCCCCAACGGAATGCGCGCGGCGGCACGCAGGCTCCTCACCGTGGGGCGTTGCGCCGTGGCGACCCGACCGCGTGGCGCCGATTTGACCGCGACCGGAGCCGCTTCGACCGGCTTGGGATTGCACGTGGCGCACATCCCGTCCACGAATCCGTGGATACATTCGTCACTCACGTACAACCCTTTCGTGCGCGTTCCCATCGCGAGCAAGTCGCGACGCGTCGTGCGCATCTCTAGGGTACGCCGCTGGAGCCCGGTCCAGCGGCCCTCGGAAAAGGTGCGGTGGTGGATCGCTCACGGCCCTCCGCGCCCTATTCTCGTGATCAGGACACGACGGCGGGAGGAGCTTCGGATGTCTGACGGCACGAATCCCGGCTTGTCCGGCGCCATCCCGCCCGGGTGGTACGCGGATCCCGCCGGTGGCGAAGGTAAACGCTGGTGGGATGGCACGCAATGGACCATGCACGTCCAGGAACCGCCCGCCGCCCCGCCACCCGCCTTCGGCAATTACGTACCGGTGGAGCAGCGATCGTTCCAACCGCTGGCAACAGCAGACGAGGGAATCGCCTATACGCGCGCCGCGTGGTGGATCGCGTTCTCCCCGCTCTGGAGCCTGGTGTCGCAGGTATTCGTCGTCGAAACGGTGATGTCGATTTCGCCGACGCCGTTCCACGATTTCGTGCCCGCGCTCCTCGCCATCAATATCCTCGTTTGGGCCGTGCTGGTTCTGCTCGCGTTCAACGACCGCATCAAGCTGCACTCGCTCGGCAACAACTCAGCGGCCAGCCCGTGGTTCGTGCTGCTGACGCCGATCGTCTACCTGGTCGTCCGTGCCCAGCACGTGCGGCTATACGCCACGGGGGCCTGGGCGATGGTCATCTGGTGGTGCATCGCGGTCTTCGTTACACCCGGTGTTGCTGTTCTCGCCTTTTTTGCCGCGTTCGGTCTTTTCGGCGGAGCAAGCTAGACGAATCGGATGACGGCCTGCAGCCGGGACCGGATCTCGAACAGCTCAGAGCCTCCGACCGGCGGTGTTCCGGGAAGTCCGTCGCGCATCAGCTCCGGGAGCCGGGACCGGGCCACCAGCGCGGTAGCCACTCCCCTGATCCGGCCAGCCAGTGTCAGACCCGCATCCGTGTCGTCATCGGGGACGACGATCACGACGGCATCGAAACGCACACGGGCAGACCGTGAAACGAAGCGAGCCCGCGTCGCCAGCGCAGCGAACGGATGCTCGCCGTGCTCCAGGACATCGCCCGTGAGCTCGCCCTTACGCACGCGAACGGGGCCGCCCCAATCCTCGGAGAGCAGCGCGAAGAGCCCCGTCGGCCCCAGGACGACGTGGTCGATCTTCTCGTCGGGACCGCCCGCGGTGGCGACGTCGTGCCACAGGGTGAACGCGATTCCGAGCTGGCCGAGTTCTCGGGCGGTCGCTTCTTCGGCGAGGGCATCGGCGAGGATGTGCCGGATCTCCCGCGGCGCCGTGCGTACGACAACGGGGTCGTAGGGATTCTGCAGTTCCGCTCCCCTGCCCGCCCACTCGTGGATGAGCGTGAGGAAACGTTCGCGTCGCCAGCCGCCCGGGTGTCCGTATGATCGGGCGCCCGGCCTGGTGTCCCTGCGCGGAGCGGCGGGCCGTGCCTCGAACGTCTCATGCGACTGCGCACTGCCGCGTCCGGCGTCATAGTGAGCGCGAGCCTCGGTCGAACCGACCTTCTCCCATGCGAGCTGCACGGCATTGAATTCGCTGGCCACTCCGCCCGTGTCCGGATGGGTCTCCCGCAGTCGACGACGATAGGCACGTCGCAACTCGTCTTCGGTTGCTGACGACGAGACACCGAGCACCTCGTAGGGCGTGGCGGCGATTGGACTGTCGGGCACGAGGAAATTCTGGCAGGAGAATTCTTCGGACGCGCTGGATGGTCGCTATGCAGTGGTTAGGACAGCACTGGCAAGGGCAGCACCGACTAGTACAGCACCGACTAGTACAGCACCACATTGCCGGCGGTGGCAGCCACGATGCCCACGCAGACGACGCCGACAACGGCAATGGCGATCATGAAGGTGGCAAGCAGCCCGAGCAGCATCCGACCCGGATGCGCGTTCAGCCGCACGACGACCATCGCGGCATAGAAGGCCACGATGGCGCAGATGCCGAACAGCGCGATGCCCGGGGGCTTCTGCGACAGTAGCGGGACCAGCACCGCAACTGCGATGAGCGCGAGGAGGCCACCGAGAATCAGCCAGCTGCGGCCCGAGGATGTGGTGAGCGCGGCCTGGTCGCGGATTCGCGGCGATGTACCGACCCGCCCGTCCTTCTTCTCATCCACCATGGTCGTCACGTTACGCCGAAGTCCTGGCACCGGGGCAAAGAAATAGCCCCTTCGTCGACCGGGGGATTCGACGAAGGGGCTACGCGAGTGCCTAAGCTGATCAGCTCTTGAAGGCGTCCTTCACGTTCTCTGCCGCATTGCCGAGGTGAGCCTTTGCCTGGTCACCGTGGCCCTCTGCTTCGAGCTTCGGGTTATCGGTGGCCTTGCCTACGGCCTCCTTGACGTGACCTGCGGCGTCAGTGGCTGCGTTGTGAACCTTGTCGTCGGTTGCCATTGAATCCTCCTCGTATTGCGTCGGACCAACGTCCGGCGATGCATCCAGCTAACGCCGATGAGAAGAGAAAGTCAGCCGGTTGAGTCCGGCGGAGCTAAGGCGTAACCTACCGCGCCGCGCGGGCCGCGTCGCGCTCGCGAACCCGGCGCTGCTCATCGCGTACCGCGGCCTGCGTTGCTCGCTCGCGAACGAGCCACTCGGGTGGTTCGACGAGCAGTTCCTTGATTTCGAGAGTCGTCAGCGCCTCGGTGACACCGGCACGCGCGAGTCCCGACGTCGAGATACCGAGCTTTCCGGCGACGATGGTGCGCGGGTGCGGGCCGTGGAGTCGAAGCTCGACCAGCCATTCCGGCGGTGTCTCCAGGAGCTCGTTCAACTGCTCGCGGGTGATCCCCTGTGCCTGGAATTCCTGCGGAGTGGCGGGAAGAAAAACCCCGAGTTTCTGGGCTGCCGTTTCGGGCTTGAGGATCTGTGGTGACTTCGCGGAGCTCATTCCGACAGCGTAGCCTTTGCCTCGTGACCACCATGCCGGCAGCCGAACCCGCCGGCCTGCGAATCGCGTTCGCGCCCGGGGTCACCATTCGCAAATGGACGACCCGCTGGGTCGAACGTCATCCGGATGTCCCACTCGAGGTCATCCCGACCGCCGACCGCGACGGCGTCACGGTGTTGCGGTCCGGGCGAGCGACCATCAGTTTCGTGCGCCTCCCGATCGATCGCGAAGAACTCAGTGTCATCCGGCTCTACGGCGAGGTTCCCGTTCTCGTGGTCTCACGCGATTCCGACCTTGCGGGTCGTGAGTCGATCAGTGAAGCAGAGGTCTCCGGGCTACATGGGGTGAGTGGATATCCGGAGGCCGGCGAGCTCAAGGATGCCGTAGCTCTCGTGGCCGCCGGCGTCGGCGCGCTTCGACTCCCCCACTCGATCGCCAGGCTCGGGGCGCGGAAGGATGTCGTCGCCGTTCCCATCGCGGATGGTGCAGAGACCGACATCGCGATCTGCTGGATCGCCGACGATACCAATGAGACCATCGAGGAATTCGTGGGGATCGTCCGTGGACGTACCGAAGCGAGTTCGCGCGCCGTACCGACCCCGCCACAGGTGCGACCGAAACGCGTCCCCGCACCGGTCAAACCGCGTCGACCGCAGAAACGGGCACGGCGGCAGGGACGCTAGCACGTGCCTTTACGACAGGCCCACGAAAAGCAGTTCGGGCACCAGGGAATCGACCTGCGCGCTCCACTCGGCGGCCGTCCTGCGTGATGCGCGTGAGGGTCCCGCCTCCGAGAGAAAATCGATGAGTCGCCGGATCCCCTCCTCGTCGATGCCCAATCCTTCGCGCGGATCCAGCCGATCGAGCCACGCATCCCTTTCACCGCGCCAATCAGGCAGGGTTCCGGGCGCACCGCTCGGATGGTCGGCCGAACGCAGCAGCGCTCGCACCCGATTTGCCAGGTGTTCGGAGAGCACGCGCGTCACCTCTCGAGAGTAACGTTTCACGACACGCCGCCGGTGTGATGAAGCAATTGACACCGTCGAACATATGTTCGAATATGGGAACATGACCTCGGCATCGGCGACCCTCCACGAGGACGATTCGCTGGATGCCGCGGACGTCATCCAGGACCTCCAGTCCCGCATTCGCTCGATGCAGGCCACCAAGCTCGATACCCGACTGATTCCCACCCATCCCGCGATAGCAGGGCTGCTGCCGGGCGGCGGCCTCAAGCAGGGGGCGATGTACTCGCTCGAAAACTCGGCGACGCTCCTGCTCGCACTGCTCGCGGGTCCTTCGGCCGCCGGATCCTGGTGCGGAGTGGTCGGCGTTCCCGAATTCGGGATCGAGGCTGCCGCATCCTTCGGCATCGATCTGGACCGTCTCGTGCTTGTGCCGCATCCGGGAGACCAGTGGCTCGCCGTTACCGCAGCGGTTGCGGATGTCATGACGGTCGTGGTCACGAAACCCCCCAGGCAGGCCTCTGATGCCAGCCTCGCCCGGCTGAGTGCCAGGCTGCGCCAGCGCGGGTCGACCCTCATCGTGCTGGGTAATGGCACCACCCGGGCATGGCCGCAGACCGAGGCGATGCTGAGCCTGTCGGACAGCAGCTGGACCGGCATCGGCGATGGCCACGGTCACCTCGTCGCACGGCAGGTCACCGTCACCGTGTCGACCCGGCTCGGCGGCAGGCCGCGTACGGCCAGGCTCTGGCTGCCGGATCCCGGGCAGCAGTTCGCGCGGGTGGACGCCGAACAGGCCACTGCAGCGCCCGAGCCATACCTGCGGGCAGTATGAGCGGCCAGCAGCTGAGCGCTCCCGTGCGCAGCATGGTGCTCTGGATTCCCGACTGGCCGATCATCGCTTCACTGCGGGTAGCGCCCATGGTCCCCGCGGTCGGTGCGGATGCGCCGCTCGCCCTCATCGAGAAAGGCATCGTCTTCGCCTGTTCCGCCGCGGCCCGCATCGAAGGCGTGCAGCGTGGCATCCGGGTGCGGGAGGCCCAGGCGCGCTGCACCGACCTGGTGATCCGCCCCTACGACGGTGGCCTCGATTCGCGCACCTTCGAAACCGTCATCGCAAGCATCGAAGAACTCATGCCGGGGGTGCAGCTCATCCGGCCCGGGATCGCGGCCATCCGATCCCGTGGGCCCGCCCGCTACTACGGCGGCGAGAAACCGGCGGGACTCGCGCTGGTGCAGCTCCTCGACGGTCTCGGCATTCCCGGCGCGCGAGTCGGTATCGCCGATGGACCATTCACTGCGGAACAGGCAGCCCGCACGGCCACAACCACCTCGCGGGTCCGTGTCGTCCCCCCGGGTGAATCCGACCGCTTCCTGGCGGAGCTTCCGGTGAGCCTGCTGGAGAATCCGGTTCTCATCACGCTTCTGCGCAGGCTCGGCATCACGAGCCTCGGCCAGTTCGCCGCGCTGCCTCCCGAAGATGTGCTGGGTCGCTTCGGTCCGGATGGCGCCCACCTGCACGCTTTGGCAGGCGGCCTGGATTCCCGGCCCATCGTTCCCCATGTGCCGCCCGAGGAACTCGATATCCGGGTCTCCTTCGAGCCCGCGCTCGACCGCGTCGACCAGGTGACCTTCGGTGTCAGGACGGCGGCGGATGATTTCGTCCAGCGACTCGTTCTCGCCCACCTCGTGTGCACCAGCCTGCGGGTCGAGATCGAGAGCGAAGGCGGGGAGTATTCGGAGCGCAGCTGGCTGCATCCGCGATCCTTCACCGCGGCGGATGTTGTGGATCGGGTGCGCTGGCAGCTCCAGGGCAGCGCCGAGGTTGACTCCGGCCTCCGCTCCGGTGTCGCAACGGTTCGCATCGTGCCGGAAGCCGTTGACGCGATCGGCAACCACGAGGTGGGACTGTTCGGCGAAGGGCCGGACGAGCGCATCCACAACGGGCTCTCGCGGGTGCAGAGCATGCTCGGGCACGAAGGTGTTCTCACGCCGCACCTGAGCGGCGGCAGGAGCCTCACGGATCGCGCTCTCAGCGTGCCGTGGGGCGATCGACCGCTCACCCCGCGGTCATCGGGGCAGCCATGGCCGGGGCAGCTGCCGCATCCGCTGCCAGCAACCGTCTTCGCGGCTCCCGTGCCGATCTCCGTGCAGGCCTCGGATGGCACCGAGGTGGCTGTGGACGAGCGGGGAGCGTTCTCGGCCGCGCCCGCTCGGTTCTCCCCCGCCGCAACCGGCAAGAACCTGCGCAGCATCACCGCGTGGGCTGGTCCCTGGCCCGTCTCGGAACGCTGGTGGGATGACGCCGCGGCCCTCGTGGCGCATCGGTTCCAGGTGGTCGACGACCGGGGTGTCGCGTGGCTGCTGGTGCTGACGGGCACGAGCTGGACGGCGGAGGCGCGTTATGACTGACACCGCTGCCGTAAGGGGTGAGTAATGGGCTACAGCAATCCGCCCATCCCGTGGTCGGAGTTCGAGCGCGCCCTGTCGAATGGCAGCAGGCCGGGGGCTCCCCCGGTCGGTGCAGACGGCGGTGACAGTCCGGCCTGGTCGAACAAGCGGATGCCCTATGTCCCGACCGAGATCGCCGAACCCACCGCGGCAACCGTGCCCTATGCCGAGTTGCACGCGCACTCCAATTTCAGTTTTCTCGATGGTGCTTCTTCCCCCGAACAGCTGCTCGAAGAAGCCAGGCGCCTCGGCCTCACCGGACTCGCCCTGACCGACCACGACGGGCTGTACGGCATCGTGCACATGGCCGAGGCCGCCGAGAACTACGACGTCACGACCATGTTCGGTGCCGAACTCTCGCTCGGGCTTTCCAAGCCGCAGAACGGTGAGCCGGATCCGCAGGGGTCGCACCTGCTGCTGCTCGCGCGCATGGAGGAGGGCTATCACCGACTGGCCGGCGCGATCACCTCGGCACAGCTGGCGGGTGAGGAGAAGGGTCGACCGCTCTACGATCTCGGCGAGCTCTCCGAACGTGCGGGCGGCAACTGGACCGTCCTCACCGGATGCCGAAAAGGTGCCGTGCGCCAGGCGCTGCCCGCGGGTGCCGCGGCGGTGACCCGCGAGGTCGACCGGCTCGTTGACCTGTTCGGTCGGGAGAACGTTCTCGTCGAACTCTTCGACCACGGCGACCCCCTCGCCAGCAGTTCCAACGACCTGCTCGCCGAGGTCGCCCGAGCACGGCGGCTCAGGGTGGTCGCAACGGGAAACGTGCACTACGCGACCCCTCGCCAGCATCGGCTTGCCACCGCGCTGGCCGCGGTGCGCGCCCGCAGGAGCCTCGACGAAATCGACGGCTGGCTTCCGGCATCCGGTGGCGCGCACCTGCGCAGCGGAGCGGAGATGACATCGCGATTCGCCCGCTACCCCGGTGCCATCGAAGCCACGGTCGAGATCGCGGCGAGCCATGGCTTCGAGCTGCGGAGGGCCAGGCCCGGCCTGCCGAAACAGAAGGTCCCTGAGGGCCACACACCCATGAGCTGGCTGCGCCAGCTGGTCTGGGAGGGTGCAGCACGGCGCTATCCCAACCTGCGCGAAAAAGACCGGGATCGGATCGAGCGCGAGCTGAAGGTCATCGAGGAGAAGGATTTTCCCGGGTACTTCCTGATCGTCTGGGACATCGTCCGCGAGGCCAAGAGTCGCGGCATCCTCTGCCAGGGGCGGGGTTCCGCGGCCAATTCGGCCGTCTGCTACCTGCTCGGCGTCACCGCGGTCGACGCGATCTTCTACGACCTGCCGTTCGAGCGGTTCCTCTCCAGCATGCGCGACGAGGAACCGGATATCGACGTCGACTTCGACTCCGACCGGCGCGAGGAGATCATCCAGTATGTCTACGAGAAGTACGGCAGGCAGAATGCTGCCCAGGTGGCGAACGTCATCAGCTACCGGCCGAAGAACGCGGTACGGGACATGGCGAAGGCACTCGGGGCATCCCCCGGCCAGCAGGATGCCTGGTCGAAGCAGGTGGAACGCTGGGGTGCGCTCACCGAGAGCCACGACCACACGATCCCTCCGTCCGTTGTCGAGCTCTCCCACGAGGTCCTGAAGTTCCCGCGGCATCTCGGCATCCACTCCGGGGGGATGGTGCTGACCGATCGACCCGTGGGCGAGGTGTGCCCGATCGAGCACGGCCGCATGGATGGGCGCACGGTCCTGCAGTGGGATAAGG
>Ga0302314_10020215_pt1 | contig 11020 bp, 7 predicted proteins | sample III_Palsa_N2_3_FD_200533 | JGI IMG/M metagenome (GOLD analysis project Ga0302314, IMG submission 200533) | Peat permafrost microbial communities from Stordalen Mire near Abisko, Sweden - III_Palsa_N2_3 | ecosystem: Environmental > Terrestrial > Soil > Palsa > Peat permafrost | place: Sweden... | reverse complement strand
GGGCCAGGGCCTGTTCCACGGGACCTTCACCGGCGGCAACTTCGTCCCCTCGGTGCAGACCGACTTCATCTTCACGGTCGCGGGGGAGGAACTCGGCTTCATCGGCTGCGCGGTCATCGTCGCGATGCTGGCCTTCATCGTCTTCCGCGCGATCCGCGCCGCCCAGCTGGCCGACGACATGTTCGGCATGCTGGTCGCGTCCGGCGTCGCCGTGTGGTTCGCCTTCCAGTCCTTCGTCAACATCGGCATGACGATCGGCATCATGCCGATCACCGGCCTCCCGCTCCCGTTCGTCTCCTACGGCGGCTCGGCCGTCTTCGCCGACATGATCGCGATCGGCCTCGTCCAGTCCGTCCGCCGCCACCACACCCTGTTCAGCTAACTCGCCTCCGCCGGAATTGACCATCGGGTGTACTTGCCAACATAGCGGGGCATAAAGTGCACCCGGTCCGGATCCGGGCGGAGATTACCTCGATCCCTGGCCACAGCAAAAGCTACTATGCCGGTAGGTTAACTGGGCAGGGGAAGGCGGTGGGGAGCACGGCGGCCAGCGGCCACACGTTTGACCTGTTCGTGAACGGCACCGTCTTTTTCGATGTCGTCTTCACCGGGCTGCCGTCGCTGCCGGTGCGGGGCACCGAGGTGCAGGCGTCCGGCATGGGGTCGTGCCCCGGCGGCATCGCCAACCTCGCGATCGCCGCCAGCCGCCTGGGGATACGGACATCCCTGGCCGCGGCGTTCGGCGACGACGTGTACGGGGACTTCTGCTGGTCGACGCTGACCGAGCAGGAGGGCGTCGACCTCACGTACTCGCGCCGCTTCTCCGACTGGCACTCGCCGGTCACCGTCTCCATGGTCGTCGAGCGGGACCGGGCGATGCTCACCCACATGCACCCCGCGCCGGTGCCCGGCAGCGAGCTGCCCGCGGCCGTGCCCGACGCGGCGATCGGGTTCGCGCACCTGGACGCCGAGCCGCAGGAGTGGTACGCCCCGGCCCGCGACGCCGGGATGCTGCTGTTCGGCGATACCGGCTGGGACGAGGAGGAAAAGTGGTCGCCGAGCCTGCTTGAGCAGCTGAAAGACTTCTACTGCTTCCTGCCCAACAGCGACGAGGCGATGGCCTACACCCGTACCGAGGACCCGAACGACGCCGTCCACGCCCTGGCCGACCGCGTTCCCGTCGCCGTGGTCACCTGCGGCGGGCAGGGCGCCCTCGCCATCGACTCCACGACGGGGGAGCAGGAATGGGTGCCCTCGCTGCCGGTCAACGCGCACGACCCGACCGGGGCCGGCGACGTGTTCGGCGCCGGGTTCGTGCTGGGGACGCTGCGCGGCTGGCCGCTGCGGCAGCGTCTCGCGTTCGCCAACCTCTGCGCGGCGCTGTCGGTGCAGTACGTCGGCGGGTCCCTCGCCGCGCCGGGCTGGGGCGACATCATCGACTGGCTCGCCCGCACCCAGGCGAAGGCCAGCGGCGGCTCGGCGCACGCCGCCGAGCTGGCCGCCACCTACGGGTTCATCGCCGACGTGCTCCCGGCGACCGGCCGGATCTCGGTCCGCCGGGCCCGGGCCACGATCGCCCACGCCTCCGACGCCGAGGCCCACCGCCGCTGACCGTGCTCACCGCCGCTGACGGGGCCCGCCCGGTGGGCAGGACCGCGGGAGACCAGGCCGGATGCCGGGCCGCGCCGCTAAGCTGTCGGGTCATGGAGTACCTGCCGTATGACCAGCGGCCCGCGTCCACGGAGTACCGGCGGGTTCTCGAGCGCATCCTCGGCGCGGGGATCGAGACGCCGACCCGGCAGGGCGTCAACGCGCTGACGGTCATGCAGCAGACCATGGCGTTCCCGCTCGCCCAGGGGTTCCCGGTCATCACCGAGCGCAGCATCAGGTCGTTCTGGCGCAAGCCCATCGGCGAGCTGTGCGCCTTCATCAACGGCGCGACCACGCTGGCGGAGTTCGAGGCGTTCGGGGTGAACTGGTGGGGGCCCTGGACGACGCCGGAGAAGACGCTCAAGAAGGGCATCGAGCCCGGCGGCCTCGGGCCGGGGTCCTACGGCGCCGCCTTCCACTCCTTCCCCACGCCCGACGGGCTGCCGTTCGACCAGTTCAAGCACCTCGTCGAGCAGCTGCGCGAACTGCCCGAGCTGCGCACCCACTTCGTCGACCCGTGGATCGCGCCGTACCAGGTCAGAGGCGCGGGCAAGCAGCCCAAGACGACGATCGCGCCGTGCCACGGCTGGGTGCACGTCCGCGTGCTCGACGGCGGCCTGCACGTCCACATGACGCAGCGCTCCGGCGACGTCCCGGTCGGGGTGCCGTCCAACATGATCCAGTACGCCGCGCTCGCCCTCATGCTCGAGCAGCTCACCGGCTACCCGGCGGTGGCTTACTACCACACGATCTCGGACGCGCACATCTACACCGACCAGGTCGACGCGGTCCGGGCCATGCTCGCCACCGAGCCGCGGCCGCTGCCCACCGTCACGCTGAACGCGGCGGGCCGGGCCGTGACGGACATCCACGACTTCCGGGCCGAGCACTTCGACCTGGCGGACTACCATCCGAACCCCTCGATCGGCGGCATTCCCGTCGCGACCTGAGCGGCTGTCACGGCGCAACCCCGTCGCCGCCACGGCGCCGGGCTCGTAAGATCTCCGGGGAAGAACACCTTTCATTTTGGATGTTGGCGGGGACTGGCACTGGGCGGCCAGGGCCAAAAAGAAAGATGTTCTCACGGCAGGATGAGGGTTCACCTGCCGGCTTCTAACGGAGAGGGGCGGCCAGTGAGGCGGATCACCCGGCTATGGAGCTGGCGGGGCGGCCGGCCTGCGGCCAGCTCGTCTCCCGCTGGCGGCGCGAGCAAGAACCCGGCCCCGCTGCTGTCGTCCCTCGGGGTTTCCAGCAGCCTGTTCGCGGACGCCTCCAACTTCGAGCAGCGCTTCGTCGAGGACTACGGGCAGATCGAGACCACGGTCAACGCCCTGCGTACGCTGGGCTTCAAGGTCGTGCTGACCAGCGGTTCCTTCGACATCATCCACGAGGGCCACTCGATGTACCTGGAAGCGGCCCGCCAGTTCGGCGACTTCCTGATCGTCGGCCTGGACAGCGACGAGAAGATCCGCACCCGCAAGGGCGAGAGCCGGCCGGTGGTGCCGCAGATGGAACGGCTCCGCATGGTCACGCACCAGCGCGGGGTGGGCCTGGTCACCCTCAAGCACACCCACCACCCCAAGTGGGCGCTGATCAAGGCGGTGCGGCCGGATGTCCTGGTCGCGACGGAGGAGACCTACACCGAGGCCGAGATCCGCGAGCTCGAGGCCGGCTACTGCGGCCGGGTGGAAGTCCTCGAGCGGATGGCCACCGTCAGCACCTCGGCCCGGCTGCGCGAGGTCATCCAGCGCGAGATGGGCAACCCGGACTCCGCGGTGTCTACGGTCAAGTCTGGCTCCACGGTTAAGTCCGGCTCCGCGGCCAAGTCCGCCTCGCCCCGCAAGAAGCTCGCGCCGGCCGGGCGGACCCGGAGCTGAGGCGTGAAGCAGGTCCTGCTCTACCTGCCCGTCGTGCACGCGGGCCACGAGGCCTTCTTCGCGCGGCACCCGGACGCGGCCGAGATCCTGGTCCTCGGCCGCAAGTTCAAAGCGGCGTTCAAGTCCCTGGCCAAGGACATCCGGGCGCTGCCGCCTGAGCGTGCCGCCCAGTTCCTCCGGGTCATGCTGCCCGGCACGCCGGTGCGGGTGGTCGAGCCGTCCGACCTGCCCGCCGCCGTGACGGCGGACATCCTGGTGCTGCCGGACGAGGACGTCACCCGGAGCCTGGCCGCCGAGTACCGCCTCGACGAGGGCCGGAAGCTCGTCTTCGACCAGACGTTCCTGCGCTGGGACCGGGAGTGGAGCCAGGCGGCGCGGCCGGCGGACTTCGACGCCGCGGTCGCCCCGGGCGACCTGCCCCCGGCGCTGCTGGCCCGGGCCCGGGCCCTGGCGGACCACAGCTCCGACTGGTGGCGGCAGGTCGGGGCCATCGCCTGGCGGGGCGAGGAGATCCTGGGCGCGGCCTGGAACCACCACGGCCCCACCGAGTACGCCCCCTACCTGGACGGCGACCCGAGGGACGGCTTCAGCCGCGGCGTCCGGGCCGACCTGTCGACCGCCATGCACGCGGAGGCGTCCGTCATCGCGCGGGCCGCGCAGGCCGGCACCGCGCTGGCCGGCGCGGACCTGTACGTCACGACGTTCCCCTGCCCGGCCTGCGCCCGGCTCATCGCGGAATCCGGCTTCCGCCGCTGCTACTTCACCGGGCCGTACTCGGTCCTGGCGGGCGACGGCATCCTGCGCGCCGCCGGCGTCGAACTGCTCTGGGTGGACGCGGGAGAGCTCAGGCCTGCGCCGGACGGGAGCTGAAGCGCATGCGGACCGGGACCTCGGGGTCGAGGGACGGGTCGCCCACGACGACGTGCGCGTGCACGTGGGCGATGGTGGCCCCGGTGAAGCTGCAGTTACCGTTGCGCACGCCGAGCCCGTAGTACCCGAGGCCGAAGCGCTCGCGGACCGTTCGCAGCACGGCCCAGAAGTCGGCCAGGGCCGCGTCGTCCAGGTCCAGCATGTCGTTCACGTGCTGGCTGGGCACGACGAGCAGGTGCAGCCGCGTGCCCCCGTACGGGAACGCGTTGGGCGTCACCGCCCAGTGCGCCGTCTGCAGGATCACCTCGTGGCGCGCGTGCTCGCGCAGCGACCCCGGGCAGAACAGGCAGATCCCTTCCGCCTCGAGCCGCCGCATCTCCGCGAGCTGCTCCTCGGTCCGGTAGTTGTCCGTGCAGTACAGGCTCAAGCCGGCTCAGCCTCCCTCGCTCCGCACGCTTCGCGGCACGCTGATCATGCTAGAAGGCCGCCCGTCGCCGTCTCTCCCCGCCCGTCTCCGCCCGCCCGCCGGGCCCGGCCGCCGTCCGGGCCGGATCGGGGCGGACGCCGCATAGGGGGCGCCGCTTGCCGGGCGTGGGTACTCTTGTGACCATGCCCGTCGAGTCCGTCTTTCCTCAGCTAGAGCCGCTGCTGCCGCAGATCCGCAAGCCGGTCCAGTACGTCGGGGGCGAGGTCAACGCCACCGTCAAGGCGTGGGACGAGACGGATGTCCGCTGGGCGCTGTTCTACCCGGACGCGTACGAGGTCGGCCAGCCCAACCAGGGCATCGCCATCCTCTACGAGGTACTGAACGAGCAGCCCGGGGTGCTGGCCGAGCGCACCTACAGCGTCTGGCCCGACCTCGAGGCGCTGATGCGGGCCAACGGCGTCCCGCAGTTCACCGTGGACGCGCACCGCCCGGTCGGCGCCTTCGACGTCCTCGGCGTGTCGTTCTCCACCGAACTCGGCTACACCAACCTGCTCACCGCCCTTGACCTGGCCGGCATCCCGCTGCAGGCCGCGGACCGGGGAATCACCCACCCGGTCGTGCTCGCGGGCGGCCACGCGGCATTCAACCCCGAGCCGATCGCCGACTTCCTCGACGCGGTCGTCATCGGCGACGGCGAGGAGGCCGTGCTCGCCGTCACCCGCATCGTCCGCGAGTGGAAGGCCGGCGGCTGCCCCGGCGGGCGGGACGGGCTCCTGCTGGCGCTCGCCGCGACCGGCGGCGTCTACGTCCCGCGGTTCTACGACGTGACGTACCTGGCCGACGGCCGCATCGGGCGGGTGGCGCCCAACCGGCCGGGCGTGCCCGCGTCGGTGCGCAAGCACACGCTGCTCGACCTGGACGCCTGGCCGTACCCCAAGGCGCCGGTCGTCCCGGTCGCGGAGACGGTGCACGAGCGCTACAGCGTGGAGATCTTCCGCGGCTGCACCAGGGGCTGCCGGTTCTGCCAGGCCGGGATGATCACCCGGCCGGTGCGCGAGCGGTCGATCACCACGGTCGGGAACATGGTGAAGAGCGGCCTCCAGGCCACCGGCTTCTCCGAGGTCGGCCTGCTGTCGCTGTCGTCCGCCGACCACAGCGAGATCAACGAGATCGCCATCGACCTGGGCGACTGCTACGAGAACGCCAACGTCGGCCTCTCGCTGCCGTCCACCCGGGTCGACGCGTTCAACATCACCCTGGCCGACGAGCTGACGCGCAACGGCAAGCGCTCCGGTCTGACGTTCGCCCCCGAGGGGGGTTCCGAGCGGATGCGCAAGGTGATCAACAAGATGGTCACCGAGGAAGACCTCATCCGCACGGTGACCACCGCCTACGCCTCCGGCTGGCGGCAGGTGAAGCTGTACTTCATGTGCGGCCTGCCGACCGAGACCGACGAGGACGTACTCGCCGTCGCCGACCTGGCCAAGAAGGTGATCGCGGCGGGGCGGGCGGCGTCCGGGCGGAAGGACATCCGCTGCACCGTGTCGATCGGCGGGTTCGTGCCGAAGCCGCACACGCCGTTCCAGTGGGCGGCCCAGTGTCCGCCCGAGGTGGTCGACGACCGGCTGCGCCAGCTGGGCAGCGCGCTGCGGGCCGACAAGCAGTACGGCCGGTCGGTCGGCTACCGCTACCACGACGGCACGCCGTCGCTGATCGAGGGGCTGCTGTCCCGGGGCGACCGGCGGGTCGGCCCGGTCATCGCGGCCGCCTGGCGCGAAGGCGCGCGCTTCGACGGCTGGACCGAGCACTTCTCCTTCGAGCGCTGGGTGGCCGCCTGCGCGCAGGGGCTGGCAGATTCCCCGGTCGATCTGGCTTGGTACACTACGCGCGAGCGTGACTACGGTGAGGTACTGCCGTGGGATCACCTGGATTCTGGCCTTGACCGGGACTGGCTCTGGGAAGACTGGCAGTCCTCGATCGCGCCGGACGGAGCGGGCGAGGTGGAAGACTGCCGGTGGACGCCGTGCTACGAGTGCGGGGTCTGCCCGGCGATGGGCACGGAAATCCAGACGGGCCCGACGGGAGACCGGCTGGACGGAAGGCGCCTGCTTCCCGTGCTAGCGACCAACGGGAGGTGAGCATGGGCGGACAGTTCTCGCCCCCCGGGGCAGCCCGGGATGCCTCCCGCGAGCCGGTCACAACACAGCAACTTTTGGTCCGGTATGCTAAACGCGGAAAGATGCGTTTTGCTAGCCACTTGGATGTGGCGCGGGCCTTCGAGCGAGGTGTGCGGCGGGCAGGTCTGCCGATCGCCTACTCGAGCGGGTTCACGCCGCACCCGAAGATTTCCTACGCAGGCGGAGCCCCGACCGGGGTCGCGAGCGAGGCGGAGTACCTGAGCCTCACGCTGACCAGCAGGACCGAGGCGGACGCGGTGCGGGAACGGCTGAACGCGGCGCTGCCTGATGGGATAAATGTGATTGCTGTCACGGAGGACTCCGGGGGACTGCCGGCAAGTCGGCTCACCGCGTCCGAGTGGCAGATAGACCTTCCCGGCCTGCCACCGGACAACGTGGTGCCGGTGGTGCACAAGTTTCTCGCCCTGACCGAGGCGCCGGTGGAACGGCTGACCTCGAAGGGCCTGCGGCGCATGGACGCGCGGGCCGCCGTTGTCAGCCTCGATGTCGGCCACGACACGGGATCTGGCACCGCGCTGCGCATGGTCGTCCAACACACTTCCCCGGCCGTCCGGCCGGACGACGTGCTCAACGCGCTACGCGACGTTTCCGATGTGTTCCCTGCGGGGCAGCCGCTCATGACGCGGCTCGCGCAGGGATCACTCGGCGAATCCGGGGTGGTCCAGCCATGACCGCCACCCCGGAACTGAAGTACTCATCCAGGCCTGGCCGCTGTGCCCGCATCTTCGCGCGTGACCTTTTCCCGCGCGGCGGCGACAGCGGATCAGGCGAACGATCACTACGCGCCCCCGTGCGGCGCGCCGCAACCTTGCGTGCGGACGCGCCCGGGGGCCTGACTGGAGATTGCCCGAATGCTCGACAGCGAGCGCAACAGCAGCGAGACAGGCACTAACGAGGCCGCTGGCCACGCCGCGGGAGCCGCTCCCGCACCGACGGTGTTCAACGGGCCGGCCGTGCCCGCAGTGGCGGCTGTGCCCGCGGCGCTTTTCCAGCCGCCGCCGGTGCTCTTCCAGCCGCCCCCGCCGGTGGCGCCGTCGCCAGTCAGCGACCGGGATCCCGGTGACCGCGCCGCCGGCGGCCGGGACACTGGCGGCCGGGACACTGGCGGCCGGGACGCTGGCGCCGGCGACCGGGACCCGGTTAAGGGTTCCGGCAGCAGCGGGTCCGGCAATGATTCCGGCGGCCGGGACTCCGGCGGCCGGGACTCCGGCGGCCGGCAGCCCGCCAAGGAGACCGCGGCCAAGGCCGACGCCGACGCCGACGCCGCCCCGGCGGGCCGCAGGTCCCGCAGTCGCAGCCGCACGGCCCGCGTCCGCGAGGCCGCACCGGACGACGCCGCGTTCAGCGTGGAAAGTGCCGAGGCCGCGAGCGCGGTCGCGGAGACGGACGGTGCCAGCGGCGACACCGCGGTGTCGCCGGGGGCCGAGGCCGCCGAGGACCCGGCGAGCGGCCGTCGCTCGCGCCGTCGCCGCACTCCCCGCGGCCGGAGCCGGGACGAGGCTTCCGCCGACGGCGAGTCTGACGGCCAGGGCGCGGAGGACAGCACGGCCGCCGACGACGCGGACGGTGACACCGACGGCGACGCGGACGGCGACGGCGAGAGCAGCGCGACCCGCCGCCGTCGCCGCAAGCGCCGCCGCGGCTCGGGAGACACCGACTCGCTGTCCCCCGATGACCCGCCGGACACCGTGGTGCACGTCCGCGAGCCGCACAACCCCGCCGATGACGTGCGCGCCATCAAGGGGTCCACCCGCCTCGAGGCGAAGAAGCAGCGCAGGCGGGAGGGGCGCGAATCCGGCCGCCGCCGCCCGCCGGTGGTGACCGAGTCGGAGTTCCTGGCGCGCCGGGAGTCCGTTGACCGGACGATGGTGGTCCGTCAGCGGGGCGACCGGACCCAGATCGCGGTGCTCGAGGACGGCATCCTCGTCGAGCACTACGTGAACCGCACCTCGCACGCCTCCTACGTGGGCAACGTGTACCTGGGCAAGGTGCAGAACGTGCTGCCGTCCATGGAGGCGGCGTTCGTCGACATCGGCAAGGGCCGCAATGCCGTGCTCTACGCCGGCGAGGTCAACTTCGACGCCAGCGGCCTCGAGGGCCAGCCCAAGCGTATCGAATCGGCCCTCAAGCCCGGCCAGTCGGTGATCGTGCAGGTCACCAAGGACCCGGTGGGCCACAAGGGCGCCCGGCTCACCAGCCAGGTCAGCCTGCCCGGCCGGTACCTGGTCTACGTGCCCGGCGCGTCCATGACCGGCATCAGCCGCAAGCTGCCCGACACCGAGCGGACCAGGCTCAAGCAGATCCTCAAGAAGGTGACGCCGGAGAACGCCGGCGTGATCGTGCGGACCGCCGCGGAGGGCGCCGCCGAGGTCGAGCTCGACCTCGACATCACCCGGCTGGCCGCCCAGTGGGAGAGCATCGAGAAGAAGGCCAAGACCGCGACCGCGCCGGCCCTGCTGCACGGGGAGCCCGACCTCACCATCCGGGTGGTCCGCGACGTCTTCAACGAGGACTTCAGCAAGCTGATCGTGTCCGGCGACGAGGGCTGGGAGGTCATCGACGAGTACGTCAGGTACGTCGCTCCGCACCTGGCCGACCGGATCAGCCGCTGGGACTCCCCGGACAACGTGGATGCCGATGAGGACGTCTTCGCCGACTACCGCATCGATGAGCAGCTGCTAAAGGCCCTCGACCGCAAGGTCTGGCTGCCGAGCGGCGGCTCGCTGGTCATCGACCGCACCGAGGCCATGACGGTCATCGACGTCAACACCGGCAAGTTCACCGGCCAGGGCGGAAACCTCGAGGAAACCGTCACCAGGAACAACCTGGAGGCCGCGGAGGAAATCGTCCGCCAGCTCCGGCTGCGCGACATCGGCGGCATCATCGTCATCGACTTCATCGACATGGTGCTCGAGTCCAACCGCGAGCTCGTGCTGCGGCGGATGCTCGAATGCCTGGCCAGGGACAGGACCAAGCACCAGGTCGCCGAGGTGACCTCGCTCGGCCTGGTCCAGATGACCCGCAAGCGGGTCGGCGCCGGGCTCCTCGAGGCGTTCTCCCAGCAGTGCGAGTGCTGCAACGGCCGCGGCGTCATCGTCACCCTCGATGCTCCGGTCGAGTCGGCCCACCGCGCGTCCCCGGGCACCGTCCAGCGCCCGATCCCGACCGCCCCCGGCCACGTCCCGGCCAACGGGAACGGGAACGGCAGGGGCCAGGGGAACGGCTCGGGTAACGCCAAGGGCGGCTCCGGCAACGGCCGCCGCGGCGGTGACCGGCGCGAGGACGGACGCAACGCCAGGGACAACGGCACCGTCACGGCCGACACCGTTGAGGCCGACGCCATTGCGCCGGACACGATTCAGGTTGAGGCTGGGTCGGCTGACCCGGCCCGGGCTGACACGGTGCTGGCTGACACGGTGCTGGCTGACACGGCGCAGGCCGGGAACGGGCCCGCCCCGGTCGGCGGCGCACCGGGCGGCAACGGCGCGCGGCGTACCCGCCGCAGCACTTCCGCGGGTACCGCCTTCGCCACCGCCGTCATCGTCGACGACACTCCCGCCGTCACCCCGGTCACCGAGTCCGCCCCGGCCGCGACCGCGCCCGGCGACACGGCCGGGACCGAGGCCGCGGACGCTCCTCCGGCGCCGCGTACCCGGACCCGCACCCGCACCGGCTCCGCCGTCGCCCGCGCCACGGTCGTGACGGACACCCCGCCGGTCGCGCCGGAGCCGTCGCCCAGCACGGACGAGCCGTCGGCCGACGGCACCGCCCCGGCGGCCGACGAGGCAGCGCCAGCGGCCGAAGCGCCCGCCTCCCCGGTCGACGCCCCGGCCCCGCTGGCCGACGCCGCGCCCGCGACCGCTGACGCGCCTGCTCCGGCGGCTGACGTGGCGGCCCCGGTTGCCGACGCGCCTGCTCCGGCGGCTGACGTCGCGCCGACGCCTGCCTCGTCAGCCGATGCGGCAGCACCGTCAGCCGATGCGGCAGCACCGGCGCCC
>Ga0302314_10020214_pt1 | contig 11020 bp, 10 predicted proteins | sample III_Palsa_N2_3_FD_200533 | JGI IMG/M metagenome (GOLD analysis project Ga0302314, IMG submission 200533) | Peat permafrost microbial communities from Stordalen Mire near Abisko, Sweden - III_Palsa_N2_3 | ecosystem: Environmental > Terrestrial > Soil > Palsa > Peat permafrost | place: Sweden... | reverse complement strand
TTGACATACCCTGCCCGGCCCGGCTGGCTTCGCCCCGCCTGGGTGACGAGGGAGGCCGACTCCTCCGGCCCCCGGTCAGCCTGCGGCGCGTAGAACTCGGCCACATCTCGCGAATCAGGGTGCCCTGGCTAGAAGGTGGGCGGGCGGGCGGGAGAGTGGTCGGCCGAGCCGACGAGCGGCAGCACGCTGTCTGCGCCTCGGCGCTGTCGATGGCTGGTTCGATATGCTTGGATGGCACCTGGTCAGTCGATTTGTGCGAGGACACGCGTCTGGCCCAGCTGCTCCACGGCAGTTCGGGCAGAGCTTGATAGACACCGGGTAGACGCGGGCCGAGTGATTCGCGTTTGAGGGTCGCTCAGCCGGCGAGCAGCAGCGCGGTGACGATGAGCATTACGGCTGCGGTCGCACCGTGTATGCCGAATGCGACCGCCTTGCGGCCTCGGTAGCGCAGCACTACCAGCATGTCGCCGAACGGGATCGAGGCCATGGCGAGGATGACCCAGGCCATTTCGCGGTGGCCAGCCACGGCCATCAGTGTGAAGAGGATGAGGCCGGAGGCAATGTCTCGCACGCCTTTGACGCTGTAATAGCCCTCGCCGTTCTGAGGCAGTTCCCGGAAGCCGAAGCCCGGCGCGGTTTTGCCGGGTGTCCAGATGTACTGGATGCCGATGAAGGTGATGCCGGCGGCGATGAGAGCGGCCAGGATGTAGGCGGTGGTGAGCATGGGTGCCCCTTCTGATCTAGCGTCGCTAGGAATAATATCGACGCTAGCATTTCGTTGCTAGACTGTCTAGCGGTGCTAGTATTTCTGTCATGGCCACCTCACCTCGCAGGGAACGTGAACGCGCCGAGCGCGAGCAGCTGATCGTCACCACGGCCCGGGAACTCGCCGAGGCTGAGGGCTGGGACGCGGTGACCACGCGCAGGCTCGCGGCGAAGATCGAGTACAGTCAGCCAGTCCTCTACAGCCATTTCAGCGGCAAGGAGGCGATCATGGCGGCCGCGGCTCTTGAGGGCTTTGTCGAGCTCGCGAACCAACTGCGCCAGGCCAGAACCGAGACTCATGACCTCCACCAGGCGCTGACCAGGATCGCCGAGGCCTACTTCGGGTTCGCTGACGAGAAACCCGCACTGTACGACGCGATGTTCACACTCACCACCGAGCTGCCCTTCGCCAGCCCGGACAGCCCGCAGCCGCTGAAGGACGGTTTCGGCGAGTTCTTCATCACTCTCGGCTCGCTGGTACCAGAGAGCGAAGCAGGGACCTATACCGAGACGTTCTGGGCCGCGCTGCACGGACTGATCACCCTGGAACGTAGCCACCGGCTGCCCCCAGCCCACCGCGCCGCCCGGATCGCGATACTGGTCGATCGCTTCGCCGAGCCGACCTCGGAAAGAGCACCGCGCTGAAGTGCCATCCCGACTCCATCTCCGGACTCGTCACCGGATCCGGGTCGCGGGTGGAATCGGCCACGAGCTATCGACCTATCGAGCTAGCCAGATTGAATGCCAGGCAGACCCCAGATTCACTGGCAAACGACTCACCATCCAGTCTCGCTCGTCGGTTGCGCCAACATGGCCTACTGCCGCCTCCAACCTTCTCTCGCCCCACGCGCCGCAGGCAGACCGGGGACCGGAGGAGTCGTCCTCCCTCGTCACCCTGGCGAGGCGAAGCCAGCCGGACCGGGAGGGCCTTGTCAACTCCCGGATCCCGAAGACCTTAACTACCTCCATTTCACGTGATCCGGGAGTTGACAAGGTCCTCCCGGTCTGGCTCCCTTGGGTCGACAGGGTGACGAGGGAGGACGGCTTCGACCAGCAGGTGACCCAGCCACGCTGCTACCGCAACACGCCCGACCAGGCCCTTTCCCCTCGGAGCCCGGCCCGCCGGAGGCATAGCAGTAAACTGTCAGGTGCAGGAACGACGCTCCCGACACGCGCCAAGCGCACCACTGAAAAGCCCCACCAGCTACGCGCTAAGCGCCGCAGGCAAAGCAGCGGGCAGCCCCGAACCGCCGAAGACGGCGCAGGTAGCGGGGTCACCGCCGAGCGCGGCCAGCGCCAGGAGCATCGAACCGGCGGTCCAGCTGGTGAGTTCCTCCGGCCAGATCGCACTGTCGGCGTAGACGTACCCAGTCCAATAGAGGCCGTCAGCCGGGTTTCGCAGATGTTGGATATCCGTCAGCAGGGTCCTGGCCTCGCCGGTCCGGCCCAGTACAGCCAAGGTGAGGGCGAGCTCGCAAGTCTCCCCGCCGGTCACCCACGGATGGTCGTCCACGCACCGTACGCCGAGGCCGGGTACGACGAAACGGTCCCAGGCGCCGTCGATCCGCTCCTCGGCGGCCGGTCCGCGCAGCGCAGTACTCAGCACGGGGTAGTACCAGTCCATGGAGTAGCGGTCCTTCGGGGTGAACCGTTCCGGGTGCGCGGTGACCGCGTCGCCCAGCAGGGCCGCCGCCCACTCCCAGTCCGGTGCGTCCCGGCCGCAGACCTTCGCCAGGGCCAACGCGCAGCGCAGGGCGTGGAAGATGGAGCTCGATCCGGTCAGCAGCGCCTCGTCGGTTTGGGCGTTCCAGCGGATTGCGCCGTCCTCGCGCTGTAGGCCGAGTACAAAGCCCATGGCGCGCTCGACGCACGGCCACAGTTCCTCGGCTAGGACCTGGTCCCCGGTACTCAGGTAGTGGTGGTAGGCCCCGACCGCGACGTAGGCGCTGAAGTTGGTGTCCCGGGTCGGGTCCGTCACCGCGCCCGTGCCGGTGCGGGAGACGCCGCCCGGCTGGTCGGCGTAGTTGGCGAACCACGACCCGTCAGGGTTCTGTGTGGCCGCGAGCCAGTGGTAGGCCCGTCGTGCCGCGCTGTGTTCCTGGGCTGCGTCCAGTGCCATCGCCGTCTCGACGTGGTCCCAGGGGTCGAGCTTGTCGCCGCGGAACCAGGGGATCGAGCCGTCTGGGTGCTGCACGGCGAGGATTCCGGCGACGGTGGTGGCGAGCTCATCCCGGCCGAGCACCCCCGGCGCGGCCAGTGCGGCGCGGGTCATCGGCTCTTGGTCGCGTAGACGACCAGGCTCTTGCCCAGGACCGGGTTGAGCGCGGCCTCACCCATCCGGGTCAGCTTCGGGCCCTTCATGATGTCCCATACCAGCATCTTGTGATACATGCGGACCGGGGCGGCCTGGTCGTTATCCACGCCGAGTGCGCACTTGAGCCACCAGTAGGGCGCGTGCAACGCGTGGGCGTGGTGGCTGGCGTACGGTCTCAGGCCCACCCGGCGCAGCCGGTCGAGCACCTGGCGGCGCTGGTAGATCCGGATGTGGCCGCCCTCCACCTCGTGGTACTGGTCCGAGAGCAGCCAGCAGACCTTCTCCGGGAACCAGCGTGGCACAGTGACCGCGATCCGGCCGCCGGGCTTGAGTACGCGAGCCAGTTCCGCGTACGCACGGCCGTCGTCGTGCAGGTGCTCCAGCACTTCGGCCGCGATGATCAGGTCGAAGCTGGCGTCGGGGAACGGCAGGCGGTAGGCGTCGCCGCGCACGGCGGCTGCCTCTGCGTCGGCGGGTACCTCGCCGGCCTCGCGCATCGCGGCGAACATCTCGTTGGCGGACTCCATCTCGGACATGGCGTAGTCCAGGGCGACAACGCGCGCGCCCTTGCGCAATAGTGCGAACGAGTGGCGTCCGCCGCCGGCGCCCATGTCGAGCACGCGCTGACCGGGGATGATCGGGAACCGGTCGAAGTCGACGGTCAGCATGGGAGGTGGCCCTTCTGGCGCGGGTCATCGGTGGTCAGGATGGTGGCGGGCAGGTCGGCGAGGACGGCTAGGTCGGCCGCCGTCGATACCGGTGATTGCAGCGTTCCCGGTGTTGGGTGCGCTACTGGTATGACAGAACTGCGCGAGGAAGGTGAACTAGCGGCGGCTGTGGCGGAGGTAGTCGGTGTCGTTGCGGCGGCGGCAGCAGCCAATTCGGCTTCGGCGTCCAGGCGGGCACGGTAGCGATCGGCAGTGGCGATCGCGGCCGCGCGCCAGGTGAATCTGGTCACCGCGCGCTCGCGCGCCGCTGCGCCGAGTTTGGCTCGCAGTTGCGGATCGGCGAGGAGCCGGTTGAGTGCGGCGGCGAGGGCGGGTGCGTCTCCCGGCGGCACGGCGAGGGTGGCTTCACCGTCTGGTCCGGTCACCTCGGGGAGGGCGCCGCCGGTGGTGGACACGAGGGGGAGGCCTAAGGCCATGGCTTCGACCGCAGGTAGCGAGAAGCCCTCGTACCGGGATGGCACGCAGGCGATCTCGGCTGAGCGCAGGGTGGCGATGAGCTCGTCCTCGCTCAGGCCCGAGGTGAACTGGATTGAGCCGGCCAGGCCGTGTTCCTCGATCGCTCGCTGGGTAGGGCCGTCCTTCTTCGGCTTGCCCACGACCACCAGGTGCGCGTGGCTGTGCTCGGCGCGGACCTTCGCGAAGGCTTCGATCAGCACGTCCAGGCCCTTGAGCGGGGAGTCCGCGCTGGCGGTCGTGACGATCCGGCCCGGCACGCGGGGTACCGCCGGGTCCGGGCAGTAGCGGTGTACGTCGGTGCCGATCGGGATGGTCACGATCCGTTCCGGCTGTACGCCCATGTACTCGGTGATCTGCGCCGCGCTGGACGAGGAGACGGTGATGATCTCCGGCAACTGCCGGGCCACCTTTTCCTGCATCCGGGTGAAGGCGTACCACCGGCGCAGGCTGATTTTGCGGCGCCAGCCCGCCTCGGCGAGTTCCAGTTCCCGGTCCACGCGTACCGGGTGGTGGATGGTCGCGATGATGGGCAGGCCGAGGCTGGGCAGCTTCAGCAGCCCGTAGCCGAGGCACTGGTTGTCGTGGACGAGGTCGAACTCCCCGGCCCGGGCGGCGAGCACTCCGGCCACCCTCAGGGCGAAGGTGCGTGGTTCGGGGAAGCCTGCGGTCCACATGGTGGCCACTTCGAGCAGGTCGATCCGGTCCCGGAACTCCCGGGGGCGCGGGGTGCGGAACGGGTCGGGCTGCCGGTACAGGTCCAGGCTGGGGACGGGGGTGAAAGTCACCGGATCGTCCAGGACCGGATAGGGCTGTCCGGCGAACACCTCGACCCGGTGGCCGAGCTGCGCCAGCTCCCGGGAGAGGTTGCGCGTGTAGACGCCCTGGCCGCCGGAGTAGGGGTTGCCCTTGTAGCTGAGCAGCGCTATTCGCAAGGAGGAGGACCGCCCGGGAACTGTCACGTGGCGAACTCCCTGGCGAGATGGGGGCTGAATCCGGGCGGTGTGGTTATGGTTCGCAATGCTACACAGCGGCACGGAAGTGGGCGCGTTGTGCGGATGGGCCCCATGCTACCAGTCGGTAACAAGTGGCGCGGGGTGAGCCCCGGTGCGCCGGTGGAAGTGGCTCGGCACTAGATCTCGATCTTACGCAGCAGGTCGCGCAGGGTCTCGCGTTCGGTCACATCCAGCCCGGCCAGGGGATTGGCGGCGTAGTCCAGCTCGGTCCAGATCCGGCCGGCCACGTCCCGGCCCTGCTCCGTCGGGGTGACCAGCTTGATCCGGCGGTCGTGCACGTCCGGCTCGCGGGAGACCAGGCCGCGCTTCTCCATCCGGTCCACCAGGCCGGTGATGTTGGAGGGCTCGCACTTGAGCCGACCGGCCAGCTGGCTCATCGGCATCGCCTCATCGGCCACCAGGGCCAGCATCCTGGCCTGGCCGCCGGTGAGCTGATGGGTCGCGGCGACCTGGTCGTACTCGGCGTAGAACAGGGTGGTCATCTCGGCGAGCAGGTTGAGGATTTCGACGGTGAGCGGATCGCGGCGGGCCATGTCTCCAGAGTATCCGAAATATCCATGAACTGAAGTATTTGACAGAGCGGCCGGACGGCGGCCACACTTACTTCAGTAGATGAAACTTATGGCACATGAAGTATCTCACGATGGAGGCCGGGCCATGCCCGTTGCACCGATGACCACTGCCGCACCGCCCACGCTGCGGCCAGCCGTTCCTGCGGCGCCAGGAGGCGAGTCCGGGGGCATGCACACCGCCGCCCGGTCGCACCCGGGGCGGATCCTGGCCGCGCTCACCTTGGCGATGCTGGCCTTCGCGGTGATCCAGACCTCCGTCGTGCCGATCCTGCCCGCGCTCGCGACCGATTTCCACGTCTCCACCAGCGGCGTCGCCTGGATGATGACCGCTAACCTGTTGGCCGCCGCGATCCTCACCCCGCTGCTCGGGCGCAGCGGCGACCTGAACGGGCGCAAGAAGATCCTGGTCGTCTCGGTGGGCGGGCTGGTCTTCGGCTCGCTGCTGGCCGCGACCGTGCACAGCTGGCCGGTGCTGATCGGGGCACGGGTGCTGCAGGGCTTCGGCGGCGGCATCCTGCCGCTGGCCATCGCGGTGATCCGGGACGAGCTACCCAAGGAGCGCGTGGTCGGAGCGGTGTCCCTGGTCTCCGCCTCGCTCGGGGTCGGCTCCGGGCTCGGCCTGGTCGGCACCGGTTGGGTGATGCAGCACGGCGGCTACCAGGACGTCTTCCTGATGGGATTGGTACTGGCCGTGCTCGGCCTGGCGTGCGTGCTGTTCTTCGTGCCCCGCGACCCGGTCGTGGACAAGAACGGCGGGGTCGACCCGCTCGGCGCGCTGCTGTTGGCCGGTTGGCTGGCCGCGCTGCTGCTCGCGGTCTCCGAGGGTGACGATTGGGGCTGGGTCTCGGCTCCGACCATCGGGCTGTTCGTCGCCGCGGCCGTGGGCCTGGTGACCTGGGTTCTGGTCGAACGCCGGGTCAGCCACCCGCTGGTGGACGTCTCGATGCTGCTCAAGCCTGCCGTCGCAGTCACCAACATCTCCGCCGCGTTCATCGGCTTCGCCATGTACGCCGCCTTCATGCTGCTGTCCGACTTCACCCAGACCCCGAAGGCGCTCGGCTACGGCTTCGGCGCGACCATCCTGCACTCGGGCATCCTGCTGCTGCCGTCCGCAGTCGGGTCCTTCCTCGGCGCTCCGCTGGGCGCCGCGCTGATCCGGCGCAGCAGCCCGAAGGCGCCGATGATCCTCGGCGGCCTGCTGGCCGGCGGCGCGCTGCTGTCGATCGCCTTCTGGCACGGTGCGCAGCTGAACATCTACCTCGGCTCCGGCGTGATGGGCCTAGGCATCGGCCTGGCCTACGCGGCGATGCCGGCCTTCATCAACAACGCCGTGCCGGTGGCCGAGTCGGGCATCGCCAACAGCGTGAACGCCGTCATCCGGACGGTCGGCGGCGCCATCGGCACCGCAGTGGCCGGGACCATCCTGACATCGAAGGTGATCAGCCAGCAGGAGTTGGCGCACACCCCGCTGGCCGGGCTGTCCGTGCCGACCGTCGGCGCGTATCAGTTGGCGCTACTGATCTGCGGGGTGCTGGGATTGGCTGCCGCGATTGCGCCGCTCTTCCTGCGCAACCGCGCCGGCAGTGCTGTGGCCCCCTCTGGGGCCTCCTCTGCGGAAGCCTCCGCAGCAGTCTGATCGGCGCGACCCGATAGGCTTGGGTCCCATGGTGACTTTGGGCGAAGTGGTCGGCATTCTGGAGGCGGCTTACGATCCGCGCTGGGCTGAGGCCTGGGACGCGGTGGGCCTGGTCTGCGGCGATCCGGCGGCCCCGGTCGAGCGGGTGCTCTTCGCGGTGGACCCGGTCGAAGCAGTGCTCGACGAAGCGCTGGACTGGGGCGCGGATCTGATCGTCAGTCATCATCCGCTGCTGCTCAAGCCGGTGCACGGAGTCGGGGCGGACACCTTCAAGGGACGTGCGGTGCACCGCCTGATCACCGGCGGCTGCGCCCTTTTCACCGCGCACACGAACGCGGACGTGGCCGACCCGGGAGTGTCCGACGCGCTGGCCGCCGCGCTCGGCCTGGACGTGACCGGACCGATCCTGCCGCTGGCCAGCGGGCAGCCGGGGCCCCGTTTGGGTCTGGGCCTGGGCCGCTTCGGCACCCTCCCGGCGGCCGAGCCGCTGCTGGACTTCGCCGAACGGGTCGCGGCCGCGCTTCCGGCCACCGCCGCCGGGGTCCGGGTCGCCGGGGACCCCTCGGCGCCGGTACGGCTGGTCGCGGTCTGCGGCGGCGCGGGCGACGACCGGGCACTGCTCGCGGCGGTCCGCGCAGCCGGCGCCGACGCGTACGTCACCGCCGACCTGCGGCACCATCCGGCCGGCGAGGCGCGCGAGGCCGGGCCGGGCACCGCGCTCGTGGACGTCGCGCACTGGGCCAGTGAATGGCCGTGGCTGCGCGCTGCGGCCGAGCGCCTGGCCTCGGACGTCACCACGGCGAGCGCGGGGCGCGATACGGTGGAGACCCGGGTTTCCACGGCTGTCACCGATCCGTGGACTCTCCACACGCCGAACGCTTCGAAGACGACATCCTCGATCCGCTGAAAAAAGAGGGAACCTCCGCCGTGAACGCTGAGCCAGCCGACCAACTCCGCCTCCTCGACATCCAGGTGCTCGACTCGAAGCTCGACCAGCTGGCCCACCGGCGCCGGACCCTGCCGCTGCTGGCCGCCCTGGCCGCCACCGACACCCGGATCGGCCAGATCCGCGACGTGCTGATCGCCTCGACCACCCAGGAGTCCGACCTGGCCCGGGAGCTGAAGAAGGCGGAGGCCGACGTCGATGCGGTGCGCGCTCGGGCGGTGCGCGACCGGAAGATGCTCGAGTCCGGCTCCGGCAGTGCAAAAGATCTGTCGCACTTGCAGAGCGAACTCGAGTCGCTGGCCCGGCGGCAGAGCGACTTGGAGGACATCGTGCTGGATGTCATGGAACGGGTCGAGACGGCCACGAACCGCACCGCCGAGCTGACCCGGCAGCGCGTCGTGGCCGAGCAGGAGCGCGAGAAGCAGGTCACCGACCTGGCCGCCGAGCAGGCCGGCCTGGACAAGGACCGGGACTTCGCGGTCGAGCAGCGGGCCGCATTGGCCGCGCAGCAGCCGGCCGACCTGATGGCCCTGTACGAGAAGATCCGGGCCCAGTACGACGGCATCGGCGCGGCCGCGATCAAGCAGCGCCGCTGCGAGGGCTGCCGGCTGGAGCTGGACATCGCCGAGGTCAACGCGATCAAGGCGGCCGCGCCGGACGCGATCAACCGGCACGACTCCTGCCGCCGGATCATCGTGCGCACCGCCGAATCCGGCTTCTAGCGGCCATGCGTACACTGATCATCGAGGCCGACGGGGCGAGCCGGGGCAACCCGGGGCCGGCCTCCTACGGGACGGTCCTGCGGGACGGCGCGACCGGGGAACTGATCGCGGAAATGGCCGAGGCGATCGGCCCGGCCACCAACAACGTGGCCGAATACCGCGGCGTGATCGCCGGCCTGGAAGCGGCGGCCACTCTGGATCCGGCCGCCCGGCTGGAGATCCGGCTGGACTCCAAGCTCGTGGTCGAGCAGCTCTCCGGCCGCTGGCAGATCAAGCACCCTGACATGAAGCCGCTGGCGCTGCGGGCCGAGCAGGCCCTGCCGGCGCACGGCCAGGTCGCCTTCAACTGGGTGCCGCGGTCGAGCAACGCGCACGCGGACCGGCTGGCCAACGAGGCGCTGGACGCCGCGGCCCAGGGTCGCACCTGGGTTTCCAGGACACCGCTGCCGACCGAGCCGCTGCCGCAGGCGCCGGAGGAGACGGACGAGCCGGTGGTCGCCGCGAGCGCTGAAGACCGTATAGGGGCTCCGGCCCGGACCGGCGGCGTGGAAGCGGCCACGGTCCTGCCGCCGAAGGCCGGCTGGGCCTCGGACCTGGGCATCCCCACTCGATTGCTGCTGCTGAGGCACGGCGTCACGCCGTTGACCGGCGAGAAGCGCTTCTCCGGGGTCGGCGGAGACCCGGATCTGACCGAGCTGGGCCAGGAGCAGGCCAGAGCAGCGGCCGAACGTTTGGTCGTGGACCGATTCGGCCCGATCGACACGATCATCGCCTCCCCGCTGCGCCGCACCCAGCAGACCGCGCAGGTGGTGGCGGAGCTGACCGGCCTGGCCGTGCGGACGGAGCCGGGGCTGCGGGAGATGGACTTCGGCCGCTTCGAGGGGCTCACCTTCGCCGAGGCGCAGGGCCGCTTCCCGCGGGAGCTCGACAGCTGGCTCGCGGACACCTCGGTCGCCCCGCCCGGAGGCGAGTCGATCGTCCAGGCCGCCGCGCGGGTGGCCCAGGCCCGGGACCGGATCATCGCCCGGTTCGCCCGCCGGACAGTGCTCGCGGTCACGCACGTCACGCCGATCAAGGCTCTGGTGTGCCAGGCGCTGGGTGCTCCGCTCTCGGCTAGTCACCGGATGGAGCTGGGCGCGGCCTCGTTGACCGTGATCGACTATTACGACGACGACGTGGCCAATGTCCGCTGCGTCAACGACACCTCGCACCTGTTCGCCTGATTGCGCATCAGAATTCGGATGTTGGCGGTCAGTCGCGCAGTACCAAGTCGAAGGCCCTCTCAGATTCGACCATTCTGGGCCCAGGAACCGTGGCCGTGGGAATGGGACCGGGAGTGGGTTCGACCGTGAATCCGGCGGCGGCCGAGGCCTCGGCGAACTCTGCGGCGTTCTTCGGCTCGGCCCCGGCCATCAGTAGGGCGCGTACAAGGTGTCCTTTTGTCGCCTTGTTGAAATGGCTGATCACGGTGCGCTTGGCGACGCCGTCGACCACGCGCTCCTGCACCACCCGGACGCTGACCGAGTTCGGCCCCGGCCGCCAGAAACCGGTGTACGCACCCGAGCGCAAGTCGACGACCAGATCGTCGCCGACCAGGCGGTTGAGCGGCTCGCGCAGCTCCCGCTTCCACAAGGTGTCCACCGACCCGACCTCGGGCAGCCTGGTCCCGGCCGAGCACCGGTAGTGCGGAATGCGGTCGGCCGGCCGCACCACGCCCCACAGGGCCGAGAAGATCAGGATGCTGTTGTTCGCGGCGGCGAAGGCGGCCGGCTCGTCCCGGGCCAGGCCCGGCAGGTCCAGGGCGTCGTAGAGCACCCCGGTGTACAGTTCGGCTGCGGGCACCGCGCCCGCCCGGCGCACCCGCTTGT
>Ga0302314_10020213_pt1 | contig 11021 bp, 7 predicted proteins | sample III_Palsa_N2_3_FD_200533 | JGI IMG/M metagenome (GOLD analysis project Ga0302314, IMG submission 200533) | Peat permafrost microbial communities from Stordalen Mire near Abisko, Sweden - III_Palsa_N2_3 | ecosystem: Environmental > Terrestrial > Soil > Palsa > Peat permafrost | place: Sweden... | reverse complement strand
GGCGACGTGACCCTGGTGGTGTTCGCCGACTACGCCTGCCCCGCCTGCCGCACCGCCCAGGCCACGATCGACCAGCTGCTGGCGCGGGACCCCAAGCTGAAGGTGGTCTACCGCCTGCTCGACAACGACCAGGGCGGCCGCGCGGCGGCGCTGACCAGCCTGGCGGTCGCCCAGCAGCCGGGCGCGGACTGGGCCAAATTCCACCACGCCCTCGACGCCGCCGCGGACGTGACCCCGGCCACGATCGCGGCGGCGGTCGCCGCGAGCGGCGCCGACCGGGCCAGCCTGCCGCACATCGAAAACGAGGACGATCCGGCGACGTCCGCCCTGGCCGACGAGCTGCGGCGCAACGACAGCCTGATCAGCCAACGCCAGGGAACCGCCCTGCCCGCCTGGCTGATCGGCGATGGGCCCGCGCAGAAGGGGTTCGACCTGGCGCGGCTGCAGGCGGCGGTGGCTAAGGCGCGGGGGGCGGGGAGCGCTGGGAGTTGAGTGTTCTGGTCCGGGATTGGCCGCGACGAAGACGGGTTATTCCCATCGAGGGGCGTCGACCCAAGCCACTTGCTCGTGCATAGTCAACGGCGACGCGCTACTCGACGCCCTTCGACTTCAGTCTTTGGCCACGACTATGACCGACCAGCTGAGTTTCGACTTCTCTAGATCGGTAAACAAGCCGTGGCGGCTCATGTCGGTCGACGATCTTTATGACAAGATGTCAGAAGCCGCCGCCGTCGACGCGCAAGAAGATCACAGAATCGAACGGAAGATTGCAGCGTTCTCTGCGAAGCCTCTAGGGGAGTATTTCTCTATGTGGGCTAATACTCCGCCGTTCGGTGGCATTATACTTATCGGCGTAGAGAACGACGGCAGAATTTCCGGCTGTGTGAAGGCGTCGACGACGCATTTGAACCATCTACAGCGCGCTGGCGACGTATTTTGCCCAGATGCACGTTACCAATGCCGAACCGTGGATGTGCACAACGTAGATGGCGCCCCAGATCAAATCATCGCCTTCCGTGTCTTTTATCGCGAGGATCGGGTCGTTGAGACAGTTAGCGGTGAGGCGTTCGCCCGACGCGGAAGTTCCAAGCGGCGCCTCAACGATCAGGAGAAGCGCGAACTCCAGTTAACCAAGGGCCAGATTGAAATCGAGAGTGAGTCGTCGAACCTCGCTTATCCTAAAGAATTCAATATACCGGCGATACAACAGTTCGCTGACAACGTACGCCGGGATCGAGGTATACCGAATGGCCGCTCTCTAGAACAGATACTAGAGCTCAGGCGACTTGGAAAGTTCATCGCAGGGAAATTCACGCCCAATCTTGCGTGCAGCCTCCTATTTGCCAAAGATCCACAAACTGTAGTGCCGGGTTGCAAGATAAGATTCTTGCGTTTTGACGGGACCGTCGAGAAGACAGGTTCGGAATACAATGCGACAAAGAGTGCGTGGATCGAGGGAACGGTACCGGAACTCATTCAGCAGGCGGAGAAAATCGTTGACGCGCAACTGCGTGAGTTCATGCGACTAGGAAAGGATGGCAAGTTTGTCTCGACGCCTGAATATCCGAAAGATGCGTGGTACGAGGCAATAGTTAATGCGTGTGTGCGCCGTTCGTATAATCTGAAAAACATGCACGTCGTGATTAAGATGTTTGACGACCGACTTGAAGTAGAGAGTCCCGGCGCGTTCCCGCCGATGGTAACTCCAGAAAACATCTACGATATGCATGTGCCGAGAAACCCGCATTTGATGGATGCGATGTTCTATTTGAAGTTTGTACTCTGCGCGCATGAAGGAACGCGTCGGATAAGAGAGTCGATGCGCCGCGTTGGACTGCCGGCTCCGGTGTTTAGCGAGACGACAGCTACGTCAGGATTTGTTCGGGTTGTTCTCCGAAACGATGTGGAGCACAGACACCAATTTGTTGATAGCGATGCCTTCCGTGTTCTTGGGGAACAGTTATCTAACACACTAAAGCCGTTCGAGCTTCGAGTGGTAAACCATATCGCAGAGCACGGCGCGATCAACGTTACCGAGGCCGCCCGGTTGGGCGATAAGCGATGGCAGGCCGCCAAGAAAGTCTTAGCTAGCCTTGTGGAGCGTAACATTCTCGATCACGTGCATAGTCGAAACATCGAGCGCGATGCACATGCGTATTTTGTCCTCAAGAAGCGGTTCACTGACAGACTTCGTGCACAGGACGTAGCCACGAACGGTTTGCAGGACAGAAACAATAGTTAAGCTGCCCGGCCCCGGATCGAACGGTCTTCCGCGAATTGGGGGTGCCAGATTGCTCGAAGCCTTTAAGGCAAAGCTAGTTCAACTCGCCTTCACTGGAGTCTTCCAGCCGAAGAGATGGATTAGACGCTACCCAAATCCTGCGGCGACCTAGGTATTTCTGACAAATCGCCAAACGCCGTCGGCCCCGATGTGTAAGTTTGCGGGCTTAATAAGCCCAGAAACTAGTATATCCTCCTGCGCTATTGCGCTGTTCGTCGTGGCGACAGCAATCTTTGCCGGCCCTTCAAGTTTTTTCTCTAATTCTTTAAGATTTTCGTCCCTTAGTTGTATGCGTTCTTTAAGTGTCTCGATCTGGCTCGCTTTGGCATCCGATGCGCCTTTGTAATGTGACTCCATGATGCGCCAGATGATGAACCAAACCAGAGCGATAGCCGCGCTTACAGCTAGTAGGAACGGGATGGGTGCGCTGAACACGCTCGTGAACTGCAAAGCTACAGCGTCAGGCTGAACGGTGTTGGTTTGAGCGCCCATGGCGGAGGTTGATACCACCAGCCCTCTGCGTTTCCAAAACGGCATATTCGCTATCTGGCTTGACAAATGCAGCCAAGCGAGGTGCCCACCGTTGGATCGAGGTTCTATCCCACCCTTGGTAATCTTTAGTCGTTGATGCCCGAACTTCGGTTTCTTCGACCACAACTCCCTCTTCACGCCACCCCTCCGGCCCCCATGCCAGCCCCCTCCCCGCCCCTCCGCATCGCGATCCTCGGCGTGGGGAAGATCGGCAGTGCGTTTGCGTTTCAGCTCGCCCGCGCCGGGCATGAGGTCACCGTCATCGCACGGCCGGGCTCGCTGCGGCTCGCGCAGTTGGAGCGGGATCAGGCGATCGTCGATGTGGGCGGGGCGCGGGCTGCCGTGCGGGTGGCTGGCGGGCTCGATGAGGCGGCGGCGTACGATCTGACAGTCGTGACGCTGCTGGCGCATCAGGCCGAGGCGCTGCTGCCGGCGTTGGCGCGGAGCGCGGCGGGGTGCGTGCAGTTTATGTTCAACACCTTCCAGCCCGAGCGGCTGGAGGCGGCGGTGGGGGCTGGGCGATGCGCGTTCGGCATGCCGTTCGTGCAGGCGACGCTGGATGGCCAGGGCCGGCTGAAGGCGACCATCGGCGCCGGCGGGCAGCGGACGATCATGAGCGAGCAGCGCTGGGTGGATGTGTTCGACGCGGCCGGTCTGCCGGCGGCGCTGGAGCCGCGAACGGCGCTCTGGCTGCGCTGCCACGTGGCGTTCTGCGTGGCGTTCGAGAGCGTGTCCGTGGCCGGGATGCGGCGCGGCGGCGGCGCGTCGTGGGGCGAGGCGATGGGGCTGGCGCGGGGGGTCCATGCCTGTTTCGCGCTGGTGAAGGCGCAGGGCTACGAGGTCTATCCGGCGGCGAAGCGGCGGATCGACGGCAGCCCGGCCTGGGTGATGGCGGCGATGCTGTGGGGGATGTCGCGGGTGCGGTCGTTCCGCGAGCTGCTGGCGGGCGGGCGGGATGAGGCTGTGGCGCTGGTGGAGGTGATGGCGGCGACGCCGGGCGCGGCGCCGGGGGATGTGGCGGCGATCGAGGCGATGAAGCCGGGGTAAGTTTACCTTGCGGAATGTTTGGGTGAAACACTTTCGGTAACGAGATTACTGTTGCGCGGGATTGAATCGGCCGGTAGCTGGGCCGGATGAGCGCGGCGAGCGCAGACTCCCCTTCCCCCTGCGGGAAGGGGTCGGGGGACCATAGTTTGTGGTGATCTGTGGTGAGAGGCGCGGAAATCGCCGGTCGCGGCGCGGCTAATGGGTCAGGTGACTCGAATGCAGGAACATCCTATCGTTCCGGCGGAGCTGAATAATCCCCTCAATAGGTTGGCCTTGAGCGCACAGCGGGGTGCATGAACGACACGGCCAACAGCGGGAAGGGCGTCAAGAAGCGCCGTAGCGGCGCGCCCGCACAACGTGCGGTCTCGGGCCCCCCCCAACGCTGGTCGTGGGCATCGGGGCGTCGGCCGGTGGGCTCGAAGCATTCCGGCTGTTCTTCTCGGCCATGCCGGCGGATTCGGGAATGGCGTTCGTGCTGGTCCAGCATCTCGACCCCGATCACGCCAGCGCACTAGTCTCGATCCTTCGTAACTCGACGACCATGACGGTCTCAGAGGCCGAAGACGGCGATGAGATTGAGGCCGACCACGTCTTCGTCATCCCGCCTAACGCGGTCATGGAGGTCGAGGCGGGACGATTGAGGGTGATCCGTCCCGCTAGCCCACAGGCTCGCCGCGCCTCGGTGAATGCCTTGCTGGTCTCCCTCGCCCGCGACCAGGGCGAGAACGCCGTCGGCATCGTTTTGGCCGGCTTCGGCAGCGACGGAGCCTTGGGGGTCGAAGCAATCAAGGAGCATGGCGGCCTGACTCTGACCCAGGCGGAATACGACCATGCACCCAAGGCCGGCATGCCGAGAAGCGCGGCTTCCAGCGGCTTTGTCGATCACGTCCTGCCGGTAGAGAAGATGCCGGCAGCTCTCATCGACCATTGGCGCTATCGCAACCGCACCGACCAGGCCAGGGGACCGGACGGCGTGCGCACCGACCTTTTGGATCAAGTGGGAGCCATCTGCGCGGTTCTCCACAGCCGGCTAGGGCGCGACTTCAGTCAGTACAAGAGCAATACGCTGATGCGCAGGGTGCAAAGGCGCATGCAGGTGCTCCGCACCGAGGACGTGGCGACCTACATCAATCTTCTGCGCGAGCGCCCTGACGAACCGGAGCTGCTGTTCAGGGATCTGCTGATACGCGTCACCCGTTTCTTTCGCGATAACGCGGCCTTCGACGCTTTGGCTGACCAGATGCCGGCCGTGCTGGCACGTGAGGGTGCTCAGAACATGGTCCGGGTCTGGGTGCCCGGCTGCGCCAGCGGCGAGGAAGCATACTCGGTGGCCGTGCTGCTCAAGGAGGCGATGGCGCGCGCCGACCGTCCCAGCAAGGTTCAGATTTTCGCCACAGACGTCGACAGCCGCGCCATCGAGATCGGAAGGGCCGGGGTCGATCGCCGCTGACGTCCCGGCAGCATGGCTTGGCCGTTACTTCCACAAAGAGGGAGATCGCTATCGGGTCACCAAAGACCTGCGCGAAATGTGCCTGTTCTCGGTACACGATCTGGTCAAGGACCCGCCCTTTTCAAGGCTCGATCTGATCTCGTGCCGCAACCTGATGATCTATTTCACCGTGGCATTACAGAAGCGCGTCGTCAGCCGGTTCCACTATGGCCTGCGTCCCAACGGCCTGCTGTTCCTTGGCGCCTCGGAGGCCTTGGCGGCGCACGGGGCGTTGTTTTCGCCACTGGACAAGAAGCACCGTCTGTTCGCTAAACGCGATGCGCCGGCCCAACTTTTGGACATCGCCCGAGATAACGGCGCCGGTACGTCGCATGCCCGAGCGACGCTCGAGTCGGCCGATGTGGCCGTCGATCCGCGCATCGCCAGGGTGATGGCCCGGTACTCTCCGGCCTTCGTGGTGATTGACCGCCGTCAGATGATCCAACAGCTCTCTGGGCCGATCGGCAAGTATCTCGCACCCAGCACAGGCGCGGTCAGCATGAACCTTTCGGTGCTGATACACGGCGACCTACGCGCGCCGTTACGCGCGGCGCTCAAGGAGGTCGTCACGACCCGGCGCCGGGTCGTCCGGGAAGGGTTAGTGGCGGAAGTCAATGGCCGTCGCGAGGCGGTGACATTGGCCTTGGAGCTCCTCGATCCAACGGAAGGTGGGACCGGCTCCATCGTAGTGGCCTTTCAGGACCTCGGTTTAGCCCATTCGCCGGCGGCGACCGAGCTGGACGCGGCTAAGAGCGAACCCGTGGCCGAACTGATGGCCGTGCGCGAGCGCTTGCAGACGCTGACGGAGGAGTTGGAGACCTCCAACGAGGAATTGCAGTCCTCAAACGAGGAATATCAATCGATCAACGAGGAGCTTCAGTCCACCAACGAGGAACTAGAGACCTCTAAGGAAGAACTACAGTCGATGAATGAGGAACTTACCACGCTGAACGCAGAACTTAACAGCCGTAACGACGATCTCGTGGTTCTCAACAGCGACCTTGTCAATCTGATCGACTCTACTTCCATTGCGACACTTTTCTTGGACCTCCAGCTTCGCATACGGCGATTTACTCCGTCGCTCCTTGAGATCTTCAGTATACGCGATGGTGATGAAGGCCGGCCGATCACCGACATCGTCTCGCGGCTAGCCCGAAATGGGCTCGAGGCAGATGTTGAGCAGGTGCTTCGCACGCTCGCGCCCTTGCAACGCGAGGCGCGCCTTGAGTCGGGCGACCGAACCTTTCAGATGCAAATCCGTCCTTATCGGAACACGAACAATGTCATCGACGGCGTGGTCGTGACGTTCGTAGACGTCACCGAGCGGGGGCGCGCCGAACTGGATCGGGCTTATCTTGCGGCCATCGTCAGCTCGTCTGACGACGCGATTCTCGCGCACGACTTGGCTGGCGTAATTACTAGCTGGAACGTCGGAGCGCAGCGGCTTTTCGGTTACAGCACTGACGAAGCCGTCGGCCAGCCGATCCGCATGCTGATCGCCCCAGGCGGCGCGGACCATGGGACGTCGCGCGGCGCCGTCACGGCTGACAATAACGCAGCACGCTACGAAACAGTGCGGTGGCGCAAGGACGGGAGCTTGGTCGAGGTCTTCGAAAGCATATCGCCTGTGCGTGGCGCCGGCGGCGCCATAGTCGGCATGGCGCAGATTATCCAGGATGACAGCGCCAGGCGTGCTGCCGACCGGGAGAAAGCATTGCTCCTCGACGAACTCGATCACCGCGTGAGAAATATCCTGGCGACAGTCTCCTCCGTTGTCGCCCAAACGCTGCAAAGCGAGCTGTCGCCCGAGGCGTTCGCGGCGAGCATAGAAGGCCGTATCATGGCCCTCTCCCGTGCGCATGGGCTGCTGACGCTTGACGGCCAGGGCGGAGGCGACCTTGAAGCGCTGGTCCGTACTGAGCTTGCGCCATATGACGATGCCGAAGGGCGGGTGACGATCGGAGGCCCGACGGTCACGTTGACCCCGAAAGCCGGAATGGCGTTCGCCATGGCGATGCATGAGCTTGCAACCAACGCCGCGAAATACGGCGCCCTATCGGTTTCGAAAGGGCGTATTTCAGTCACCTGGGAACAGTCTGGATCGGTCGACGCCGCTGCCGTTCGAATCTGCTGGATGGAAAGCAATGGGCCTCCAGTAGTCGCCCCCTCGCGGCGGGGTTTTGGCACCACGCTCATAGAGCGCGCGCTGGGCTATGAGGTAGATGCCCTCGTGACGCGCACGTTCGACCCGGCCGGCCTCTCATGCTTGATCGACCTGCCGCTCACCCTGGAGACAGGGCATTTAGAACGGTCGACAGACCCAGAGCTTGAACGATGACCCCCGATAACGAGCGCTGCGCCCGCGTGCTCGTCGTCGAAGACGAGACAATGATCGCGATGTTGATCGAAGATGTACTGGCAGACCTCGGATATGAGGTGGTTGGCCCCGCGGGCAAGCTCGCATCGGCGCTTCAGCTGGCGCGGGAAGAGCGCATCGATGCAGCGATCCTCGACGTGACGATCCGGGGCGGCCAGGTGTTCCCGGTGGCGGATATCCTCCGAGAACGCGGCATCCCGTTCGTGCTCGCGAGCGGATACGGCGCGTGGACCCTGCCGGACACCTATAAAGGTGTGCCGCTGCTTCAAAAACCGTTCTCCGCCGGCCAAGCGGCCAACGCGATTGCAGCAATCTGTCGACCCCAGGCCTCCTCCGCCAGCGCTAACGACCCACCCGATTAGCCGTCGCTACGGTATCATCCACGCCGTGGAAATGCCAGACGTTCCAAAGGACGTATGCGTGCCAGAACGCGTCGGCGGACGGCAGCTATCCCAGAACTTCCCCGTTAGGAATTTCGGTTTCGGGCAGGCTGACCACTACCGCGGCCAGGTAGGAAATGTGCTCCGATCCGTCGATCCCTTTAACCCCGACCTGCGCCCGGGATGAGCGGGGTGGGAGTGAATACGGACCGCCGTGGACACAGCCCCCCTACCTCCACCGACCACCCTGCCTCACCCGTCTGACGCGGACTCCCTGCCCCTTGCGGGAAGGGGAGCAGGTGAGCGCGGCTAACGGAACTCCAGGCCGTCGAACTGGCCGTTGGAGCGCCAGTCGTCGAGGTATTTGAAGTAGGCCAGGGCGCCGGCGGGGTAGCCGACGTTGTATTGGGCGGCGGAGCCCATCGGCTGGCCTTCGTTGTTGTAGTAGCCGGGGGTGCAGTCGGGCGAGCCCATCATCATGCGGCCCATGCCGGTGAGCAGCAGCTCGATCCAGGCATCCTGCGCCGCCTGGCTGACCTCGATCTGCATCGCGCCAGTGTCCTCGGCATGTTTGACCATGAGGGCGATGGTCTTGCCGGCTTCGGTAAGGTTGTGCGGCACGTTGGAGATCAGGTTCGCGCCCTGGGTGGGCTGGACGAAGAAGGCGTTGGGGAAGCCGCGCACGTGGATGCCGTGCTTGGAGCGCATGCCGTCGGCCCAGGCTTCGGAGAGCTTCAGCCCATCGCGACCGGTGAGGTCGAAGCCGGCGCGGCGCTTGTATTCGGTGCCGACCTCGAAGCCGGAGGCGTAGATGATGCAGTCGACCTCGTACTCGCGGCCGGCGACGACGACGCCCTTCTCGGTGATGCGCTCGACGCCCTGGCCGTCGGTGTCGATGAGGTGGGCGGCGGGTTCGTTGAAGGCCTGCAAATAGGCGTCGTGGAAGCACGGGCGCTTGCAGAGCTGGCGGTACCAGGCCTTCAGCGCCCGGGCGGTGGCGGTGTCGCCGACGATGGTGTCAACGCGGGCGCGGATCTGCTCCATCTTCTCGAAGTCGGAGTCTTCGAACGCGGCGATCATGCCCTGCGGCGTGCGCTGTTCGGGCGGCAGATCGCGGATGCGGGCGCGGATGCGGCGCGAGAGGTCGGTCCAGCCGTCCTGCACCAGGTCTTCCTCGGTCCAGGCGCCCATGCTCTGGTTGGCGGTGAAGTTCTCCAGCCAGCGGGTCTGCCAGCCGGGAGTGGCGATGGTGGCGAACCAGTCCGGGTCGATCGGCACATTGCCGCGCACGTCGATCGACGAGGGGGTGCGCTGGAAGACGTAGAGCTGCTTGCACGCGCGGGCCAGGTGCGGCACCGCCTGCACCGAAGTGGCCCCGGTGCCGATGATGGCGACGCGCTTGTCGGCGAGGCCGGTCATCGGCGCGCCTTTGGGGTCGCCGCCGGTGTAGTCGTAGTCCCAGCGGCTGGTGTGGAAGGAGTGGCCCTTGAAATCCTCGATCCCCGGAATGCCAGGCAGCTTCGGCACGTGCAGCGGGCCGGTGCCGAGGCCGATGTAGCTGGCGGTGAAGGCGTCGCCGCGGTTGGTTTTGATCAGCCAGCGCGAATTGGCCTCGTCCCAGCTCAGGTCTTCGACCTCGGTGTGGAACAGGGCGTTGTCGTAAAGGCGATACTGGCGGCCGATGCGCTGGCACTGCGCCAGGATTTCCGGCGCGTGGGCGTATTTCTCGGTGGGCCGGTGGCCGGTTTCTTCCAAGAGCGGCATGTAGATCATCGAGGCGGTGTCGCACTGGGCGCCCGGATAGCGGTTCCAGTACCAGGTGCCGCCGAAGTCGCCGCCCTTCTCGACGATGCGCACGTCGGTGATTCCGGCCTCGACCAGCCGCGCCCCGGTGACCAGCCCCGCGAACCCGCCGCCGACAAAGGCGAAGGTGACGTGGTCGGTCTTCGGCGCCCGCTCCACGAACGGTGTGTAGGGGTCGTCGAGATAGTGGGCCAGGTGGCCCTTCACCTGCAGATACTGGGCGTTGCCGTCGGCGCGGACCCGCTTGTCTCGCTCGGCGACGTACTTGGCCAGCAGCGCCTCCTTGTCGAACGCGGGTTTGACGGCGGCGGGCTTGGTTTCGTCAGTGATCGACATCGAGAGGGGCATCCGAACTGTGCGCGCCGGGTCGCCGGCCGCCGTGAGATAGCGCGTGGAGATCTGATTTCAAACAGGCGTTTCAGTCGCAGCGATGACGATACAGGACCCATTCCGTCACCCCGGCCGGAGCGCAGCGGAGAGCCGGGGCCGGACGAGCCGCTACCGAGCTGGATTTCGTCTATGGACCGGCGCGTCCGGCCCCGGCTCGGCGCGCCCCGGATCAAGTCCGGGGCGCTTGGCCGGGGTGACGGAGAGTGGGGGATCGGCGATACCACCTGTCGCCATCTCGGAGGCATCGAACGTGTTCAAAGAACGCCAGCCCCGCCCTCACGCCCTCAACGGCGACTTCCACTGGGTCGACCGGGTGGTCCCGCTGCGCCGCCTGACCCCGGCTCAGCGCGATGCGTTCAATGTGCGGGGTTTCATCAAGGCGGAGGGAGTTTTCACCCCCGAGGAGATCGCCGCCGTCACCGCCGCGATCGATCCGTTGGAGGCGATCGGGGAGCAGCGGCTGCGGGAGGCTGGCGGGACGATCTCGATTTCGACGGCGGACACGATCACCTTCACCACCCACCTGGTGAAGCGCTCGGCGGTGCTGCGGGACTTCGCCGCACACCCGTTTATCGGCGACGTCTGCCACGACCTGTTCGGCGACGACGTGCGGCTCTACTGGGACCAGTCGGTCTACAAGAAGACCGGAAAAGTGCAGGAATTTCCGTGGCATCAGGACAACGGCTACACCTTCATCGAGCCGCAGCAGTACCTGACGCTGTG
>Ga0302314_10020212_pt1 | contig 11022 bp, 8 predicted proteins | sample III_Palsa_N2_3_FD_200533 | JGI IMG/M metagenome (GOLD analysis project Ga0302314, IMG submission 200533) | Peat permafrost microbial communities from Stordalen Mire near Abisko, Sweden - III_Palsa_N2_3 | ecosystem: Environmental > Terrestrial > Soil > Palsa > Peat permafrost | place: Sweden... | reverse complement strand
CGGGCGCGCGCGATACGTATCTGGATACGTGCTGCTCGACGATCTGCTCGAGCATGGCCGAAATCATGGTCAGCGTATTGCTGCCGGCGGCCTCGACGATCGACTGGTGCAGCTTGATCACGGCGACGCGGAAATCCGGCCCGACTCCCTTGTCCTCAAGGATCGCGAACACTGCATCGAGTTCGGCGTTCAGCGCGGCGAGCTGCTCTGGGGTGCGCGACGATGCCAGAAGGCGCGCAGCGAAAGGTTCGACACCCAGCCGCGCAAGATAGATATCCGACAGCATCGTGCCTTCGGCCTGCAGAGCGAAGCCGGCGTATCGCGCCACGCTATCGACGCTTGGCGCGTGCACCCGAGCCCCGCTGCGCGAGCCGCGCGTGACGCTGATCAGCTGCTCGTTCTCGAGGATTCGGAACGCTTCGCGAATGGTCGGACGCGACGTGCCGAAATGCTCCATCAAGGCCGCCTCGGGCTGCAGGAAATCGCCCTCGCGCACCTCGCCCCGAATAATCATCTTTCGGATATGCCCGGCGACAACCTCGGCGATTTTCGGGATGCGGATGACGTTGCGCGCGCTGGCCGCAGGCGCCGCGGCGGGGCTCACCGCGGTCTTTGTCTTCGCTCTGACCGACATCTTGCTGTTCGTTTCTCGAAAGGTGCGGACTCACTCAACTGTGATCGTCGCTCCATTAGCACGAGGTTCAAGGCCATCAGCCCTTAAGGTGAATCCAGTCGATCAGGCTCCCCAAATTGCGCGTCGACTCGGGCTCGGCGCCCCGATCTTGGCCACACCGTTCGCGCTGTCTCATCCTCGCCAAGCATCGCCCTGAGATCAACCTTCTTCACCTTCCCCGACGGGGTCTTCGGCAGGTCCTCCACCGGCCCAACTCCTCGGCGATGACGCAAAGGCCCTTGGCGCCGAGGCCGACGCCGCCATACTCCTCGGGGACGGCCGCGCCCAACAGGCCCCGCGCCAGGTTTTCCGCCCAAGGCCCCCCGTATGAGACTGATCCAGGCCGCATCGCTTTCGTCCTTCGACGATTACCACATCACGGAGCTTGAGGCCCGCGGCGACCCTGGCGCCACGCGCAAGGAGACGACCCGATGACCAAGGACCTGTTTGATCTTAGCGGCAAGGTGGCTCTGGTCACCGGCGGCAGCCGCGGCCTGGGCCTGCAGATGATCCGCGCCTTCGCCGAGCACGGCGCCGACGTCATCATCGTCAGCCGCAAGCTGGATGCGTGCGAAGCGGTCGCCGAGGAGGTCCGGGCCTTGGGCCGTCGCGCCCTCGCCCTGTCGGCACATGTCGGAAAGTGGGACGAAATCGATCGGATGATCGAGGCCGCCTACGCCCAATTCGGCCGGATCGACATCCTGGTCAACAACGCCGGCATGTCCCCGCGCATGCCCTCGCACGAGGTGACCGAGGCGCTGTTCGACAGCGTGCTCAACCTCAACTTCAAAGGGCCGTTCCGACTGGCCTCCCAGGTCGCCAAGCGGATGGACGATGGCGACGGCGGCGTGATCATCAACGTCTCCTCCTCCGGCGCCCTGATGCCCCTGCCGGCGGTCGTGCCCTATAGCGGCGCCAAGGCGGCGCTCAACGCCATGACGGTCTCGTTCGCCCGGGAATATGGACCGAAGGTGCGGGTCAACACCCTTTCGGCCGGACCGTTCCTGACCGACATCGCCAAGGCCTGGTCGCCCGAGGCGCGAGAACGCGCGGACAACGCGCTGGGCCGCCCCGGCAGACCCGAAGAGGTGGTCACCACGGCCCTCTATCTGGCCAGCCCGGCGTCTTCCTTCACCACGGGCGCCGTGATCCGGGTGGACGGCGGCCATGTCTGACAAATCGGGATGAGGGAGCCTCTGGCGTGCAAGACCTGGCGAAGGCGGCGGCATGGCTCCGTCAGCCGAAATGCACTTCGCGATAGGCGATCTTGCCCTGAATGATCGTGGCGGCGACAAGGTCGCTGGAGAGGGCCGCCAACGCTTCGCGCCGAGGCGCCTTAAGCAGGCAGAGATCGGCGGGGTCGCCAGGAGCGACTTCGCGGCAATGTCCGCCAGGCGCATCAAACCCGCCCAGGTGAAGCCCCAACGCGATCGAGGCGCTTACCCGCTCCTCCACCCCCAACGGAAGTCCGTCACGCGTCCGGCGTCCGACGGCGGCTCGCATGGCGGCCCAGGGGTCAGGCGCCGAATAGGGTGCATCCGAACTCGACGCCACCGGGACACCCGCCGAGAGCAGGCTGGCGCAGCGATACAGGTCGCAATGCTCTGTCGGATCGATATCGGCGAGGTAGCGGTCGCCCCGCTCGAACACGAATCCAGGCTGGGTCACGACCGTGAGGCCGAGACCGGCGACGACCCCAATGGCGTCTGCCGGGATCATGCCGCCGTGCTCGATGCGGTCGCCGGGCTCTGCTCCGGCCGTCTCGAACGCAGCCAGCGTCAGGGCCAACTCCGCGGCCGTGACGCAATGGACCGCGACGCGGCGGCGCCACGACCTCGCCATCCCGATCCGCCGGACGATGTCGTCCAGCGGCGGCAGATTGTGCTCGTCCAGCATGATCTTGAGCGGACCGATCCGGAAGGCGTCGGGGCGTTCCGTCAGGAAACCGCCGCTCATCAAAGCCAGCCGTTGAGGCAATTCCCCCGCCCGATGTGCGTTCGCCAGGATCGCGGCGGATTTGTCATCGGTCGAGACGCTGGCATCCATCAGACCGGTCACGCCCAGGGCTGCAAGCCGGGCGCCCAGGGGAGCGAACGCGGGCGGCGTCGCGCCGAGACGTTCGGCCAGCCAAGCGTCTCCTCGCCAGATCCGGCCTGTAGGCGATCCGGCGCCATCGCGCTCCACGCTGGGCGGGATCTCGCCACCGGCGACCATCGCCAGAGCCTGGCTGTTCAGCATCCAGAGCGAACCGGTCTGGTGCTGGACCCGCAACGGATGCAGCGGAACCAGCTGGTCCAGGTCGTGTCGCGAGAGAAGCCCGGCCATACGTTCGTGGTAGCCGACCGCGCGCACCCAGCTTCCCGGCGCTCGGGCCGCCGCGTATTCGCGCAAGCGCGCAAGAAATTCCGCCTGTGTGCGGACCGTATCCAGCGCCAGCGAGTCGGCGCGCGCCGCCGTGGCCAACAGGTGGATGTGGTGGTCGATCAGGCCAGGAATCAACGCCCCGCCACGCGCGTCCAACTCATCCGAGGCCGCGCAGAGGCCAGGACCGACCGCCTCGATCCGGCTGTCCACGATCCGGACGTCCAGCCCGGAAACGCCGTCTACCTCCGCATTTCGGATCAGCAGATCGCGCGACGTCATCATGCCGCATGCCTGCCAGCGACCCGCCCCGCCACACCGGCCGCCGTCACCGCGAGCGCGGCGTCCACCACGAATCCGCCCCCGCGCTGAACGGATTTCAGCGCGCCGACCGCAGCCGCCAAGCCGGTGAGCGGATCGGCGAGAGCGTCGCCCATAAACCGAGGCTCTCCGCCCTGCAAACGACGGACGAGCCCGCCCGCAGCCGCCGCGTCGTCGCCAAACGCCACGCGATCGGCCTGTTCATCCAGCCAGCCATAGCCGCTGATCGCCACCCAGGTGAGACCGGGATTGCGCAAGAACATCGATCCGGGCGTCAGGCCGAGTTGCTCGAAGGCGCGCGGCCGGGCGCTGGTCACCACCACATCCGCGCCGGCAATCTGTTCACGAAGCCAGGCGATATCCGCTGGGTCGCTCAGGTCGATGCTTTGGTGCGTTTTCTCGCCGTTGAGGCGGTCAAACATCCCAGGCGTAGCGACGCGGGTCGTGTCCGGCCGCGCACGACTTTCCACCTTGGTGACGGCCCACCCGGCGGCGGCCAGCACCGCCCCGCACAGCGGTCCCGCCCACATGCTCGACAGGTCGATCACCTTGATGGCGCTTCTGCCCCGCCGGTCGTGGCCGCCGCCTCGCCGCTGCAACGGCGCATCAAGGCTTTCCGCATGAACCTCACCAACGGCGCAGACAGGCAGGCCCAGCAGACGCGCATCGGCGACCAGTCCGGACCAGGTCCGATGTCGAGCGGCCTTGAGGATGGCGGGCCAGGGCTTCGCGTCGGCGTCGCATCCGATCCACGCTGGAACCGATGCGATATCGGACTCCCGAGGCAGATTGACGGCGATCCAACCGTCCGCTGTCCGCACGAGCCGACAACTGCGGTTCGGCGACCAAAGGCCGGGCGGCTTCAGGGCGAGGGACTGACCGCGATTGGCGACCTCGCGTTCATCGATGACGACACGCCTGCCAAGCTCGGCTGTCAGTCGACCAATCTCGCGGGCGAGGCCAGCAATCGCGTCGGCCACCACGCTCATGGCCCGGCCGCCAGATCGTCGACCAGCCCCCAGCGGAGGGCCGTCTCCACATCAAGTTCGCAGCCCGATATCGCCATATAGCAAGCTCGCTGACGGCCGACGCGGCGCGGAATCGACGCTGTGCCGCCCGCCCCGGGGATCAGGCCCATCGAAACCTCCGGCAGTCGGAAAACCGTTCCGGCGCGCGCGACAACGACGCGGGCGGCGGCGGGAATCTCAATGCCGGCTCCCACGCAGGCGCCATGCAGCCGCGCGGCGCCCCGTGGCCCAAGCGCGTTCACCAGTCGCGTTGCGGAGCGCAGGGTTCGGATGGCGTGGGCCTGGCCTGGATCCTCGGCCTTGCCGAACTCATCCAGATCGCCTCCGGCGCAGAAGGAAGGCCCCTCCCCGCTCAGGATGACCCGCGCCGCATCTGGGTCGATGGCAGCGAATTCGAGGGCTTCGGCGAGTTCGTCACGCATGCGCGAATCGACCGCGTTGCGGACGTTTGGTCTGGTCAGGCGAATGGAAAGGGACCCATCCTGCCGCGTTAGCGCAACCCTTGGCCGATCATTAACCGGTCTTTGTCGCACCGGATTCGCGGCGCGCCACGTCCTGAAACCCTCGCTGGCCAGCAGCATGGAATACCCCAGCGACTCCAGCAGCAAGGCCTGATCGAAGTCCAGCGACAAGCTCATCCGGTAGACCTGGGCGGCCACCGCGGCCGCGACGGGTTGCCGGCCGACCGCCGTCCTCAGGGCCTGGATGGTCGCGGTCACGCCATCGGGCGCAAGACCGACCCACGGCGCCGGCGCGAGCGGATCGGCGCTGAGCAGAATATCGAAACCTTCCAACCCTTTCGCCGGCAGGGCTCCATATCTGTGCACGCCGACGCGTACCACACCCTCGGCGGTCGGCGGCGCGGTCTGTTCCGACGGGTCGATCTCGGCGACGGCCAGGCCCAGGCCCCCCGACATTGCGATTTCACCAATTGCCGCCCTCGGATCGCCGTGCCGAGAATCGCCAGCCATCGCGCTGTCAGCCTGCCTCCGCCGTCTGCAAAAGCTCCTGCTTCAGGACGCGCCTCAACAGTTTTCCGGTGTCGTTGTAGGGCAGTTCGCCGCGGAACTCCCAGGTCTGGGGTGTCTTTGTGGAGCGAAGCCTGGCCTTCACCCAGCCGGCCAGATCGTCGATCGACGGCGCGGGCCCTTTCGCCACGATGACGGCGGCCACGCGCTCACCCCATTGATCGTCGGGCAATCCCAGCACCGCGACATCCGCGACGTTGGGATGCGCCCGCAAGGCGTCCTCGATCTCGCCGGGAGAAATGTTTTCACCACCTCGAACGATGACATCGTCGAGCCGCCCTTCGACAAAGAGATAGCCTTCCTCGTCCAGCCAACCGCTGTCATTGGTTGCGAACCAGCCGTCGTCGCGAATGACTTTGCGGTGCAGATATTCTCCGGCGATCTGCTCGCCGCGCACATACACTTCGCCGGCCACGCCTGGCGGCAAGGACTTGCCGTCCGGATCCCGGATTTCCAGCTCTAGCGAGGGTAGCGGCCGGCCCACCGAGCCAAGCCGGCGCCGTACAGCCGGATCGCTCGACGCTATCGCCTTGCGGTGATCCCCCGCGTTGAGGACAGCTACGGTGGAGCTGGTCTCCGTAAGGCCGTAGCCGTTGACGAATTCGACCTGGGGCAAGAACGCCATGACCCGCTCGATCACCGGCCGCGGCATTCGTCCGCCGCCATAGGAGATGGCTCGCATGTGCGGCAGATGCTCGCCCCGCGCCTCCAGGACGCCAAGAACCCGGCCGAGCATCGTCGGCACCAGCATGGCGTGGGTGATCTTCTCCGAGACCGCCAGGTCGACCCACGCCTCGGGCGTGAACGTCGGCAGATAGACCATGCGCCGCCCGGAATAGACGGCGGTAAGCGAGGCGGCGACGCCAGCGATGTGGTAGGGCGGAACGCTGACCAGCGCCGCCTCGTCCTCGTCGGCATGCATGAACTCCACCGTGGAGATCACGTAGGAGGCCAGGTGACGATGGCGCAGCACGGCCGCCTTGGGCTCGCCGGTGGTGCCGCTGGTGAAGAGGAGCACCGCGATGTCGGCCTCGACCTCAGGCTTGTCGCTCTGGCGATATCGGGGATCCGCGCAGGCAGCGTCCAAGGCGCTGCGCGAGACCAGCACCACGCCGGGCGTTCCCTGCACCCGGTCGATCATGTCGTCGTCGACGATCGCCACCGAGGGGGCGGTTCGGGCGAGCAACCGGCGCAGTTCCTCGTCAGCCAGGCGGTAGTTCAAGGGTGCGAACGGCCGGCCGATCTCGGCGCTGGCGAATATCCCCGCGGGAACCGCTGCGCTGTTCAGGCCGATGAACACCACCGGCCCGTCGCCGTGCGAGGCGATCCACGCTCCCCCCGCCCGCGCTCTAGCGGCCAGTTCGCCATAGGTCAGACCGTCCTTCAGCGATCCGACTGCGACGCGGTCCGGGAAGGTTTCGGCGGCCATCTCGAGGAGGAGTCCGGTGTTCATGGTCTTGCTCGGCCCTCTTCTCACTCAGTCCGACGACGGCAGCGCCTTGGCCGCCTTGACCTGCAAGGGCCGGCCATCCATCGACAGCGAGCCTTTCCCCGCCTTGCTGCAAAGGATCTCTACCCCGCTCTCCTCGTCGACATACCGCTTGCCGGTCAGGATTCCTTCCGAGCGATCGGCGGCGGCCGTCACACCCACGGGCCGCTCAGCCGCGTGCGGCACCATGGCGTGGCCGCCACACTCCAGCACCGCCGGCGCCTTAGCCGCCCTCACCACGACGACTTCGCCGTCACACACCGCGCTTTTCCAACGCGATCCGGGCTTCAGTTCCATATCAACTCTCCTTCGCGCGAGAGACCAAGCCCATAGTGCCTGTCGCTCCCGCATAGCGTTCCATTCCCATCCGTCCCGCAAGAAGCGGGATTCGATCGACGTTCAACCGAGACGGCCCCCGCTTCAAGGGATTCATACCTGAATCCGGCCCGTCCAGCCCCAACCTCGCGCGGCCAAGTCAAAAATATATGGAGCGCACATCGGCCTCTGATATATAACTTATCTTACTATGTAGGGAAGCCCGCAAGACCGCCGGAACGAGCGGCGACGCGCGCACCGGGAGGAACAGGAATGCTGAAGGATATTCGGGTTCTCGAGATCGCACAGGGCCTTGCGGGTCCTGTCGCGGGCCTGATGCTGGCCGAACTCGGGGCGGATGTCCTCAAGGTCGAACCGCCCGAAGGAGATCCAGGACGCGCCGACGCATCGTTCGCTTCCTGGAACAGAAGCAAGCGTTCCACGCGGATGGACCTCGACTCCCACACTGGTCAGGCAAGTCTTCGAGAACTGCTCGCCGGCGCGGACGGCACGGTGAACACCAGCCTGTTGCAGGGCCTGCTGGCGCCCATGTCGCTGGTCTGGAGCCGCGTCGAGAAAGGCCCCTTCTCGGTTCGCATGCCCAAGCCGCCCAGGCCGAACCAGACCCAGATGTTCCAATGTGGCGGGGGCGAGTGGATCCAGATCATGGACCCCACCGGCAAACTCGATTTCGCCGCCCTGCCGCTGATGTGGGAGGTGATGGCGGAGCTGAACCTGGCGATCGACAATATAGGCGAGGTGCGCAAGGCCTTCGCCGCGCGACCGAGGGACGCCTGGCTGGACCAGTTGCGGGCGGCCGACGTGGCCGTCGAGCCCTCCACCCCGCTGGGTGAGGTGCTGCGCCATCCCGAGGCGATCGCGAACGGATACGTGGTCGAAGTGGACGACCCGGTGTGGGGACGGACTTGGCAGGCGGCGGTTCCCCTGCAGTTGAGCGAACCCGTCAAAGTCCGCGGCGCGGCGCCGAAGCCAGGCGAAGGCGGCGATGCAGCCTGGCCGCGCCGCACCGTGGCTCGGCCCGCGGCCGCCGCCTCGGACCACCCTCTGTCCGGCCTCAAGGTGGTCGACCTGGGCGCATTCCTCGCCGGCCCCATGGCGCCGTCGATGCTCGGCGACCTCGGCGCCGATGTGATCAAGGTCGAGCCGATCGGCGGCGACCGCATGCGTTTCATGGCGCGCTATTTCCACGCCCCGGCGCGCAACAAGCGCTCGATCGCGGTGGACCTGGCGCGCCCCGAGGGCCAGGAGATCCTGGAGCGCCTCGTGAAGTGGGCGGACGTCGCCCATCACAATATGCGCCTGCGGGCGGCCGCGAAGATCGGCGTCGATGAGCCCGGCCTTCGCCGGCACAACCCGGACCTGGTCTACGCTTATGTGAGCGCTTACGGGCAGAAGGGCGAGCGCGGGAACTGGCCGGGATACGATTCCATCTTCCAGGCCATCGCCGGCTGGGAAGTCGAGAACGCCGGCGCCGGCAATCCGCCGATCTTCTCGCGGGCAGGCACCATGGACGTCCTGTGCGCGATGAGTTCCCTCGTCGGCACGCTGGCGGGGATCTACGCGCACGGTCAGGACGGGCGAGCCGTAAGCGTCGAGGGCTCGCTTCTGGGCGTTTCATGCTTCACCCAGGGGGAGACGTTGATAAGGCCGGACGGCGAATTGGCGCCATTTCCGCACCTTGACCCGGCGCAGACGGGCGTCAGCCCGCTACATCGCATCTACGAGGCCGCGGATGGTTGGGTCGCGGTCGCCGCAATGGCGCCGGGCCAGGACAAGGCCCTCTGCTCGGCCTTTGGCGCCACATCGATCGATGGCCTTGAGGTTGCCGCACGCGGCCAGCCCATTTCAGGCCTGATGGCGCGCCTGGCCGCCGCGCAAGTGCCCGCGGAGGTCGTCCTGCGCGACGTCCTCGACCATCTGTTCGACGACCCGGCGCACAAGGCGACCCAGGCGATCGTCGCCTATCAGCACGCGGAGTGCGGCCAGATAGAACATCCGGGGGCGTTCTGGAGTTTCAACGACGCGCAATTGCGCCTCGCGGATCCACTACCGCCGCCGCTGTTGGGCGAGCACACCGACCAGATCCTCTCCGAGCTGGGTTACACCGCGGACGAGGTGGCCCGCCTGCGTCACGACGGCGTCATCGCTGGTTAGAAGGTCGCGGCGGAGGTTGGCAGTTGGGAAGCCTCAGTCGCCTTCTTCTGGAACACCGCGCCGCAACACCGCGAACACGGCGGCCAGGACACAGCCCGCCACGATGCCGGTCGTCAGGTCGCGGACCAGGGTGAGGCCAAAGGTGGCGATCAGGACCGCGGCGGTGCGCCAGTCGCCCAGCAGCCGGACGAACTCCGCCTTCTCCGCCATGTTCCAGCACACCACCACCAACACGGCCGCCAGGGCCGACAGCGGCACGAAGCTGGCCAGGGGCGCCGCGACCAGCATGAAGATCAGGATGAAACCGGCATGCATCATGCCGGAGACCGGGCTGAGCGCGCCCGCCCGCACGTTGGTGGCGGTGCGCGCTATGGTCCCCGTGACGCTGATGCCTCCGAACAGCGCCGAGGCCATGTTGGCGACGCCCTGGGCGACCAGTTCCATGTTCGAGCGATGTTTGCGGCCGGTCATCCCATCGGCGACCTTGGCCGACAACAGGCTCTCCACGCCGCCCAGCAGGGTGAAGGACAGCGCCGCCGGCAGGATCTGCAACAACAGATGCGCCGACACGGGTGGCAGCGTCGGCATTGGCAAACCGTGCGGGAGAGCCCCGAAGCGACTGCCAATGGTCTCTACCGGCAGATGCAGCCATATCGCGGCGGCGGACGCCATCGCCACCGCGATCAACATACCCGGCCAGGTCGGCCTGTAGCGCCTGACAACGAAAATCAGCGCCACCGCACCCGCGCCCAGCGCCAGCGTCGCGAGACTGACGGTGGGCAGCGCCGCCGCCAGGACCGCGGCCTTGGGGATCAGCGGACCCGGCTCGCCGTGCACGAGCTTCAATCCCGCGAAGTCCTTCAATTGGCTCGCCAGGATGGTGACGGCGATCCCGCAGGTGAAGCCGACGGTGACAGCGTGCGGGATATGCCGGATCAGCGAACCCAGCCTCAGCACGCCGACCAGGGTCAGCATCGCGCCGGACAGAAGAACGGTCAGCAACAGCCCCTCGACGCCGAACCGGGCGGCGGTCGCCGCGACCAGCACGATGAATGCGCCGGCCGGGCCGCCGATCTGAAACCGGCTGCCGCTGAGCGCCGAGACCAGGAAGCCGCCGACGATGGCTGTATAGAGACCGCGATCGGGCGAAACGCCGGACGCCACCGCGATCGCCATCGACAGCGGGAGGGCCACGATGGCGACGGTCAGCGCCGCCATGGCGTCTTTTCGCAAGGCGCCGAAGCTGTAGCCCTCGTGCAGCACGGTGACGAGCTTGGGTAGATAGAGGTGTGTTGTGGATGAGCCGTCGGGCATTCAGGTGTGGCGCTGGGAAGCGCCCAATCCGGGGATGACGGTCCATACTAGCGGAACCCCCTGCGATCGATAGCGCGCTAACGACCAAGTGGGCGCCGCCGCAATCCTCGCAGCCGTTAGCAATGGGAATCTAGTGATAACCGATGTCACCGCGGACCTTGCCCCGAAACACCCAATAGGACCAAGCCGTGTAGACCAGGACGACAGGGAGCAGCACCAAGGTGCCGATCAGCAGAAATCCTTGAGTGCTTTGCGACGAAGCCGCCTGCCACAAGGTGATGCCGTGGGGCACGATCATCGGCCAGAGGCTGATGGCGA
>Ga0302314_10020211_pt1 | contig 11022 bp, 6 predicted proteins | sample III_Palsa_N2_3_FD_200533 | JGI IMG/M metagenome (GOLD analysis project Ga0302314, IMG submission 200533) | Peat permafrost microbial communities from Stordalen Mire near Abisko, Sweden - III_Palsa_N2_3 | ecosystem: Environmental > Terrestrial > Soil > Palsa > Peat permafrost | place: Sweden... | reverse complement strand
GCCGACCACGACCAGGTCGTAAGCCTCGCCGGTGTCCTGCAGCGACAGGTTCTGGGACCAGAAATCGCCGTCGCGCAGCGCGTGGGCGCTCTCGAACGAGCCGGCGTGGCTGCCGCGCAGGCCGTTTAGGATCGGCGGATAGTAGCCCGGCTGATCCTGCGGCCAGGGCGACACCGGATCGGCTGCCTCCGCGGGGCTCCCGAGCCCGCCGGCGCCGATCGCGCCAATCGCCACCGCGACCCCGTTCAGGAAGTCCCGCCGGTCGATCGAGCGGTCCATGCCGAGCGCCTTGTCGCTCGTCCGGCGTCGCTTGGTCATCGTTCACTCCACACGTCTGCCATCTCAGAATCTCATCACCCAACCCGGTCGCGCAGCGCATACCAGAGCATCCCCAGCACGTGCAGCGGTCCCCGCAGCGCCGTGCCGCCCGGAAACGCCGGCGGCTCGACGCTCGCGAACAGCTCGAACCGCGCGGTCTCGCCCCCAATCGCCTCCACCAACAGCTTGCCGGCCAGGGTGGAGAGGATCACGCCCATCCCCGAATAGCCGTGCGCGAACAGCACCTCGCCCTCCCGGCCCACATGCGGCAGCCGGGTCATGGTGATCGAGACCAGCCCGCCCCAGGCATGGTCGATCCCGATCCCGCGCACTTGCGGAAACACCGCCTCCATGTGCGGACGGACAAAGCCGGCGATGTCGGCCGGCGGGTCGGGCGTATAGCGCTCGCCGCCGCCGAACAGCAGCCGGCCGTCGGCGGTCATGCGGTAGTAGTTGACCACGAACTGGCTATCGGAAACCGCCACGTCGTGTGGGATCAAGGCGCGCGGGTCAGGCAGCGGCTTGGTCGCGACGACATAGTTCGCCACCGGCATGATCCGGCTGTTCACCCGGCTGCAGAGCCCGCTGAGCAGCGCGTCGCCCGCCAGCACCGCATGCCTGGCCTGCACCGCGGCGCCGGACGCCGTGACCACCCGCACCCGCCCCTCGCCCTGCGTCAGCGACATTGCCGGCGACTGCTCGTGCAGCACCGCCCCGGCGGCAGCGGCGGCCCGCGCCAGCCCGAGCGCGTAGTTCAGCGTGTGCATGTGCCCGCCGCGCCGGTCGACCAGGGCGCCGTGATAGGGTGTGTCGACCTCGGCCCGCGCCGCGCCGGCGTCCAGCACCTCGGCGTCTCGATAACCCATCACCTCGGTCAGGCAGCGATGCTCGGCCTCGAAGTGTCGCAAGTCGGACGCCTTCGCCGCGCCCAGCAAATGCCCGGTCAGCTTCAGATCGCAGTCGATCGCGTGCTCGGCGATCAGCCCCACCACCAGATCGCGCGCTTCCTGCGCCAGCTCGAACAGCGCCCTGCCCCGCTCACGCCCGTAGAGCGCGACCAGTTCCGCCGCATCCTTGCGTAGGCCCGGGATGATCTGCCCGCCGTTGCGCCCCGACGCGCCCCAGCCGATCCGGCCGCCCTCCAGCAACACCACCGACAGCCCCGCCTGCGCCGCATGCAGCGCCGCCGAGAGCCCGGTCGCGCCGCCACCCACCACCACCAGATCGGCCTCGACCTCGCCGCTCAGCGGCGGGCAAGCCGCGAACGGGTGCGCCGTCGCGGCATAGTAAGAGCCGGCCATGTTCAGTCCGGCGTTGAAGTCCATTTCAGACCTTGAGCAGCAGGTGGTCCCGTTCCCAGGAGCTGATCACGCCCTGGAACGCCTCCAGCTCGGCCTCCTTGATCCGCACGAACCCCTTGAAGAAGTTCACGCCCAGGAAGTCGCGCACCGGTTGGCAGGCCTTGAACCGCTCCAGCGCCCCTTCGAGCGTCCGCGGCAGGGTGCGCGGCTCGTGATAGGCGTTGAGGCTGGTCTGCGGCAGAGGCTCGACCTTCTCCTCGATACCGAGATAGCCGCAGATCAGCGTCGCGGCGATCGCCAGATAGGGGCTGGCGTCCGCGCCGGGGATCCGATTCTCGATCCGCCGGTTGTTGCGATCCGAGATCGGGACCCTGAGGCCGCACGAGCGGTTGTCGTAGCCCCATTGCACGTTGATCGGCGCACTGTGGTTGGGCCGCATCCGCCGGAACGAGTTGATGTTCGGCGCCACCAGCGGGATCGCCTCCGGCAGATAGTGCTGCAGACCGCCGGCGAAGTAGCGGAACATCGCGCTGTCGGCGCCGTCCGGGTCGGCGAACAGGTTCTGCCCGCTCGCGTCATCGACCACCGAGACGTGGATGTGCATGGCGCTGCCGGGCTGGTGCTCCATCGGCTTGGCCATGAAGGTGGCATAGACCCCGTGCTGCAGCGCCACCTGGCGCACGATGCGCTTGAACACCAGCACCTGGTCGGCCAGCCGCACCGGATCGCCGTGCAGGAAGTTGATTTCCAGCTGCGCGGTGCCGCTTTCGTGGATCATGGTGTCCACGTTCACTTCGGCGATTTCGGCGTACTCGTAGATCATCTCGATCAGGTCTTCGTACTCGGTGATCGCCTCCAGGCCGTAGGGCTGCGGCGAGGTCTCGGCGCGGCCCGAGCGGCCGGCCGGCGGGGTCAGCGGCAGGTCCGGGTCCGGGTTAAGCGCCGTCAGGTAGAACTCCAGTTCGGGCGCGACCACCGGGCGCCAGCCACGCGCCGTGTAGAGCGCCACCGCCCGCTTCAGCACCTCGCGCGGCGACGAATCCCAAGGTGAGCCGTCGGGATGCAGGGCGTCGGCGAACACATAGGCGGTCGGGGTCTTGAAGCCCGGCGCCACGCACAGCGTCGCCGGATCGGGCCGCAGCACCATGTCCGGATCCTGGTGCGCATTGTCGTCCTCGGCGTCGGCGTATTCGCCGGTGACGGTCAGGTCGAACACGCTCGACGGCAGCCGCAGCGAGCCATCGCGCGCCGATTGCAGCAGCTTGCCGGCGGGTAGCACCTTGCCCCGCAGCACCCCGTTCATGTCGGGCACCAGACATTCCACTTCGCCGATGCGGCGCTCTTCGATCCAGCTTTTCAGGTCGGGCATGCGAGCCTTCGGGTCCCATCGGGACGCTATTTGTGATCTCAGTAAGATCGCCCCGCGGCCATGGCGCCGTCAAGCAAGCGCCACCGTCTTCCCCCGTCTCGGCGGCCTCAAACCGCGTTTTTCGACGCTATTTTCAGCTGTGTGAGATCGCAGCTATAGTCGCCGCGAGCGAAGCCTCGTCGCGCTTCGCTGGAGCGCGCGCCGAATGGCCAAGGCCGTCACCTCGAAGCCAGTGACCGCGGAGGAGATCGCCGAGCCCGCAGCCGAGCCGGTGCTGCGCGCCAGCATCTACGAAGACCTGCGCCGACGCATGATCACCGGCAAGATCATGCCCGGCGTGGGCCTCTCCACCCGCGGCCTCGCGCTCGAAATGGGCGTCAGCCAGATGCCGGTGCGCGACGCGCTGAGCCGGCTGGCCGCCGAGGGCGCTGTCGCGATCCGCTCCAAGCGCCGCATCGAAGTGCCGGCGATGAGCGCCGAGCGCTTCGGCGACCTGCTGGAATGCCGCCTGATGCTGGAGCCGGAAGCCGCTGCGCTCGCCCTGCCGCAGATCACGCCGGCGAAGCTGAAACAGTTGCGCGAGATCGACGCAGCCCTCGACCGCGCGATGCTGCAGGGCGACGTGATCGCCTACATGGAGAACAATTTCGCCTTCCATTTCAATATCTACCGCGCCAACGGCCGCCCGATCCTGAACCGGCTGATCGAGGCGCTATGGCTGCAGTTCGGCCCGTTCATGCGCGTCGTCTACGGCCGCTTCGGCACCGCCAACCTGGTCGATCAGCACCAGATCGCCCTCGCCGCGATCGAAGCCCGCGACCCCGAGGCGCTGCGCCGCGCGATCGCCTCCGACATCGCCGACGGCATGGGCCTGATCGGCCGCAGTAACTGGGCGACGGAGGCGGCTGGCGGTTAGGTTTCGTCGCCGCGCCTGACCGCGTTCGCCAGCAAATTTCCGAGGGCGAGCGTCGTCGGCGAGTCGCGCTGGCGTGGCTTTCGCCGTAACATGGCGGCGGGTTGGCGAAATGGGGACGCGGGGGAAACGGACCATGAGACTTCGAAACCTGGCGCTGGCCAGCACCGCCGTATCGCTGGTGCTCGTTCTTGAGGCGCAGTCCGCGTCGGCGGCGCCTGCGCTGCCAAGCGGGGGAACGACGGTCGCCGGGAGTGCGGCGATTTCGGCGCCGTCGTCGAGCCGGCTGACTATCATCCAGGGCAGCAACCGTGCGGTGATCGACTGGACCAGTTTCAATGTCGGCCAGGGCGGCGTGGTGACGTTCCGCCAGCCGGGCGCCAGCGCCGCGACGCTCAATCGGGTGACGAGCGATGCAACCTCGCTCATCGCTGGGGAGATCACTGCGAACGGCAGCGTGTTCCTGATCAATCCCAACGGCATCGAGATCACCAAGTCGGGCGTGGTCGATGTCGGCCAAGGCTTCGTCGCCTCGACGCTGGACATTTCCAACCGTGACTTCCTCGCCGGCAAGGGCGTGTTCTCCGCCGCCGGCGCTGGGCTCGTCGCCAACGCCGGGACGATCACGACCGGGGCGGGCGGCTACGTCGGGCTGCTGGGCGGGGCGGTCGGCAACAGTGGGGTGATCGCTGCGCCTGCCGGCCAGGTCGTGATCGGCGCGGGCAGGGCCGCGACGCTGGATATCAACGGCGGCGGCTTCCTGCAGGTGACCATACCGGCGTCGGCCGCGCTCAGCCGCGATGGTGCGACCGCCGTGCTCACGGCCGCCGCAGCGCGAGCGGCCGTGCGCGGCGCTGTGAATCTGCCCGGCGCGGTCAATGCGCAGTCGGTGTCCGGGCAGGATGGCGATGTGACGTTGTCCGGCTCGATCACCGCGTCGGGCGGCTCGATCACCGTCAGCGCGCCAGGCCTCATCGCCCTGAAGGGCGCGACGCTCGACACATCCAGCGCAGCAGGCGGCGGCGCGATCAAGCTCGGCGGCAAGGGCGACGCGGTTCAGGCGAGCATACTCAGCGTGGACGCGTCGAGCGTTCTCAGCGCAAACGGCGGCGCGACCGGTTCGGGCGGCAGCGTCTCGCTGTGGTCTAGCGGTCAGACCAACTTCGCCGGCGCGATCAGCGCACAAGGCGGTGCGCTTGGCGGCGACGGCGGCAGCGCCGAGGTCTCGGGGCATGTGGTTAGCTACGCGGGGACGACCGACCTGCTGGCGGCCCACGGCGCGATCGGCGATCTGCTGATCGATCCCTACAACGTCACCATTTCCACCGGAAAGGCCACGGGAACCGGCTTCACGGCGAAGGCTGACAACACCGTCATCAACACCGTCACGCTCGAGACGGCGCTCAAGACCGCCAGCGTCACCATCTTGACCGGAAGTGGCGGATCGCAGGCGGGTACGATCACGGTGGACGCCCCAATCGCCTGGACCAGCGGCAGCACGTTGTCTCTCAGCGCCTACGGCTCGATCGCCGCCGATTCAACGATCAAGAACACCGGCGCCGGCAGCCTCGTCCTGCGCGCCGACAACACCGGCGTCGGCAAGGGCACGGTTACCTTCGGCTCAGGCGACAAGGTGAACTTCGCCGGCAGCACGGGCGCGGTTTCGATCTACTACAACCCCGCTGACAATCCGGCGAAGAGCGCCATCAACACTACCAGCTACACCAAGCCGACGAACTATGCCGCTGACGTGACGACGAAGGCCGGCGTCTCGGGCCAACTCACCGCCTACATGCTGGTGAACACCGTGAACAATCTCCAGAACGTGGAGAACAAGCTCACCGGCGACTATGCGCTTGGACGCAACATCGACGCGTCAGGGACAAAGAACTGGAACCCCGCCACCATCAACGGCCAAACCGTACACGGGGGCTTCGTTCCGATCGAATACAGTGGGTCCTCAGCCTTCACCGGTATCTTAGCGGGGCAGAACCATACAATCAGCGGTCTTTATGAGAACTGGGGGACGGAGTCGCTCGGCCTGTTCGGCTATGTGGGCAAGGCCGGCGTCATCAGGAACGTGAACCTGACCAACGTTTCATTCAACTTCGGCCCAGACGCGATCTACGGCGGCGTTCTTGTCGCCCACAACATGGGCCTGATTTCGAACGACTCCGCATCGGGAACCCTGACCTCGGCGATTGAAGGCGCAACGGGCGGGCTTGTCGCCTACAACGAATCGACTGGCATCATTACCGGCTCGCACTCCTCGGTGAAGGTCACCTATGTCGGCTCCCAAAATGATGAGGACACCGATTATGGCGGCCTCGTCGGCAACAACTACGGCCGGGTCGAGAATTCCTACGCCACCGGCGCGGTGACCGACGAGGCGCAGACTTCCAACGTCGGCGGTCTGATCGGTTTCAACAACGGCTCCGAGGGCGTCGGGATCGTCGAGAACAGCCATGCAACCGGCAAGGTGACCGGCGGAACCTCGCAGCTCGGCGGCGGCTCCAACGTCGGCGGCCTGGTCGGTTACGACCTCGGCTCGGCCTCGACCAAAGACGCGCTCGCACAGGCGACAGCCGCGAGCAGCTCCTCCTTGGTCCCCGGGGAGATCTATCGGTCTTACGCCACCGGCGAGGTCGTCGATGCTGGCGCGCACGCGTTCGTCGGCGGTCTGGTTGGCGAGGTCGACGAGAACGGCGCTCTGCTGAGCGACCATGCCACCGGCGCGGTCGTCGGCGGCAGCGATGGCGCCTACGGCGGTCTGGCCGGCGTCTCCACCAACGGCGCCGGCATCGTCGACAGCTACGCGTCCGGCAATGTTTCGACCGGCGTCGGCGACGAGGATGGCGGTCTTGTGGGCCTGAACGCGGGCGACGGGATCGTCGAAGCCTGGGCTCTCGGCAATGTCACCGCGGGCGCGGCGGACGCGGCGAACGCCTATTCCTCGAAAGCCGGCGGCCTGGTCGGCTACAACCAGTCGCTGATCTCCGAAGCCTACGCCCACGGCAATGTGACCGTGGGCGCCACGGCATCGAAGTCGGAAGGCGCCATCGCATATGCTGGCGGCCTCGTCGGCAACGACTACGGCGGCACGCTCAAGCAGGTCTACGCGATAGGGCGCGTAAAGGGCGGTTCGGGCAGCATGATCGGCGGCCTTTCGGGCGGCCCGGGCATGAGCGTCACCGCCGGTTACTGGGACACGCAGACCAGCGGACTGACCAAGAGCGCCGAAGGCAAGGGCATGACGACCGCTCAACTGGAAGCGAAGCTGCCATCGGGCTTCAGCAGCGCCATCTGGGGGATCACGGCGGCCAAGTCGTTCCCCTACCTGCTCGTCCAAACCAAGCCGCTGACGACGGGGATGTCGGAAAGCCTGTTGGAAGTCGCACCGGACGTGACCAGCGACGTGACTTTCGACCAAGGTTTCGACCGCGATCGCGTTGGCGGCGAAGCGCGGCCCGATCGCTGAGTTCGGTGTCCACTCAACCAAGTCGGGGCCAAATCAGATCAACCAGCGAGGCCGCTACCGCCTGAGCGTGATGCTGGCCGTGATCCTGTTCGCGGCGACCGTCAGCGTCGAGGCATGGCCGCGGCTCAGCTCGATCGATCCGAAGCCGGCGAGCCGCGCCGTCGGCGCGCTCAGTTGCAGACGCAATCCGGCGCCGAAGGACCAGAGGTCGACATCGGCGGCCTCGAGCGCGGTGGGCTCGTACAGGTGTCCGTAGCCAGCCGCGCCGAAGAGATAGGGCGTGGCGAGCCCGCCGACCGGACGGGCGAACGCCAGGTCCCGCGCAAGTTCGAGGCGTTCGACCACGCCGCTATCCACGCTGTTGTCGCCCTCAGCGAAGCTGGAAAGACCAGCGCCGTTGTCCAGCGATATCTGCGCCGACGACGGCAGCGCGCCTTTGAGCGATTCTTGGCCAATTGTGACGCTGCTGAGGCTGTAGCCCGCGCCGAACCGATCGGTGAGCCGCAGTTGCCCGCCCACCTTGTCGAAGTCTGGCCTTGAGCCCTGCCGACTGAGCGGCACGCCGCTGGCCGCGGCATCTTCCTGAGTGCGCGCGCCCAATCCGGCGATGCCGAAGGCCGCCTGACCGTTCGCCGTCAGGCTAAGGGCTGGCGTGAGCGCCGTCGTATAGCTTAGGGCGGCGCTGGCCACGCGCAGCCGATCTTCGCTGAGCGGCACGCCGAACGCGTCGGCGGTCTCGGTTTCCGAGGTGAGGTCGAAGCTCCCGGTCACGTTCAGCGTCTGTCGTCGCGTCTCGATCAGCGGATAGGCGGCGCGAAACGCGAGGCGTTCGTAAAGGCCGCTCACCGCCAGCACCCCCGGTCCCGAGTTCGGATGGGTGTCGGCGCGGGTGTATTCGGCGTTGAAGGTGAGGCCGTCATCGCCGATCGGCACGATCGCGCCGGCGCCCAATATCCGCCGCCGCGGGCCACCGGAGAAAAGGTGGTCGAGATCGGGCCCGTTCGTCACCTGCACGTAGACCTGCTCGCCGAGCCCCAGCACCGAGTTGAACGCGACCTGCGCCGAGGCGCTCTCATACCCATACGCGGCGGCTTGATCGTTGTCCGCCGACAGCGTCGCCGACACCGGCTGGTCGTTCGCCTCCAGCACCAGCCGCGTCGCGCCGACCGCGGCGCCGGGCGCGAGCGTCGAGCGCAGTTGCACGCCGGGCGCCTCGCCCGCCAGCAGCACGCGGCGCTCGATCTGCTCGAGCCGCAGCCCGCGCACGCCCACCAGCGGCGCCACGCGCCTGCGCACCGCCGCGCGAACCCGCGCCGGCACGCCGCTGACGTCGACGCTCTCGATGAACCCGTCGACGATCAGCAGTTTCACCGTGCCGCCATCGACGATCCGCTGCGGCGGCAAGGTCACGCGGGCCAGCACATAGCCGGCGCGGGCGTAGGCCGCTTCGATCCGAGCGGCGGCGGCATAGAGCTCCGATACCTTCACCGTGCGGCCGGAGAGGCGCCGCTTCGCCGCTTGGATCGCATCGGCCACGCCGAAAGGCGGTGCGCCGCGGCCGCCGCCCTCGACCTCAACGTCGGCCACCGTCACCAGCAACCCGTCGGCGCCCGGCGGCGCGCCCGTGGTCATTCCGGGCAAGGCAATTGCGCCCGAGCGGTCAAGCGCTGGCGGCGCGAGACTCTGCGGCGTCACCCGGCTTGGCGCCGGCGCGGTCTGCGCCAGAGCGGAAGACGCCGCGGTCAGCGACGCGACACCGATGAGAACCGCCCGCGCCAAGCCTCGCCTCAGGTGCACCGGACAACCTCTGAACAGAATCGCCGCGCCCCATTTTCCAGCAAGCAAACGCGGTGAGGGTATCTCGCACGAACTGGCCGGCCGCGTTCACCGCAAACGACACCTAAACCGCGCCCTTTCGGCGAACGTCCCTGTTGCCAAGCCGAGTCGAGCGGCGTAACCATATGCGCTGTTATATGTTGCATTATATACGAGGACCGGGATGGCCGGCGACGTCTTGAAGGAGCGCAGCGCTCTGTTTCTCGGGAGCCGGCTGAAGCGGCTGGCGGAGCGCATGCAGGGCGACGTGATCAAGGTGGCGGAGGCCGCCGGCCTGGCGATCCAGCCGAGCCAGTATTCGCTGCTCGCCACGCTCGACCGTTACGGTCCGCAGACGATTGGCGAATTGACCCAGGCGATGGAACTCAGCCAACCCGCCGTCACCCGAATGGCGGCGAAGCTGGCCGACAAGGGCCTCGTCACCATCGACCGTCTGCACAAGGACCAGCGCCACAAGACGGTCAGCCTCACCGAAACGGGCGCGGCCGACGTGGAGCGCTCGAAGCTCTACGTCTGGCCGCAGGTCGAGGCGGCGGTGAATGACTTGCTGGCCGGGCTGGATGGCGCATTTCTCGACCAGATCGACGCCATCGAACGCATGCTGGCGGACGCGCCACTGGATCAGCGCGCTAGAGCCCGAGCCGAAGCCGGGCTGACGATCCATGAATACAGCGACGCCCGGGCGCCCGCCTTCCACGACATCAACGCCGAGTGGATCGGCGCCATGTACAAGCTCGAGCAGACCGACATCGACGTGCTGGAGAACCCGCGCGAGCGGATCGTCGACAAGGGCGGCGACATCCTGTTCGTTGAGGCGGAGGGCCTGGGGGTGGTCGGCGCCTGCGCGCTGCAGAAAACTGGCCAGGATCAGTACGAATTGACCAAGATGGGCGTGCTGGAGCGCGCCCGCGGCCGCAAGGCCGGCGAGTATCTGCTCAAGGCGGTGATCGCGCGCGCCGAACGGCTGGGCGCGAAGCGCCTCTACCTGCTCAGCAATCAGAAGTCCGAGGCCGCCATCCACCTCTACGAAAAGCTCGGCTTTGAGCACGACGACGGCATCATGCGCGAATTCGGCGCCCGCTACGAACGCTGCAACGTGGCGATGCTGTATCGGGGCGCCTGAGAGGCGGACGCTGAGCTCCGATTGCGGTCTGGCTCGCGGAACGCGCAAGGCATCTGGCGCGTCGCGACGATACCTTGGCGACACGGTCACCGATCTAGACGGTCCCGAGAGCTGCCGTTCGGAACGCGCCCTAGGGCCGATCAGGTCCGTGACCTTCCGCGGGCCAAGTCGGGTGGGCGGCGACAGTTTCAAGGTGGAGTTCGCCAACGGCGCCCTGCTCTGGTCGATCAGCCTGGCGCCGGACGGCAAAGTGGATGGGGTGAACTTCAGGCCCACCCCGACGGCGCTCGCCCCGGCGCCGCCTTCAGGCCTGAAGCCGGCCCCGAGGACCTAGACCGCGCTTCAACCTTGCGGCGGTCGGTTAGCGGACTATCTCTCAACCTCCAAGAAGGGTCGAACCCGGTCGTTTAGACGATGCACCCGCCGGCATCAGTCGATCTTCTGGAACCGCAAACCCCGCACTCGACCCGTGGCGATCGTGAAGCCACTGGCCGCGCCATCTTCGTCGCGCTGGACGCTCAGCCGCAGCCCAGGTCCATCGAACGCATCATGGTCGCCCGGCGCGAGCTTCAGCGGCGCAAAGCGCATTGAAGAGAGGGTCAGGCCATCGTTCGCGGCGGTCAGTTGGTACGTGCTGTCAATCTCGTCGCAGCGGTATCGCCCAGCCAGCGCCACCAGATCCGC
>Ga0302314_10020210_pt1 | contig 11022 bp, 8 predicted proteins | sample III_Palsa_N2_3_FD_200533 | JGI IMG/M metagenome (GOLD analysis project Ga0302314, IMG submission 200533) | Peat permafrost microbial communities from Stordalen Mire near Abisko, Sweden - III_Palsa_N2_3 | ecosystem: Environmental > Terrestrial > Soil > Palsa > Peat permafrost | place: Sweden... | reverse complement strand
TTCCCGGAGATCCAACGAATAGGCTCGACCCATGCAAGCTGGCCTCCCAAGCCCAGCTCGCATCTTGAATCACGATCCGCCCAAATCCGGAATCCCGCGATTCAACAAAGATGGATCACGCTCTAGGTGCTTGCGCACGCCGTCCAGGTCGACGAACCGGTCGATCGCCCGCAGCAGGTGATCCGCCGGCACGTGACGCTCAAGGCTGAAGCCGAAGAACAGCGGCTCCTGCAGCACCGTCCGCTCACCCATCGTGCCTGCGTCTCCAGTCGCAGGACGAGTGAATCAGGCTCAAGTCACGGCTTCAACCGGCCTTTTTCAACGAAATCCGCCATGAACGGACATTGCTTTCTGGGCGGAAAGCGGACCTCGAACTTGATGTCGGCGCTGTCGTATGCCCCAGGGGCTCCCGACAGTTAGGCGGTCCCGACTACTCTTCCAATTGCGCAGGGCTTCCAGGAAGTAGCTCTGAAAATACCGCCTGTCCTGGCCGGTAGGCACGCTCGACATGCCCTTCCAATTCATCCGTGTGGAAGTAGACGGGACGGAGCTCTCCGCGCGCGAAAAGCGGCGCTTGATCGACAAAGTGGATTGAGGTGGGATCGGCGCTGGCACCTCCCGGACTGATGGCCAAGGCTCGGACACGAGCCCCAAACTCCACAACGGCCAAGAAGCTGTTTCCGGTCGAGGCGTAAGCCAGCTTTGTGCCTGGATAGCGGGTCGCGCCGACAGCCGCCAACGAACCCCACTGGGTCGAGGTCCACGGAATCGGCCAGCTGGGCGCGGCGTCGTCGAAACGGGGTTCGACGGCGTCGTCGAGCCGCTGGAAGCGACTGAGTTCGCCCCAGGGCAGCGCCCAATCACCGAATTGGCGGGCCATGTCGTTCACGACCTCCGTCAGAGCGGTGAGCTTGATGCCCGGCGTGGCGCGCTCGATACGCTCGAGCACAGCGAGACTCCGGTCACGGACATCCGAGGCGACCTTGGCCTGCATGCTCTCCCCCCACGAGACCGCGAGCGTCGTTGCGATACTGTCGGCGGCGTAGCGGCAGTCCCAGCCGCGCAACACATCGATTGGGCCCGCCAGTCGGCCCTTCAGCTCAGCGCCGGAAGGCAGTGAATCGTAGGCGGCGACGAGATCGGGCAACAGCCAGGCAAAGGCCGGCAGATGTGAATCGTACGCTGCCTCGGCGAGGGTCTGGAGCGTGAAGTCCCGCCCGCCCGTCAGGACCTCCAGGGCGTGGGCCGTCCGGGGATTGGCTCCGATCTGGTCGGCGTACCGGGGGAAGTCTTCTCGCCGAGGACTGTGCGGCCCGGCCGCCCACCACGGGCCGTCATTGGCGTTGTAGACCCAGCCGTTGGGAGGGTTGACGACGGAGACGAGTTTATCGGGCGGCGTGGGACCCTGCCAGTCTGTCGCCGGATCGGCGCCGTCGATGGGTTGGGTGTAGTCGAACCGATCGTCACGGCTTGGAATGAACTGTGGGGCGAAGAAGGCGATATTGCCCTGATCGTCCGCGAAGAGCGTGTTGTTGCTGGAGTTTGCGGCGAGCGCGGAAGCCTCGGTGAACGACGCCAGATCGCGGGCCTTGGTGCGGCGGAATGACTGCTGGAGCGCCTCCACCGGGCGATGCATCAGCGCCGCGGCGATCCATTTGTCGCCCGCGCTACGCACGATCGGGCCATGGTGGGTGCGGTAGATGGTGAAGCGCTTGGAGGTCAGACCTCCGTCTGTCTTACGCCAACGGACCGTGATCCTCGATCCTCGGACGAGGCGCAACTCAGCGCCATACCGATAGACGAGTCGCCCGCGCCGCTTGACGATCGTTTCGGCAAACTCATCGACGCAGTCAGCGCTGGAGGTGGTATGCATCCAGCCGGCGTGAGCGTTAAAGCCCTGGTAGACAAAGAACTGGCCCCAGGTCACCGCGCCATAGGTGTTGAGCCCTTCATCGCTGGTCATCTGCAGTTCTGATCGCAGGTAAAACGCCGTGTGCGGATTGATCAGCAACAGCGCGGCGCCCTGCCGCGTGGCGGCTGGCGCGATCGCGATGCCATTGGAGCCTGTCGGCTCCTCGCACCGCGCCGCGCGCGCTTCGATGGCGGCAAGTCGATCGGCCTCCGGCGCCTCATAGAAGGCCGCCAGCTCGGCCAGCGAGATCTTGGCGATGTCGCCGCCGTTGGCGCCCTCGGTGAAGCTGAGCGCCATCCAGGGCGCGAAGCGCCGGATTGCCCTTGGCCGTACATCGGGGTGAGTGGCGAGGTAGTAGTTCAGACCATCGGCCCAGGCGTCCATCAACGCCTTCAAGGGCGCCGGGCTAGTGGCGTATTTCGCTTTCAGGTCGATTGGATCGACGAACAGTCTCTGCCTCAGGTCGCTCCAGATCGCGGGTTCGCCGTCGACTTCCGCAGCCCTGCCCAGGGCGTTCAGATAGTTTGTCTCCACCCTTCTGAAGTCGTCTTCGGCCTGAGCGTAGATCATGCCGAACACAGCGTCCGCATCGGTCTCGCCGTGAACGTGCGCGATACCCCAGTCGTCACGCTGAATGAAAACACGACCCGCCCGTGCCTCTAGGTGCGCTATCTCTCTCGCTCCGAGGGTGTGGGCGGCCTTACGTCTCATGCGCCGGACGAGCGGCCACGGCTTCAATCTCCACCAGCGCCTGCGGCGCCACCAGTTCGCAAACGACTGTGGACCGAGCCGGACGATGTTCGCCGAAGAAGCTTGCGTAGGTGTCGTTGAATCCTGCGAAATCCGAGCTTGAGCGGATCCAAACCGTGGTCTTCAGGACGTCCGATCGGGTAAGCGCCGCCGCCTGAAGCGTCTCGTCCAGGTACTGAAGCGCATGCGCCGTCTGCTCTTGGATCGTGGCGCCGACGATTTTCCGTGCGGCGTCGTAGGCGAGCTGCCCCGAGACGAAGACCAACCCATGGGCTTCGGTCCATTTGGAAAGATGGGGCGACGGCATGTTGGCGAGGTCCTGCGAAATGCGTTGGGAAAAGGTTACGACAAGCGGCGGAAGCGCTGCACGACACTGTCGTTGCTGATCCGAAACCCGCGGTGATCCGGATCGAAGGTCAATACGAGCGGTGCGAGGCCGTAAGCGCCCTCTTCTGTTCGCCTGAAGGTCTGCGTGAGGGGCGGCAGACCGCCTGGGGGCGTAATCGTCACCGTCAGCGCCTCGCCGTCGCGCGCGATGTCGTACACCGCCGACATGGTGTCAGAGACGAAGCGGCCTTCCGGGCTGGCGAGAGTGAAGCGAGGCGTATCGATCGCAGGCAGTTCGGGAGCAACCGCCTTCAGTACTCTTGCGGCCAATCGCGTGGTGTCCACGTCGCCCCGGCCGCACAGCAGGGCGAGACCCAACTGGGTCTGCGGATGCCAGCCAAAGAGGGCCTGAAAGCCAGCGTAGTTCCCGCCATGCAGGACCCAGTCCCGGCTGAGCATCAACCCGGAGGCATAGCCGAAGACGTGCCCCGGTATCGGCAGGATGACGGGTGAGCCGTCGTCGTACTGGCCCGGTTGGGTCATCAGGCGACTGACCTTTGGCGTCCACACCTTATGTCCGGCGACAATATCGTGATGATATTTCGCCAGATCGTTGATGGTGAGCATCATCGCCCCGGCGCCGCCGAACCTTGGGATGTCTTCGCTGAGACTGAAGCCGTCGTCCTTGGGCAGATAGCCCCGGGCGATGTTGGGATCGCCAGGAAAATCGCCGCGCAGGACGCTGCTGCGCGACATCCCAAGCGGGTCCAGGATGTGAGCCGCGACATAGTCGGCCAAGGCCATGCCCGAGACGCGCTCGACCAACTCCGACAGCAGCAGATAGCCGCCGTTAGAATATTCGAACGTTGCGCCGGGCGGAAAGGCGGTCTGCGGGTAGCGGATGAGCATCTCGACCGTTTCTGCCCGGGTCGACTGGCCTGGATGTCGATATCCGGCGAGCGGCAGCAGCTTGGCGTTGTTAGGGAGCCCCGAGGTGTGGTGCAGCAGCATATCCACCGTGATCGCGGGTGATCGCCGCGGCATCTCTGGAATGTATTTGCGAATGTCGCGGCCCAGTCCGACCTTGCCGGCTACCACAAGCTGAATGACCGCCAGGGCGGTGAACTGTTTCGCGACGGAGCCGGCATAGTAGATGGTGTCGGCGTCCGGGAGGCGACCGGCTGCGATGTCGGCCAAACCAGCTGACACGAACTCAGTCTTCCCGTCCTTGAAGAGGCCTACGGCCACGCTCGGCGTGGGACCGTCTGGAGCCGCCAGGACGGCCCGAATCTCCGCAGCCGTGTCCGCGGTTCCCAGCTTGGTCGTTGGGCTGGACATGCTGCTTCCTCAACTGCCTCGACAGGCGCCTTCTCTACCGCATCGGCAGCTTTCAGCCGTTCGGTCCAAAAAAGCCGACCGCCCGTGGCTAACCCCGGCCGATCACGGGTGCATCGCAAGCGTGATCAGAGTCCAACAACTCACAGTCCGCGACGCCGACACGGAGTCGGCGTCGTGACCACGCGCCAGGGCTATGAACGGAGGACTGGCGGGCCCGCCCTACCGTCAGAACTTCGCGATGACGCCGAGGCCAACCGTCGCTGGCTGGATCACCGAATAGTCCACCTGCGTGATTTTTCCGGTGAGGCCGTTCGTTTGGGGAAGCACATAGCCAAGCCCAAGCGCGTTACCGATGTTTTTCGCATACACCCGGAACGTCAGCTTATCCTTGGTGATGCTGGCGTCCAGATCGACAACGGTGAACGCCGGCAACTCGTAGAAGGGCTTGTCGTAGGTCGCCTCGACGGCGGCCTCACTGTCCGTCCAGTGCGCCCCGCCGCTCACATGAGCCGTCCATTCGCCGGGCAGGTCCCAGCTATAGCTGACGGTTCCGGCCACCGTTGCTTTCGGCACCCGCTCGATCTGTTCGTGCAGTATGAACGCCGTTGCGATGTTCGGATTCAAGGACGTCAGCTCGGCATCGGTGTAGGCGGCAGTCAAGCCGAACACCAGGTTCTGGACGGGTGTGTAGCTCGTTGTCAGCTCCATCCCGTTGATCGCCGCATCGCCGCCATTCGTCGTGTAGGTCGTCAGCACCGGCGTGAACGCCGTCAGCTGAATGTCCTGCTCGTCTTCATGATAGACGGACAGATCGAACAGCGCTCGGCGATCCAAGAATTCAGACTTGATGCCCACCTCGTAGCTCGTCAGCGTCTCGGAGCCGACGGTCGGCGGAATATCGGCGCCCGGGGTGTTCGCCCCGCCTGGCGCGTAACCCGTCGCGATCCGCGTGTACGCCATGACGTCAGGTGTGAAGTGGTACCGCGCCGTCGCCATCCACGTGAGGTCGTCGGCATTGGACTTGATCGGGCCTTCGCTCGCCGTTCCGAGCAACGGGCCCTCGGACGACAGACTGAAGTTTTGCCAGTTTCCGGATTCTCGCAGCCCTCCGCCAATTTCGAGTTTGTCGGTCACATGGAAGGTGACGTCACCGAAGATCGCCGCTTCGAGGTAGTGGGTCGGGATCGACACATAGCCAAGATGCGGTCCGAAAGCTGTGATGGGGATGTAGGCGGTCGTGAACGCCGAGAATGTCTGCTGGTCTGTCTGGCTTTCGTCCGTGAAGAAGCCGCCGAGGCGCCACGCGATCCGATCCGAGTCAGGTGACTGAATGCGCAGTTCCTGGGTGAATTTCTCGTTCACCAAGTAGGTGTCGGTGGTCGCCAAACCGGCCGGCTGCCCGAACTTCGACAGCTCGGAACCATAGGTGCCGCTTGAGTCGATCAATCGGTTGGCGCTGTCTCGAGACCAGCTTGTCGCTGACACGACCTCGACCGGTCCCGGATTCCAATCGATAGTGCCGCTGTAGAAGCTGAGCGTGCCTTTGAACGGCTCAAGGAACGCCTTGTTCTCGGTCAGCGACCCGTAAGGCGTGCCTCCGGACACCGGGCGGTCATTCGTCGTGGTCGCAGCGGCCTCGGTTGGGTTCGCAAAGGAAATCAATCCGTCGTCCGCCGAATTGATCGACTGGTAGAGCCCGTTCAACTTCACGGTTAGGTCGGGTGTGGCGTTCCAGAGCAACGAGACACGACCGCCGTACTGCTGGTCCGAATTCGTGCCCTTGGCGCCGGTATAGGCGTCGTTGATGTAGCCCGGCGTGTCGGTGAGATGGCCGCTCGCGCTGATCGCCAGCACATCTTCCTTGATCGGAATGTTGACCATGCCATCGATCGTACCCTCCGCGCTGCCGGCGTGGTCCACGTATGCGGCGTCGGCAGCGATGGCGCCGCTGAACGCGTGCGTGTTCGGCGTGGTCAAGACGTACTTCAGCACGCCGCCCATCGACGTGGCGCCGTAGAGCGTTCCCTGGGGACCCGCGAGCACTTCCACGCGCTCCAGGTCGAAGGGCCCGAGGTCGGGCGTCAGCACGAACGACTGCGCCCAGATCCCGCTCGAACCAACGGGTGAATCGTCGATGTAGGTCGCCACCATCGCGCCGGCGGACAGGGGCGCGATGCCGCGGATGGTGATGATGCTCTGGCCCGGAGTGCCGCCGTAGGTATTGGCCGTCACGCCCGGCAGGTAGGCGATGTAGTCGGCGATCCTGGTATCGCCGGCCTGAACGAGCTTCTGACCCGAGACCACGCCGACCGATGCGGAGACGTCCTGCACGTTCTCGGCCCGCTTGTTGGCGGTGACGATGACTTCTCCGACCTGGCTGGCCGTTTGCGGCCCGTCAGCCGTCACGGTGGACGCTGTCGAAGCATCGGCGGCGGCCGCAACCTGCGCCCATCCCAGCAGCGCGGCGGCCGCTGTGCTGCAGCCCAGAAGGACGCTGCGACGCAGGCCGCGGCGGTCGGACCGCGTGATCTTCCCCGCCGATCCTGCGCGCAGGCGCGGACAGAGAAAGTACGTTTGAGCGGCGGCCTGCATTTGAAATCCCCCAACCTGACGCCGGAGCGCCTTTTGTGGGAGATCAAGGTTTTATGACTGCCAAGGCAAGGCAGGAACTGTTCCGAAAGCTATAGGTTCGGGCTATGGGCAGGACCGTGAAAGTGGGACATCCGGCGAACCCTCGCAGGGCAGGCGACGGCGAGCCCATAGCCTGATGTTGTAGGCGCCGTCTATTCCCGCCCCGCGTGTTTGAACAAGGCGCAGCCTCTCCGTGATCAATCTCAGACATATCGAGGTCTTCCACGCTGTCTATGTGAACGGCTCCGTCAGCGCCGCGGCGAGAGTGCTCGGCGTCTCCCAGCCTTCGGTCAGCAACGTTCTAAGACATGCAGAGTCCCGCCTCGGATTCGCGCTCTTCAAACGCGCAAAGGGACGTCTGGTGCCTACGGAGGAAGCCCACACCCTGTTCATCGAGGTGGCGGATATCTACGACCGCGTCGGTTCTCTGCGGCAGACCTCGAAGAATTTGGCGCACGCCGCTGACGGCCATATCCGCATCGGCGTGCTGCCCGGGTTCGGCATCGACGTGGCTCCGATGGCGGTTGCGGCCTTCAGGCGAAGTCATCAACAGGTCAGCTTCGACATTCAGACGCTCCACCACGCCGATATTCCCCGCATGCTGCAGGAACGGCACTGCGATATCGCGATCGCCTATGAGAACGCCGGGCACGAGAAGCTCGAATACCAGGAGATCGGACGCCGCGAACTGGTGCTGCTCTACCGCAAGACGGAGCTGCCGAACGCGCCTCCACGGCTAGGGCTCAATGTTCTTGAAAACCGCGACTTCGTCAGCCTGGCGCACAGCGGACCACTGGGAACGCTGTTCAGCCGAGAGGTGACGCGTCTCAATGTCGATATCCGGGAAACCGTGACGATCAGCACAATGTATGTCGCCGCGGCCTTGGTCCGGCAGGGAGTCGGCGTCGCCGTGGTTGACGACTTCACCGCGCGGGTCTGCGTGGCCGACGATATGGACTATCGTCCGTTCGACCCGGCCCTGTCCTTCGGCGTCTACAGCGTTTGCCTCGCCGACCGGCCGATGCCGCGCATCACCCGCTCATTCATCAAGCTGCTTGCCGAGATGACGGGTCACACGACCCCCGACGGCCGCAACAGCGAAGGCCCGCTCGGCTCCTCCGCGCTGCGTATCGGCGAAGGCATGTCCGCCGAACCGCCCGGACGCCGCGAAGCGCCGTCGAAGCAGGCCGATCGATCCAGGGCATAGTCCAAACCTATAGGACCTCTCTCAAAACGCACTTTCACGGACCGTTCGCGAACGGCAAGTTCCGCCACCGTTGGCGAGATCGACGCGTTTGCGGGCCACGCGCGATCGAAAGTCATCCTGATAACGCGGATTGGTGCGCGGGGCGGCTTCGGTTTCGCGGTCGTCGCGCGCTGGTACGCTCAAACGGCGCGTGGAGTGATGATGAGCGAGACCTTCGATATTGTTGTCATCGGGGGCGGAATGGCGGGCGCGTCTATCGCAGCGCACCTCTCCGAGTCAGCCAGGGTCTGCCTGCTCGAGATGGAGGAGCAGCCTGGCTTTCACTCCACGGGTCGCTCGGCCGCCATCCTCAGCGAGGGCTTGGGGAACAGCACGATCCGCGGCCTGACCCGTGCGAGCCGGATCTTTTTCGACGCCCCTCCGCCCGGGTTCACCGACGTTTCCTTGTTGCATCCGCGCATGGTCCTCCACACCGCGCGGCGACAGGAAGACCTGGACGCCTGCCTGGAAGTCACGCCGCCGTCGGAGCGCGAGATCAAGACGCTGGAAGAGGCGATCGCGCTTTGTCCGATCGTTCGGCCGGACGAGCTTGTCGGGGCCGTGCTGTCGCTGCGGCCCGCGGACATCGACGTTCATGCACTCCAGCAAGGCTACCTCCGAATGCTCCGTGATCGCGCCGGCGTGCTGCGCCTGGAGGCGCGGGTACTGGATCTGGAGCAGACCGGCGGTAGCTGGAAGATCACGACGTCCGAACGAGCGTATCGAGCCGGCGTCGTCGTCAACGCGGCAGGGGCTTGGGCGGGTGAGATAGCAGCCATGGCGGGCGCGTCGGACATCGGATTGCAGCCGTTGAAGCGCACTGCCTGCCTGATCGACCCACCGCCTGGCATCGAGACCCGCGGCTGGCCGATGCTGAAGGACGCCGGCGATGCCTATTACCTCAAGCCGGACGCCGGCAAGTTGCTGCTCTCGCCTTGCGATGAAACCCCAACCCCGCCCGGCGACGCTCAGCCAGATGACCTGACCGTCGCGATCGCGGTCGACCGCATTGAGCGGGCGACCACGCTCGAGGTTCGGCGCGTGTCTCACAAATGGGCTGGGTTGCGCTCGTTCGTCAGCGACCGCTCGCCGGTGGTCGGGTTCGACCCTGTCCAGCCAGGGTTTTTCTGGCATGCGGCTCTCGGCGGATATGGAATCCAGACCGCTCCCGCGCTCAGCCAACTCGCGGCGACCTTGCTGATCCAGGGCTCGATCGACCCGTCGCTGGATGCTTTCGAGATAAGCGCGGACGTGCTTTCGCCGCGGCGTCCGCTCGATCCGACCTCCAGGTTTCATTCGGAGACCTTGGCTTATGAATGAGCCGGCGGCGGCATTGATCGGCCTCGCCGGCGATGAAACCGCCGAAGCGAAGGGCGCGCTGGCTCGCCGCTCCATCGTCGCGGCGACGATCGGCAACGCGCTCGAATTCTATGACTTCATCACCTACGGCTTCTTCGCCATCCAGATCGGCCACGCATTCTTCCCGGCCCAGTCCTCCTACGCCAGCCTGATGGCATCGCTGGGACTCTTCGGAGCCGGCTTCGTGACGCGCCCGCTCGGCGGCCTTGTCATCGGCATTTACTCCGATCGGGCCGGACGCCGCCCGGCCATGATTCTGAGCTTCACGCTGATGGGGCTGGCCATCCTGGCGCTGGCGGTCACCCCATCCTATGCGGCGATCGGGATCGCGGCGCCGGCCATCGCGGTCGTCGCGCGCCTGGTGCAAGGGTTTTCACTGGGCGGCGAGGTCGGACCGACGACGGCCTATCTGTTGGAGGCCGCGCCGTTGCGGCAACGCGGCCTTGCCGTATCCTGGCAGGGAGCCAGCCAGGGGATCGCCGGGATCCTCGCGGGCGTTGTCGGCCTGACGCTTTCCGCATTGCTCCCGCCCACTGCACTGGACGGATATGGCTGGCGCATCGCCTTCCTCCTGGGCGCGGTGACGCTGCCGGCCGGCATCTGGCTTCGGCGTGGGCTTCCGGAGACGCTGCACACGCCGGAACCCGCCACCGAATCGGCCACGGCCCGGCGCAACGGAATGCAGCTTGCCCGAGACAGCCGCCGCATTCTTATCCTGGCGCTGCTCGTGCTCGCGGCCGGAACGATCGGCAGCTATGTCTCAAGCTATATGACCACCTTCGCGCAGCACACGCTGCACATGTCTCCAACCATCGCCTTTGCCGGCACCGTGGTGGGTAGCGTGTCCGGCGTCGTCGGCGGATTGTTCGGCGGCTCGTTGTCCGATCGGCTCGGGCGACGCCCGATGATGGTCTTCCCTGCGCTCGCCCACCTCGTCCTGATGATTCCGATCTTCTACTGGATCGTTCAAGCACGAAGCCCCACTGCCTTGCTCGTCGGGGCGCTAGTGACCGGGTTCCTATCGGCGCTCGGCGCAAGCGCCTTCTACGCCGCCGCAACCGAGAGCCTGCCGAAACGGATCCGCGGGGGCGGCTTCGCGATCGTCTATTCGCTCTCGAACGCCGTTTTCGGCGGAACCACCCAGTTGGTCGTCACTTGGCTGATCCACGCTAGCGGAAGCCCGATGGCACCCGCCTGGTACATGTTCGGCGCTTCCGTGATCGGACTGGTCGCCCGATGGCTTATCATCGAGACGGCGCCTGCGAAGACGCTTGCGACGTCTCCAGCCTAGCAGCAGCAGCCGAACTGCCCCCATCGCAACGATCGGTCGCGACGGTCGTGTCCCAGGGCGTGGTGTAGCTGGGTGGTAGCGGAGCCGCTCGCGATGCGCGCCCTCCCCATGGCGCCGTAGCGAGCGAGCGGCTCTGCGGGCAGCTGCCTGGGCGGCGGGTGGTCATCT
>Ga0302314_10020209_pt1 | contig 11023 bp, 10 predicted proteins | sample III_Palsa_N2_3_FD_200533 | JGI IMG/M metagenome (GOLD analysis project Ga0302314, IMG submission 200533) | Peat permafrost microbial communities from Stordalen Mire near Abisko, Sweden - III_Palsa_N2_3 | ecosystem: Environmental > Terrestrial > Soil > Palsa > Peat permafrost | place: Sweden... | reverse complement strand
CGCCGCGGCGGCGGCCGGGTCGGGACTGGCGCCCGAGGCGGTGCCCCTCGTCCCCGACGCCCTCGACAACAACGAGGCCATCGCCGACATCGCCACCGGCGACCGCTCGATGGGCGTGACGCTGGCCGATCAGGCCATCACGATCGACCCCGGCGACCCGATCTTCTGGTGGACGAAAGCGGAAGCGGAGCGGTCCCTCGGTCACGGCGCTGCCGCGATCTCCGCCTACCGCGCCTCGCTGGCGCGCGACCCATCGGAATACCCGGCGGCCAACAACCTCGGCGTGCTGCTGATGGAGCAGGGTAAGGACGCCGCCGCGGCGCGGGCGCTCCGGCGATCGGTCGGCGCCGACCGCGACTACGCGACGGGCTGGTTCAACCTTGGCGTGGCCCTCGACCGGCTGGGCCCGCTGCACGTCGCGGCGGCCGAGGGGAGCCTCGCGCGCGCCCGCGCCCTCGATCCCCAGCTCGCCTCGCGGGGGCCGGTGCCGCTGTACGAGAGCCGGACCTTCCAGAGCCATCTCGACCTATCCAAGCCGCTGCCCGCCAACTGGTCCTTCGCAAGCACGCAGACGCACGCGTCGGTGACCGCGGCGGCGCTGTCGGTGATCCTCATCATCGCCTTCGGTCTCGCGCGCGCGCTCGCCGCACGCGCAACGCCCGGGAGCGCCCAGAAATGGTTCGACGTGATCGGCGCACTCGACAGGAAGGCGCCCGACGTTCCCGTCCTGCGCACGCCTGCCCTCGGCATCCTCGCCACCGCCGCGTTCCTCCTCTGGCCCCTGCACTCAGGGCCCACCGACGGCTGGCCCGCGATCCTGGTGTTCGCGATCGGGATCTTCATCCTCATCGCCGTGGTCATGCGCGTGCGCGCGCTCGCCGCCACGCATGAGCACGTCGCCCTGCACCAGGAGACCTGGCCTCCTGCCGTCGCCTTCGGGTTCGTGGTGACGCTCGTGGGCGCGGGATGGTCGCCGCTCCCCGTCGTGCGCGCGCCCGGCAAGGCGACGGGCATTCACTGGGCCGGCCCCACCGCCGTCGGGATACTGGCCATCGTCCTGCTCGTGCTCGCGACCTGGCTGAACGTCCCCATCACCCGGAGCCTCGGTGCCGCCGGGCTCGTGATGGCGGCGTCGCTGCTCACCCCCGTTAAGCCCATCGACGGCGCCACGGTCAGCACCACCGCGGTGGGCACGCTACCGAGCCTTGCGGTGCTCGGAGCGGCCGTGCTCATGCTCGCCGGGCTGCTCTAAGGGCTCAGGGGATCCGGATGTCCCAGTGCTCGGCCGCGAAGCGCCGCTCCTCCTCGGTGAGCGCCGATTCCTTGACCGGCCTCACGAACGTCCAATGGCTGCCCACCGGACAGCGCTGGAACCGCCACCAGCCGAAGCGAAGCGCCTTCAGGGATCCTCCGGGAATCCAGATCGTGGTGAACAGGTGGCCCTGCCGGCACCGCACGACGACATTGCCTCCGAGCCGGTACCCGCGGCGCCGCAGGAGGGCCGTGGCGAGGCCGTAGGCGGCGACCACGAGGAGGAGTAGACGGCGATTGCGCGAAGACATGATCTCTCCTTCGGTAAGATTCTCAACCTCGACGAGCTCGAGAAGATGAGCCGCGAGGACTACCGCCAGCTGTTCATGGGGTTTGTGGCGGGCCTCCTCGGCGACTTCGACCGGTATCTGAGCCGAGACGACATCGACTTCCTCCGCGACGGGGTCAGCTTTCGCATGGCGGGCATGTGGCTCGACGACGCCGAGTTCGCCGAGCTCATGCGGGACATCGCGCGCGCCTTCCAGCCTCGCCTGGCCAACGCTCCCCGGGCCGGCCGGAGGCGACGGATCATCGGCAGCGTGCTCCTTCCCGGTGAGGAAGCGGTGGAAGCCGCCGGCGTGGCTTCCATGGAAAGTTCGGCTTGCGCCGAACTTCCGGGTGAGGACCCCCCGCTAGCCTGATCGGTCATGTCGTTCTCGGTGGGACTTGGGCTGCTGCTGGCGCTGGGCACCGCCTTCGGGTCGGTGGCAGGGTTCCTATACAAGTTTCGCGGCGCCAGGAAGGCTCCTGCCGTGGAGCTCAGGCGGCCGGTCCACAGCACCATCGAGCTGTTCCGCTCACCTCTCTACGCGTTCGGCATCCTGATCGCGCTGGGGTCCTGGGGACTACACGTGGGAGCGCTGGCGCTCGCCCCGATCTCGATCGTGCAGTCGATGATCGCGGGCGGGCTCGTACTCCTCACGGTGGTGGCCAACCGGCTCTTCGGCGTACAAGTCGTGCGCCGGGAATGGATCGGGGTGGCGCTGATGGCGATCGGACTCGCGTTCCTGGCGGCAACGTTGGGGGGCGACGCCCGAGGCGCGCACTCGCACTACCAGCCGGGCATCCTCGCCGAATACCTGATCGTCGTCTCGGGCGCAGGGCTGGTGGTGACCGCGTTCGCGAAGCGGGGAACGACACTGGGGGTGGGGGCGGGGCTCCTGTGGGCGGCTTCGGACACCTCGATCAAGGCGCTGTCGAGCCACCTGCACGCGCTGGGGATCGGCGTCCTCGTGCATCCCCTCGCCTTTGTCATCCTCGTCGCCTCGCTGGTGGGGCTGCTCGTCTCGGCCCGAAGCCTCCAGCTCGGCGAGGCGGTACCGGTGATCGCCCTCACCAGCGTCGCGGCCAATCTTTGTACGATCGCCGCCGGGCCGATCGTGTTCGGCGAGCCGATGCCGTCAGGAGGCGGAGCGATCGCCGTTCGCCTGGCCGCTTTCGCGCTCGTGATCGTCGCGGCCGCGCTCACGCCCCCGCCGCTAAGCAGCGCGGCACCGCGCCCCGGGCCGGTGGCCGCCGAGCGGGCCCCATAATCTCCCTGAGCATGCGCGAGCCCGGAGGCATCCATCGCTCCTCGACGCGGGCCATGTCGGTGGCCATGATGGTGATCGGGATCGCGCTCATCGTCCGCACCATCACTCTCGGCGGCGGCCCCACAGCCAGCGGCATCCTGCTCGGCGCCCTCTTCCTTGCCGTTGGTGTCGCCCGGCTCTATATCCAGTTCCGGTCACCTTGAACGATCGGTCGATCAGCTACCGCGCTCTGTTCGCGGTCGTGTACACGACGTCGGTCAGCTCGGTTTACTTCGCGCTCGGCGTGATCGCCAAGCACGCGGCCGGGCTCACCCCGGCCGTGTTCCTCGTCTCGGGCATCTTCTTCGGGCTCTCGGCCATGACCTACGGCGAGGGCGCCTCGCTCCACCAGGAGCGGGGCGGCGCCTCGGTGTTCGCGCGCCATGGCCTCAACGACACGGTGAGCTTCATCGCCGCCTGGGCGATCGTGCTCGACTACACGATCCTGGTGGCGGTGACGGCGCTCACCGTCCCGAGCTACCTCGCCGCCTTCTGGGCGCCACTCGGGCGCGGGGGGCTCGAGATAGCGGTGGCGCTCGCGGTGATCGGCTTCGTCGTCGCCGACAACCTTCTCGGCGTCACCCCCCGCCGCCTCCGACGGCGAATCTTCGTCACCGCGGCCGACCTCGCCGTGCAGGCGATCGTGATTGTGGTCGGACTGGCGGTGGTGTTCGACCCGCATCGGCTGACGGACACGATCCATCTCGGGTCGGCGCCGAGCGTCTCGGATCTCGCGTTCGCGTTGCCCGTCGCGGTGATCGCCTTCACCGGCCTCGAGGCGGCCGCGAGCCTGGCCGCCGAAACCACCGCCAGCGTACGGGAGCTGCGCCTGCTCATCGGCCCCGGCTCCTTCGTGATCGTGCTCGTCTACGTCGGCATCGCCGTCGTCGGCATCGGCGCTCTGCCCGTCCACCACGGGCTGCCGGCGCTGGGATCCCAGCACCTGCGCGCGCCGCTGCTCGGGATCGTCGAGGCCTATCACCCGCGCTGGGTGGCGGACGTGCTCAAGTACACGGTGGCCATCGTCGCCGCCGCCGGGCTGACGGCGGCGGCGGGATCGTCGATGCTCGGGGTGGCGCGCGTCGGATTCCTGCTCACGAGCAATCATCAGATCCCGAGCGCTCTCGGCCGGCTGCACTCGCGCTGGGGCACGCCGTACCTCGTAGTCGGCGCGGCGGGCCTCGCCGCCGCGGCGCTCGTGCTCCCAACCAACGTCGAGCTTCTGATCGGGATCTACGCGTTCGGCGCGCTGCTGGCCTTCACCATCGCCCACGTATCGGTGATCGCCCTCCGGTTCCGCGAGCCCGACCGCCCGCGGGGCTACGCGATTCCCTTCTCGATCTCCTTCCGCGGCGCCAAGGTTCCGCTGCCGGCGGTGCTCGGCGCGCTTCTGGGGGGAGCCGGGTGGATCTCGCTCGTCGTGGTCCACGCGGGGGCCCGCTACGTCGGCATCGGCTGGCTGGTGGCCGGGCTGGCGCTCTACGTCGGCTACCGGCGCAGTCAGGGGACGCCGGTGCCGCTGCGGGTCTCGATGCCCCAGCGCGTGCCGCGGCACGAGGCGCTAGAGCCCGAGCTCGGCTCGATCATGGTGCCGATCTTCGGCACCGAGCTCGACGACGACATCGTGCAGACGGCCGCTCGCCTCGCCGGGCCCGAGCACGACGACCTCGACCCCGAGGGGGCGGTGATCGAGGCACTGTGGGTATTCGAGGTGCCACTCGCGCTGCCGCTCGACGCGCGGCTCCCCGACGTCCAGGTCAAACGGGCCAAGGCCGCGCTGGCGCGCGCCAAGATCGTGGGCGAGGAATACGAGGGCGTGGTCGTCCAGACGGCAATGGTGAGAGCGCGACGGGCGGGCCAGGCGATCGTCGCCGAGGCCGCGCGGCGCGGCGTCGAGGCGATCGTCCTGGCGGCTGAGGAGCCCTCTCGTGTGCGCGGCGGAGCCCTGCTCGGGTCAGCCGGGCCGCTCGACAATTACCTGGGCGAGGTCACCAAGCACGTGATCAGAAAAGCTCCCTGCCGGGTGATCCTGACCGCTCCGCCCGATCGGCGACGCGTCGCTGTGCAAGAAGGCCAAGACGAGGGCGCCGCGGAGCACGAGAGCGCGGCGAAGCCTTAGAGTCTCAGCCATGTTCATTCTCATCGTCGGCGCTGGCCGCGTCGGGTCGGCGTCCGCGAAGCGAGCGCTCGAGGCCGGCCACGACGTCTCGGTCCTCGACACCGACCCGCTCTCGCACGAGCGCCTGGACAAGGACCTGATGACGAGCTGGGAGGACTCGGGCGGGCGCTTCACGGTCGGCACCGCCCTCGAGGTCGACGCCCTGATCGCGGCAGGGATCGAGGAGGCGGACGTGTTCATCGCCTCCACCCGCGGTGACAACACCAACCTCGTGATCGCCCAGATCGCGCAGCGGCGCTTCAACGTCCCGCGCGTGGTCGTGGTTGTGCGCGATCCTGGTCGCGCCGCGTGGTACGCGGAGCGTGGGCTGCACACGATCTGCCCGACTCAGCAGGCAATCGAGATGGTCGAGCAGGCGGCTTTCGCGACGTGAGAAAGGGGCACAGAACGTGTACGTGATCATCGCCGGCGGCGGTAAGGTCGGGTGGAACCTGGCGCGCGAGCTCATCGCCAAGGGCCAGGAGGTCTCGCTCATCGAGTCCGATCACCGCCGCTACCGGGTGGTCGAGGAGGAGCTCGAGCACGCCGTCCAGTACGGCGATGCCACCGAGCTCTGGGTGCTCGAGCGTGCCGGCATCCAGCGCGCCGACCTCGTCATCGCGGTGACCGGCGACGACGAGGACAACATGCTGACCTGCCAGGTGGCGAAGGAGAAGTACGAGGTGGCGCGCATCGTCGCCCGGGTCAACAACCCGCGCAACCTTCAGCACTTCAAGCTCCTCGGTATCCAGCCCGCCGTGTCGGCCACCGACCTGATCCTGCGCCTGATCGAGCACGAGGTGCCCGAGTACGGGCTGGTCCAGCTCCTCGCCCTCGAGGAGGAGCGGCTCGAGATCATCGAGCTCGAGGTGGCTTCGGGTTCGGCGGCGGCCGGGCGCCGCGTCGCCGAGGTCCCGCTCCCCGACGGATCGCTGATCATCTCGGTGCTCCGCAACGGCACCGGCTTCGTCCCCAAGGCGGACTCGGTGATCAACGCCGGCGACCAGGTCCTGCTCATCCTCGACCCGGGTCTCGAGGAGTCGATCACGCACCAGTTCGCGTCCAATGGCACTGGATCGTGAAATCGTGAAATCGGCATCCATGCCGATTTCATTGCGAGTTCGGTCTCGGTGTGTGACGTTGTGGTGGTATGGGCGCCGAACTCGCGGGTGGTTTAGGGATGGCTGATCGGCGGGTTGACTATCTGTTGATCGGCGGCGGGATCGCCGCTGCCGCGTGTGGCCGGTGGCTGCGCGAGAAGGGCGCCGACGGGAAGATCGTGCTTGTCGGGCGGGAAGCCGATCTGCCTTATGACCGGCCGCCGTGCTCGAAGGAGTACCTGCGCGGGACGAAGGGGCGCGAGGACCTGCTGTTCAAGCCGGCCGAATGGTACGCCGAGCATGAGATCGAGACGCTGACGCGATGCTCGGCGATGAAGCTCGACCCTGGCGAGCGGACGGTGAAGCTCTCCAACAAGCAGGAGGTCGGCTTCGACAAGGCGCTGATCGCCACCGGCGCCAACGTACGGCGGCTGAACGTGCCGGGCGCCGAGCTCGAGGGGATCCACTACCTGCGCACGCTCGGAAACGCCGACACCATCCGCGAGGACGCCGCCGGCAAGCGCGTCGTGCTCATCGGCGGGTCTTACATCGGCACCGAAGTCGCCGCCTCGCTGACCGAGATGGGCTGCTCGTGCACGATCGTCATGCTCGAGCCGGTGGTCCTGAGTCGCACGTTCGGGGACCAGGCCGGCCGGTTCTTCCACGAGCGCCTGACCGATCATGGCATCGTCATCCACGGGGAGGAGGAGCTCGAGCGCTTCGAGGGATCCGACGGGCGCGTGAGCACCGTGGTGACCAAATCCGGGCGCTCGCTCGAGGCCGACGCCGTGGTGATCGGCGCCGGCGCTGTCCCCGATGTGATGCTGGCGCGCAGCGCCGGGCTCACCCTCGCCGAAGGAGGCGGCGTCAAGGTCGACTCGCGCCTGGCCACGTCGGCCCCGGGGATCTATGCGGCGGGTGACACGGCCGAGTACGAGAGCGTCGTCCACGACGGTAAGCGGATCCGGGTCGAGCACTGGGATGTCGCGCTCACCCAGGGCCGCGCCGCCGCGCTCAACATGCTCGGTGCCGATAAGCCCTATGACGTGGTGCCCTACTTCTTCTCAGACCTCTCCGACTGGGCCTCGCTCGAGTACGTCGGGCCGGCCTTCGAATGGGATCAGGAAGTCGTCCGCGGCTCGTTCGAGGAGGGCGCGTTCAGCGTCTGGTACCTCCGCGACGGTCGGGTCGCCGCGGCGCTCTCTGTCGGCCGCTCCGAGGACCTGATGCATGCGCGCAGGCTGATCGCGACCGGGGGGGAGCTCGGCGGACGCCAAGGCGAGCTCGCGGACCTCGGGCTCGATCTGGCCGAGGTATAGACCCTCGCGGACGTGGGAGCCGCTACTTCGCCAGGACCGTGAGCAAGGCTGCGCTCGCGGCCGGCACGGTGATGACGTACGAGCCGTCGACCGGTTTGACCACGGCGAGGGTTGACTGGCCCGCGAGCAGGCCTGTAGTTGTCTCCGAGCCGAAGCTCTGACCGGCGAGCGTCACCCCCTGGTTCGCCTGCGCGTTCGGCGCTTGCAGCCGGGAGAGCGCCGCGGGGCCGCCGAGGGCCGGGAGCCGCACCGTGACGGTACCCCCGTCAGATGTCGAGTCATTGATCAACACCACGCGCACGTCGCCGTCGGGGGCCCGGGTGGCCCACGCGTTGACGTCGTTGCCGGGCGCGCCCGAAAGCTTGAGCAGCCGTGACCCGGGAGGGGCGGCCTGGGCGAACATCATCAGGCCGTAGTAGGCCGGGTAGACGGAGGCCTGCCAGTTGCCGTTGGCTTCCGCGACGTTGAAGAGCGCGTTGAACGAGCCGGGCGCCGTCTGCACGTTGACGCCGCTCACCCCCACCCGCGCCATCGCGAAGAGCGCATCGAGCGACCACAGGGCGGTCGCGAAGGAGTCGCTGACGCCTCTTACTCCGCCGCACGAGATCGCGCTCATCTCGTCGATGCGCAGGGGGACGCCGTGGGCGTGGGCGCTCGCCACCGCGCCCGCCACGCTCTGCGCCAGGCCGGTCGACGACGTGTTGGAGAGGATCTCCGGGATCGTCACCTGGCTCGTCGGAGAGCAATGCTTGAGGGGATACCGGTGCAGGGTGGCGAGTCCCACGTCCCGATTGGCCGCCAGGAACTGACCGAGCACGGGAATCCACACCGACGAGCCCGTGCTCGGCCCGGCCAGGGTGATGTCGCGCGGAATCGAGCGGGAGACGTTCGCGAAATCCTGGATGAACTCGGGGTAGTCGTAGGTGGGGGGGCGGCCGCGGACGTGCTGGCCGTCGGGCAGCTTGTACCAGGGGAAGGCCGCGTAGAGCTCGGGTTCGTTGCCGAGCTCGAGTGCCGCGATCCGCTCGCGCCCAATCCCGCCGACGAACGCCTGCCCCTCGGCCGAGGCCACTCGTCCGCTGTCAGCCTCGAAATTGATGCCCAGGATCAGACGCGCATCGAGGTTCTTCGCGAGCGCCGAGGCGACCTGGAGCCAGGTCTGGTTCAGGGTGTACTTGACGCCGCCCGGGCGGGCCATGTGGGGGACGGGCCACCAGGTCCAGTCGGTGCTGTCGCCGCCGATCCTCAGGACCGGGCTCTGGCCCGGGGCGAGATTGCGTATCAGCTGCTCGAACACCGGGTCGAGCGTGGCCGGGTTCGTGCCGGCATAGGCTTCGAGCCCCCGGTACTCGGTGGTGAGCCCGACGAATCCCGCGGGGATCGGCTGACCTTCGGTCGCGTTCTCCACGGTGAGCGTGCTCGCGCCTGTCGCGCGGGCGGCCGGAGCGCCCGACGAGCTCGCGGCGTCTCGGGCGGGCGAGCTGCCGTTGGTCGCATAGATGACGGCGCCCGCGGCGACGAGCGCCACCACGGCCAGGGTCACGAACGCGTAGATGGTGCGAGCGGGCATCTTCATCTCCCTCATCCCCGTAGTTTCACAATTCGCGCGGTCGCTTGACGCAGGGGCGGCGCGAGGCATCAGGCGCGGCAGTAGCCTGGCGACAGTGAAGCAACCCGCGAGGAGAGCTCGGACCGTCTCCGTCGCCTGGCGCGCCGTGATGGCGGCGCTCGCGCTCTCGGCGCTGGGGATGGCCGGCTCGGTGGCGGTCGCCGGCGCGGCGTCCCCGCCCGTGGTCACCTTCTCCAAGGGCCCGGTGGGAGCTCCACTGCCCGCGGGTTTTGTGGGACTGTCGTTCGAGTTCAGCGCCGTGCCCACCTACGCGGGTAGCGCGGCCGCTGTCAACCCGGCGGTCGTGCAGCTGATTCGTAACCTGGCGCCCGGCCAGGCCCCGATCCTGCGCATCGGCGGCGACAGCACCGACCAGACCTGGTGGCCGGTGCGCGGAGTGGCCGCCCCGGGTGTGGTCAAGTACGCGCTCACCCCCGCGTGGCTTCAGACGACGGGGGTCTTCGCGCGGGCGCTCGGCGCCCGGCTGATTCTCGGCATCAACCTCGCGATCAACAATCCCGCCCTGGCGGCGGCCGAGGGCAAGGCGATGGTCGCGGGGATCGGGCGCCGGTCGATCGCGGCCTTCGAGATCGGCAACGAGCCCGACGTCTACCGGATCTTCCCGGAGTACCGCAACGCGCGCGGCACGATTGAGCACGTGCGCGGTCAGGGCTATGACTTCACTGCCTTCATCAAACAGTTCTCCGCCGTGCGCCGAGCGCTGCCACGCGTGCCCATCGCCGGGCCGGCGCTCGGCGGCGTCGGCTGGGCATCGAAGCTCGGACAGTTCATTGCCTCCGAGCCCGGACTCGCGCTCCTGACCCTGCACCTGTATCCGCTGACCTGCTCCGCGCCGGCGGGCTCGTCCTTCTACCCGTCCATCGGGGACCTGCTGAGCTCCGACGCGACGACCGCGCTGGCCGAGAGCGCGGCGCCCGCCGCTGTGCTCGCGCGCGCCTCCCGCCTGAGCTTCAGGGTCGACGAGCTCAACAGCGTGACCTGCGGCGGGAAGCTCGGAGTCAGCAATACCTTTGCCTCGGCCCTGTGGGCGCTCGACACTGCGTTCGCGCTCGATCAGGACGGCGTCGACGGCATCAACATCCACATGTTCCCCGGCGCGCGCTACGCGCTGTTTTCCGTCGCCGGGGCACCGGGTAGCTACAGCGCCACCGTGAACCCCGAGTACTACGGCCTGCTCATGTTTGCCGAGGCTGCGCCCCCCGGGTCCCGGCTCGTGCCGGTCAGTTCCGCCCCCCGCGGGCCGGTCAAGGTCTGGGCCACCCTGGCGCGTGGCAGGACCGTCCGGGTGGTGCTCATCAACGAGAGCTCAGCGACGCGGGCCCTGGCGTTGCGGGCTCCCTCCGGAGCCGCTGGCACAGCCACGGTAGAGCTGCTTCAGGCGCCCGCCCTAGACGCCGCCACCGGCGTCGTTCTCGGCGGCCAGAGCTTCGGCCCCAGCACCGCCACCGGAGTCCTTCCGGGCCCGCCGGCGACCACTACCGTGTCGCCCTCCTCGGGCAAGTACTCGGTCACGCTCCCGCCCGCGAGCGCGGCCATGCTGACATGGGTGCCCGCGTCGCACGGCGGTGGGGCAGGGTTGGCGGGGTCCGTGACCAACAGGTGATCAGCGTGGATGGAGGGATCCACCCTGGGTGAGGCGGGGGCCGGCGTGCCGTGGGACGAGCCGGAGCTCGGTGACTGTTTCCGTGGTGTAGTCGCCGACCCACAGGCGCTCGTCGGTGGCGGTGAGGGCGATCGGTTCCTCGGCGTCGAGCCGGACGGGCTTCCCGACGGGCCCGTCGTCGCGCGGGTCCACCTCGTAGAGCGCCGCCGTGTGCCTGACCGGGTGGAAGGTCGCGGCCGACGTGGATCTGGGCTCAGCCAGCACCCAGGCCTCGCCCGCGGCGAGCGCCACTTCGTTCCCGCGGGGGATGCGCAGGTTCGCGGTGACTTGG
>Ga0302314_10020205_pt1 | contig 11025 bp, 10 predicted proteins | sample III_Palsa_N2_3_FD_200533 | JGI IMG/M metagenome (GOLD analysis project Ga0302314, IMG submission 200533) | Peat permafrost microbial communities from Stordalen Mire near Abisko, Sweden - III_Palsa_N2_3 | ecosystem: Environmental > Terrestrial > Soil > Palsa > Peat permafrost | place: Sweden... | reverse complement strand
AGGCCGGCGGCCATCATGCCGGTCCGATCAAGGACGGGTGCCACGGGCACGCCAGCCAGCGAAAGCGCGGTGACCAGGTCGTCGCGCTCCCGGGTGGCGATGGCGTCGGCCACCAGTTGATTGATCGCCACGCCCCGGGCGCTGCGGGCGGCGAAGTCCAGCGGGGCGAACTGGTCGAGCGCAAGTTCGGTGCACAGCCCGGCCCAGAAATGGTCCTCGTTGACCACGCCCAGGGCCACCTGCCGCTGGTCGGCCGTGGCATAGAGGCCGTAGCCGGGGACGGCTGATGGGCCCGGTTCGCTGGTCGCGCTGCGGGTCGAGGCGGCGCCGGTCCAGGTGGCCAGGACGTGGGTCATTGACACATCGAGGAAGGTGCCCTGGCCGTGGTGGGCCCGACCGAGCAGGGCGGCGCAGATGCCCATGGCCGCCGTGACCCCCGAGGCCAGGTCGGCAATGGGGAGGGGCGGCATGTCGGGTAGCTGCCCTTCGGGGGAGAGGGAGCCGGCCCAGGCCTGATAGTTGACGTCGTGTCCGGGCCATTGCGCCCGCTCGCCCTGCTGGCCGTACCCGGAAATGGAGCAGTACACGAGCCTTGGGTGGGAGGTCCGCACGGTGGCGGCGTCGAGACCGAAACGGGCCATGACGCCGGGGCGGAATCCTTCCACCAGCACGTCGGCCCGGCCGGCCAGGTCCCAGACCCGGTCTTTGTCCTCGGGACGCTTGAGATCCAGGGCGATGCTGCGCTTGCCGCCGTTGACGGCGTCGAACAGTTCGGGGTAGTGCCGCATGGGGTCGCCTGTCGGTGGTTCCACCTTGAGGACGTCCGCACCCAGACCGCTCAGGAGGGAGGTCGCATAGGGGCCCGGCCGCCACACACTCAGGTCGAGCACGGAGACCCCGGCCAGCATTCCGGCAGTCATTTGGACGGGCACCGCTCAGAGAATTGCACATTCATGCCGCGACCAGGAAGTGGGCTGTGCGTCCGGTGTGACCGGCCCCTCCCCTCCGGTAGTGGTGAGTGGCCCATGCCCGAGGTTCCGGTCCGGGGTGGAACGATGCCAACCGATGGGGTTGGTTCGATAGATTGACCCCCCGATGCCCAGTGCCAGCAAATCCAAAGCCCAACGGCGAGCCGAATCGCAGCAGCGCGCCGCCGAGCGCCGTGCCGCCGAGAAACGGGCCAAGAACACCAAGCTCGCCATCCGATTCGGGGGACTCGCCGTCCTGATCGCCGTCATCGTCGTCGTCGTGGTGGTGGTCACCAGCGGCAGCAGCGGCGTGCCGCCCTCACAGAAGAATCCACACGTGCCCACCGAGGCCATCCCGGCCTCCCTGCACCTCACGGCGGATCCGCCCACCAAGCCCGGTTACGAGGCCATCCCGATTCCGATCGGCTCGAAGCTGGCCACGCTGACCAATGCGGTCACCGGCCAAGCCATCGACGGGGTGCAGTGCCAGACCGACGAGCAGACGGTGACCCACGTCCACACCCACCTCACCATCTTCGTGAACGGCAAGGCCAAGATCATTCCCTACGGCATCGGCATCCCCGGCTTCGAAGCCGTCGAGACGCCCGACGGTCCCTTCGTGGAGACGGGCAGCTGCTTCTACTGGCTGCACACCCACGCCGAGGACGGGATCATCCACATCGAGTCACCCAGCCTGACCACCAAGTTCACGCTGTCCCAGTTCTTTGACGAGTGGGGACAGCCCCTGAGCTCGACCCAGGTCGGCCCGGCCAAGGGGAAGGTGACCGTGTTCTTCAACGGCCGCCTCTACACCGGCAACCCGGGCAGCCTCCCGCTGGGCGACCACTACGAGATCCAGCTCGATGTGGGCACCCCCATCGTGGCCCCCGTCAAGGTCAAGAGCTGGGGCGGTCTCTAAACCTCGTGAAGCGCTAACGGGGTGGACTGCGACGTCATCGTCGTCGGGCTGGGTCCCGGGGGCGAGGAGGTGGCCGGCCGCCTGGCCGAGGCCGGGCTGAACGTGGTCGGCATTGAGGCCGAGCTGCTGGGTGGTGAGTGCCCGTACTGGGGCTGCATCCCGTCCAAAATGATGGTCCGGGCGGCCGAGCTCCTGGCCGAGGGTCGCCGCATCCCCGGCATGGCCGGCACGTCCACCGTCACGCCCGACTGGGCCCCGCTGGCCCGCCGCATCCGTGAGGAAGCCACTGACACGTGGGACGACAAGGTGGCGGTGGACCGCTTCGTCGGCAAGGGCGGTCACTTCATACGGGGTCGGGCCACCCTGACCGGGCCGAGCTCGGTCGAGGTCAACGGCGAGACCATCACGGCCAGCCGGGCGCTGGTCATCGCCGCCGGGCAGAAGGCGTGGGTCCCGCCCATGTTCGAGGCCGTGCCCCACTGGACCAACCGGGGGGCGATCGCGGCCGAGACGCTGCCGGATTCGCTGCTGGTCATCGGCGGGGGCGCCATCGGGCTGGAGATCGGTCAGGCCATGTCGCGCTTCGGCACGGCGGTGACCATCGTCGAGATCGGCCCGCGCCTGGCCGGGCCGGAGGAGCCCGAGGCATCCGAGCTCATCACCGATGCCTTCAAGGCGGAAGGCATCGCCGTTCACACCGGAGTCGAGATCACGAGCGTCGAGCCCTGGGGCGAGGCCGGGACGGGCGCCACGGTGCATCTGGCCGACGGGATCTCGCTGTCGGGCGAACGGATGCTGGTGGCCACGGGTCGCCGGTCGGATCTGAAGAGCCTGGGCGTGGGCGCGCTCGGCCTGGACGAGTCGGCCCGGTCGGTGCCGGTCGACAGCCGCATGCGGGTCATGCCCGGCGTGTGGTGCGTGGGGGACATCGCCGGCCAGGGGGCCTTCACCCATGTGGCCATGTACCAGGCCCGCATCTGCGTCCACGACATCCTGGGCCAGCCGATCGCCGAAGCGGACTACCGGGCCCTGCCCCATGTCACCTTCACCGACCCCGAGATCGGCTCGGTCGGCCTGACCGAAGCCCAGGCTCGTCAGAACAACGCCGGCGGGGTGAGCGTCTACCAGGGGTCCATCACCAAGTCGACGCGGGGCTGGATCGCCCAGCGGGAGGGCTTCATCAAGCTGGTGGCCCAGGACGGCGTCATCGTGGGTGGCACCTCCATGGGGCCCGAGGGTGGGGAAATCCTGGGGCTGCTGGCGTTGGCCGTGCACGCCCGGATCAGTGTGGCCACGCTGAAGGAAATGATCTACGCCTACCCGACCTTCTACCGGGCCATCGACTCGGCTCTCTGGAGCTAGAGCGAGGCGACGAGCTGCTGCAGGATCCCCTCGGCCTGGTGGGTCAGCAGCGAGATATGCCCCTCGCCCGACGCCGGGAAGAACGTCGACCGGGGGATGCGCCGGAGGAGGAACTCGCGGTAGTCCGGCGGCCCGGTGTGGTCCTCGGTGCCTTCCCACAGTTGCACCGGCACGCCGATGGTCCCGAGGTCGAAGCCCCAGGGGGCGCCGAAGATCCGGTAGTCCTGCAGGCACCCCTTGGTGCCCCGGCGCATCGATTCGCGGACGAAGGCCACGGCCTCGGCGGGGGAGCCCCGACTGTCCAGCACGGCCCGGTCCGGTGACGGGAAGCTGCGCCGCATCTCATGGAAGAGCCGGAGGTCCGACGCATCACCGATGGTGGCCCGCATCAGGGCGGCGGCCACGAAGGGGGCCCAGCGGACCAGCACCAACAGCATGCGGTCGTCGGGGGTCAGGCCCCTGGTGGTGCCGTACTCGTCCAGGGGCACGCCGCTGGAGAGCAGGGCGGCTGACGTCACGCGGCCGGGCATCAGCGCGGCGCACACGGCGGCGTAGGCCCCGCCGGCCGACCAGCCCATGACGGCGAAGTGGTCCAGACCCAATGCATCGGCCAGTGCGGCGACGTCGGTCGGCCAGTCGACCAACCGCCGATCGGGTTGGAAGGTGGAGCGACCCATGCCGGGGCGGTCCGGGGAGATGAGCCGGATGCCCAGCTTCAGGGCCGCCTCGTGGGCCGGCGCCGCATCCAACCGGGAGCTGAGGCCGCCGTGGAAGCTCAGGACCGGGATGCCGTCACCATCGCCGTATTCCTCATAGGCCAGTTCCCGCTGATCGGGCAACGTGAGGCTGAAGGTCATTCGGGCGGCACCTGCCAATTGGTCAGGTCATTGCTGCGGGCGATGCCGATGCGGGCGTGGCCCCAGCCACCGAAGGAGGTGAGCTCGGTGCTGGCGGCGAAGGTCAGGTAGTCCTCGCCGCCCGGACCCACGCAGACGAAGGCCGAGTTGGCGTGCTCGAAGTGCACGCTGTCGATGCCCGGGCCCGTGTCGAAGGGCTGATCGGGGACCTGGAGTTGCCGGCCATCCACCCAGTGCAGCCAGGTGGCGGCCACCTTCGGGTCGCCCGGGCCGAGGGTGAAGACGAAGGGCTGGTCGAGCGTGTTCGAGGTGGCGACGAGGTGCCAGGCACCGTCCACCGTCAGGAACTCGTAATTCTCCACGGTGTCGTTGTAATAGGAGATGTCCGGCTGACCAACCACCCGGAAGGTGCCGGTGAGCGACGGCGCCCAGGCGATCTCGAAATGTTGGACGGCGGTGCCGCCCTTGAAGCCGAGGATCACCCCGTCGCCGGTCCAGGCCAGCGCCGGGTCGATCATGCGGCCGGCCAACCCGCGGGCCAATGAGTGGGCCGCCGACCAGTGGCTCAGGGTCGGGCCGTTGCTGATGCGGTAGGCCAACTGGTCGTGGTCGCCCCGCTGTAGTTGATAGGTCACGACGAATTGCCCCTCGGGGTCGCGCACGATGTCGGGTGAGGCCGCACCAGAGGCGATCACCTGCGGCTGGCTCCAGTGCCGGAGGTCGGGACTGTGCACTTCGGCCACGTCGAAACTGACATGGGGCGCGGCGGCCGTGGCTGTCATGTCGGTGAACAGCAGGTGCCACTCGCCCCCGGACCACTGCAGGGCCTGGTCCTTGAAGCCATGGTCGGGTGAGGACAGCACGGGGTTGCGCAGGGTCGACCAGTCGATCCCGCCCCGGGGCGGTGGCCCCACCACGCAGGCATGGTCCTGGCCCACGGGCACGCTGGTGGCCGACGCCAAGGCGGCCCGGGTGGCCCGGTGCTCGGCAACGATGCGGCCAGCACCCGCCGCGCCGGCGGCGCCGGCCAGGACGAGGACAGCCAGGACAAGTACCCGCACGCAGGCACGATATAGGGTGCCGGGATGAGCGCGAACGTAGATGAGTTGGTCGACCAACTCCTGGCCGACTACCCGCCGGCGACCACACCGGCCAAGGAATTTCTAGGGGAGCAGTTCGACCGGGGGCTGGCCTGGGTGCACTTCCCGACCGACTGCGGCGGCCTGGGCCTGACCCCGAACGACCAGCAGCGGGCCATGTCGCGGCTGAACCACGCCGGGGCTCCCTTCGCCGGGGCCAGGAACCCCATCGGGTACGGCATGTGCGCCCCGACCATCGTCTCCCACGGCACGCCCGAGCAGAAGGCCCGCTACCTGCGGCCGCTGTTCACCTCCGAGGAGATCTGGTGCCAGCTCTTCAGTGAGCCCGGCGCCGGATCCGACGTGGCTGGGCTCTCCACCAAGGCCATCAAGGACGGCGACGAGTGGGTACTCAACGGCCAGAAGGTGTGGACCACCCTGGCCCACATTTCACGGTTCGGCCTGCTGATCACCCGTACCAACCCCGAGGTGCCCAAGCACCAGGGCATGACGGCCTTCCTGGTTGACATGGAGGGTCAGGGGGTGGAGGTCCGCCCCTTGTTCCAGATCACCGGTGAGGCGGAGTTCAACGAGATCTTCTTCACCGACGCCCACGTGCCGGATTCGACCCGGATCGGCGCCGAAGGCGACGGGTGGCGGGTGGCGCTGACCACCCTGATGAACGAGCGCGTGTCCATCGGCGGCGTGGTGACCAAGCGGGGCGGCGGACCGATTTCCGAGGCCATGAAGATCTGGAAGGACAAGTGGAGCGGCGACACGTCCGCCCATGCCATGGCGCTGCGGGACCGGCTCATGTCCAGTTACATCCGCTCCGAGGTCTTCTCCCTGACCAACCTACGGGCCTCCCAGGTGCGGCGGTCCGGCACGCCGGGCCCAGAGGGCTCAGTCGGCAAGTTGGCCTACGCCGAGGAGAACCAGCGCATCTTCGACCTGTGCATGGACCTGCTGGGCAACGAGGGCATGCTCATGCCGGCCGGCTATCCCATGATCCGGCCCGACCTGGTGGGCATGGGCTCACCCGACCCCAACAAGATGTTCCTCCGGGTCCGCGCCAACTCCATTGAGGGTGGCACCTCCGAGGTCATGCGCAACATTTTGGGCGAGCGGGTCCTTGGCCTGCCCGGCGACGTGCGCAACGACAAGGAGCTGGCCTGGAAGGACGTGCCCCGCAGCTGAGGGCTGGCGGCGTCGGGTCAGAACCTTCCCGATGCTTGTTTCAGGCCTATTCACAGTGATGACGGAGAGGGATAGCGCAGCGTGCCTGATCTCGAGGAAGAGAAGCGCCTGGCCGCCGTCGCCGCGGCCGACCTGGTGGAGAGCGGCATGCGGGTCGGGCTGGGCACCGGATCGACCGTGGCGTACCTGTTGCCCGAATTGGGTCGGCGCCAACTCGACATCACGTGCGTGGCCACCTCGCCGGCCACCGAGCAGGCGGGCCGGGCGGTCGGCCTCCGGGTCGAACGCTTCGACACCATCGGGCGGCTGGACCTGGCCATCGACGGCGCCGATCAGGTCGACCCCGATCACTGGTTGATCAAGGGTGGGGGAGGGGCCCACACCCGGGAGAAGATCGTGGCCGCCGCCGCCGACCAGTTCGCCGTCATCGTGTCCAGCAACAAGGAGGTGACCCGCCTGCAGCCCCCGGTGCCCGTCGAGTTGTCAGCCTTCGGACTGGCGGCGCTGCTCGAACGAGTGCCCGAGATCGTGCTGCGGGCCGGCGCGGCGACCACCCCCGACGGCGGCGTGCTGGGTGACTACATGGGTGCCATCGACGACAGGGAGGAGGTGGCTCGTTTCCTGAGTGCCCAGCCCGGCGTGGTGGCGCACGGGCTGTTCCCGCCGGGCATGGTGTCGGTCGTCCTGGTCGGTCATGCCGGGTGAGCGGGCAAAACTACGATGGTTCCCGCATGTCAACCACCACCGAGCTGACCCAAGCGCAATCCGACTACGACGACTTGCGGGGCAAGGGCTTGTCCCTCGACCTCACCCGGGGCAAGCCATCCCCGGCCCAGCTCGACCTGATGGACGGACTGCTGGCGACTTCACTGGCCGGCGACTGGAAGGCCGCCGACGGGACTGATTGTCGGAACTACGGCGGCCTGGAGGGACTGCCCGAACTCCGGTCCATCTTCTCGGAGTTCCTCGGCGTGCCGGCGCCACAGTTGATTGCGGCTGATAACTCGAGCCTGGCCCTGATGCATGACTGCATCGTGCATTCGCTGCTCAGTCCGCTGCCCGGGTCGTCCAGTCGATGGATCGACGGTCCGGCCGCCTTTCTGTGCCCGGTGCCCGGCTATGACCGTCACTTCTCGCTCTGTGAGCGCTTCGGGATCGAGATGATCCAGGTGCCGATGACCGACGAGGGCCCGGACATGGACGTGGTCGAGGCCCTGGTGGCCGAGCACCCGCGCGTCAAGGGCATGTGGTGCGTCCCCAAACACAGCAACCCCGACGGCACCTCGTACAGCGAAACCACGGTGGCCCGCCTGGCCGCCATGCCAACGGCGGCCGACAACTTCCGCATCTTCTGGGACAACGCCTATGCCCTGCACGACCTGGTGGACCAGCCGGTCGTGCTGGCCGACTTGCTCGGGGCCAGCGCCGGGGCCGGACACCCCGACCGGGTCTTCGTCTTCGGTTCAACCTCGAAGGTGACGTTGGCTGGCGGCGGCGTGGCCTTCTTCGGGACATCGCCCGACAACCTGGCCTGGTACCTCAAGCACAACGGCATGCGCACCATCGGCCCGGACAAGCTCAACCAGCTGCGTCACGTGCGCTTCCTGGGCGACGCCGACGGCGTGCGTCAGCTCATGGCCTCGCACCGCGCCCTCATCGGCCCCAAGTTCGACACGGTGGAGCGGATCCTGCAGGAGCACCTCGGCGGTACCGGTTTGGCCTCGTGGTCCAAGCCCAAGGGCGGGTATTTCGTCAGCCTGACTGTGCCCGACGGGTGCGCCAAGGAGATCGTGGCCAAGGCCGCCGAGGCCGGCATCGCGTTGACGCCGGCCGGCGCCACCCACCCCTACGGCGACGATCCAGGCGACCGGTTCATTCGCATTGCCCCGACCTTCCCCAGCATCGGTGACCTCGAAGCGGCCATGGTGGGCCTGGTGACCTGCGTCAAGCTCGTCGGCCTGTCCCACCTGAGTGAGGCAAGCAACTCCTGAGGCATGCAAAGGTATTCCCCGTGGCCATGGTCGAACACACAGATGTGTACGGTGCTGACATCTACACCGAGCCGGACGGCGATCCGGACACGCTGAGCAATCTCGGACCACTGCGGGCACTGGCCGGCATCTGGGAGAGCACCAAGGGATCCGACGACCACCCGGTGGTCGAGGGGGACCTGCACCAGGAATTCAGCGAGCACTACGAGCTGCAGCCCATCGATTTCCAGACCAACGGGCCGCAACTTTTCTATGGCCTGCGGTATCACACGCACATTCTCCAGGCCGAGCAGCTGGAGACGTTCCACGACCAGGTCGGCTACTGGCTCTGGGAGCCCGCGGCGTCCATGGTCACCTTCACCCTGGCCATCCCGCGCGGCCAAGTGCTCTTGGCCGCCGGACCGGCCGAGGTCGACGCCACCGAGTTCGAGCTCACCGCAGCGGTCGGTTCAGAAATTCACGGCATCCTCTCCAACCCGTTCCTCGATCGGGCCTTCCGGACCACCAGTTATCGGATCCATGTCACGGTCAATGACGATGGGACCTGGTCGTACGAGGAAGAGGGGATCTTGAACATCCCGGGTCGGGATGAACCGTTCCACCACATCGATCGCAACACCTTGTCCAAGGTGGCCGACGCAACGCCGAATCCGCTCGCCACGCTCACCGCTCCAGCCGCAGCGGTATCGCCTCCGGCTGACACCAGCCTCGGTATCGGAAGCCTACGAAACGAAAGAGGGAATCTCTCATGAACCATCTCCTGCGCGAGCTTGCGCCGATCACCGACGGCGCCTGGGAGCAGATCGATGCCGAAGCGACCCGATCGCTGAAGCACTACTTGGCGGCCCGTCGGGTGGTCGACTTCGAGGGTCCCCTCGGGTGGGACACGTCGTCGGTTGGGCTGGGACGGATCGAACCGCTCAAGGCCGCTCCGGTCGAGGGTGTGGAGGGGGCCCGTCGGACGGTGCTGCCCGTGGTGGAGTTCCGGGCGCCCTTCTCCCTTTCGCTGGCCGAACTGTCGGCCGCCGAGCGCGGCGCCACTGACCTCGACCTGGCCAACGTCATTGCCGCCAGCCGTTCGGCCGCCCTGGCCGAGGACGGCGCCATCTTCCATGGCTATGAAGCCGGGGGCGTGGCCGGGATCATCCCGTCGTCACCCCATGCGGCCATTGCGATTGGCAAGGACTACAGCCACTACCCCGAGCATGTGGCCAAGGGGGTGGCCGTGCTGCGGGACGCCGACATTGCCGGTCCCTACGCCATCGCCATGGGGGCCCGCTGTTACACCGGGGTTGTCGAAACGACGGAGCATGGCGGCTATCCCGTGTTCGAGCATCTTCGCAACATCCTGGGCGGCGACGTGATCTGGGCGCCGGCCGTCGACTGGGCGGTCATCGTCAGCCAGCGGGGCGGGGACTACGAAATTCACGTCGGGCAGGATTTCTCCATCGGGTATGCCAGTGCCGATGCCGGCAGCGTGCAGTTGTACATCGAGGAGAGCCTGGCTTTCCGCATCAATACGCCGGAGGCGGCACTCCACCTGAGCCACGGGTAGGTCCACCGCTCCGCCGAGGTCGTCAATTGTCGATGCACTAGGTTTTCGGAGCCTCCCGATAGGGGCTCGTCACGACCGAACGAAATTGCCATAGGGAGGCACCGTTGGATCCGCAGGAACTACAACGCCGCGTGGACGCGCTCGACTGGTACCACACGTTCGATCTTCCCGGCGGCATCGTGACGCCCGGATTGTTCAACCACCGCAACGTGGTTGGTCGGGTGCCGATTCCGCCATCCCTGGCGGGCAAGCGCTGTCTCGATGTCGCCTCGTCTGATGGATTCTGGGCCTTCGAACTGGCCCGTCGCGGCGCAGCCTCAGTGACCAGCGTGGACCTGCCCGATGCCACGCAGCAGGACTACTCCGGTCCGCCCCGCGAAGACGAGCCCGAACGGAGCGCCGGTACCGGTCGCGCCAATCAAGCGTTTGCGTTGGTCAAAGAGGCCACCGGATTGAACGTGGAACGGGTCGATGGTTCGGTCTACGACCTCGAGCAGATGGACCTGGGCACCTTTGACTTCGTGTTCATGGGCAACATCCTGCTGCACCTTCGTGACCCGATCCTGGCCCTACAACAGGTGCGCACCGTGACCGGAGGAGAGTTCCTTTCGCTGGAAGCCATTTCGCTCCCGCAGACCATTCTGCGACCGCTGTCGCCCACCGGGCAGTTCGCCCTGGGTGATGAGAATCGATTCTGGACGCCGAACCTGCGGGGGCACCGTCGGCTGGTGGAGGCGGGTGGATTCGAAATCGTGGCCAAGGGCGGTCCGTTGCTCCAGCGGTTCGGCGACTTCTGGCCCCGTTTCCCCAAAGAGCGTCCCAAGTCGCTGCACGAGATCACCTACTGGACGTTCACCCGACAGTTCGGGGCGGCCATGGGTTGGGTGCGGTCGAAACCGCGAGACTGAAGACCACCACCTGACCTAGGGTCGATCCGGTGAGCGTCGCCGAGGTCAACGGACAGCACATCTCCTACACCGACCACGGCGGCGATGGTCCCGTCGTGCTCTTCAGCCACGGCTTCCTGATGGACGCCAGCATGTTCGACCAGCAGGTGGACGCGCTGCACGGCGAATTCCGCTGTGTCACCTGGGATG
>Ga0302314_10020204_pt1 | contig 11025 bp, 9 predicted proteins | sample III_Palsa_N2_3_FD_200533 | JGI IMG/M metagenome (GOLD analysis project Ga0302314, IMG submission 200533) | Peat permafrost microbial communities from Stordalen Mire near Abisko, Sweden - III_Palsa_N2_3 | ecosystem: Environmental > Terrestrial > Soil > Palsa > Peat permafrost | place: Sweden... | reverse complement strand
CTTGAACCATAATTGGCAACATATTCGAAGGTTCCGGCCGGATTAATCGAAATGGAAAGTGGCTCGGATCCCGCTGTGAATGCATCAATGGCTGACAGCACACCGCTCCCCGCGACGGAATACGCAGAAACCGTGGTCGAGCCGGTATTCGCAACATACACAAAATGCCCATCGGGGTTCGCAGTCACAGAGCTCGGAGAGGCGCCAGTCGCAATCGTACCGATGCCGATGAGCGCCCCGGTCGTGGCGTCGATCAAATACTCTGAAATGCTATTCGTCGGAGTGCTAGTCGAGGATGATCCGGAATTGGCGATATAGGCAACGCCTGCGGGGGCGATGCAAACCACGCTGATGTTGGCTGTTCCAGTTCCAACAGTACCGGAGCCTCCGCTGACGTCGCAAAACTGGGGCGGAGATCCAGGCTGCGAGTTCACACTGACGCTGTAGGTTTTGCCCAATGCAATGGGCGCGGCAAAACTGAAGCTCGTCGCGCCCGGCGACACCGCGACGCTGTCGCCGAGATTAACCTGAAGCTTGAGCCCCGTGCCGGTCAGGCCGCTGATGCTGCCACCGAGCGGCATGCTGGTAACGTCCCATTGCGTCGAACTGGAACCCACGGACAGCGTTAGATCGCTGGTTTGGCCGTAACCGAGTGGGGCAATCCGTACCGCGATGGTATCGCCATTTTTTGCTGTGGTGGATTGGCCCGCGACGGCAACGCCATTCTCTATGATCGTCATTCCGGCTGATGCTACGACTGGCACGACCACACCGGCGCCCAAACCGGCGATGGTGACCACATTGCTCGTTTGGGTTTGTCCTGGAACCGCCGCCGCCACCGCAGAAAATTCGAGATTCGTTACAGTCGTGGCTGGGGTAGAAGTCGACATCGAGACGCTTCCACCCCCGCCGATACCGCCGCCACCGCATGCCGTTAGTATCAGAACGAGAGCGGCCTCGAGAATTGTTCTAGCCTGGGCCGCTCGACCTGGAAAATTGGTCATGATGCTCTCCATGCAAAGGACCCAGTGACGATTGGGGGTCAATCGTATGAAGGGCATTGATCATAGGCCTGTTTGCCGAGCGCGCGCCCAGCAAGGGGCTAATACGTGCGGTGGCACTCGGTTTCAGCGCAATCATTGAAATAGTTACACGCTGCCCGTGGCCGATTGCATGAATGACCGCTGCGCGCTTGAGCGCGCGCCGCGCGGCCTCGATCCTCAGCCTGCGCTCAGTTCGCTAAATGCGCGGAACCGTTTCGGGCGGTTCGGGCTGCGGCACTCGGTTGGTGGGTGCGCCGAATTCAACTTGGATGCCCACGCCAATCAGGATGTCGCCGGGATTCTTTGGATCGAACACCTGATTTTGAATCCACGCGCGGCGGTATTTGGCCTCGGTGCGAAGCTGCATGCGGAGCGAGCCGGTTTGATCGCCGAGTGCGGTGAGCGCACCGCCCCCCGCCTCCACCACCCCGGAGTTGATTTCGTTCAAGCCCGGATACTTGGTAATCAACACGCCGGTGCCGATGATGAAATAGGGGTCGACGACGGCTCGCGGCAGAAATTTGACCAATCCGTCCACGGTGAATTGCTGCATTCCTTGGTGGCCTATGTTGGGGATGGTGAACTCGCCGTAGCTGTAATTAGCCTCGACGGCGAAATGGCGCACGATGTTGTAGCCGCCCGCGAGGTTACCGGCGATTCCGGAATCGGCGGCGCGATTCTTGTCGAGAACGTCGTATTGGAGCATGGGGCTGACATACCAGCCGCCGGTGATGAGGTCGCCCTCGTCGGCAAATGCGGCGCTGGCTGCGAGCCCAGCCGCGGCCATCAGGCCGACAAGAATCAATCGCTGCATAGTCCCTCCCTTTGCTCTTGGGCGTGTGGGCAACGGCTGTCGCGCCGAAACGTTGACGCAGCGGATTATATCGGCGCACCGGCGCGGTCTGGGCTTAAGACCGCTTGATTGTTGACAATAACCCGCTCAGCGGGCGTGTGCCCCCTGCCCGGCTGGACCCCGAGCAAAATGCGCAGCCTCCTTTGCGTAATCGCATGCATTGCATTGTCGCGGATACGCGACGTCTGAACATCGGGTGTCAACCCATCGTGTAATCGCTCGTTGCTGCATGCAGTGAAGACGCCGCGAGGCGGCCCGAATTCAGACAAAGATTGACGTTAAACTTAAGGAGAGTTCCATGTTCACCACGACTTCTCGACTAGTGCTGGCAGGTGCCGTCGGTGCACTGCTCGCAGCATGCAGCGGTGGCGGCAGCTCAGGCAGCAGCACGTCGGCGCCCAGCGCCACTGTTCAGACCACGCCCGTCTCGATGCTGATCAGTGATGCCTCCACGCAGGATTGGGCCACCATCGGCGTAAAGATACTTTCCATTGCGTTGGTGCCGCAGGGCGGCGGCGCGAATGTCACCGTGTATACGGCTCCGACTCCCAGCCCGGTCGTCAACCTGGTGGAGTTGGATCAAATCGCGGAACTTCTCGGTAACGCGAGCGTGCCCGTGGGCACTTACACCGGGGCAGTGTTGACCGTCAGCGCCAATCCGGGCGATGTGCTGTTGACCACCTCAAACAATCCTCAGCCGGGCTTTGCCGCGCCTGCCCAGACCACGATTCCCGCCAGCCAGATCGAGATCCAGCATGCCAAGGGCAGCGCGCCTAATCGCAGCGTACCGATTGCGGTGAACTTCGCGAGCCCGCTCGTGGCCAGCGCCGCGGCCAGTAACGCGCTGGATTTGGAATTCGACCTCGGGCATCCCGCGTTCATCGTCGATCACGTGCCGCCTGCGGCCGACGGTGGCACCATCTGGGCAGTCGATTTCGACGCACCGCTGCGCCACCACCCGCTGCACGACATTTCGCGCTTGGTGCTGCGGCACATGTACGGCGATGTCACGGCAGTCGATGCCACGTCCATTACCATCACCAAGGAGTTTCCGACCGAACCTGTGGTCAACCCCGAGACGGCGATTTCCTCGACCCAGTCACTGCAGATATTGGCGGACCCGACCAACGGAACCATCTTCTACGATGTCGACAGCAACACTCGTAGCGTGATCACCAGCTTCTCCACCGAGACTTCCTTGTCGGGCAAGCAGGTGCGCATCGCCGCCCGCTACCAGCAGGACGGCACTCTGGTGGCCACGCGAATCTGGGCCAGCGCCAGCTTCGACAATGTATGGCTGAGCCCTGAGGGCCATGTGATGCGCGTCAACGCGGCCACCAACGTGGTGATCATCGAGAACGAGTCCGGCATCGGCGTTCCCATGCTGGTGAATGCCGATACGCAATTCTTCTTCCGTCAGCCGCAGGATGCGGTTGCGGATGCCACGCCGATCGGCACCGGCACTGCATTCCTGGCGAGCAAGAACCTGGTGCGCGGGTTCAAGGTGCATGCCAGCGTGGTCGATCCCCTGGCGACACCCCTGATCGCGCAGAGCATCGATATCGAGACGGCGGTGTACTCGGGCACGATATCAGCGGCCACGACCAGCAACTTCGTGGATACCAACAGCGATGGATTGCCCGCCGATAACTATACGGTGACCCTGGATTACCTGGCCGCCGCCTCGGCCAATGGCACGGACCCCGCCGGCAATCCCATCACCGGCTTCCAATGGTGGAACTTTGCCTATCCGACCCTGGTGAACAGCGGCACCGCTGCCGTTCCCAGCTTCGTTGCGACGACCGCCGGCACCGTCAACTTCGGCGGGACGGTAGGGGCGGTGCCTTCCACAGGCTCCAGCTTCGCGGTGTGGAACGATCCGGCCAACGCGGGCGGCTGGGCCGTGGCGAGCACCGTCCTCACGCCGACCAACCTGCCCTTGGGCATGGTCGTCAGCGGTCTGGCCAGTACGAGCAGCGGCAATGACTCCTTCACCATGAATGCGCTGGGCAGCACCACCGCGGCGACTATCGATGTGAGCTCCGCGTCTGATCAAGCCACCCTGGTATACCAGGTGGACCGGACGGCGGGCATCGTGACGGTCAGCTCCATCGACATCACGACACCGAGCGGTCTTGCCACCCTGACGGCGAATCTTGTCACGGGCGTTCCCGTGAAGGTCTACGGAATACCGCAGTCGAATGATGCGCTGAAGGCGTACGTGCTGGTGTACTACACCGGCGTTTTGCCGATTCAGTAATTCAATCAAAGCTACCAGCGCGCCGTCCGGTTCTTCAGGAGCCGGACGGCGCAGCTCGTTCCACGCCGACCCCGAATCGATACACGTTCTGGCCGCCGCGGTAGCCGGTCTCGATCAACGCGGCGGTTGCCGCGAGCAGCACCAGCAGAAACAGCCAGGACGGTCGCGAGTTCTGCGCGTTGCCGGCGCCGCGCCACACCGCCAGCAACAGCAATGCGACACTGGTGAACAGAGCCCACTTCACGTGGATGGAAACGGCCTCCTTGGCCGCCACCGCAAGATGCAGATCGAGCACCGCTGCCATTCCCGTTCCTATCGCGAACAGTGCGGCGATGGCGCCGAGACACAGGTTCCAGGTGCCGGCCACGGCCAGCGCCTCAGCCATGCTGCCGCGCAAGCACCGGGCCAGCAGCAACATGGCTGCCGCCGTGATGATCAATGCCAGCGGAAAATGCACGAGCATGGGGTGCCATTGAAGGGGCGCGTTCACGTCGCCAACCGATGACGCCACCAGGCAATGGTGTCCGCCAGGCCTTCGTTCAAGCTGTAGCGCGGCTCGAAACCAAGCTCGCCGTGCAGACGATCGAGGTCGGGCAACAGCACTGCCGGTTCCCCGGCCGAAGGCTCGAGCGCGCCGAGCCGCACGAGATCGGCGCGGCCGATCTGACCGGCTATCGCATAGATCAGCTCGGCGATCGAGAGGCGCTCGCCCGAGCCGATATTCACCGGGCCCTCGAGCCCGCTGTCCAGCAAGAGAGCGAACGCCGCGCCGACATCGGCAACGTGCAGGTAGCTGCGTATCTGCCGGCCGTGCGAGCACGGAGCCTCGCGATTCGCGAGCAGGTTGCGGATCACCGCAGGAACCAAGCGCCCCGGGTATTCATCGGGACCGAATTGAAAGAAGATGCGGCCCCACGCCGATGACAGCCCGCTGTCGCGCGAATACTCCGCGAGGAAGCGTTGCAGGGCGATCTTGCACTCGGCGTAGGGCGAGGGCTTTGCGGCCGCCTCGGTTGCGAGCGGGCTGGAGCGCTCATGGCATATGCTGACTCGCGACCAATCGTATTCCGCGCAGCTGCCTGCCAGCACGGCGCGCTCACCGCCTTGCGCATGAAACGCGCGCAACAGCTGCCGGCTGGCTGCCAGCCATCGATAATTGTCCTCGCTCGTCCAGTAAACGCCGGGGCTGGCGATCCACGCGAAGTGCAACAGATGGGTGGGATCCACGGTCTTGAGGAGATCAGCGCTGCAGCTCTCATCGAGCAGGTCGGCGACATGCAGGTGCGCATCCGCAAATTGCGCGCAAGGCGCGAGGCCGGCACGCGATCGTACCGCATGCACCTCGTAGCCCAAGGCATGCAGCGCCGGCACGCTCCAGCGACCGATGAATCCGCCGGCCCCGCTGACCAGCACGCGCCGGATGGCCATCAGGCCGCGGGCGATGCGTCGAGCGAGGGATAGTGCGCATCGCGCGCCGACATCACGGTCGGCGCCAGCGGCCATTCGATGCCCAGCACCGGATCGTTCCAGCGGATGCCGCGGCCGAATGCCGGCGCGTGCGGCTCGGAGATCATGTAGAGCACTTCGCTGCCCACGGTCAGGCTGATGAACCCATGGGCGAATCCCTTGGGCACGAAAACCGCGCGCCGATTGCGGGCCGTGAGTTCGATGCCCAGCCATCGATGGCGCGTCGCCGATCCTTCGCGAATGTCGACGATCACATCGAAGATTGCGCCCGCCGTGCATCGCACCAGCTTTTCCTCCTCGTGCGGCGCGGCCTGATAGTGCAGGCCGCGCAACGTGCCCCTGGCGGCGTTGTACGAGATGCTGCATTGACGAAACTCGCTGCGCAGGCCCTGCGCGGCAAACTCCTCCGCACAGTAGGATCGGGCAAAGAAACCGCGCTCGTCCTCGTGGCGCGAAAGGTCGATCAGATAGGCTCCGGCGAGCGCCGATTCGGTGAATATCATGGGTAAATCCGCGCCAGCGGGATGGCAGTGACGAAGCGTCCTCCCCAGGCGGCAATGCCGGACATCTGAGTGCGGATCTCCTCCTGCAAGTTCCACGGAAGGATGAGTACGTAGTCCGGCTTCTCCTGCATCAGCCGCTCCGGGGACACCACCGGAACGTGGCTGCCGGGCAGCAGCTTGGACTGCTTGTGCGGATTGCGATCCGCGACCAGCGCAATGTCGCCGCGGCCCAAGCCACAATAATTCAGCAGCGTATTGCCCTTGGCCGCCGCGCCATAGGCCGCCACCGATTTGCCCTGCTGTTTCGCGAGCGCGAAGAATGCCAGCACCGAGCGGCGGCATTCCTCCACCCGCGCCGCGAAGCGCGTGTAGGTCTGGCTCTGCGCCAAGCCCGCTGCCGCCTCGCGCGCGCGCAGTTCGGCCAAAGCCGCGCTTTGCTGCATCCCCGGCCTTGCCTCATGCGAGGCGAATATGCGCAGCGATCCGCCGTGCGTGGGCAACTCCTCGACATCGTACAATTCAAGTCCATGGCGATTGAACACCCGCTCGATTGAATGCAGCGAGATGTAGGAATAGTGCTCGTGGTAAATCGTGTCGAACTCCACATTCTCGATGAGCTTCAGCAGGTGCGGAAACTCAATCGTCACCGTGCCAAGGGGCTTGAGCAAAACTCCGATGCCGGCGACGAAGTCGTTGAGATCCGGCACGTGCGCCAGCACATTGTTGCCGATTATCAGGTCAGCCTGCCGCCCCTGCGCGGCGAGGGTTCCGGCCAGCGCTGCGCCGAAAAACTCCACCAGGGTCGGCACGCCGATTTTTTCGGCGGCGGCCGCCACCGTGCCTGAAGGGTCGATCCCAAGCACGGGCACTTCGAGATCGCGGAAATTCTTCAGCAAGTAGCCGTCGTTGCTCGCCAGCTCTATCACCAGGCTGTTGGGGCCAAGCGCGAAGCGGCGGGCCGCCATAGCGCAATACTGCCTCGCATGCTCGAGCCACTGATCCGAATATGAGGAGAAATAGGCATAGTCGCCGAACAATTCCTTCGGGTCGACGTCGTAATCCACCTGCACCAGCATGCAGTCCTCGCACACCTTGGCACGCAATGGATAGCGCTTCTCATCATGCAGCGCGTCCGCGGTCAGATAGGCGTTCGACGGCGGCTGCAGCCCGAGATCCGCCATGGTTACTCCCAGCTTGCCGCCGCACGCGCGGCAGCGTGTCACCACGCCTACCATGGGCGCCCTAGCCCTTCCACAGTTTCCAAGGAGCGGCCCCGCTGTCCCACAGCGAGTTAAGGTGCTGCTTATCGCGCAACGTGTCCATCGGCTGCCAGAATCCGCGATGCACCCAGGCCACCAATTCGCCGGTCGCCGCCAGAGTTTCCATGGGCTCCCTCTCCCACACCGTGGCGTGACCGTCGATCAATTCCAGAACGCTGGGATCGAGCACGAAGAAGCCGCCATTGATCAATCCGCCCTCCGCCTGCGGCTTCTCCTCGAACGAAGTCACCTTGGTGCCCTCGGTCGCGATCCGGCCGAAGCGCGCGGGAGGCCGAACGCAGGCGACCGTGGCTTTGCAGCCGTGCTCCACGTGGAAGCCGATCTCAGCGCGGATATCGATGTTTGCCAACCCGTCGCCATAGGTCATGCAGAACGGCTCGCCCGGAGTCAGGTACCTGCCGACCTGCATCAGCCTGCCGCCGGTCATGGTGTCATCGCCCGTATCGACCAAGGTGACCTTCCAGGGCTCGCTGCGGCAGTCGTGGTACTCGACCCGGTTGGCTTCCATGTCGAAGGTGACGTCCGCCTGATGCAGGAAATAATTCGCGAAGTATTCCTTCACCATGTAGCCCTTGTATCCAAGGCAGACGATGAATTCGCGCACTCCGAATTCCGCGTACAGCTTCATGATGTGCCAGAGAATCGGGCGCGAGCCGATCTCCACCATGGGTTTCGGCCGGGTGTTCGACTCTTCGGCGATGCGCGTGCCCTTGCCGCCGGCGAGAATCACGCACTTCACGAGCGCGCGCTCGCCAGTTGCCGATAGCGCGTGATTTGTTCCTGGGAATACTCCAGCATGTTCGCCCCCGCCATATACGCTTTATACCAGTCCGCCGTGCAGGATAACGATTCCGCAATATCAAGCCTCGCCCGCCAGCTTAAAGTTCGCTCCGCCAGGCGCGAGGATAGCCTCAAGGCGCGCGCCTCGGGGGGATGCACGGCTGCATCGCGGGTCCAGCCCGGGCGCCCATCGAAACGCGTGCTGAATGCATCGACCACCTCGCCAACGGTGCGCGAGTCTGCGGCGGCGGGCCCAAAGTTGACCGCTCGAGGCGCGCGCCCAGGGTCTTCAACCAACGCCTGCGCCAACGCCAAGTAGCCGGACAAGGGCTCGAGCACGTGCTGCCAGGGCCGCACCGAGTCAGGATAGCGCAGGCTGACCGGCTGGCCGGAGAGGACTGCCCGCACACAGTCCGGAATCAGCCGGTCGACCGACCAATCGCCTCCGCCGATGACATTGCCTGCCCGCGCGGTGGCAATGGCCGGCCCGTCGCGAAAAAAACTCTCGCGGAAGCTCGCCGTCAGCAATTCGGCGCATGCCTTGCTGTTGCTATAAGGGTCGTCGCCGCCCAGCGCATCGCCCTCCTCGAATTCCCGCTGCAGATCGCGATTCTCATAAACCTTGTCGCTGGTGACGATGACCACGGCCTGCAGCTGCGGCAATACTCGGCAACCCTGTAATATCTGGGCGGTACCGAGAACGTTGGTGGAATAAGTGCCCAGCGGGTCGCGGTACGATTCCCGCACCAGCGCCTGCGCAGCCATGTGGATCACGATCTGCGGATCGGCCTGCCGCATCGTGTCATGCAGCAGGCTCGCGTCGCGAATATCGCCAAGAACCGAGCGTGTGCCCGCGCCGATGAGACTCCATAGATTGAGTGGCGTCGGCGGCGCCAGCGCATAGCCGGTCACATCGGCGCCCAACTCCCGCAACCACAGGCTGAGCCACGCGCCCTTGAACCCCGTATGTCCCGTGAGCAAGACGCGGCGGTTTCGCCAAAACTCCACTGCCTTGTTGGCTGGTGCTGGCAAGATGCGGCGCTTCAGCGCTCGCCCGCGCGCCAGTAGGAGCGCAGGCCCTGCAGATACGGGCGTATCTGCCGCAAGCCCAGCCAATCGCCGGCGCGCATGTGCAAATTCAAATTTCTTCGCAAGCCGCTCACCAAAAAAAACACCTCCTTGTACTGCGGACGGCCCTCGGCGAGGTAGGCGATCTTCAGCGCATCGCAAATGATCGCCACCGGCAATTTGTAGATTCTGGAGCGCGCCACGAACGGATCGCGCACCCGTGCGACGAAGCTTGGATCGGTGCTGATGATCCAGGTGGCGATTCTCTCCATGATGAATATCTTCATCTGCACATGCGTCTGGCCGCGGTAGGAAGTGGCCGCGCGCAATTCCTTGCCCAAAGGATCGTCCGGCGCCTCCGCGATGGCGAACAGCGCTTCGGTGACGGTGAGCCAGGCGCGCCAGAAGCGCGGCTTGGCGATGAAGTAATTCGAGTGCACGGTGTTCCTGGAATCGGACACCAGATCCTCGAGTTGGCTCGGGCGGCCGATGCGCTCGAACAGGCGCGTCGCTGTGCCCATGAGGCCCGGATGCTCGGCATCGCCGTGCGCGAACACATTCAAATAAAAGGCGCTGTTCTGAATGCTCGGACTGAACAGCATCACGTCGGCGGGCCCGGCGGCCGCGACGAACTCGCGCACGCCGGCGCTGGTCAAATTGGTCTTGAGTCGAAACTTGGGCGAGAGGAAGCCGTAGAAGGCATTCTCGTCGAGCGCCTCGGACTTAAGGTATCGTCGGATCGGCCAGTACTCGAACCAATCGGGCCGCTCGTTGGCGGAGTTATCCAGAACGCCGAAACCCGGATCCAATTCCTGCCGCGACGTGTAGTGATTCAGAATCTGAAAGACGTGCAACGCTTGCATCCGCGGAGCATACCGAGTGTGTGTTCACATCGCCACAAGCGCGCCGAGAAGCTGCACGTAGCGCTGCTGGTAGGCGCGCATGGAGTAGCGCTGCTCGACGTGCGCGCGGCCGCCGCTGCCTAGCCGCGCGCGCAGCTCGGCGGACTCGATCAACCGCTCCAGATTTCGCTCCCACTCTTCCAGACCACGCGCGTAATAGCCGGTGACGCCGTCGATCACGGCCTCGGCATTGGCGCCGATGGGCGAGGCCACGCAGGGAAGCGCTGCGCACATGTATTGCAATAGCTTGAACGCGCATTTGCCGCGCGTCCATTCATCGTCGCTCAAGGGCATGATGCCGATGTGCGCCGTCGACAGAGACTCGGCTTCGGTTGCCGAACTCCACTGCACCGCCTCGATCGGCACGTCGTCCCATTGCGGAAACCGCGAGCAGATCACGCGCAGCCGTAATGAGGGATGCCGGATCGCCAGGCGCTTGAGCGCCGGACGGATCATCTCCAGGTAAACCAGATTCTCCGGGCTGCCGATCCACGCGATGGTCGGCGGGTCCGCTTGAGTTGCCGTGGTTGCTTGATAGTGCGAGGCGTCGATCGAGGTCGGCAGGATCGCAATACGCTTCGCCGAGGGGCGCGCGACGCCCGCGAGGATGTCGTTACCCGCAGCCACCACGTCCGCGTATCGGCAGGTCGCCTGGAATTTGCGCCGGCGCCAGATCGAGTCATCGGCGACCTCGCCGAGGCGGCGCGGCTTGCGCACATAAATGGCGTCGTCCACGTCGAACACCCGGCGGCGGCTTAGCGAGGCGAACAATCTCGCCTCCAGGGCGCTCAACTTGATCTGGTGCAGCACCGTCACATCGGCCCACGCCAGCAGCCGGCGACGCTCCCAGGTGCGTATCCCGTAGCGGC
>Ga0302314_10020203_pt1 | contig 11025 bp, 8 predicted proteins | sample III_Palsa_N2_3_FD_200533 | JGI IMG/M metagenome (GOLD analysis project Ga0302314, IMG submission 200533) | Peat permafrost microbial communities from Stordalen Mire near Abisko, Sweden - III_Palsa_N2_3 | ecosystem: Environmental > Terrestrial > Soil > Palsa > Peat permafrost | place: Sweden... | reverse complement strand
CCAGACGAATCCCCCGGCGAGTAGCACCTGCCCGGCGACGCCGATCGGGAAATAGATGTGATCGTGCTCCAGAAACGCGCTGCCGACGAGCAACAGGAGGGATCCGGCAATCGCACGCCAGCCGATGCGCCGGATAGCGAGTATCCCGACGAAGAGCACATCAACGATCAGGGCGACCGCGCCGATGGCGCCGAGATCGCGGCCCAGTCCGAAAAGTGTTGTGGTTGCCATCCCCATACTGTCGAGTTCCAGGCCGCCCGCTCCGATGCCCGCGAGAACGTCGAGCCCGGTGTAGAAGCAGGCAAACACGAATCCGAGAACCGCCGACACCCAGGCCGCCCAGCGCCGGGCCACCCGGTTCGCGATGATCACGGGAGGCACCGCGAGCAGCGGGAAGATCGGCAGCGTCACGATATGGAGGTTGCGCCAGTACAGGGCCGACGCCATCGTCAGGTGCTGCGGATGCGTGACACCGATGATCGCCAGGATGATCGCGGGCAGCGCAACCGCGACGCTGAGCATCGCGGTGCGCCGGGAAACAGCCATGATGCACATGCTACGTGGCCCATGCCGAGGCCGCCCAGCCGTGCCGCGACCCGAAGGTACTAGACCAGCGACTCCACCGGCAGGGTTGCATCCGCTGCCCACTCGGAAAGGGAGCCGTCGTAAATCGCGACGTTGCGGTGGCCGAGCAGCGTGAGCGCGAGAGCGTCCGCGGACGCCGCGATGCCAGCCCCGCAGTACGTGATGATCCGGTCCTCGTCGAAGGCCGGTCCGAATGCCGCCCTCAGGCCGGCGTCGTCGATCACCGCGTTCGTTTCCCGGTCGACGAGCCTGCCGGCGGGCACGCTGATGCTTCCTGGAATGTGACCCTTTCGAGCGCGCGATCCCTCCTCACCGCTGAACTCCTTGGGCGGCACGCCGCAGACCAGCGCCGCGTCGGCCTTGCCGGAGAGGACGTCTTCGATGTCCGACTTCGTTGCCCAGAGTTCCTTACGCTCGGTGGCGACGAAGTCGGCCGACCGCGGTTCGCGGTGACCGGTCTCCGTGTCGCGGCCCTCGGCCAGCCACTTCTTGTAGCCGCCATCCAGAACCGCCACCCGGTCATAGCCGAAGGAGCGAAACAGCCACCAGAGCCGAGCCGACCACTGGCCGACCGATCCGTCATAGACGACGACTGTCGTCTCGTTATCGATTCCGAGAGCGCCGACCGCTGTGCCGAAAGCGGACGCGGTCTGGTGGGTGAACGGCAGTGGCGACTCGGTGTCCGAGAGCTCCTCGATGAGGTCCGCGAACAGGGCACCGGGAATGTGGCCCTCGACGAGGTACTGCTCATGGCCGCTCAGGAATCCGGGGCGGCCGTTCGGGGCCGCGTACGGCAGCACGGTCGCGTCGAGCACGACGAGGCTTTCGCTGCCCTGGTAATCGGCGAGCCACTGGGTGGAGACGAGCGGCGAAGAGAGCGTTGGTCCGGTCATGCGACAAGGCTAAGCAGCCATGCTTACGAACGCCTATGCGAGGCGCAACGCAGCGAAATGCTGATTGTCAGCGGATGGTCTTGCGCGCGGTGATCTGGCCGGTGTCGAAACCGAGGAGGTGCAGGCCGCCGTTGAAGCGCGCGTGCTCGATTTTGATGCAGCGGTCCATCACAACCGTGAGCCCCTTGCTCTCGCCGTAGACGGCGGCATCCTGGTTCCAGATGCCGAGTTGGACCCACACGTTCTTGGCTCCGACGGCAACGACCTCATCGATCACGCCGGGGATGTCGCTGCCCTTGCGGAACACGTCGACGATGTCGGGAACCTCGGGAAGCGACGCGAGGTCGGGGTAGGCCTTCTGCCCAAGAATCGTCTCTGCCATCGGGTTGACGAAATAGACCCGGTACGGGCTCGACTGCTGCAGGTAGGTGCCGACGAAGTAACTGGCGCGAGCCGCATTCGGGGATGCCCCGACGATGGCGACCGATTTCGCATTGCGCAAGAGTTTCAGGCGCTCTTTCGCGTTCGGACCAACCCACGTGCGCTGCGACTTCAGCAGTTTGCCCAGGGGCGAGTCCGACGGCACTTCGCAGGTGAGCCCGTTGGAGAGCGAAACCGTCTCGAGCTCTGCGGTAGCTGTCGCAGCCATAATCAGTTGCCCTTCGTCGCGGCGGTCAATGCCTGGTCCAGATCGTAAACAATGTCCTCGGGGTCTTCTATTCCGACGCTGAGACGAACGAGTCCCGGGAGTACACCGGCCTCGACCAGCTGCTGCTCGCTCAGCTGCGCGTGGGTCGTGGATGCCGGATGAATGATGAGCGTCTTCGCGTCGCCGATGTTGGCAAGGTGGCTCGCGAGATCCACCGACTCGATGAACTTCTGGCCGACTTCCCGACCGCCCCTGACGCCGAACGAGAAAACCGATCCCGGGCCCTTGGGCAGGTACTTCTTCGCCCGCTCGTGGTGCGCGTGGCCCGGTAGCCCCGCCCAGTTCACGAACTCGATTCGCGGGTCGGCGTCCAGCCACTCGGCCACGATGCGCGCATTGTCGACGTGGGCCTGGATGCGGAACGGAAGCGTCTCGACGCCCTGTGCCAGCAGCCACGCGGAGTGCGGGCTGAGCGTCGGGCCGATGTCGCGCAACTGCTCGGCCCGGAGCCGCGTGAGGAACGCGTACTCGCCGAAGATGCCGTGCCAGTTGAGGCCACCGTAGGTGGGGGTGGGTTCGTCGAACTTCGGGAAGTTCTCGTTGGCCCAGTGGAAGCGGCCGCCCTCGACGACAACCCCACCCAGCGTGGTCCCGTGTCCGCCCAGGAACTTCGTGGCGGAGTGGATCACCACATCCGCGCCCCACTCGAGCGGGCGATTCAGGTAGGGGGTCGCGATGGTCGAGTCGATGATGAGCGGCAGGTGGTGCGCGTGCGCCACCTCGGCGAGGCCCTCGATGTCGGCGATCTCACCCGACGGATTGGCTATCGTCTCGGCGAAGACGAGTTTGGTGTTGTCCTTGATCGCGGCCGCGTAGTCGGCGGGATCGGAACCCTGGACGAAGGTGGTCTCGACCCCGAAGCGACGCAGCGTCACGTCGAGCTGGGTGATCGAACCACCGTAGAGGTTCGCCGACGCCACGATGTGGTCACCGGCGCCCGCGAGCGAGGCGAAGGTCACGAACTGGGCGCTCAGCCCGCTCGCGGTGGCGACCGCACCGATACCGCCCTCGAGGCTCGCAACGCGCTCCTCGAACGCGGCGACCGTGGGGTTTGCGAGCCGCGAATAGATGTTGCCGTACTTTTGGAGCGCGAAACGGGCGGCGGCATCCGCGGTGTCGTCGAAGACGAACGCGCTCGTCTGGTAGATCGGCAGCGCCCGGGCTCCGGTCACCTGGTCGGGAATGTTGCCTGCGTGGATTGCGCGCGTGCGGAATCCATACTCACGATCTGCCATGGCATCACGCTACCCGAGCGAGCCATCCCGATAGCGGGCCGGAAAGTCTCGCAATGTAATAGAAGCCCTACTCCCAGCTCGGTAACCAGTAGTGCAGCTGCATGTACTTGAAGTCGATCTGCTGCCCGGTCCAGAGCGGCCAGAAGAACACGCTGATGGCGATCGCCGCAACCAGGAACACGAGGATCCACCGCATCCGTGCATCTCGCCGGGGTCCCGGATCCGCGCGAGTGCCGATCAACTGCGACGCCACGAACGCGAGGGCGAGGATGAGGTACGGCTCGAACGCGATCGTATAGAACTGGAACACCGTTCGGTTCGTGTACAACAACCAGGGCAGGTAGCCAGCGCCGAGACCCGCCAGAATCAGGCCGACGCGCCACTCGCGATAGCGGATGAGGCGATAGACGAGGTAGATCGCGGCGGCAACTCCGCCGTACCAGATCAGCGGGTTTGCGATCTCGGCGATGGATGATCCGCAGAAGCTCGCGGTGCAACCGTGCTGCCCGAAATTCGCACTGGTGAAGTACATGCTGGTCGGACGGATCATGAGCAGCCAGGTGAGCGGGTTCGCGGCGTACGGATGCGGCGAGTGCTCGTTCACGTTGTAGATCCATACCTGCACCTCGAACTGCCAGAAGCTCTGCAGGGTTCGCGGCACCCAGGCGAACGTGCCCGTCCAGGCATTGCCGGGATAGTTCGCGAACTGCCGGTCGTAGCCGCCCTTGGTGACGAACCAGCCCGTCCAGCTGACCAGGTAGCCGGCCAGCGCGATCGGGATGGTCAGCAGGAAGGTCACGGGTCCCTGTTTGAGAATCGTGCCCGAGATCCAGAACGGGAGACCGGCGTGCTTTCGCGCCACCGCATCCACGACCACCGTGTAGATCGCGAAGAATGCCAGGAAGTAGATGCCGCTCCACTTGACGGCGGAGTCGAGTCCGAAAGCCAGGCCGGCGAGGATGAGCCAGGGTCGCCACCACAGGGCGGGACCCCAGTCTGTGGACTTTCCGCGAGCGTTGCGTTTGGCGATCCACAGTGCGAGTCGTTCGGAGGCCCAGCGGCGGTCGAGCAGGATCGCACCGAATCCCAGCAGCGCGAAGAACATCACGAAGTTGTCGAGAAGACCGACCCGGCTCATGACGATCGCGTTGCCGTCGATGGCCATCAGGAGCCCGGCGATGGTGGCGACGAGTGTCGACTTGAACAGGTACTTCGCGATCAGCATGACGAGGATCACAGCGAGGATGCCGACGATCGCCGTCATGATCCGCCAGCTCACCGGGTTGGTGACGCCGAGCCAGTCGTAGCCGAGAGAGATGATCCACTTGCCGAGTGGCGGATGAACGACGAAGGACGCGACGGGGGTGTAGGTATTGACGTCGCCCTTGGCGAAGCCCGGGTCTGGGTTCACCGGCCAGCTGCCCTCGTAGCCGAGCTTCGAGAGTGTGTAGGCATCCTTCACGTAGAACGTCTCGTCGAAGACGAGCGCGCGGGGGCTGCCGAGATTCCAGAGCCGGGTTCCCGCTGCCGTCAGCGTGACGAGAACGGGGCCGATCGCCCTTACGAGTCGTGCGCGCTCCGGAGTGGTCGCGAACCGGTCCCAGAGCTTGTCGGTGGTCGACCGCTCCTCGAGCGAGAGCAGCTCCCGACTGGTTCGATCCGATCTGCCCGGTGCGGAAACGAGCAGGTCGAAGTCGCTGTCACCGCCCGAGCTCATTCCGCAATGCTAACCATGGAAGGTGGTCGTCTAGCCCCAACTCGGTAGCCAGTAGTGCGATGTGATGAAGGTGGAGGGCTCCTGTAGCGCGATCCACAGCGGCAGGAAATAGATGCTCAGGAGCACGCTGGCGACAAGGAACACGACGACGGCAATGCGCGCGACTTTTCTGCGGCGGACCGTCCATGTTCGACCCATCCAGGCCAGTTGCAGGACCATCACGAGCGCGAGGATCATCATCGGCTCGAAGGCGATCGTGTAGTACTGGAACACCGTCGGCCTCGGCAGGATCACCCACGGCAGGTAGCCCGCCGCGACCCCGACGAGTATGAAGGCCGCGCGCCAGTTGCGACGGAAGAACACCATGAACAACAGCACGAAGAGCGCCACGACCGCTCCGTACCAGATGAGTGGATTGGACACGGCGTTGATGGTGGTGGTGCACGAGACCGAGTCGCAGCCGTCCTGCCCTTTGGCGAAGTAATTCGAGAACATCGAAATCGGCCGGATCATGAAGAGCCAATCGGACGCCGGCGATGTGTACGGACCCTTGGCGTCGAAGCTCACGCCGAACGAGAGCTCGTATTCCTGCAGGTGCAGGTAACTCTGGAGCGTGTGTGGGATCCACGCGAAGAATCCGGTGAACGCGTGCCCGCGCTCGTCCGCCCAGTGCCGGAAAAGGCCGCCGGAGGTGATGAACCAGCCGAGTCCGGTGAGCATGTAGACGACGAATGCGGACACCACGGTCAGCACGAAAGTAGCGGGACCCTGCTTCAGGATCGTCCCGATGTGCCAGAGTTCGATCCCGGCCTGCTTGCGTGCCCTGATCTCGACGATCAGTGAATAGAGCGCGTACGCGAACGCGAAGATGAAGCCGTTCCACTTCACCGCACCCGACAGGCCGAAGCCGATCCCGGCGGCGATCATCCACGGTCGCCACCAGAGGGATGGGCCCCAGCGAAGGTTCCTGCCGTCTGCTCGTCGGCGCTCCAGCCAGCGATCGAGTCGTCGGGTAGCCCAGTCGCGATCGAGCAGGATTGCGCCGAATCCCGCGAGCGCAAACAGCATCACGAAGTTGTCGAGCATTCCCACCCGGCTCATCACGATCGCGCTGCCATCGATCGCGAAAAGGCCACCCGCGATGGTGCCGAAGGGCAGCGAGTGGAAGAGCTTCGTCGCGATGGCGATCAGCAGGACGACCGCGAGGACGCCCGCGATGGCATCCATGACTCGCCACGAGGCCGCGTTCTGGACGCCGAGCGTGCGAATGCCCAGGGAGATGATCCACTTCCCGAGCGGCGGATGGGAGACCTTTTCCGCCGTGGCGCTGAACATGTTGTAGTGCCCGGCGTCGAACTTGGCGTCCGCGCCCTTCGGCCACGATCCCGCGTACCCGAGTCGGAGCATCGTGTAGGCGTCTTTGACGTAGAAGTTCTCGTCGTAGACGAGCGAGTGCGGATACCCGAGGTTCCAGAAGCGGGTGAGAGCTGCCACCGCGACGACGAGTACGGGCGCGAGCCACTTGCGCACCAGTCCCCTCACGGCGCAAGGCTAGCAACGCGCCAGTCGATTCCGGCGGAGGCTCTCGCGACGGCACTGTGACAAGACGGCACTGGGACAAGACGGCTGAGACAATGAGACGTGATCATCCTTGCCGCGACCCCCATCGGCAACCTGGGTGACGCATCGCGGCGCCTCACCGAGGCTCTCGACCGGGTCGAAGTGATCGCCGCCGAAGACACGCGGACCACCATCCACCTGCTGAGCGCGCTGGGTATCGAGAATCGACCCCGCCTCATCCCGTTACACGACCACAACGAGGATGCTCGCGCGGCCGAGATCGTGGAGCTCGGCCGCAATACGGATGTGCTGGTGCTGTCGGACGCCGGGATGCCGGCGATCAGCGACCCCGGCTTCCCGCTTGTCGCTGCCGCCGCTGCGGCAGGCGTGCTCGTCACCGTGCTCCCGGGCCCGAGCGCCGTTCTCGCGGCGCTCGCCGTCAGCGGACTTCCGACCGACCGGTTCGCCTTTGAGGGATTCCTTCCGCGCAAGGGCCGGGTGGCCTACTTCACCACTCTCGCCCGCGAGCAGCGCACGATGGTGTTCTTCGAGTCGCCCAATCGACTGCCCGCGGCCCTCGCCGACGTTGTGACGGCCCTCGGCCCCGACCGCCGTGTCGCCGTCTGCAGGGAACTCACGAAGCTGCACGAAGAGGTGAGGCGGGGCACCGCCGCCGAGGTCAAGGAGTATTTTGCCGAGGGAGCGCGCGGGGAGATCGTGCTGGTGATCGCCGGTGCAGAGCCATCCAGCGCGAGCCTGCCGGATGGCATCGCCCAGGTGCAGGCGCTCGTGGCCCAGGGCGTCCGCCTGAAGGAAGCCTCCACCGAGGTCGCCGAGTCGACCGGCCTCAGCCGCCGCGACCTGTACGAGGGCGCACTCGCCGCTCGCTGACCGGAGCAGAGGGCCGCTTGTAGAAATGTGTCCAGCGCTGGACGATAGAGCGCCGGACACAATCCGGGAACCAGCGCCGGCCCACCCACTGCCGGCCGAAGAGAGCGAGTCCCGTGCCACAGCCGACAGCACCCACCGCCAAGGCGACGATCAGTGTCTTCGACCTGTTCACCATCGGCATCGGGCCGTCATCGTCGCACACGGTCGGGCCGATGAGGGCCGCCGCGGATTTCGCTGGCAGGGTTTCAGACGCCGGTCTTCTGGATCGGGTTGAGGTGTTGAGCGTCGACCTGTACGGGTCGCTTGCCTCGACCGGTCGAGGCCACGGCACCTTCACCGCGGTGCTCCTCGGGCTGGAGGGTGCGCTGCCCGATCGGATCCTTCCGGCCGAAGTGGATGCCGGAGTCGCGCGCATCCAGCGCCAGGGAACCGTGCTGGTCGGCGGAACCCGGACTGTGCCGTTCTCGGTCGACGCCATCGTCCTGCATCCGCTGACCGTCCTGCCCCGGCATCCGAATGGCATGAGGTTCGCGGTCGCAGACGCCGCCGGACGGGTACTGGCCGCGGAGACGTACTACTCGCTGGGCGGAGGCTTCATCGCGCGGGAGGGAGCGGATGGTGCCGATAATTCGGTGCCGCGCCCGGTCCCACTGCCATTCGAGACCGCTGCGGAACTTCTCGCCCACTGCGACGCGCACGGCATCGGTTTCGGCGGAGTCATGCTGCGCAACGAGCTGGCGCGGCGCTCGGAAGCCGAGGTCGTCTCCGAGCTGCTCCACATCCGCGACGTGATGAACGACTGTGTGACCTCCAGCCTGACCCGGGACGGATTCCTGCCGGGCGGCCTGCAGGTGCGTCGTCGTGCGCCGGAGTGGTTCCACCGCCTGCAATCGGAGGATCCGAGCGGCAGCGATCCGCTGTTCTGGCAGGAGTGGGTCAACCTCATCGCCCTCGCCGTCAACGAGGAGAACGCGAGTGGCGGGCGCGTGGTCACGGCACCGACCAATGGCGCGGCGGGCATCATCCCCGCGAGCCTCTACTACGCCACCCACTACGCACCGGGAATGCAGGATGCGGACCAGGCGACACGGGACGCGGCCACTGTGACATTTCTTCTTGCCGCAGGTGCCGTCGGCGTCCTCTACAAGGAACGCGCGTCGATCTCGGGCGCCGAGATGGGATGCCAGGGTGAGGTCGGGTCGGCGTCGTCGATGGCGGCCGCCGGCCTCGCCGAAGTCATGGGCGGTTCACCACGCCAGGTTGAGAATGCTGCCGAGATCGCCATGGAGCACAATCTCGGCCTGACCTGCGATCCGGTCGGTGGTCTCGTGCAGATCCCCTGCATCGAGCGAAACGCCATCGCCGCGGCCCAGGCGATCAATGCATCCCGCATGGCGCTGTGGGGTGATGGAAACCACCGCGTCTCCCTCGACGAGGTCATCGCGACGATGCGCCAGACCGGAAACGACATGAGCTCCAAATACAAGGAGACAGCGATGGGCGGGCTCGCGGTCAACGTCGTCGAGTGCTGAACCCAGAAATCTGCACGCGGTCGGTGCGAGGATGAAATGAAGACCACGGAGGTTCTCTTATGTCGTTAGCGGTGCAGTTCGATCAGTACGGGGGAACAGAGGTTCTCAAAGTCGTGGAAGTTCCCGACCGGACCCCCGGCGATGAAGAGGTCCGCGTGCGTGTGGTGACCGCGAGCGTGAACCCGGGCGAGATCGCGATTCGTTCGGGTGCGATGAAGGATCGCTGGCCCTCGACCTTCCCATCCGGTGAGGGCAGCGACTTCGCGGGAGTCGTCGTCGAGGTCGGCGACCGTGTTGACGGCGTCACGGTGGGCGACGAGGTCATCGGGTTCTCCGACTGGCGCAACGCCCAGGCGGAATCCATCACGCTCCCGGCCGACCATGTAATCCCGAAACCGCACGGTGTCTCCTGGGACGACGCGGGTGTCTTGTATGTCGCCGGCACCACCGCGTTCGCCTGCATCGAAGCGGTCGGGATTCGCCGCGGTGACACGGTCGTCGTCGCTGGCGCTGCGGGTGGCGTCGGAGCGATCGTCACCCAGTTGGCGGTGCTGGCCGGTGCCGCGGTCGTCGCGACGGCCAGCAAGGACAACCACGAGTTTCTCGAATCGATCGGCGCCATTCCGATCGAGTACGGCAAAGACCTCGAGAAGCGAATCCGAGCCACGGTTCCGGATGGCGTGGATGCGTTCATCGACACCCACGGCGACGGCAATGTTGCTATTGCGGTGGCGCTGGGCGTCGACCGCGATCGCATCAACACGATCGCCGACTTCGAGGGAGCCGGAAAATACAAGGTCAAGGCGAACGGCATGGCGACGGTCTCGTCGCGCGAAGCCATGATCGACCTGGCTCGCCTCATCTCGGAGGGCGAACTGACGATTCCGATTCTCGCAACCTACCCGCTCGCCGAGGTGCGCGCTGCGTATGAACGACTGTCGAAACGCCACGGGCTCGGCAAGATCGTGCTCGAGGTTACGCCCGCGCCGTAACTTGTCGACACCGATGGAATTAGTGCGGGCGACGCCCGGTTCCGCCGAAGAGATAGCCCAACGGAAATGGCCAGGAAACTACCGGCCCACCACACAAAGGAATACGAATGACTGCGCTCGATTTTGGCCCCCTGGTTCTCGGCGGAAATACTTTCGGCTGGACCTCAGATAAGGACGAGAGCTTCGCCGTCCTCGACGCGTTTGTGGCTGCGGGCGGCCGTTCGATCGATACCGCCGATGTCTACAGCGCCTGGATCCCGGGGAACAAGGGTGGCGAATCCGAGACCATCATCGGAGAATGGCTGGCAAGCCGCGGCCAGCGCTCCGACGTTGTGATCGGCACCAAGGTGTTCTCGCTCGCGGAGCGTCCGGGACTGTCTAAGGCCAACATCCACGCTGCGGTCGACGACTCGCTCCGCCGTCTGCAGACCGACTACATCGACCTGTACTACGCGCACCGTGACGACCAGGACGTCGCGCAGTCCGAGTATGTCGCAGCGTTCGATGACCTGGTGAAGGCCGGCAAAGTCCGCGAGGTCGGTGCATCCAATTTCTCGCTCGACCGCCTCCACATCGCACTCGCGGTTGCCAAGGATGCCGGTCTCACGCCGTTCACGGTCGTGCAGGACAAGCTCAACCTCGTGGATCGCGATCTCGAGGCGAGCCTGCCCGCGCTCGCCGAAGCCGACATCGTCGAGCTGCCGTACTCGGCACTCGCCAGCGGATTCCTGACCGGCAAGTACCGGCCGGGGACGACGGTGGACTCGGCTCGCGCAGGGGGCGCCGGTGCGTACCTGAAGGACGACAAGAATGTCGCCCTGCTCGAAACGCTCGACTCGATCGCGAAGGCGCATTCGGTGAGCGTCACGGCGGTCGCGCTCGCGTGGCTGCGCCAGCAGACCGCGATCGGT
>Ga0302314_10020202_pt1 | contig 11026 bp, 8 predicted proteins | sample III_Palsa_N2_3_FD_200533 | JGI IMG/M metagenome (GOLD analysis project Ga0302314, IMG submission 200533) | Peat permafrost microbial communities from Stordalen Mire near Abisko, Sweden - III_Palsa_N2_3 | ecosystem: Environmental > Terrestrial > Soil > Palsa > Peat permafrost | place: Sweden... | reverse complement strand
GCGGCGCGGCGGCTGACTTTCCATCCGGCTACCGAGATCGGCACCGGGGGCCGCCACGGGCCGGACGACATGGTGGTCACCTGGACCCCGGATTCGCAGTACGTCGTGTTCCTGACCAAGCGCGACCAGTGGAACAGCTGGATCCAGAACCTCTACAAGGTCCCGGTCGCGGGCGGGCCGTCCGTCCCGATGCCGATCGACAGCGCCGTGGGCCTCGCCACCTTCGCGCCCGACGGCCACACCATCGCCTACAACCGCATCTTCCGGAATTTCCGCACCTGGAAGCGCTACAATGGCGGCCTGGCGCAGCAGGTGTTCACCTTCGACTTCAACACCCGCCAGTCGGTCCAGCTCACCGACTGGTCGGGCACCAACACCTCGCCGATGTGGTACGGGCGCAAGATCTACTACCTGTCGGACCAGGACACCGCCCGGCGCGCCAACATCTGGGTCTATGACCTCGACACCAAGCAGAGCCGCGAAGTCACCCACTTCACGGACTACGACATCGATTTCCCGGCGCTGGGCGGCGATGCGATCGCCTTCCAGCAGGGCGGCAAGCTCTTCGAACTCGACCTGCCCAGCGAGCAGCTGCACGAGGTCCCGGTCAGCGTGCCGGACGACAATCCGCGCACCCGGCCGCACGTGGCCGACGCCAAGGGCGCGATCCGCCAGGCCGACATGGCGCAGCAGGTCGACTTCGCCCTGGCGCCGAACGGCCAGCGCACCCTGTTCTCGGCCCGCGGCGACATCTTCAGCGTCCCGACCAAGGACGGCGCGACGCGCGACCTGACCGGCACCGAGAGCGCCGACGAGGATCACCCGGCCTGGTCGCCGGACGGCAAGACGATCGCCTACACCACCGACGCCGGCGGCGGTCAGCAGATCGCGGTGCGTCCGGCTGAGGGCGGTCCGGAGAAGCGGCTGACCAGCTTCGCAACCGGCTATTTCTACGCGCCGATGTTCTCGCCCGACGGCGCGAACCTGGCCTTCAGCGACAGCGCCGGGCGGCTTTGGACCGTGGGCGCCGGCGGCGGCGCGCCGAAGACGGTGGCGCAGGACAAGTTCGCGGAGATCCACGACCAGAGCTTCTCGCCCGATGGCCGCTGGCTCGCGTTCAGTATGACCGCGGTCGATCGCCGCCGCGACCTCTACCTCTACGAGCTCGCCAGCGCTCGGCTGACCCGGCTGGGCGCCGGCGTCGAGATCGATGGCAACCCGGTGTGGTCGGCGGACGGCAAGTACCTCTACTTCACCTCCAACCGGCACGACAACGCGGTGGGCTCGGACATCGAGTTCGACTTCGCGGTGCTGAAATCGACCGGCGTCTACGCAATCCCGCTGACCAAGGACGCCGCCTCCCCCGTGGCGCCGAAATCCGACGAGGCCGACACCGGTCCGGCGGGAGATGACGACAAGGCCGACGCTTCGCCGGACAAGGCGGGTGATAAGGCAGGCGCCAAGGGCGTCGCCATGCCGGACCATCCCGGCGCTATCGCGCCGCTCCGGATCGACCTCGACGGCATGATGGCCCGCGCCGTCGCGCTGCCGATCGACCCTTCCAACATCGCCCAGATCGACGCCCGCGATCACCGCATCTTCTATCTCACCCAGCCGATCGGCCTGATCGGCGGACCGCTGAAGGGCGAGAAGTCGGCGCTGCACTTCTACGATCTAAAGGCGCGCAAGGACCAGGTGATCAGCGAGGACGTCAACGCCTACTCGCTGTCCCAGGACGGCCAGAAGGTGCTGATCCGGCACGGCGGCGACTACACCGTGCTCGACGCCAAGCCCGACGCGGCGAAGGACGACGACAGCAAGAAGGCGCTCGACCTCAGCCACATGCGCACGCTGGTCGACCCCAAGGCTGAGTGGGCGGAGATGTACGACAACGCCTGGCGGCTGGAGCGCGACCTGTTCTACTCGCCGGTGATGAACGGCCAGAACTGGACTGCGATCGGCGATCAGTATCGCAAGCTGCTGCCGCTGGCCGGCTCGCGCGAGGACGTCAACTATCTGATCGGCCAGATGATCAGTGAGCTGAGCAACTCGCACACCTATGTCGGCGGCGGCGACGACGGCGACCAGACGCCCGCGGTGCACGCGGCCCTACTCGGCGTCGATTGGGCGATCGATCCTGCCTCCGGCCGCTACCGCATCGCCGCGATCTATCCCGGCGACAACACCCGCGACGACTATCGCAGCCCGCTGGCCGAGCCCGGCCTTGACGTTAAGGCCGGCGACTATGTGCTGGCGATCAACGGCGTCGACCTACGCGCGCCGGCCGACCCCGACCAGTTGCTGCAGACCGCCGACGCCGACACCACCGTCGACCTCACCCTTGCCGCCACGCCCACGGGGCCGACACGCCATGTGGTTGTGAAGCCCGTCTCCAACGAACTCAGCCTGCGCGAAGCGGCCTGGATCGCCCATAACCGCGCCGTGGTCGATCAGCTGTCCGGCGGCAAGGTCGGCTACGTCTACATGTCCGACATGGGTCCGCTCGGCCTGCAGCAGTTCATCCGGCAGTTCTACGGCCAGCTCGGCAAGCAGGCGCTGATCATGGACGACCGCTGGAACGGCGGCGGCTTCATCGCCCCGGTCGCGCTGGAGCGGCTGCGCCGGGTGCTGGTGTCGATGGACACCAACCGCGAGGGCGGCGTCACGCCGCAGCCGAACGAGTTGCTGAACGGCCCGAAGGTGGCGCTGCTGAATCACTGGTCGGCGTCCGACGGCGACATCTTCCCCTACCTGTTCAAGGGCTATGGGCTCGGCAAGCTGATCGGCACCCGCTCGTGGGGCGGCGTGCGCGGCATCCGAGGCGACTGGCAACTGCTCGACGGCGGCTACATCACCATCCCCGAGGACGCCGAGTTCACCCCCGACAGCCAATGGGCGGTGGAGAACCACGGCGTCGATCCGGACATCGAGATCGAGAACCAGCCCGCGGACCTGCTGGCCGGCCACGATGTTCAGCTGGAGACGGCGGTGGACGTGCTGATGAAGCAGATCGCGGGCAAGCCAGCCGGCCTGCCTCAGGAACCGCCGCTGCTTCCGGCCTACCCGGCGAGCGGGATCGTCGCGCCGAAGCCGTAGCTACGGCGCTGGATTGCTGAGCCCGACCGCCGCCAGCGCCGCCGCCTGGCGGTCCGCCAGCGCGCTTTCGGTGAAGCCCTCCAGCGTCGCCTCGAACACCTGCCGCCAGTTCATCTCGGCGCCGAGCCGCAGGAACGCCGCGCCGAGGCCGATGGCGGCGCGCTCCATGAACACGAACTCGCGCGGTATGGTGACCGGTCCCTGCTTGTCCAGCGCCTGCTTGACCTGGAACGCCTCGCGCCGGCCGTAGGCGCCGGGACTGACGCCGTCGGCGACGGTGCGCACGCGATCATCCAGCAGCGGGCCGTAGATGAACCGCGCCCAGATGTTCAGCGTGTCGATCAGCTCGCGCGATAGGCCCTTGAACCCCCAGACCCGATAGGCCTCGGCCTGCGCCTCATGGTCTTCGGCGATCAGCGCGCGGTACAGCTTCAGCACGCCGTCGACGAAGCTGGGCGGGAAGATGCGGATGCAGCCGAAGTCGAGCAGGTTCAGCCGCGCCGCCTCGCCGGCCGCTGGATCGCCGGCGAAGGTGTAGTTGCCGAGGTGCGGGTCGCCGTGGATCACGCCGATGCGGATCAGCGGCGTCCACCAGGCTTCAAACAGCAGCCGGGCGATGCGGTTGCGGGTGTCCTGGTCGGTCTCGGTGAAGTCCATCAGCCCGCGGCCTTCGAGCCAGGTCATGGTCAGCAGCCGGCCGGTCGATAGATCGGCCAGCGGCTCGGGCGCGGCGATGTCGTCGCGGTCGGCGAAGAAGGCGCCGTAGAGCGCCATCGACTTGGCCTCGCGGGCGTAGTCGAGCTCCTCGCGGATTCGCTCGCTGATCTCCGCGGCGATCTCGCGGGTGTCGACCGAGCCGAAGAACTGGCGGCCGATCGCCATCACCGTGCGCATCTGCGACAGGTCGGTTTCGACCGCGCTCTGCATGTCGGGATACTGAAGCTTCACAGCCAATGCCCGGCCATCGAGCGCGACAGCGCGGTGAACCTGGCCGAGCGAAGCAGCAGCCGCCGGCGTCAGGTCGAAGCTGGCGAAGCGCGACTGCCAGTCCGGCCCCAACTCGGCAGCCATCCGTCTGCGGACGAACGACGCCGCCATCGGTGGCGCGTTGGACTGCAGGTTCGCCAGCTCCTCGGCGAATTCGGGCGGCAACAGGTCAGGCACCGTGGTCGCCATCTGTGCGACCTTCATCAGCGGACCCTTGAGCTGACCCAGAGCCTGTTTCACCACGCGGGCGTTGCGCGCATCCTGGTCGCCGCCGCCGCGCAGCGCATTAGCCCCGATCGCCGCCGCCGCGCCTGCCGCGCCGACGCCGACCTGGGCGAACCGCGCCACGCGCCCGGTAATGCGATCGCGTTCGGGGTCAGTGGGCATGCGGACTAAACCAGCGCCTCGAACTCATCCACCAACCGCTCCAGCCGGGCGCAGCCGCCAGACCAGAACGCGGGATCGCGTGGGTCGAGGCCGAACGGCGCCAGGGCCTCCACATAGGTGCGCGCGCCGCCGGCTGCGAGCAGGTCTTCGTAGAGCGGCGTAAAGCCCGCCGGATTGCGCCGCCGCGCCTCCATTAGCGCCTCGACCAGCAGGTTCCCGAACGCGTAGGCGTAGACGTAGAACGGCGAGTGCACGAAGTGGCTGACGTAGGACCAGTAGGTCTCGTAGCCAGCGTTCAGCTTCACGGCCGGTCCGAGGCTCTCGCCCATCACCGCCATCCAGATGCCGGCGATCTCGTCGGTTGACAGCTCGCCCTTGGCGCGGGCGTCGTGGAAGCGGACTTCGAAGCGGTGGAAGGCGATCTGCCGCACCACCGTGTTCAGCGCATCCTCGATCTTGCCGGCCAAGAGGTCGCGGCGCTCCAGTCCCTTGGCGTCGGCCAGCAGCCGCTCGAACACCAGCCCCTCGCCGAAGATAGAGGCGGTCTCGGCCAAGGTCAGCGGCGTGTCGGCCAGCAAGGTGCCCTGCGGCGCGGCCAGGGTCTGGTGCACGGCGTGGCCGAGCTCGTGCGCGAGGGTCAGCACATCGCGCCGCTCGCCCATGAAGTTCAGGAACACATAGGGATGGCGATCGGCGGTGACCGGGTGCGAATAGGCGCCAGACTGCTTGCCGGCACGCGGCTGGGCGTCGATCCAAGGCTCGTCGAAAAAGCGGCCGGCGGCTGCGGCGAAGCTGGGCGCAAGCGCGTCGAAGCTCTCCAGCACGATCGTGCGCGCCTGTTCCCAGCCGTAGCGGCGCGTCGGCGCGGCCGACAGCGGGGCGTTGCGGTCCCAGTGGTCGAGCCGGCTCTTGCCCATGATCTTGGCCTTGAGCGCGTAGTAGCGATGCGAAAGGCGCGGGTAGCTTGCCACCACCGCGGCCTCCAGGGCCTGCACGGCCTCGGCGTCGACCTCGTTGGCGACGTGCCGCGCGGCGGCCGGCGTCGGATAGCGCCGCCAGCGATCTTCGACCTGTTTCTCGAACGCTAGGGTGTTGAACGCTAGCGCCAGCGCGCCGCTCTTGGCCTGCAGCGCGCGGGCGAGGCCCTGGGCGGCCGACTTGCGCCGGCCCGCGTCCGGGTCCGACAGACGATTCAGCGCCTCGGCTAGGGTCAGGCCGTCGCGGCCGGTGCGGACTGCCAGCGAGGCCAGGGTGTCGTCGTAGAGCCGCACCCAGTTGGCGACCGCCGGGCCGCGGTCGAGTAGCATGCGCTCCAGTTCCTGGCTGAGTTCGTGCGGGCGGGACAGCCGCACCCGCCGCAGCCAGGGACGCCAGCGCGCCGCCGCCGGATAGGCTTTCAGCGCCGCCTCGATCTCGGCGTCCTCGAGCTCGTTGAGCTCCAGGGTGAAGAACAGGCTGTCGGCGGCGATCTGCGAGGTGCGCGTGCGGATATCGCCCTCGAACCGGGCCCAGGCCGGATCGTCGCGCGAGATCGACGACGCCAGGCCGGCATAGGCGCCGACGCCCCAGAGCTTATCGGTCGCGCCCTGATAGAGGCCGATCCCTCGATCGATCAGCTCGCCCAGCTTGGCGGGCTCTTTGCGACCCGCGATGAACGCGCCCTTCAGCGCCGCCAGCTCGGCATTGATCTTGGCGCCCGCTTCAATGTCGACCTCGATCCTGGGGTCCTCGCGGCCGGCGTAGAGGTCCTCGAGACCCCATTGCGGCAGAGCTTCGGCGGGCGGCTTGACGGGTGCGTTCATGGGCCGGCTTTAGCGCGAAAATCGCGGCGAGGCGAAGGCGCCCTGAACGGACCGGCGTTAACGCCTCGCTCAGCTCTGCGAAACCCCGCCTTTACCCAGCGCCTGTATCAGGAAGGCACAGAAAAGAAGCCTCGTCCTCGAATGGCGCGGCGCATTTGGTTTTGTGGGTGTTTTCAGATGAACAAGACGGTGCTCGTCGTCGACGACGATCCGACGCAACGGCGGCTGATCCAGGCGGTGCTCGAACGCGAAGGTTTCCGCGTCGCCCACGCCGATAGCGGTCGCGCGGCCCTAGACCACCTCGCGTCGGGCGCGCCGGCGGACGTGGTGCTGCTCGACCTCAACATGCCGGGCATGAACGGGCAGGAGACTCTGGCCGACATGCGCCAGCGCGGCTTCACCCAGCCGGTGATCGTGGTCACTGCGACCGGCGGCATCGACACCGTGGTGGCGGCGATGCGCGCCGGCGCCTGCGATTTCGTGGTCAAGCCGGCCAGCCCCGAGCGGGTGATCGTTTCGATCGGCAACGCGCTTTCTCTCGGCGCCTTCCGGGTCGAGGTCGATCGGCTGAAGAAGCACGCCGGCGGCAAGACCACCTTCGAAGACCTGATCGGCTCGGGCCCGGCCATGCAGATGGTCAAGCGGCTCGGCGAGCGGGCGGCCAGGTCGTCGATCCCGGTGCTGATCACCGGCGAGAGCGGCTCCGGCAAGGAAGTGATCGCCCGCGCGGTGCACGGCTGCTCAGACCGCGGCGGACGTCCGTTCGTGACCGTGAACTGCGGCGCCATCCCAGAGAATCTGGTCGAGTCGATCCTGTTCGGCCACGAGAAGGGCAGCTTCACCGGCGCCAGCGAGAAGCACCTCGGCAAGTTCCAGGAAGCCAACGGCGGCACCCTGTTCCTCGACGAAGTCGGCGAGCTGCCGCTGGACATGCAGGTCAAGCTGCTGCGCGCGCTGCAGGAAAGCGAGATCGACCCGGTCGGCGCCAAGCGTCCCGTCAAGGTGGACGTGCGCATTCTGTCGGCCACCAACCGCGACCTGTCGCTGGCCGTCGCCGAGGGCCGCTTCCGCGAAGACCTGTTCTATCGCCTGAATGTGTTCCCGATCGAAGCCCCGGCGCTGCGCGACCGCCGCGAAGACATCCCGGCCCTGACCGAGACCTTCATCCGCCGCTTCAATCTGGAAGAGGGCCGCCGCGTCGCCGGCGCCTCGGCCGAGACCATCGCCCTGCTGTCGGCGTTTGACTGGCCGGGCAACGTGCGCCAGCTGGAGAACGCGGTCTATCGCGCGATCATCCTGGCCGACGCGCCCTATCTGCAGCCGCACGACTTCCCGGCGATCTCCGGCCTCAGCCTACCGCCGTCGGCGGAGCCGGTCGGCGAGGTCGCGATGCCCGCTCACGGCGCCCCGCCCAGCGTGGCCGATCTCGCCGCCGACATGCCGAAGACCGCGCCGGTGCAGATCCTCGACGACCGCGGCCATCTGCGCACGCTGGAAGTGATCGAGCGCGACCTGATCCAGCTCGCCATCGAGATCTACGCCGGCCACATGAGCGAAGTCGCCCGCCGCCTCGGCATCGGCCGCTCCACCCTCTACCGCAAGGTGCGCGAGCAGGGGCTCGAGGATCAGGTGCGCGAAGCGGGGTGAGGCTCGCGACATCTCTTCCCCCTGCCGGGGGGAAGCGACTCGACGCGAAGCGGCGAGCGGAAGGGGGCCTCCGCGCTAACCTGAGGCGCCGGAGGCCCCCTTCGGCCCTCCGGGCCACTTCCCCCCGATAGGGGGAAGAGAAGAGACGCCGGTGCGCAGCGCCGCGTTCTCCGCCCTGATCCGGATAAACAGGATCGCGGCGTTCAGCGCGGTGAAGAACAGCGCGTAGCGCCAGAGCCCGAACACCAGCGGCAGCAGCAGGATTTCGGCGCAGACCACCGCATAGTTCGGGTGCGGGAAGAACCGATAGGGGCCGCGGCGCACCAGCGGCTCGCCGGGCAGGATGATGATGCGCGTGGTCCAGCGCGCGCCGATGCTCGTCAGCACCCAGACCCGTAGCCCTTCGACGACCAGGAACAGCGCGGCGAGCACCAGATTCAGCCGCCGATCCCAGGCCAGCCACCACAGGCCGATCAGCCAGGCGCCGTGCAGGATCACGATCAGCGGATAGTGGCCCGGCGCGACCTCGTAGGCGCCTCGGGCCTTCAGCCGGCTGGTGTTGCGCCGGGCAAGCACCAGTTCGCCCAGCCGCTGAGCCGTGACCAGGGCCAGCAGTAGGACCGAGAGGATCACGCCGCCATCGAGACGCACGAGGCGGTGAAGCCGGGACCCAGCGCGGTGAGCACCAGCTGGCCCTGGACCTTGGCCTCCAGCGCCCGCTCCAGCACGAAGATCACTGTCGGCGCGGACATGTTGCCGTGGTCGGCCAGCACCTCGCGCTCCCAGGTCAGGGCGCCTTGGCCGAGATCGAGCGACTTCTCCAGCGCCTCGATCACCTTGGCCCCGCCGGGGTGGCAGATGAAGCGGTCGACGTCGGCCATGGTCAGGTCCATCCGCGCCAGCGACGCTTCCATCGCCGGGCGGAAGTTGGCCTCGGCGAAGGTGGGGATCGAGCGGTCGAAGATGACGCCGAAGCCGAGCGGATCGACGTTCCAGCCCATGATGTCGAGGCTGTCGGGCCATGTGTGCTCGGTCTGGCCGGTGATTTCGGCGAGGCCGCCCTCGCCCGCGCGGATCACGCAGGCAGCCGCGCCGTCGCCGAACAGGGCCGTGGCGACGATATTGGAGCTGGTCATCTCGTCGAGCCGGCACGCCAGCGTGCACAGCTCCACCGCCACCAGCAGCACGACCGATCCCGGCTGCGCCTTGGCCAGCCGGCCGGCGAGGGAAATACCACTGACGCCGCCCGCGCAGCCGAGGCCGAACACCGGCACGCGCGCCACATCCTCGCGAAACGCCATCCGGCCCATGGCCCTGGCTTCGAGGCTGGGCGTGGCGATGCCGGTGGAAGAGACGGTGACGATGGCGTCGACCTCCGCGGCCGTCAGCCCGGCGCGTTCGAGCGCCTGGGTGGCGGCGTCACAAAAGAGATCGACCGCGCCCTGCAGATAGACCGCGGTGCGTTCGGGCCAGGTGCGATCCTCGAAATACCATTCCATCGGCATCACCGCCTGGCGGGTCTTGATGCCGGTGTTGCGGAAGATCGGAAACAGCCGTTCGAAGTCGCGGAACTTCGGTCCGAACAGCCGCCGGGCCTGGGCGCCGACGTCGGCCTGGAGGAATTCGTGCGGTGGCGAGGCGCTGGCAAGCGAAAGCAGCCGGGCAGATGTCGTCACCTGACGTGAACCTCAAATTCTTCTGGGTAGCGCCCTCAGCGGACACCACTAGTCCGGTTCCCGGGTTTTCCCAAGCGGCCTGCGTCTTCCCAGGGTCGGCTTGGGCTTACCGGTCGCCTTGTTGATGATTTCTTTCAGTTTAACGCCCTGGCGCGCCGAAAGCGCCGCGCCGGGCGCGCCTTTTTCCGGATCGCCGAACGCGCGGCCGTAGGTCGAGATGCGCTCGGCCACCGAGCCCAGGAATTCGCCCTCCCATTCGGAAAGGGCCACGCCGGCCCGATCCGCCGCGCGCTTGGCGCGGCGAAGGGCGTTCAACGCCGAGCGCTTGGCCTGCGCCCGCGGATCGGGCCGGCTTTGCTTCACAGGCCTCCGATCGCCGTGATGTAGAGTTCGATCAACGCTTCTTCCTCCGAACGCTTGGCGGCGTCGGCCTTGCGGATGCGCACCACCTTGCGGATGATCTTGACGTCGAACCCTTCGCCCTTGGCCTCGGCGTAGACCTCCTTGAGGTCGCTAGCGACGGCGGCCTTGTCTTCTTCCAGCCGCTCGATGCGCTCGACTAGGCTCTTCAGCTTGCCCTGAGCGGTCGTGCCGAGGGTGTCGATGTTGGAGGAATCGTCGGCCATGGGGAGGTGGGGCTCTCTTCAAAAGGGTTACAGGGCGGAAGCGGCCGGACCCTAACCGGGGGGCCGCTCGCTCACAACAGGCCGCGGGCCGCCAGCGCGGGGTGCAATGTCGCGGGGTCGTCGAACAGGTGGACATCGAAGCCGAGCGCGGCGGCGGCGTCGACGTTGCGCTGGGAATCATCGACGAACAGCAGCTCGGCCGGCGCTAGCCCGGCCCGCTCGGCGGCGAGCTGAAAAATGCGCGGGTCCGGCTTCATCAGACCAACCGAGGCGGAGACCACGATGTCGCTCAGCCGATCGAACGCCGGGCTCATGGCGAACGTGCCGGCCGCGGTCTCGGCGGACATGTTGGTCAGGCCGATCATCGGCACGCCCCGCGCGGCCATCGCCTCGATCGCGGCTTCGGTTTCGGGAATCGGGCCGGAGAACATCTCCCACCACCGCCGTTCCCAAGCCAGGATCGCATCGGCGTGCTCCGGAAAGCGGGCGAGCAGCGGGGCGCGGTTGGCGGCGAAGCTCACGCCGGCGTCGTGCGCGGTGTGCCATGCCATCGTGCAGACGTTGGCGAGGAACCAGTCGCGCTCGGCCACGTCCGGATGAATTTTGGAATAGAGCGTGCGCGGATCCCAGCGCACGATGACGTTGCCGACGTCGAAGACGACTCCTCGAACGCGCAACAGCGCAGAGCCTTTAGACCTGGTCGGCTCTTAGCCCTGCTTGGCCTTATAGCGCGGGTCGGTCTTGTTGATGATGTAGATGCGGCCCTTGCGGCGCACGAGCTTGCAGTCGCGGTGGCGCGTCTTCA
>Ga0302314_10020201_pt1 | contig 11027 bp, 11 predicted proteins | sample III_Palsa_N2_3_FD_200533 | JGI IMG/M metagenome (GOLD analysis project Ga0302314, IMG submission 200533) | Peat permafrost microbial communities from Stordalen Mire near Abisko, Sweden - III_Palsa_N2_3 | ecosystem: Environmental > Terrestrial > Soil > Palsa > Peat permafrost | place: Sweden... | reverse complement strand
GACCCCGCGAAGGGCGCCACGCTGGAACAGTATGCGTGGACGAGAATCCACGGCGCGGTGCTCGACGAGCTGCGCCGCCACGACTGGGCGCCGCGTTCGCTGCGCCGCGACGAGCGCGCCATCAATGCCGCGCGGGATCGCTTCCAGGCAACACATGAGCGCCAGCCGAGCCGCGAAGAGCTTGCGGACCAGCTGGGGATGAGCACAGGTGAGCTGACGAGCCGCCTGGATCAGGTGGCGCTGGCTGAGGTGAGCTCACTGAACAGCACCGTGCGCTCAGACGAAGACTCCTCGATCGAGCGGATCGAGACGCTGGAGAGCTCAGACTCGGAGCTCAATCCGTCGGCGCAGGCCGAGCGTCATGAGGCAAAGGCGCACTTCCGCAAGGCGTTTGCGCGGCTCTCCAAGCAGGAGCGCGAAGTGGCGGTCTTGCTGTATGTCGAGAACCTGAAGCTGCGCGAGATCGGTGAGCGCCTCGGCGTGTCGGAGAGTCGCGTATCGCAGATCCACACGCGGCTGCGCAGGCGTCTGTACGAGCAGCTCTCGGGTGAGCTTTCGCTCTTCGCCGAGATCGGCTAGCGACTGCTCAGCCGACCTGCGCGGGCTGATCGATGACGGTCAGCTCGACGTCGCCCATCAGCCGGCGCGCCTCGCGCGCGTCGATCAGTCCGGCGCCCAGGCGCCCGGTGGACTCGGCACCGCACGCGACGCCGAAGCGCAGACACTGGTCCGGCGCACGACCTTCGTAGCGGGCCGCCAGATAGCCGGCCAGGAAGGCATCTCCGGAGCCGCTGCGGGCGACCGGCTCGCGCGGCTCGATGCGGGCACGCTTGAGCCTGCGCTGACCGTCCACGAGCACCTGCGCGAAGCATCCGTCGGGCAAGGTCATGATCGCCTCGCGCGGCCCCAGCGCCGCGATCTCGGCGACCACCTGCGCACGCTCGTCCTCGCCCGAGAACTCGTGGCCGACCAGCTCCTCCGCCTCGAGCACGTTCGGCGAGACAACGTCCGGTTCGGCACGTACCGCCTGGCGCAGGGGCTCCCCGTCGGTGTCCACGACGGTGATCACGTCCAGGCGCTCCAGGTCGCGGATCAGCGACGCGTACATCTCGGGCTCGACGCCACGCGGCAACGAGCCGGCGAACACGACGATTGCTGCACCGCGGGCGAGATACAGCAGCTTGTTCGCGAACAGCTCAACCTCGCGCGCGCTGACGGAGGGACCGCGTTCGTTGATCTCCGTCTGTGCCCCCGTGGTGGGGTCGAGCACGGAGGTGTTCGTGCGCGACTCCTCGCGGATGCGCACGAAGTCGTTCAGGATCGACTCCTCGGTGAGCTGCTCGACGATGTGTGTGCCGGTGGCGCCGCCGGCGAACCCGGTCGCGATCACCGGCTGTCCGAGAGCCTTGAGCGTGCGCGCGATGTTCACGCCCTTGCCGCCGGCCATCGTGCGCTGATCGACCGTACGGTGGCGGCGTCCGAGCTTGAAGTTCGGCACCGCGAGCGACTTGTCGATGGCCGCGTTGAGCGTGACCGTGATGATCATCCTGGCTCCGTACCCGCCTTACGGCGCCCCTGAACGGCAGAAGATGCCACGAGGCGCACGACACAAGGCTAGCGGACCAGCTCGGACAGCTCCCAGGCAGTTTTGCGCAGGCGCTCGGCCTCCGACCTGGCCGCCGCCGCGGGGTCCCCACCCGAGGCCTGATGCGCGCCGGCGATGCTCCGCGAGGCCGAAACGAGGCCCGCTGCGCGGCCGGGGAGGAAGGCCGGCGCGAGATCCTCCACGCGCCCGCCCTGGACACCGACACCAGGCAGTAGGAAGGGCGCGTTTCCCATCAGCTCGCGCGCCCGCTGCAGGTGGCGCGGCTCGGTCGCACCGACGACGGCGCCCACGTCGCTGAGTCCCGACTCACCGACCGCCTCGGCTCCGAGCCGGTCGACGAGCATCGCGATCCTTTCCCACATCGCGCTCGCGTCCGCGAGCGGAAGGTCCTCGAAGTCGGCCGCGCCGGGGTTGGAGGTGCGCACGAGCACGAGCACCCCACTTCCGACTGCGCGGGCGGAGCTGACAAACGGGTGCACCGCATCGGTCCCCATCAGCGGGTTCACGGTCGCGAGGTCTGCGCGCAGCCCCTCGAGACGCCCGAACGGGCTGTCCGCACCGCCCAACAGCGCACCCGCATATGCCTGCGCAGTGACGTCGATGTCGCCGCGCTTGCCGTCGGCGATGACCAGCAGACCGACGCTTTGCGCATACGCGACGACCGCTTCCAGAGTGGCCCAGCCGGCGGCGCCGAGCAGCTCGAAGCGGGCGAGCTGCGGCTTCACCGCGACGCAGGCCGGCGCCGCTGCGTCGATCAGCGCCGTGCAGTGCGCCAGGAATGCGTCAGCCGCCGCCTGCGCGGGCGAGGATGCCACCGATCCGAGCGCGTGCGCCACCGGCCACAAGGCGCGCGGATCGGGGTCGAGGCCGAGCACGATCTGCGACTCGCGCTCGGCAACTCGAGCGGCCAGCGTGTCGCCGAAGTAGCCCCCCGGGGTCAGCGGCCCTTCACCGCGCTCTTGAGGCCGCTGCCGGCGGTGAACCGTGGCACCCGCGAGGCCGCGATCTCGATGCGCTCGCCGGTACGCGGGTTGACCCCCATGCGCGCGCCACGCTCGCTCACGTGGAACTTCCCGAACCCAGAAACGGTCACCTCGCTACCGCGACGCAGAGCGTCCTCGTCGGTCGCCAGCACGGCGTCCACCGCGCGCGAGGCATCCTGCTTGGTCAAAGCGGCGCGATCGGCCACCTGGTCGACCAGCTCGGACTTTGTCACTTCGCCTCCCTCGTTCGTAAAACGTTGCGCCGAAGCTAACACCGCGTGCGGACAGGCGCATCCGCAAGAATACGCCGATGGCGATCGGTCGCATCGCATGGCTGGTGACGGTGCTCGTGGCGCTCGTCACCGCACTGCTGCTCGGGCTGTCCGGATATATCGGCTATGCAGGCCTCGGCGTGGCCGTGGCGGCCTCGGCCGCCATCAACCTGTTCTAAGCCAGCCACTCGAGCAACGCACGCGCGGCGCGGCCTCGATGGCTGATCGCGTCCTTCTGCTCGTCGCTCAGCTCGGCCATCGTCACATCGGGCGGCCCGTCGTCGGGGAGGAACGCCGGGTCGTAGCCGAAGCCCCCCTCCCCTCTGGGCTCCGCCGCAAGCCGTCCTGAGCAGCGTCCCTCGAACAGGTGCTCCTCCGCGCTCGACGGATCGACGTATGCGATCACGCATACGTACTCCAGCGCGCTGCCGGCCGGCGCCTCGTGGAGCAGCTTCCGGAGATTCTGCTCGTCGCTCGCGTGCTCGCCGGCGTAGCGCGCGGAGCGCACGCCCGGCGCTCCGCCGAGCGCGGCGGCACAGATGCCCGAGTCGTCCGCGAAGCTCACGCGGCCGGTCGCCTGCGCGGCGGCACGCGCCTTGCCCAGCGCGTTCTCGGCGAACGTCTCGCCGTCCTCCGGTGGCATCACAACGGCATCCGGCAGCGTCTCGATCTCGAGTCCGCCCGTGGCGCTCTCGAGCAACCGCGCCAACTCGCGGCGCTTGTGCTCGTTGTGCGTGGCCAGCAGCAGCTTCAACTGCCCGCGGCGATCGCCTGCTCCTGGCTGACGCGCAGCTGCTCGATGCCGCCTGCCGCAAGCGCCAGCAGCTCGTCCAGGTGCGCCCGTGAGAGCGGCGTGCGCTCGGCTGTCGCCTGCACCTCGACGAGCCCGTCGGCGCCCGTCATCACCACGTTCGCATCGACCTCCGCGGTCGAGTCCTCGGAGTAGTCGAGGTCGAGCAGCGCGACGCCGTCGATGATCCCGCAGGAGACGGCAGCCACCGATTCCCGCAGCGGGGAGCGCTCGAGCCGCCCCTCTTTCTGCAAACGCGCGCATGCGAGCGCCAGCGCCACGTACGCGCCGGTGATCGAAGCGCAGCGCGTGCCGCCGTCGGCCTGCAGCACATCGCAGTCGAGGTACATCGTGCGTTCACCCAGCGCCTCGAAGTCGACGACCACGCGCAACGCGCGTCCGATCAGGCGCTGGATCTCGATCGTGCGCCCGTCCTGTCGTCCGCGCGTGGCATCGCGCTGCTTACGATCGCCTGTGGACGCCGGCAGCATCCCGTACTCGGCCGTCACCCAGCCCTTGCCCGCGCCGGCCATCCAACGCGGCACGCTCTCCTGAGCGGAGGCCGTGCAGATCACGCGCGTCTCTCCCGCGGAGATCAACGCGGACCCGGTGGCCGTGCGCAGGAACCCCGGCTCGATCGCGATCGGGCGCAGACCGTCGGGCTGACGGCGGTAGCTGCGCTCAGGTGGGCCCGCTTGCACGCGGGGCATCATTCCAGACGCTACGGTCGAGGCATCTTGCGCGCGCTGGTGGTCTCGAACATGCTCCCCGACGCCGCCCATCCCGAGCGCGGGCGCTTCGTCCGCGACCAGGTCGCCGCGCTGCGCGAGCTCCCCGACCTGCAGGTCGAGCTGCACGAGTTCGCTCCCGGCGCCCAAGCGCTCGCCCGTGCCGTGCCGGATCTGCACCGACGCTACGACGGCAGCCTCCCGTGGACTGCGCGCGCGCGCAAGCCCGAACCGTTCGACGTGGTGCACGCCCACTTCGGCCTGACCGCGTGGCCCGCTCTTGCGGTCGGCGCACGCGTGCGCGCGCTCACCGTGCACGGCACCGACGTACGCCACCCGCGCACGCGCCTGCTGACCGCTGCTGTGAGCCCGCTGATGGACGTGCTCGGCGCCGTCTCCGCCGCGCTCGCCGCGGAACTGCCCGGCCGAGCCGCGCGGCGGCGCGCGCAGGTCCTGCCCTGCGGCGTGGACCTCGAGCGCTTCCAACCGCTGGCGCGGAGCGTCGCGCGCACCGAGCTGGGCCTCGACCCCGCCCGTCCCTACCTCCTGTTCCCCGCTGACCCCGCCCGCCCGGAGAAGCGCCACGACCGCGCGCTCGCTCTCGCGGATGCCGTCGGCGTCGAGCTGCTGACGCTCGGCGGCGTCGACCCGGCACGGGTACCGCTGTGGGTCAACGCGGCCAACGTCGTGCTCGTACCCTCCGAGCGTGAGGGCTTCGGCCTGGCCGTGCTGGAGGCGCTCGCCTGCGACGTCCCCGTTATCGCCACCCCCGTTGGCATCCATCGCGAAGCGATCGAGGGCGTCGAGGGCACGCTGTGCGCACCCTTCGAGCTGGCGAGCTGGCGCACGGCGCTCGAGACGCACGTGCGCGAGGCCGACCCGCGCATCGCCGGCCGCGCGGCCGCCACGCGCTTCTCCGCCGCCCAGATGGCCGCCCGCGTCGCCGACGCATGGCGCGACGCGCTGCAACGCCGCCGTTAGCAACCGGTCAACACGGACCGGCGGTCTGGGTAGCATGGATCAGCCGTGGATCAAATCTCTGGAACCACCACCGATCCTGCAACGCAGGAGCCCGTCGCCCAGGCGCCGGAGGCGGACCAGCCGGCGGGGGCTGCTTCCTCGCCCGAGCCGCCCGGGTTTCGCTCGCGCGGCAGCGCACGCCGCCGTGCGCGCTTTCTGCGCAAGGCGCGCGAGCTCGGCTACCGCGACCTCGGCGGGCTGGTCTTCAACCTGCACCGCTTCGGGCAGCGCAACGACGCGCTCGTGCTCGCCAAGCTGACGACGCTCGGCCACATCGACACGGAGCTCCGCGCGCTGGAAGACGCGCTGCACGAGCGCCGGCCCGTCACCGTCCTGCGCGAGGCGGGCATCACCGCATGCGCCCGCTGCGCCGCCATCCACAGCAGCGAAGACAACTTCTGTCCCAACTGCGGCCTGCCGATGAAGCGGCACGTCGAGGTGATGGCCGATCTGCGCTCTGGCGTTCCCGCCCCGGCCACCGTCACTCCGGCCGCCTCCTCGCCGAACACTCAGCAGCCCCCCGTCGCGCCGGTACCCGCGCAGCAGCCGAGCACGGCTGTGCCCGCGCCGACGCCCGCGCCCTCGAGCAGCCCGCCGCCGTCCAAGCCCGCGGCCGGGCGCTCTCCGAACCCGCCGGTCGCCGCTGCCGGCTCCGAGGAGACGTCGGTGTCGCGCACCACCACCACCACGGCGGTCGAAGAGGACGGCCCCACCGAAATCATCAGCCCGTCGGCGCCCGCATCGTGAGCGCCACCGCCTCGCCCCCGCACGACGCCCACGCACGGGTGCCCGCGCCTGCCGGCGAGCCCTGCCCGGTCTGTGGCGCACCGCTTCACCCCGAGCAGAGCTGGTGCCTTAGCTGCGGGTCCGCCGCGCGCACGCGCCTGGCGCCCTCGCCCAACTGGAAGCCACCGCTCGCCGCGCTCGCGGTCGTTGTCGCTCTGGCGCTCGGCGCGCTCGCAGCCGCCCTCGTGGACCTTGCCGGCGGCTCCGCCACCGTGCCCGCCACCACCACCACGGTGACCACCGCCGCCGCAGTCACCACGCCGACGACACCGCCCGCGACCACGACCGCCGCCGGCGCGAGCAGCACGCCCACGACCGCCACCGGTACGAGCACCACGCAGCCCAAGACGGGCACAGCTCCGACCGGCACGGCGACGGGCGCGACCAAGACCAAACACACGGCAGCCACGACCACTCCCGGGACGACCGGGACCTCGAGCGCACCCACCCACACGTCGACCGCAGGCGCCAAGCTCAGCCCGACCGTGAAAAGCGAAATCAGCAAGGGCGCCAAAGCACGCCTCGAACAGCTCGAGTCCAAGAAAGCCCTTCCCGGCGCCGGCGAAAAGTAGCGCGAGCCGTATACGGTTCTCTCGATGCCCAGCCTTTCCTCGGCGAGGACCCACGTCGCCGACGTCGCAGTCGTGGGCGCCGGCGCGGCCGGGCTGTACGCGGCGCTCTGCGCGGCGCGCGAGCACGCAAGCGTGGTGCTCGTCTCCGCCACGCCGCTGGCGCAGACCGCCAGCTACTGGGCCCAGGGCGGCCTCGCCGCGACGCTCGCTGAGGACGACAGCTTCGAGCTGCACCTGCGCGACACCGAGCTTGCCGGCCGCGCGCTCGTGCGCCGCTCGGCCGCCGAAACGCTCGTGCGCGAGGCCCCCGAACGCGTACGCGACCTGCAGGCGCTCGGGGTGCGCTTCGACGCCGACCGCTTCGGGCAGCTCGCCCTCGGCCTCGAGGGAGGGCACTCGGTACGGCGCGTCGTGCACGCGGGCGGCAGCGCCACCGGCCGGCGCGTCGTGCGACAGCTCTCGGCGCTCGCCGCCGAGGAGCCCAGGATCGAGGTCTTCGAGCAGGCGCGAGCGCAGGCGATCTGGACCGATGGCATCCTCGCCGGAGGGGGAGAAGCCTGCGAGACCCGGTGCCGCGGGCTCGTCTGCGACGACGGACGCGTGATCGCCGCGCGCGCCGTGGTGATCGCCACAGGCGGAGCGGCCGCCCTGTGGGCGCGGACCACCAATCCGCCCGGCTCGCAGGGAATCGGCGTGCTGCTCGCCCACGCCGCCGGCGCCGAGCTGGCGGACCTCGAGCTGCTCCAGTTCCACCCGACGGCCGTGATCGGCGTGCCCGGGCGCGAGGGGTTCCTCGTGACCGAGGCGATCCGGGGCGAGGGCGCGACGCTCCACGACGGCGAGGGCAATCGCTTCGTCGACGAGCTCGCCCCCCGCGACGAGGTCTCCAAGGCGATCCACACGATCCTCGAGGAGACGGGTGCGACCTCCGTGGGCCTGGACATGCGGGCGATCGACCCCGCCCACTTCCCCAACGTCGTCGCAGCGCTGCGCGAAGCGGGCCTCGACCCGACGCGGGAGCTGATCCCGGTCGCGCCGGCAGCGCACTACATGATGGGCGGGATCGTCACCGACCTGAACGCCCGCTCCACGCTGCCGGGGCTCTACGCCGTCGGCGAGTCCGCATGCACCGGGCTGCACGGGGCCAACCGGCTCGCCTCCAACTCCCTGAGCGAGTGCTTCGTGTTCGCCCGCCGCGCCGTCCTCGATGCGCTGGGCGAGGGCACGGCTCTCCCCCAGCCCGCGCACGAGGCGCAGCTGCAGGCGCTGCGCGAGCTCCCCGGTCCGCCGGCCGCCGACCCCGAGACCCGCGCTGCGCTCTGGCGCGATGCGGGCGTCGTGCGCAGCGCCGAGGGCCTCTCCAGGCTGCTGGGAAGCCCACATCCCCTGGCGCGACTCGTCGCCGCGTGCGCCCTCGCGCGCACCGAGAGCCGCGGCGCACATCTGCGCGCGGACTACCCCGAGCGCGACCCCGCGCTGGACTACCGGCACGCCGTCGTCGGCGAGCAGGACGCGATCGCGTGGCAGAGGTGGGAATGACTTCATAAAAAGATCATGGGCTGATCTTTAAGTCGATCCTTTCTAATTGCAGATGTGTTCTGTGCTTTGGGATGGAAGGCTTCAGAGCAATTGGCGTCTGTAGTAAATGGCGGGTGTGCTCCAAACCAAAAGACCCGAGCTAGAGAGAGGGTTAGGAGTAGTCACCATGTACCAGTTCAGTCGCGCGATCTACCGGGAGCTCGCTCCCCAGATCGTCGCTCCACCTCCGGGCGCTCCCGCGAGCGCCAACCACACCGCCGTGCTGCGCGCATGCGAGGACGTGATCACCCGGCTGGCCACTGACCGCCATTACTTCGCCCGACCCGCGCGCACCCTGTTCCTCGACATCCGCAGCTACTTCCCGATGTCAGCCCAGGCCCACGTGCATCTGATCGTCAGCCGCTACGTGGGCTACGCCGAGATGTTCCTGGCCGAACACCCCCACGAGGGCTACACGGCGGTCAGCGGCGCGCCGCCGCAGTGCCGCGCGACCACCCGCAAGGGCGCCGCATGCCAGCGCACCCCGCTGGCGCACAACGGCTACTGCCCGTCCCACCAGCACCTCGCCGACACCGAGGACCGCGAGCTGGCAGCCGCCTGACGCTCCCGTAGGCAGGAGCGTGAGCCTCGCGTAGTCTGCGGGCCATGCTCCTGGGCGTGGACGTCGGCGGCACCTTCACCGACGCCGTCCTGCTGGACCGGCGCTCACGGATACACACCGCGAAGGTCCCCTCCACACCCTCCGATCAGTCCCTCGCCGTGCTTCAGGCTGTACGCCTCCTACTGCGCAGCGCCGGCGCGCACGCGCAGGACGTCGAGCGCTTCGCCCACGGCATGACGGTGGCCACCAATGCGCTCCTGGAGGGCCGTACCGCCCGCACGGCGCTCCTGGCGACGGAGGGCTTCACCGACGTGATCGAGCTCGCCCGCCAGACCCGCCCGCACCTCTACAGGCTGTGCGCCGCCGCACCTGTACCGCTCGTTCCCACGGAGCTGCGCGTGGGGGTGTACGAGCGCATGGGCCCGGATGGACCTCTGAGCCCGCTCTCCTCGAGCGACGCCCAGGACGCCGTCGAGCGCCTGGCGCAGTGCAAGCCCGAAGCGGTGGCCGTCTCGCTGCTGCACTCCTATGCCGACCCCGCGCACGAGCAGTTGCTCGCCGAGACGATCGCGCGGCTGCTCCCGGGCGTGCACCTGTCGCTCTCCAGCGAGCTGGTGGGCACGTTTCGCGAGTACGAGCGCACAGCGACGACGGTCCTCGACGCGGCGCTCTCGCCGCTGCTCAGCTCCTACCTGAGCCAACTCGTCGAGGACGCCCGCGCGATCGGGCTGCGCGAGCCCGAGATCATGCAGTCCTCTGGAGGCCTCGCCGACGCCGCGTACGCGGGCGCCCACGCCGCGCTCACCGTCCTCTCCGGGCCAGCCGGAGGCGTGGGCGGCGCGCTTCTGCTGAGCGAGCTCGCCGGTGAGCGCGACGTGCTCTGCTTCGACATGGGCGGCACCTCCTGCGACGTCTGTCTGATCGACGACGGACGCGTCGCGGAGACCGCCGAGCGGACGATCGCCGAACGCCCGCTGTCGCTGCCCGCCCTGGACATCCACACGGTCGGCGCCGGTGGTGGATCGATCGCCTGGCGCGACGCCGGCGGCGCGCTGCGCGTCGGGCCCGCCTCCGCCGGCGCCACCCCGGGGCCGGCCTGCTACGGCCTCGGCTCCGAGCAGGCGACCGTCACCGACGCGAACCTGCTGCTCGGGCGCCTGCTCGATGACGCGCCGCTCGCGGGCGGACTGACGCTCGACCGCGCCGCCGCCGAGCGCGCCGTCTCGCGGCTGGCGGAGGAGCTCGGGCTCGAGCCGATCGCCTGCGCGGAAGGGATCGTGCGCGTGGCCGAGGCGCACATGCTGGGCGCTCTGCGCGTGATGAGCGTCGAGCGGGGGATCGACCCCCGCGGCTTCGCGCTGATGTCCTTCGGCGGCGCAGGACCGCTGCACGCCGCCTCGCTCGCACGCCGGCTCGGCATCTCGCGTGTCCTCTGTCCGCGAGCCTCCGGCGTGCTCTGCGCCCTCGGGCTGGCCGCGGCCGCGCCGCGGCGCGATGCCGCGCGCACCGTGATGCTCGGCAGCCCGCACGGGCGGGCTCTCTCATCACAGTTGCTCGAGCAGGAACGCGCTGCCCTGATCGGCCAGGCGAGGACCACCCTGTCAGAGCCACCGGCGCGCTTGCGCGTGCGCTACGAGCTGCGCTACCGCGGCCAGTCCTTCGAGCTCGCCGTCGAGGAGGAGATCGAACCCGGCTGCGACGGGCGGGGGCTCGATCCGGACGCCCTGCGCGGCGCCTTCGCCCGGGCGCACGAGCAGCGCTACGGCTATCGCGACCAGAACGCGGAGGTCGAGCTCGTCAACATCCGCGTCTCCGCCTGGGGAGTTGCACCGGCGCTGGGACTCACTGCGTCCGCGGCGTCGTCGATGGCGGAACCCCAGATGCGCACGGTGATCTTCGACGGCAGGCCCACCCCCACCACGATCCTGCGCGGCGAGCCCACGCCCGGCAGCGAGCTCGATGGGCCCGCGCTGTGCGCGCTGGGGGAGGCGACGCTGCTGATCCCGCCCGGGTGGTCCGGACACGTCGACCAACAGGGCACCGTGCGCCTGCTCGATACCTTCCCCGACGGCCCGCGCGGCCCATCGCCGGCATGAGCGGCGCCCCTCGAGGACGCGCCGCCGCCGCGCT
>Ga0302314_10020198_pt1 | contig 11028 bp, 7 predicted proteins | sample III_Palsa_N2_3_FD_200533 | JGI IMG/M metagenome (GOLD analysis project Ga0302314, IMG submission 200533) | Peat permafrost microbial communities from Stordalen Mire near Abisko, Sweden - III_Palsa_N2_3 | ecosystem: Environmental > Terrestrial > Soil > Palsa > Peat permafrost | place: Sweden... | reverse complement strand
GATTCTCAAGGCCGACATCGGAGTGAAGGCGGGCCACATCGTCGGCATCGGCCACGCCGGGAATCCCGGCATCCAGAGCGGGATCGGCTCCCGCTTCCCCGATCCGCGCACCGGCAAGCTCAACCCGATGGTGATCGGCGCGGCGACCGAGGTGATCGCGGCGGAGGGCGCGATCGTCACCGCCGGGGGGATCGACACCCACATCCATTTCATCTGTCCGCAGCAGATCGACGAGGCGATCTCGAGCGGCGTCACCACGCTGATCGGCGGCGGGACCGGCCCCGCCACTGGCACCTTCGCCACCACCTGCACGCCCGGGAAATGGAATCTCCACCGGATGTTGGAAGCGGCGGAGGCCTATCCGGTCAACCTCGGCTTCCTCGGCAAGGGGAACTGCTCGACGCCCGGGCCGCTGCGGGAGCAGGTCGAGGCCGGGGCGATTGGCCTCAAGCTCCATGAGGATTGGGGGACCACGCCCGCCGCCATCGATACCTGCCTGGGCGTGGCGGAGGAACTCGACGTCCAGGTGGCGATCCACACCGATACGCTCAACGAAGCCGGATTCGTCGAGGAAACCATCAAGGCGTTCAAGGGGCGGACGATCCACACCTTCCACTCCGAAGGGGCGGGCGGCGGCCATGCGCCCGACATCATCCGGGTCTGCGGCCAGCCGAATGTCCTCCCCTCCTCGACCAACCCGACGCGGCCCTTCACCGTCAACACCCTCGACGAGCACCTCGACATGCTGATGGTCTGCCATCACCTCGACTCGAAGATCCCGGAGGACGTCGCTTTCGCCGAATCGCGCATCCGGCCCGAGACGATCGCCGCCGAGGATTGCCTCCATGATCTGGGCGCGATCTCGATCATGTCGAGCGACAGCCAGGCGATGGGACGGATCGGCGAGGTGATCCTTCGCACCTGGCAAACGGCCCATAAGATGAAGGGTCAATTCGGGCCACTCCCCGATCCGGTCCATCCCGCCGCCGATAATTTCCGCGTCCTCCGCTATCTGGCGAAGTACACGCTCAATCCCGCGATCGCCCATGGGATCAGCCATCTGGTCGGCTCGATCGCGCCGGGGAAGCTCGCTGATCTGGTGTTGTTCAAACCGGCTTTCTTCGGGGTGAAGCCGGAGCTGGTGCTCAAGGGTGGCTTCATTGCCTGGGCCAATATGGGCGATCCGAACGCCTCGATCCCGACGCCGCAGCCGACTTTCTACCGGCCCCAATTCGGCGCCCACGGCGCGGCGGTCCGTTCGACCAGCCTGACCTTCGTCAGCCAGGCCGCGCTCGACAGCGGAGCGCTCGACGAGCTCTCCCTGCGCAAGCGGCTGGCGCCGGTGAAAAAGACGCGGGGGATCGGCAAGCGGGACATGATCCTCAACGACGCGCTACCCCACATCGAGGTCGACCCCGAGACCTACACCGTGAAAGCCGACGGCCGCATCCTCACCTGCGAACCGGCGCGGAGCCTGCCGATGGCCCAACGCTACTTCCTTTTCTAATCATGATTCTCGTCCACGCCCCGCTCGACCCGGCCGACGACGCCCTTCCGATCATTCCGATCCGGGCGGAACGGCGGAAGCTGGCCAAGCTCCTTTGGCGCGCCGCCGCCGAGGATGGGACCGAATTCGGCTTCGAGTTGAAGCAGCCGCTCGCGCCGGGCGCGAGCGTCCATCGAACGGAGCAGGCCCGCTACCGGATCGAGCAGGAGCCCGAGGCCTGCCTTGAAATCGATCTCTCCCTGGCCCCCGCCGATGCCGTCCACCTCGGCTGGTCGATCGGCAATCTCCATCTTCCCATCGAGGGCGGGGAGGGGCGGCTCCTGGTTCCCGACGAGGTCGCCGTCCACCGGCTGCTGGCGCGGCTCGGCGTTCCCTATCGCCGGGTGACGGCGGTTTTCCGGGCCGGATATTTCGAAAGTTCCCTCAATCCCGGCGGCGGGCCCCTGGCCGCCTCCATCCATTCCCACTCCCATGATCATGCCCATTGAAGCCGCAGGCCCGGAACCGGACACCGCCTGGATCGCGACCTGGCTCCAGTGCAACGATACCTTCTACCCGACCGGCACCTATGCCCATTCCTTCGGCCTGGAGGGGGCGGTGCAGGAGGGATTGGTCGGCGATCTCGCCTCCTTCCGCTCGTTCCTCCGCGCGGCGGTCCTCCCGCCGCTCGCCGGCCTTGAGCTGCCGCTCACCGCCCACGCCTACCGGGCGCTGCAGGCGGAGGATTGGAACCAGTTCGACCACGTCCGCTATCTCGCCTCGGCGATGAAGACCGCGCGGGAGCCGCGCGAGGCCACGGAGGGGATTGGCCGCCAGCGCCTCTCCCTGCTGGCCACACTCCATCCCCATCCGCTGATCCGGGAAGCGGGCCGGAGAATCGGGCCGGGCGGAGCCTTCGCCGCCTGCGTGGCCACGGCGCTGGAGACCCGCGTCCTCGGTGCGCCCATCGAGGCGGCGCTCGCCTCGGTCTGCTACGGGACGGTCTCCTCGCTGGCGGCGGCGGCGATGAAGCTCCTCCGGCTGGGCCAAAACGGCATCCAGCAGACGATGACCGCGACGCTCGCCTCCGCCCCGCAACTCATCGCCGCCGGATTGACGACCCCCCTCGACGCCATCGGCTGGTCGAATCCCTGGTGGGACATCGCCGCCTCGCGGCATGAACTGGCCGACGGGAGGATGTTCATCTCATGACCGCCTCCCCTTCCCGGCGTCCGGTGCGGATCGGCATCGGCGGCCCGGTCGGCTCGGGCAAGACGATGCTCTGCCTGAAGCTCTGCCAGCAGTTGCGCGGCCACTACAGCATGGCGGTGGTGACGAACGATATCTACACCCTCGAAGACGCCCAGTTCCTCACCCGCCAGGAGGCGCTGCCCGGCGACCGGATCGTCGGAGTCGAGACCGGCGGCTGCCCCCATACCGCGATCCGCGACGACACGACGATGAACGAGCAGGCGATCGAGCGGTTCGAGCGGGCCTTCCCCGACCTCCAGCTCGTGCTGGTCGAGAGCGGCGGCGACAATCTCTCGGCGACCTTTTCCCCCGAGCTCGTCGATGTCTTCATCTATGTCATCGACGTCGCGGAGGGCGACAAGATCCCGCGCAAGGGCGGCCCCGCCATCCGCCACAGCGATCTCCTCCTGATCAACAAGACCGAACTGGCCCCTTATGTCGGGGCCGATCTCGCGGTGATGGACCGCGATGCCCAACTGATGCGGGGGACGCGCCCCTTTCTCTTCTGCGACCTGCGGAGTGAAAAGGGATTGGCCGAGATCGTCGCCTGGGTCCGGCACGAGGCGCTCTTTGCTCAGAAGGCCCAGGAAGCTCGGGAGGCCGGGGCCCCATGCCAGCCCTGAGCGGCCACCTGACGCTCCGCGCCGCCGCCGGAGCCGACGGACGGACGGTCCTCGCCCACCAATCGTTCTGCGCCCCCTTCCACCTCGGCAAGGCCTATTGGGACGGCACCGCGCTCATCGTCAATGTGGTCAACGCCACCGCCGGGATACTCGAAGGGGACACCCTGAATGCCGAGGTCGGAGTGGAGGCGGGCGCCTCGGTGCTGCTGACCTCGCCGGCGGCGAGCCGGGCCTTTACCACGCGAGGCGCCGGAGCCTTGGACGCCTCTTGCCGTCAGGATTACACTGTCGCCGCCGGGGGCTGGCTCGAGGTGATGGGGGAGCCGCTGGTGCCGCACCGCGCCTCCCGCTACCGGCAGGCGACCCGCCTCTCGGTCGAACCGGGAGGGAAACTCTATTTCACCGAGGTCCTCGCCCCCGGCCGGGCCGCCCATGACGAAGGATGGGAATGGGAGGCGCTCCAGATCGATCTCTCCCTTCGGCTGGGCGGCGAATTGATCTACCACGAGCGGACGCGGCAATCGGGGGAGGAGCTGGCGGCGATGGCCGCCCTGGCGGGAATGGGGAAGCCGTGGTTCGCCACCCTCCTTCTCGTCGCCGAGGAGCTCGACCGGGAGGAGGGTTGGCGGCGGGAGCTTCATGGGCTCCATCGGCCCGGCCTCCGGATCGGATTCAGCCGCCTCCGTCCCGGAGCCTGGATCGGCCGCCTGATCGGCGACGGCCCCCGCGCGCTGCGCGAAGCGTTGGCCTCGATACGGGAACGGCTGCAGCCGCTCCTCCCCCGCCTCCGCGCCGATGCGCGCAAACTTTGAAATCGCAATTCTCTCTCCGCCAGGGTTTCTGCCGACGGAATGATCCATTTTTAAGGGTGAGGAAGTCCACCCAGCCCAATAACCCCTTGATGTTCGTTAAATTACGTGGATTTAATGCTGTAGATTTTTAAGTGTGGCCATATCATCCGCCACAGGGAGATGATAGAGGGGTCATGGCTGCGTCAGTTCATCAAAACGGTCGAAGAGAGCCGCTCGGATTCCGTTGACCCCAAGCGCGCGATCCCCTGCCCATGAAATCCGAACTCGAACCCTCCGCCGTCCGCCGCCCCTGGCAATTCCCGGGATTGGGGCGGCTGATGAGCCGATTGAAGTACCCGCAGAAGTTCGCCCTGGTCAGCGCGGTCTTCCTGCTGCCGCTCGGGCTGCTCCTTTATTTTTTCGAGGTCGAAATTTCCCAAAGCACCAATGTCGCGTGGATGGAGATCCAGGGGACGGCCTATCTGCGTCCGCTCCAGCAGTTCATGGTGCTGAACGGGGAGACCGGGATCACCGCCGCCGCGGTCGCCCGCCAATCCGAAAATAGGACGGACCTGATCCGGAAGCTGGAGGCGATGAGCGCCGCCTTCGACACGGTGAAATCGACCGAAGGACAGCTGGGCGCCCTCCTCGACGCCGGCCATCTCTACAACGTCCTGGAACAGAACTGGACCTCCCTCCATGCCGAAGCCGCCGTGTCCCGCCTGGGCTCGCCGCAGGACGCCTTCACCGATCTGGCCTCCGACGAACGCGCCCTCTTCGCCCATGTGGGGGATAGCTCGAATCTGATCCTCGATCCCGATCTCTCCAGCTACTACCTCATGGACGCCACGGTCCTGAAGTGGCCCCGCATCCAGCAATTGCTCACCAGCACCCGCTACCTCTGCGACGATTTTGCCCGAACGGGCCGGATCACCCCCTCGCAACAGGAGTCCCTGACGGTGCAATTGGGCGTCCTCCAGTCGCTGCGGGCCGACCTGGAAAAGGGGATGGCGATCGCCTTCGCCAGCGACGGGACGCGGACGGTGGAAAAGGAGCTCCATTCCCCCCTGATCGAAAACCTGCAGGCCCTGGAGGACTATGACGCCTACTGCCGCCGCCAGTTCCTGACCTCGGAGCAGGTCCAGGCCAAGCCGGACGAAGTGGACCGGGCCGCCCGCCGGGCCGTCGATGCCGGGCAGGAGTTCTGGAGCCGGGCGGCCGACAGCCTCGATTTCCTGCTGCAGACCCGGATCGGAAAATTCCAGACGCGCTCCACCCTGGTCCTGGCCGTGACCGGGGCCCTGCTGGTGCTGGGCGCCTCGCTGCTCATCGCCTTTTACTTCGAGGTGATGCGGACGGTCTTCAACATCCGCGACGCCACCGAGAAGATGACCCGGGGCGACTACGAGGGCTCCATCGGCATCGAGACCCGCGACGAGCTGGGCGGCGTGGTCCAGGCGTTCAACGCGGTCGCGGAGCGGCTGCGGGGCGAATACCTCCAGGCCAAGGAGGAGAGCGCCCGCGCGCGGGAGGAGGAGGCGATGCGCAAGGAAAGCGAGGTCCGTTTCCGCAATGTCTTCGAGAACGCGGTCGACGGCATGTTCCAGACCTCGCTGGAAGGGCGCTACCTCGCCGCCAACCTCTCCCTGGCCCGCATCTACGGCTTCGATTCGATCGCCGAACTGATCGGGCACGTCGACAACATCGAGAAGAATCTCTACGTCGATCCGACCCGCCGCGGGCAGTTCCGCGAGGAATTGGAAACGCACAGCGTGGTGAAGGACTTCGTCTCCGAGGTCTACGACCGGGACGGGCGGAAGATCTGGATCTCGGAGAACGCGCGGGCGGTCCGCGATGCCCAGGGGACGATCCTCTATTACGAGGGGACGGTGGTCGACATCACCTTCCGGCACCAGATCGAGGAGACCCGCCAGCTGGTGGAGAACGAGCTGCGGCAGGCCAAGGAACACGCCGAGAAGGCGAGCAAGGCGAAGAGCCAGTTCCTGGCCAACATGAGCCACGAGCTGCGCACCCCCCTCAACGGCATCCTCGGCTACACCCAGATCCTGAAGCGAAGCCCCGAGCTCACCCCCAAGCTCGGTTCCGGGCTGAACGTCATCCACCAATCGGCCGAACATCTCCTCACCCTGATCAACGACATCCTCGACCTTTCCAAGATCGAGGCGGACAAGGTCGAGCTGCAGCCGGCCGATTTCGACCTGCGCAATTTCCTCCAGGTGATCTGCAACATGCTCCGCGTCCGCGCCACGCAGAAGAAGATCGCCTTCCACGAGCATCTCGCCGACAACCTGCCCGGCGTGGTCCGCGCCGACGAGAAGCGGCTCCGCCAGGTGCTGATCAATCTCCTGGGCAACGCGGTGAAGTTCACCGACCGGGGCGGGGTCGGCTTTCACGTTTCCCGGAACGGCGCCAAGGTCCGCTTCTCGATCGAGGACACCGGCATCGGGATTCCCGAGGAAAAGATCGGCCTCCTCTTCCAGCCCTTCAGCCAGGTCTCCGACCAGCAACGCAACGCCGAGGGAACCGGCCTCGGCCTGGCGCTGAGCCAGCGCCTGGTCCCGTTGATGGGTGGCCTCATCGAGGTGAAGAGCCGCCTGGGCGAGGGGAGCACCTTTTCCTTCGAGATCGATCTGCCCGAAGTGGCGGCCCCGCAGGCGAAGCGGCCCGCCAAGGAGCGGGAGATCGTCGGCTACCGGGGGCCCCGCGTCCGCGTCCTCGTGGTCGATGACCGCTGGGAGAACCGCTCGGTCCTCTCCGAAATGCTCGCCCCGCTCGGCTTCGCCACCGTCGAGGCGGAAAATGGACAGGAGGCCCTCGCCAAGATCGCGGAACAGCGGCCCGACATCGTCCTGACCGACTTGGTGATGCCGGTGATGGACGGCTTCGAGCTGACCCGGAGGATCCGGGCGGACGACACCGCCAAGGATCTGATCATCATCACCGTCTCGGCCAGCATCTTCGACTTCGACACCGCCAAGAGCCGGCAGGCGGGCTGCAACGATTGCGTCCCCAAGCCCGTCGATCTCCCCGTCCTGCTCGCCTGCCTCCGCACCTATGTCCCCTCGATCGAGTGGATCTATGAAGAGGACGCAAGCGGCCCGGCCCCGGCCGAATCCTCTCCGGAAAACCCCGCCGCCCCCCTCTCCATCCCCCCCCTCCCGAAGGCGGAGGGGGAGGAGCTCCTCGACCTGGCCCGGAAAGGCGATGTGAAGCGGATGCTGGCGGCGGCCGAGGGGCTGGCCAGCCGCAATGGAGCCTTCTCGCCCCTGGTTTCGAGATTGCGCGAGCTGGCCGATAATTTCAAAATCAAACAGATGCGCCAGATGATCGAAGAGCGCATGAGCCCACCCGTATGAACGAAGCAATGCCCGACCTCCCGATCTCCATTCTGATCGTCGACGACAACCCGACGAACATCAAGGTGCTCTACGAATACCTCACCGAGCAGCGCCATCACGTCCTGGTCGCCGAAGACGGGGAGACCGCCATCGAGCAGGCCCAGTACAGCCTGCCCGACCTGATCCTGCTCGACGTGATGATGCCCGGCATCGACGGGTTCGAGACCTGCCGCCGCCTCAAGGATAACGCGGCCACGCGGGAGATCCCCGTCATCTTCATGACGGCGCTGGCGGACACTCCGTTCATCGTCAACGGATTCTCGGTCGGCGCGGTCGATTACCTGACCAAGCCCCTCCAGCACGAGGAGGTCAAGGTGCGGATCGAGAGCCATGTCCAAATCCGCCGCCTGCAGCGGGAATTGCGGAAAGAAATCGAGGTGCGGCTGCTGGCCGAGAGGGAACTCCGCCAGGCCAACGCGGACAAGGACCGGTTCTTCGAAATCATCTCCCATGACCTGAAGAACCCGATGAACGGAGCTCTCCACTTCAGCGAGGCCCTGGTGGAGGCGGTCCGGGAGAAAAACGACCCCACGCTGCAGGAAATCGCCAAGATCGTCCACGAATCGACCAGCTCGGTCGGCCGCCTCGTCTTCGATCTCCTGGAGTGGGCGGAGAACCAGATGAGCCGGATCGAGGTGCAGCCGAAATCGCTCGACCTCGGCGACCTGCTCAAGCAGAACATCGCGCTGGCCGGGATTCTCGCCCGCCAAAAGCAGATCAACATCGTCAACAAGGTGGAAGCACCTGTCCGCCTCCACGCCGACGAGCGGATGATCGACACCGTCCTCCGGAACCTGCTGAGCAACGCGGTCAAGTTCACCCCGGTGGGGGGACAGATCGAGGTCCAGGCCCGCATCGAGAACAAGGAAGTCACCGTCTCCATCGCCGACAGCGGCGTCGGCATCACCTCCAAAAATCTCCTCAATCTCTTCCAGCTCGGCGAGAAGGTCTCCACCTACGGCACCGGCGGAGAAGCGGGGACCGGGCTCGGCCTCCTGCTGTGCAAGGAGATGGTCGAGAAGAACGGCGGTCGCATCTGGGCCGAATCGAAGACCGGCAAGGGCTCCATCTTCTCCTTCACCGTGCCGGCCTCGGCGCCGTCCGAGAAGGCGTAACCCCCGGACCATGAAACGGCTGATCGTCGGAGCGCTTGTCTTCTTGATCCTGTTGCTGGGCGGCGGCGGCGCGGCCTGGTGGTTCTTCCTGCGCGGGCCGGCCTACCGGAGCCCGGCGGCCTGCCTCCCCGCCGATACGCTCTATTACTTCGAGATCCCCAACGGGACCCAGACCTATCTCCGCTATCAGCAGTCCCAGTTGAAACAGATCGCCGACGATCCGCAGACGCGGGGCCTGGTCGGCGCGGCGCTCGCCCTCTTCCACGGCGCCCTCCACAACGTCGATCCGCAGGCGGCCGCCCACCTGCGCCGGGCCGCCGACGAGGGATTGCAGGCGATGGGAGGCGGTTCCTTCGTCGCCTTGACCCGCTTCGATCCGCCCGCCGCCAAGGACGCGCCCCCCGCCGAGCTCGTCAAGGGCGTCGGCCTGATCGCCGGGTTCCACGCCTCGCCCGACCAGGGGCGGCACGTGGAGGCTTTCTTCAGCGAGCTCGAAGCCGCGGCGGGCGATCGTCTGAAGAATCATCCCGTCCAGACGGCGGCGCACGGCGATCTCTCCTACACCTATCGGGAGACGGGCGGCGGCCTCCGCTTCTGCCGCGCGCGCTGGAAGGATTGGGATCTGGTTTCGTTCGGCGAGCAGCCGCTCTTCGATTTCGTCGACCGCGCCTCGGCGGCGGGAGCGGGGGCCGCCCCCTCGCTGCGGGAGGCGCCCGATTACCAGGCGCTGGCCTCGCAATGCGATTCCCACGCGGATGCGGTCTTCTATGCGAATCTCGGGCGCGGCTTCGATCTCGAACGGCGGTGGTTCGCCCTCTTCATGCCGGCGGGAACGGGCATGGGCAATGGCAACGGCCTCGACGCGGTGTTCAAGAATCTCCGCTTCATGCACGCCATGGCGGGCACGATGTCGCTCGGGAAAAACGGCGTCGAGGAGCACTGCGTCGTCCTCGCGCCCCTGGCCGAACGGGGGGAGATGGCCGGCCAGTTTCAACCGATTCCGTTGAAATCGGCCCGCTTCACCAGCCCGAGCACCGTCTTCTACCTGGCGCAGAACATCGACGCCGAGGCGACCTACAATCAGCAGAAGGCGACCCTGCAGGCGATGCAGTCCCAGGCCCCGTCCGGCGTGCCGGCGGTGCCCAATCCCTACGACACGATCGAGAGCAGCCTCAAGTCCCAGGGACTCGATCTCCATGAGAATTTCCTCAAGGCGGTGGGGCCGGAGCTGGCCTGGGTTGTCGATTGGCCGGAGGGCCAGACGGTCCCCGACCTCCTGCTGGTCTGGGCCCTGCGCGCTCCCGATAAATTCTCCCCTCTCTACGACAAGCTGACCAAGCAGATGACGCCCCTTCTGGCGATGGCGGGGACCTCGGAAACCTTCACGGTCGGTTCCTTTTCCGCCCTCTCGGTCGCGCCGAAGCAGCTCCCCCTGATCTCGCCAACTCTCTTCAAGGGGAGCGATTTCTGGGGATTCAGCCTCACCGCCGCCGGGGCCAAGCGGCTCCTCGCCGACGGAAATCCCGCGCTCTCCCTCGACGCGCTCGCCGGCCCCGGCAAGGCGGACGGCGCCTACCTGCTGGCCTATGCGAAGGTCGGCGAGGTCCTGCAGCGCGGCTACGCGGCGGGCAAGCCCGCGCTGGCGAAATATCTGGCGGCCGATCCCGCGCGAAGCTCCTGGGCCGCGAAATTGCCCGCCGACCTGACGGTCGCTCCCCTGCTCGGCGATTTCCGGATGCACGCGGCCTCGAAGGGCGATTTCCTGATCAGCGATGCCGCGTCGCCCACCGGCAGCGCGGTGCTGCTCGCGGGCTTGGCGGCGGCGGTGGCCGAACCGCTGCACGCCTACTCCCAACAGCATCGACAGGTCGTGGCAACCGCCTCGATCTCCGCCCGGCAGGCCGATGCGGAGCAGCTCTCGCTGGCGCTCAATCTCTACAGCGCCACCCACGACGGCCAATATCCGGCGACGCTCGACCTCCTGCTCCAGGAACCCGAAGCGGCCGAGCACGGCATCCGCCCCTCGGTCCTCATCGATCCCTCGGGGACACCCCGCTGGATCTATCACGCGGGCTTGACGACCTCGGCGGCAGGAGAGACGGTTTTGTTCGAGTCGATCGAGATCCTCGATCAGGGCGGCAAGCCGGGCCGGATCTACTCCCGGATCGACAAAGAGACGCTCTGGCAGCCCCTGGAACCGGCCGCGCCGGTTTCCTCCGATGGCGCCCCGGCGGCTCCGAATGGCGACGCTCCCGCTTCCCCGAATCCCTAGAGCGTTCTCAGTTTAAGCAGGCTCAATAAGTGGCTATCTTTGGGGCTGCGATTGCCTCCCGGCCATGCGAG
>Ga0302314_10020196_pt1 | contig 11028 bp, 10 predicted proteins | sample III_Palsa_N2_3_FD_200533 | JGI IMG/M metagenome (GOLD analysis project Ga0302314, IMG submission 200533) | Peat permafrost microbial communities from Stordalen Mire near Abisko, Sweden - III_Palsa_N2_3 | ecosystem: Environmental > Terrestrial > Soil > Palsa > Peat permafrost | place: Sweden... | reverse complement strand
CGCGTTGGCGGGGCGCAGGCGGTTTCCGCCCTTGCCTGGGGCACCGCGACGATCGCGGCCGTCGATCGCATCGTCGGCCCCGGCAACGCCTATGTCGCCGAGGCCAAGCGGCAGGTTTTTGGGCGCGTCGGCATCGATTCCATCGCCGGGCCGTCCGAGGTGGTCGTTCTTGCGGACGCCACGAACGATGCGCGCCGCGTCGCCGTCGACCTGCTGGCGCAGGCCGAGCACGACGAGGCGGCGCAAGCGATTCTGATCACCGACTCCAACGAATTTGCGGATGCGGTGGCCGCCGCCGTCGCAGCCGAGATCCCCACCCTGCCCCGCGCCGCCATCGCCGGCGCGTCCTGGCGCGACCATGGCGCGGTGATCCTGGTGCGCGACTGGGACGAGGCCGTGGCGCTGGTGGACCGGATCGCACCCGAACACCTGCAGATCATGACGCCGGACCCGCAGGCCCTGTTCGCCCGCGTGCGCCATGCCGGTGCGGCCTTCCTCGGTGCTTGGTGCCCCGAGGCGATCGGCGACTACGTGGCCGGCCCCAACCACGTGCTGCCGACCGGGCGCACCGCCCGCTTCGCCTCCGGCCTGTCGGTGTTCGACTTCCTCAAGCGCACGACCTGGGTCGCGGCCGGCGCCGAGTCCCTCGCCCGCGTCGGCCCGGCGGCGGTGGCGCTGGCGGAGGCGGAGGGCTTGCAGGCGCATGCGCGCAGCGTCGCACTGCGCCTGGGGCAGGGCGGAGGGCGTGCCGGCACGCCTTGACCGCGCATGACGCCGCCTCCATGTTCCCGGCCGCACGGAAACCCGGTTACGAGGTTTGATGTCTAAAGAAGATATGATCGAGTTCAGCGGCACCGTCACGGAGCTGCTGCCCAACGCAATGTTTCGCGTCAAGCTCGACAACGAGCACACCATCCTGGCCCACACCAGCGGCAAGATGCGCAAGAACCGCATCCGCGTGCTGGCCGGCGACCGGGTGAACGTGGAAATGACTCCGTACGACCTGAGCAAGGGTCGCATCACGTTCCGCTTCAAGTGATTGGCCGAGCCCCCTGACAGCCGGCCGGACGCGGCAACACCGCGCCTGATCCTGGCCTCCGCGAGCCCCCGCCGGCTCGGCCTGCTGGCGCAGATCGGCGTCGTCCCGGACGGCGTGATCGCCGCCGAGATCGACGAGACCCCCCACAAGGACGAACTGCCGCGCCCGCTGGCGCAGCGGCTGGCACGCGCCAAAGCCGCCGCGGTCGCCCGCCCGGATGCCTTCGTGCTGGCCGCCGACACGGTCGTCGCCTGCGGCCGCCGCGTGCTGCCGAAGGCGGAGACCGAGGCGGAGACGCGCGCCTGCCTGGGCCTGCTCTCCGGCCGGCGGCATCGGGTGCTGACCTGCGTCGTGCTGGTCGCGCCGAGTGGGCGGCAGACCGAGCGGGTCTGCGAAAGCGTGGTCGGGTTTTCCCGGCTCACGGCGGCGGACGTGGCAGCGTATGTCGCGTCCGGCGAGTGGCGCGGAAAGGCCGGCGGCTATGCCATCCAGGGCCGCGCCGCGGCGTTCGTGCGCTTCCTGTCCGGCAGCTATTCCGGCGTCGTCGGCCTGCCGCTGTTCGAGGTTTCCCAACTCCTGCGCGGCGCCGGGTATCCGCTGCCGTGAAAATCCTCGCCGCCGCAAGCCCGGGCGAGGTGCGCGCGGTGGCGATGGACGGCGATCTTCCGGTTGATCTCGCCATTACCCGCCCGGGCGCGCCAGACGGCGTCGGCGACCTGCATCGCGCCCGCGTCACCGCCCGCATGCCGGCGCTCGCCGGCAGTTTTTTACGGCTTGCCGACGGCGACGGGTTCCTGCCGGACAGCGAGGGCGCGGCGCAGGCAGGCGAAGGCATGGTGCTGGGCGTGCACATCGTCCGCGCGCCGCAGGGCGGCAAAGGCCCGCGGCTGACCGCGAAACTGACGGATGCCGAACGCGCCCTGGTCGGCGCCGGCCCGCCCGCGCTGCTGCGCCGTGGTCCCGGCGCGGCCGAGCGCCTCGCGACCCTGCATCCGGACGCGCCGGTGTTCGCCGACGACACCGTGCTGTTCGCCAGTCTGCGCCCGACGCTCGGCGACCGGCTGCATCTGGTGGCGCGCGCGTTCGACGCGGCGCTGGAAGACGACCTCTCGGCGCTCGCCGATCCGGCCGCCGACCTGCCGGGTGGCGCGCGCATGACCGTGCATCCGACGCCGGCGCTGACCGCCATCGACGTCGATCTGGCCGCCGCCACCGCCGGGGGCGGCAGCAAGACGCGGCAGCACGACGCCGCCAACCGTGCGGCGATCCCGGAAATCGCGCGGCAGATCCGGCTGCGCAACCTCGCCGGCCCGATCCTGGTGGACCTCGCCGGCCTGTCGCCGAAGCGCCGCGCCGCACTGGGCGAGGCGTTTGCCGCGGCACTGGCGGCCGACCCGCTGCGGCCGCGCTTCCTCGGGTTTTCGGCGCTCGGTCTGGCGGAGATCCTGCGCCCGCGCGTGCATCCGCCGCTGCACGAGGTGCTGGCCGGCCCGCATGCGGCGGGTCTCGCCGCCTTGCGAAAACTTGCCGCCGAAATCGCCGCCACCCCGTCCCGCCCGCCGGTGCTGGCGGCCGCGCCGAGCGTCGTCGCGGCGCTGGAGGCGGACGGAATCGCGCTCGCGGACCTTGCGCGGCGCGCCGGGCGTCCCTTGATCTTGCGGCCCGACCCGACACTCGCGCCGCTCGGCTGGCGCATCGAGGACTGACGCGCATGGCCACCGCACCCCAACGCTGCCCGATCTGCAACAAACCCTCCGCCGAGAAGACCCGGCCGTTCTGCAGCGTGCGCTGCGCCGAGGTCGATCTCGGCCGCTGGTTCGGCGAAACCTATCGCGTGCCCGCCGGGCCGGCGGCGGAGAACGACGCGCTGCCGCCGGAAGACGACGAGGCATGACCGATGTGATCGTCGTCGGCGCCGGCGTCGCCGGCCTGTCCGCGGCGGCGGCGCTGCGCCGGGCCGGCGTCGCGTGCGAGGTGCTGGAGGCGGCCGGCCGCATCGGCGGCCGCGCCTGGACCGACTACCCGGCGGCACTGGCCGGCGCTGGGTTCGACCACGGCGCCTCCTGGCTGCACGCCGCCGAGCGCAACCCGCTCGCCGACCTTGCCCGCGCACACGGCGATCCGGTCAACGAAACGGGTCCGGAATGGACACGGCGCGTGATGATCGACGGCCGCCCGGCGACCGCGGCCGAACTCGCCGACTACGACGCGGCCTCGGAGCGGTTTTCCGAGGTGGCCAGCGCGCGCGCCGATACGGAGCCGGATGTCAGCGTCGCCGAGGCGGTCGCCGGGTTGCGCGACGACCCGTGGACGGCGACGGTGGAAACCTGGGAAGCCACGCTGATCGCCGCCGCCGCGCCGGAGGATTTTTCCGTGCGCGACTGGCGGCTCAACGAGCTGCACGGCAGCAATTTGCGCGTGGCGGGCGGCGTGGGCGCGCTGGTGGCCCGCCGGCTGGCGCCGCAAGCCGGGCCGGTGCGTCTCGGGACCGCAGTCAGCCGCATCGAGTGGGACCGGCGCGACGGCGTGACCGTGACGACGCCGCGGGGCGCCCTGACGGCCCGGGCATGTATCGTGACCGTCTCCACCGGCGTGCTCGCTGCGGGCGCGATCGCGTTCGCGCCGGTGCTGCCGGCGGTGCAGCAGGCGGCGATCGAAGGGTTGCCGATGGGGCTGCTGACCAAAGTCGCGTTGCAGGCCGCCGGGGCCGACCGGCTCGGGATTGCCGCCGGCAGTTCGCTGTACCATCGCGTCGCCGCGCCGGGCGCCCCGGCGATGATGTTCGCCGCCTGGCCCGGCGGCGCGGACCACATGGTCGGCTTCGTCGGTGCGACCGCTGCTTGGGATCTCGCGCGCGCCGGTGCCGGGGCGACCGAAGCGTTCGCGCGCGACGAACTTTCGACACTGCTGGGCGCGCGGGCGGTGGCAGCCTTCGCAGGTGCGATGGTGACGGGCTGGGGCGTCGATCCGTTGCATCGCGGCGCCTACTGCTATGCCCGGCCCGGCCAGGTGCAGGCGCGCGCCGCGATGGATGCGCCGCTCGGCCGCTTGATCTTCGCGGGCGAGGCGTGGTGCACCGACGGGCTCGCCGGCACCGTCGGCGGCGCCTTCCGCAGCGGCGAACGCGCGGCCGGCATGGCGCTGGCACTGCTGGGACGCGCGCGATAGGCAGCGCCGCCCCGCGGCCGCCTCAGGCGCGGAGCGGCTCAAGCACGGACACGTAGTTGGCGACGCCCGCGCCACCCATGTTGAACACCCCGCCGCGGTCGGCGCGCGGCAGTTGCATCGTCCCGGCCTGACCGGTGAGCTGCATTGCCGCAATCGCGTGCATCGAAACCCCGGTCGCGCCGATCGGATGCCCCTTTGCCTTGAGCCCGCCCGAGCGATTGATGGGCAGCTTGCCGTCCTTGTCGGTCCAGCCTTCCAGCACGGCGCGCGCGCCCTGCCCGGCCGGCACGAGGCCCATCGCCTCGTATTCGATCAGTTCGGCAATGGTGAAGCAGTCGTGGGTCTCCACGAAGGAGAGATCGTCGAGCGTGATCCCCGCGTCCGCCAGCGCGCGGTGCCACGCGAGCGCCGCGCCCTCGAACGCGGTCTGGTCGCGGCGGGAGAGCGGCAGGAAATCGTTGACCTGCACGGCGGCGGTGAATTTCACCGCCTTTGCCATCGTGCGCGCAGTGTCTTCGTCGGCCAGCACCAGGGCGGCGGCGCCGTCGCTGACCAGCGAACAGTCGGTGCGCTTCAGCGGCCGGGCGACGAACGGATTCTTCTCCGACTCGGCGCGGCAGAAGGCGAAACCGAGGTCCTTGCGGATCTGCGCGTACGGATTGTCCACGCCGTTGCGATGGTTCTTCGCCGCGATCGCCGCGAGCGCGTCGGACTGGTCGCCGTAGCGCTGGAAATAGCTCTCCGCGATCCGCCCGAACACGCCGGCGAACCCCGCGGGAATTTCGCCTTCTTCCTTGCGGTAGCTGGCAGAGAGAAGAAAGTCGCCGACCTGTGGGCCAGGGGTGGAGGTCATCTTCTCGACGCCCAGCACGAGCGCGAAGCGCCCGCGCCCGGCGGCCAGCCATTCGCGCGCACCGTGCACCGCGGCGGAGCCGGAAGCGCAGGCGTTCTCGTAGCGGGTGGCGCGGGTGAAGCGGAGTTCCGGGACGCTGTTGAACACCAGCGAGGCCGGAAAATCCTGCTTCTGAAACCCGTTGTTGAAATGGCCGACGAAGATCGCGCCGATCTCGGCGGGCGCGATGCCGGCATCCTCGATGGCGGCACGGGCGACGCGGCCGATCAGGCTTTCGGCGTCCGGGTCTTCCAACTTGCCGAACGGCGTATGGGCCCAGCCCACGATGGCGGCTTCTGGCATGGCGCGCTCCTGCTGTCTCCGGCACTGGATGTAGATGTCCGCCGCACCGCGCGCCAGTGCGCGGAACCCGCGAGGATCGCCGAGCCCGGCGCAAAATTTGCGGGGCCGCGGCAGAACGGCTTAACTATCCGTCAATGGCAGACGTTGATCAAAGCTGACTCGAAAGAGTTGCCATTAACTAACACACGACGCTTGCCGCCCGCCGGCAGACGGAGGACACCATCAGCGACCACCCAGTACGCCAATCGGCACGCCGCTGCTCGGACAAATGCGCACTGGTCTGCCTGGGCGCCGCGCTGATCTCGGTCATGCTCGGCGTCGTGGTGTGGACGCTCTACGACGCGCGCGAGGCAGCCCGGCGTGCTGCCGAGCAGGAGACGGGCAATATCGCGCTGGCGCTTGAGGGCGATATCGGGCGCGTGATCGACACGCTCGACCTGTCGTTGCGCAGCGCCGTGCGCGGCATGGCAACGCCGGGACTGGCCGACATGCCCCCGGAGGTCCGGCAGGCGAGCCTGTTCAACAGCGCGATGGAGGCCGAGGACTTCCTGGGGATATTCATCGTCGACGACGCGGGCGGCGTCATCTACCGTTCCGCAAGCCCCGGGCAGCAACCGGTCGACATCGGCGATCGCGCCTTCTTCCAGTCGCTGCGGACGCATGCCGAGCCGGGGCTGCTCATCAGTGGCCCGCTGATCAGCCGCATCGACGGCCAGAGCAGCCTCGCGCTCACGCGGCGCATCGACCGGCCCGACGGCTCGCTCGCAGGCTTCGCGGTCGCGGTCCTGCGGGTGAACTACTTCGAGGCACTGTTCAGGCCGCTCAACCTCGGCAAGCTCGGCATCGTCGCCATCTTCAATACGAACGCACAACTCATTGCCCGCCGGCCAAACATCGAGCGGTCGGCAGAACCCAATGCGCGGCTGCGCGACCTGAGCCGCCGGCTGGTTCAGAGCTCCGGCACCTATGAAGGCGCCTCCCCGGTCGACGGCGTCCAGCGTCTCTACAGCTACCGCCACATCGGCAACCTGCCGCTGATCATCAGCGTCGGCTTCGCGACGGCGGATATCTACGCCGAGTGGGTCCAGAAGACGGCGGTTCTCGCGAGTGCGCTGCTGCTCCTGCTGATCGTCGGCGCCAGCCTCGCCTGGTCGCTGTGGCGGCAGAGCGAGCGGCGGGCGCGCGCCGAGCGCGCTGCCATCGACCTGGCGCGGGACTACGCGATGGCGTTGGCACCGCTGAAGACGCTGTTCGCGAACTCGGCCGATTCGATGCTGATCGCACGGGTGCACGCGAACGGGGACATCAGCTATGAGGCCACCAACCCGGTGTGGGAGCGCCTGACCGGCGTTCCCGCCGCCAATGCCATCGGCCGCACGCCGGAAGCCTGCCTGCCGCCGCAGCTTGCCGCCGACACGCTGGTGGACTGGCGCGAAAGCCTGCGGCTGGGGCGCGCCCATCGCGTCACCTTCAGGTCCGAACCGCCGGGGATCGAGCGCGACTGGGAAGCCGTCATCGTTCCGGTGCAGGACGAGCAGGGCGAGATCCAGGGGCTGGTCTCGATCGGCCGGGACATGACCGAGCGGAACATGCTGGAGGCGAATCTGCGGCAGGCCCATCGCGCCGAGGCCGTGGGCCAGCTCACCGCGGGGATCGCGCACGACTTCAACAATCTGCTGCAAGCCATCACGGCCGCGCTGGACGTGCTGGTCGACCAGCCGGGTCTCGACCAGGAAGGGCGCGAGTGTGCCGCCGTCGCCGGCGATGCGGCGCAGCGCGGCGCGGCCCTCGTGCATCGCCTGCTCGCCTTTTCGCGCAAGCAGACGCTCAACCCCAGCCTGCTGCAGCCCGAGCAGGTGCTGGCCGACATCGCGCCGCTGATCAGCCGCGTGCTGGGCCCGCGGATCCGGGTCGAAACCCTGATCGACGAAGACGCGTGGCCGGTCTGCGCGGACGGCGGCCAACTGGGGGACTGCCTGCTGAACCTCGCGCTCAATGCACGCGACGCCATGCCGGGCGGCGGCGTCGTACGCCTGCGCGTCGATGACGCCGGGCCGGATGCGGCGCGCGCCGCCGGCCTGCCGGCCGAGGACTACACGCTGTTCAGCGTTGAGGACGAGGGAGCCGGCATGTCGTCGGAGACGATGGCGCGCGCCCTCGAACCGTTCTTCACGACAAAGCCGATCGGCGAGGGCACCGGCCTCGGGTTGTCCATGGTCCAGGGCTTCGCCCGCCAAAGCGGCGGCGACGTGCGCATCGAAAGCACCGTCGGGCGCGGCTCGACCGTCAGCCTCTGGCTGCCGCGTGCCGCCGCGCGGGGTGCCATTTCCGCAGAACGGCGGAGGGCCCTCGACCATTGGCACCGCCGGGTGCTGCTGGTCGACGACGAGAAGGCGGTGCGGCAGATGCTGACGCTGTTCCTCGCCAAGGCCGGGTTCGGTCCGCTGGCGGTGGCGAGCGGCGACGAGGCGCTGGGGCTGCTGCAAGCCGGCGAGCCCTGCGATCTGCTGGTCACCGACCAGTCCATGCCGGGCCTGACGGGAAGCGAGTTGATCCGCGAGGCCGCATCGCTTCGGCCCGGGCTGCCGACGATGCTGATCACCGGCTATGACAGGGTGAATGGCCTGGACGAGCTCCTGGGGCGCGTCACGGTCCTGCGCAAGCCGTTCGGCCGCATCGCCTTCATCCGCCAAGTCCAGGCGTTGCTGAGCTCCACGCCGGACGCCCCTGCCGACGGCCCGGGCGCGGGCGACAGGGCCGGCGTCGATTGGTCGCCGATGAGCCCCGTCAAATAGTCCGGTAGTCCTCGGCGCTGGCCGGCGGAAAGGCCGCCATCCGCGCTGGGCAGGCATCCGTTTCGGGATGCCCGCTTCCCCTGGCGGCGCGGGCGCAGGCACGCGAACATCGCAGCGCGATGCAACGCGCGACACCGGGAGGAAGCGCCGACCCAACGGGCCTGTTCGGCTCGGGCGACTTCCTGCGCCTGTGGACCGTCGGCGGCCTCGCCAACGCGCTGCGCTGGCTGGAGGTGCTCGCGGCCTCGCTGTTCACGCTGGATGCCACCGGCTCGGAACTGGCGGTGGCCGCCGTCGCCGCGGCGCGCAGCCTGCCGCTGTTCCTGATGGGCGGATTCGCCGGCGTGCTGGCCGAGGCACTCGACCGCAAGCAGATCGTCGTCGGCGGTATGTTGCTGACCGCCGCGTCGTCCGCGGTGATCGTGGTGCTGGCCTTCAGTGGCGTGTTGCAGCCATGGCACCTGTTTGCCGCGAGCCTCGTCAGCGGCCTCGTCTACGGCACCGAAATGTCGGCGCGGCGGCGCATGGTGGGGGAGAGCGTGGCGCCGCCGCTGGTGGCGCGGGCGGTGGCGCTGGACAGCATCACCGGCTCTGCCAGCCGCATGGTCGGGCCGCTGCTCGGCGGCGTCGCCTACGAGTGGCTCGGCCTGTCCGGCGCCTTCCTCGGCTCGGCGCTGCTGAGCCTCGTGGCGGCCGGCATGGCGGCGCAGGTTCAGCACCGGCAGGAGACGCGCAGCATCTCGTTCGGCGGGGTGTTTTCCGACCTTGGTGACGCGCTTCGCGTGGTGCGGGCAACGCCGGTGCTGCTGGCGCTGCTCGGCGTGACGGTGGCGCAGAACCTGTTCGGCTTCGCCTATTCCTCGCTGATGGCACCGGTGGGCGAACAAGTGTTCGGCGTCTCCGCCGCGATGGTCGGCGTGCTGGCCGCCGCCGAGCCCACCGGGGCGACGCTGGGTGGGCTGCTGCTGGCGGCGAAGGGGCAGCCGCCGGGAAAGCCGGTGTGGCTGCTGGTCGCCGGTGCGGGGACGTTCCTGGCGATGATGGCGGCGATCCCGCTGGCACCGTGGTTCTGGGCCTGCTGCGCGCTGTTCCTGGCCGGCGGCTTCGGCATCGCGCTGTATTCGAACCTGCAGACCACGATCGCGCTCGCCGAGGCGCCGGTGGCCATGCGCTCGCGCGTCATGGGGCTGATCACCGTCGCCGTCGGCACGTGGCCGGTGGGGATGCTGGTGGCCGGCTGGCTCGGCGACCAGATCGGGCCGCTCTGGGCGCTCGGCCTGCTCGGCGTCGGCGGGCTCGTGTGGCTGGCCTGTGTCGCGACGTTCTACCTGCGCCGCCGCGCCGGCATCCATCAACAAATCGGTTGACTATCAACCGATCCGTTGAATAATCTTCGCCCGTGAACGAACCCGCCGCAGCGCGCGAGGCGCCGCAGGAGCAGGCGTTGGATCAGGTGTTTGCCGCCCTGGCCGACCCGGTACGCCGCGCGATCCTGACGCGCCTGGACGGAGGAGAGCTGACCGTGACGGAGCTGGCCGAGCCGTTCGACATCTCGTTGCAGGCGGTCTCCCGCCACATCCAGGTGCTGGTGCGCGCCGGCCTGGTGACGCAGGAGCGCAGCGGCCGGATCGCAACTTGCCGGCTCGACACCGGGCCGATCTTCACCGCCGCCGTCTGGATCGCCCGCTACAGCAAATACTGGCAGGCGCAGTTCGACACGCTGGCCGTCTGGCTCGACGAGATCGAGCGCCGCCGCAGCATCCCGCCCGACACCAGCGAGGAGACGCCGTGATGCCGGATACCGAAACGGACCAGAAGGTCAGCCGCCTGGAACAGCAGATCGCCGATTTGCGCCGGCAGGTGCACGCGGCGCGGCGCGAGGCGCCGCCCCAGCCGGTTGCCGACTACGTGCTCCAGAGCGGCGACGGCCCGGTCCACCTCGCCGACCTGTTCGGCGACAAGGACGATCTGTTCGTGATCCACAACATGGGCCGTTCCTGCCCGAACTGCACGCTGTGGGCAGACGGCTACAACGGCTTGGTGCCGCACTTGCAAAGCCGCGCCGCCTTCGTGGTCTCCTCGCCCGACGACCCGGCGACGCAGGCGGCGTTCGCGGCCTCCCGCGGCTGGCGGTTCCGCATGGTCTCGCACGCCGGCACGAGCTTCGCCGCCGACATGGGCTACCGCAGCGAACGCGGCTACCGGCCGGGTGTCTCGGTGTTCCAGCGGCGCCCCGACGGGATCGTGCGCGTGAACCACACCGACTTCGGCCCGCACGACGAGTACTGCGCGGCGTGGCCGCTGCTCGACCTGCTGCCCGGCGGCGCCGGCGATTGGCGGCCGAAATTCAGTTACGTCTGACGCAACGACTGCAACCCGAGGGAATACGTCCATGGCAGACGTCGAGATCATCGGCATCCCGCAATCCACGTACACGCGTGCCGTCCGCATAGCCTGCGAGGAAAAGGGCGTCGCCTGTACGCTGACGCCGGCGCGTCCGCACTCGGCGGAGGTCAACGCCATCCATCCGTTCGGCAAGGTCCCGGCGTTTCGCCACGGCGACGTGGCCCTGTGCGAATCGAAGGCCATCGCGACCTACCTCGACCGCGCGTTTCCCGGCCCCGCGCTGTTTCCGACCGACCCGAAGCGCGCGGCGCTGGCCGAGGAATGGGTGTCGCTGGTCAACACCCACATGGATCGCACGCTGGTCCGCACCTATCTGGTCGCCTACATCTTCCCCAACACACCCGACAAATCGCCCGACCGCAGCGTGATCGACGCGGTCCTGCCCGATGTGGATACGCAAATCGCGTTGCTCGACGGGGCGGTGG
>Ga0302314_10020195_pt1 | contig 11029 bp, 11 predicted proteins | sample III_Palsa_N2_3_FD_200533 | JGI IMG/M metagenome (GOLD analysis project Ga0302314, IMG submission 200533) | Peat permafrost microbial communities from Stordalen Mire near Abisko, Sweden - III_Palsa_N2_3 | ecosystem: Environmental > Terrestrial > Soil > Palsa > Peat permafrost | place: Sweden... | reverse complement strand
CGCATCGGAGGTTCTCGCCCCGCTGAACCAGATCGGCGACACCGAAGGCTGCGTCTGGCGCCCCGACAACACCGTGACCACGCCGGCCGGTTTCAAGGACGCCTACAAGGCCCTGGTCGACGGCGGCTGGCCTTCCCTGGGCTCCGATCCCGAATACGGCGGCCAGGGCCTGCCCGGCGTCGTCGGCATGGCGTTCAGCGAAATGAGCTCGTCGGCCAACATGGCCTTCTCCATGTACCCGGGCCTGACCCACGGAGCCTATTCGGCGATCGCGGTGGGGGGCTCGCCGGAGCAGAAGGCCCTCTACCTGCCCAAGCTGGCGTCCGGCCAATGGGGCGGGACGATGAACCTGACCGAGCCGCAGTGCGGCACGGACCTCGGTCTTCTGCGCACCAAGGCGGTCCCGGCGCCCGACGGGAGCTATCGGATCAGCGGCCAGAAGATCTGGATCTCCGGCGGCGAGCACGACCTGACCGAGAACATCGTCCATCTGGTGCTGGCCCGCATCGAGGGCGCGCCCGGCGGCACGCGCGGCATCAGCCTGTTTATCGTACCGAAGTTCCTTCCCGATCCGGACGGCAATCCTGGCGCGCGCAACACCACCTGGTGCGCCGGTCTCGAAGAGAAGATGGGCATCCACGGCAACGCCACTTGCGTGATGTCGCACGAGGAGGCGACCGGCTGGCTGATCGGCGAGGAGAACCGCGGCCTCGCGGTCATGTTCGTGATGATGAACGAGGCGCGCCTGGGCGTCGGCCTTCAGGGCCTCTCGCAGGCGGAAGCCGCCTACCAGGCGGCGGCGGCGTTCGCGCGCGAGCGCCTGCAGATGCGCTCGCTCACCGGCCCGAAGAATCCCGACGGTCCCGCCGATCCGATCATCGTGCATCCCGACATCCGGCGGATGCTGATGGACGCCCGCGCCATCCTCGAGGCCGGCCGCGCCTTCCTGTTCTGGACGGCCCTGCACGGCGACCTCGCCCATCATCATCCCGACGAGGCGGTGCGCCAGAAGGCCGAAGACTACATGGGCCTGATGACGCCAGTGCTGAAGGGCTACCTGACCGATCGCGGCTTCGCGATCTGCTCGGACGCCATGCAGGTGCACGGCGGGGCCGGCTTCACCGAGAGTTTCCCGGTCAGCCAGTACCTGCGCGATTGCCGCATCACCCTGATCTACGAGGGGACCAACGGCATCCAGGCTCTCGACCTCGTCGGCCGCAAACTGGCCGCCAACGGCGGACGCGCGGTGATGACGTTCTTCGCCGAGATCGACGCCTTCGTCGACGCCAACGCGTCCGATGAAAGCCTGACCCCGTTCGTCGAGGCCCTGGCCTCGGCCAAGGCGCAGCTGCAGGACGGCACGCTCTGGCTGATGCAGAACGGCCTGGCCAATCCGGACAACGCCGGGGCCGCGTCGACCGACTACATGCACCTCTTCGGCCTGACGGGCCTGGCCTACATGTGGGCCCTGATGGCCGAGGCGGCCAATGCCCGCATCGCGGCTGGCGACACCGATCCCTTCTACGCCAACAAGCTGACGCTCGGGCGCTATTTCATCGAGCGCCTGCTGCCTGACGCCGCCGCCCACCTCGCCAAGCTGAAGACCGGCGCGGTTACCATGATGTCCTACCCCGCCGAGGCCTTCTGATCATGCCCGTACTTGACGTCGCCCGTCCCGATTTCCTCGCCGAGGAAGACCTCAACATCTTTTCGGACGCGGTCGGCAAGTTCTTCGACGAGCACGCCACTCCCGAGGACAACGCCCGCTGGCGCGCCAACGGCGTGGTCGACCGCGAGCTGTGGTACAAGGCCGGCGAGGCGGGCCTGCTGGGCCTGTCGCTGCCCGAGCAGTACGGCGGGGCCGGCGGCGACTATCGCCACGAAGTGATCTTCATCGAGCAGATGTACGGCAAGGGCGTCGACGGCTTCGGGGCCTCGCTGCACAACGCCATCGTCGCGCCCTACATCCTTCACTACGGAACCGAAGAGCAGCGCCGGCGCTGGCTGCCGGGCATCTGCACCGGCCGGTACGTCTGCGCCATCGCCATGACCGAGCCGGGGGCCGGCTCCGACCTGCAGGGCGTCAAGACCACCGCCAGGCGCGACGGCGACCACTATCTGATCAATGGCCAGAAGACCTTCATCACCAACGGCCAGACCGCCAACCTGATCTGCGTGGTCGCCAAGACCGACACCACGCAAGGCGCGCGCGGCGTGTCGCTGATCTTCGTGGAGACCGACGACGCTCCGGGGTTCGAGCGTGGCCGCAACCTGCACAAGCTCGGCCTCGAGGCCCAGGACACCTCGGAACTGTTCTTCAACGACTGCCGCGTGCCGGTGGAGAACCTGGTCGGCGGCGACGAAGGGCAGGGGTTCTTCCAGCTGATGAACCAGCTGCCGCAGGAGCGGCTGAACATCGCCGTGCAGGGCATCGCCTCGATCGAGCGCGCGCTGGGCCTGACCATCGACTACGTCAAGCAGCGTGGCGCGTTCGGCAAGAAGATCATCGATTTCCAGAACACCCAGTTCAAGCTCGCGGAATGCAAGACCGAGGCCACCGTCGCCCGGGTGTTCGTCAACTGGGCGATCGGCGAGCATCTGCAGGGCAAACTCGACGCCGCCAAGGCGTCGATGGCCAAATACTGGGTCACCGACCTGGAGAACAAGATCATCGACGAGTGCCTGCAGCTGTTCGGCGGCTATGGCTTCATGGACGAATATCCGATCTCGCGCATGTACCGCGACAGCCGCGTCCAGCGGATCTACGGCGGCGCCAACGAGATCATGAAGGTGCTGATCGCGAGGACCCTATGAAACCACATCGCGCGATCATCAGCTGGACCCATGACGGCGGCGACTTCTTCAAGCGCCGCTACAGCCGCGTCCACACCGTCGGCTTCGAGCACGGCGTCGAGGTCGTCGGCTCCGCCGCGACCAGCGTCGTGCCCAAGCCGTTCGCCATCGACGAGGCCGTCGACCCCGAAGCGATGCTGACCGCGTCGCTCAGCGCCTGCCACATGCTCACCTTCCTCGATGTCGCCGCCCGCGCCGGTTTCCAGATCTCGGCCTACCGCGACGAGGCCGAGGGCACGCTGGCCAAACTGCCGTCCGGCAAGTACGCGGTGACGCTGGTGGTCCTGCATCCCCAGATCACCTGGGCCGGCGACAAAACGCCTACCGCCGAGGAACTCGCGGACCTGCATCACAAGGCCCACGACGCCTGCTTCATCTCGAACTCGGTGACGACCGAAGTGGTGGTCGAATAGCGGCTAGCGAAGCCATCCGCGCACCCTCTCCTCCAACCCCTCCCGATCCCTCAGCGCGCACTCCCAAACCACCTCGACCCGCCACCCGGCCCCCTCCAGCAACCCCTTCGCCACCCCGTCCCGCGCCCTGTTTCGAGCCACCTTCGCCGTCCAATAGTCGCGGTTGGCCTTCGGGACCCGGGCTCCACGAGCGCAATCGTGGCCGTGCCAGAAACACCCGTGCACGAACACCGCCAGACGCCGTCCCGGCAGGACGATGTCGGGTTTGCCCGGCAGGTCGGCGCGGTTGAGGCGGTAGCGGCCGCCCAGCGACCAGACCAGTTTGCGGACGGCCAGCTCCGGCGCCGTGCCGCGTCCCTTGACCCGGCGCATGACCGCGGATCGCTTCTCCGGACTGAAGACGTCCGTCACGTCGGGTCGGTCACAGTCCCTCGAACAGGGCCGTCGAGGTGTAGCGTTCGGCGAAGCTCGGAATGATGGCGACGATGATCTTGTCGGTCATCTGTGGCCGGGAGGCGATATCGAACGCCGCGACCAGCGCCGCTCCCGACGAGATCCCGACCGGGATGCCCTCGATCCGGGCGCAGCGCTTGGCCATGTCGAAGGCGTCGTCGTTGGTGACCTGGATGATCTCGTCCATCACCCCGCGATCGAGGATGGCTGGCACGAAGCCGCCGCCAATCCCTTGAATCTTATGGGGTCCTGGATGACCTCCGGACAGCACGGGCGAGCTGGACGGCTCGACCGCGACCATGCGCAGCGAGGGTTTGCGAGGTTTCAACACCTGGCCCACCCCGGTCAGGGTGCCTCCGGTGCCGACGCCGGAGACGACCACATCCACGCCGCCGGCCGTATCGTTCCAGATCTCTTCGGCGGTGGAGACGCGGTGGATCAGCGGATTGGCCGGGTTCTCGAACTGCTGCGGCATCACCGAGTTGGGGATCTCGTCTAGTAGCTCGCGCGCCCGCGCCACGGAGCCTGCCATGCCCTTTTCCCCCGGAGTCAGCTCCAGCCGCGCGCCCAGGATCATCAGCATCTTGCGCCGCTCGAGCGACATGCTTTCGGGCATCACCAGGATCAGCTTCAGCCCCTTGGCGGCCGCCACGAAGGCGAGCGCGATGCCGGTGTTGCCGCTGGTCGGTTCGACGATGGTCGTGCCTGGCCCGATCCTGCCCTCCGCCTCCAGCGCCTCGATCATCGCCACCCCGATCCGATCCTTGACCGAGCCCAGTGGATTGAAGAATTCCAGCTTGGCCAGGACCTCGCCCCTGGGCTTCAGCTGGGCCGACAGTCGCGGCAGGCGCACAAGCGGCGTGTCGCCGATGGTGTCCAGGATGGAGTCGTACACCCGCCCGCGTCCGGCGCGTTTGTACCGGGCGGCGTCATAGGGATGAGCAGGCAGGGACATGGCGTCTCTCGTCGATTTTGTTGGCGGCGAAAATCGACATTAAGCCGTGCGGAGCGAATTTCGAAGGCGCTATATCCACGTTTGCGGGATCTGGCGGAGGGCGGAGTGGAATGAGCCGCATGATGGCGGACGGTTTCGGCGATCCGGCCGTCGCGGCGGTTTTCGCCGCCTATGCCGACTCCGTCCGCGACCCGCTCCGGCGACTGCGCAGCCTGGTTTTCGAGACGGCGCGTGAGACCGGGGGCGTCGGTGATCTCGTCGAAACGTTGAAATGGGGTCAGCCCGCTTACCGTCCAGCGCGCCCGCGCATCGGCACGACCCTGCGCATCGACGCCGTGAAGGGGCGCCCCGATCACTACGCCCTTTTCGTCCATTGCCGGACGTCCCTGGCCGACACCTTCCGCAGCCTCTACGGCGATACGCTCGACATCGAGGGCGACCGGGCGATCGTCCTTTCGACAACGGCCGAAGTTCCGCGGGCGGCCCTGAAGCACTGTGTCGCGCTGGTGCTGACTTATCATGCGACGATGCGCGGTCACCGCAACGGCGCCGCCCCGCCCCAATTTCCTTGACGCCGCCCCCCATTCGGGAGGCTAATATGATCAACGGTAACCACGACGCCGTGACAGGAGACGAGTGATGGAACGGGCTTATGACCTGGTGATCCGTGGCGGACGGGTGTTCGACGGCAACGGCGGCGAGCCGTATGAGGCCGACGTCGCCGTCAAGAACGGCCTGATCGCCGACGTCGGCCGGATCCATGGCGCGGGCGCCGAGGAGATCGATGCGCGCGGTATGATCGTCGCACCGGGGTTCGTCGACATCCACACCCACTACGACGGCCAGGCGACCTGGGACCAGCATATGCAGCCCTCGGCCTGGCATGGCGTCACCACCATCGTCATGGGCAATTGCGGCGTCGGCTTCGCGCCCTGCAAGCCGGACGACCACAACCGCCTGATTCACCTGATGGAGGGCGTCGAGGACATCCCCTTCCCGGTGCTGAGCGAGGGCCTGCCATGGAACTGGGAGAGCTATCCCGAATATCTTGACGCCCTGGCCGAACGCCGATTCGATGTCGACGTCGGCAGCCAATTGCCCCACGCCGCCCTGCGGGTGGCGGTGATGGGTGAGCGGGGCGTCAACCGCGAGCCGGCCTCGGCCGCCGACATCGCCGCCATGGCCGCGATCGCTCAACGGGCGATGGAAGCCGGCGCTCTGGGTTTCGGCACTTCGCGCACGCTCAACCACCGCACCAGCGATGGCCACCACATTCCCACCTTGACCGCGGGCGAAGCCGAACTCACCGGGATCGCCATGGGGATCGCCGCCGCCGGCAAGGGCGTGCTGCAGGTGGTGTCCGACTTCACTGATCCGGAGATCGAATTCGCCATGCTGCGGCGGATCGTCGAACGCAGCGGTCGGCCGTTGTCGTTCACGCTGGCGCAAGGGCCGACGGCGCCCAAGGCCTATCAGACTCTGCTCGCCGCGCTCGACGAGGCGGTCGGCGCCGGCCTGCCGATGAAGGCGCAGGTCGCGGCGCGGGCGGTGGGGGTCTGGCTCGGTCTGGAGCTGACGCTCAACCCGTTCTCGCACTATCCGCTGTACCGCGAGATCGCCCATCTGCCTTTCGCCGAGCGGGTCGCCCGCGTGCGCGATCCGGCCTTCCGCGCCGCCCTGCTCGCTGACGACGTCGAGCGCCGTGGCCGCGGTTTCGCCAGCGCCTGGGGCCAGATGCATCTGATGGGCGACGTGCCAGACTACGAACCCGGAGAGGAGTCCACCGTCGCGTTCCATGCGCGCGAGCGCGATGTCAGCCCCGAGGAAGTCGTCCTCGACCAGATGCTCACCAACGACGGGCGCGGCATGCTCTATGTGACCTTCCTGAACTATGCCGAGGGTTCGCTCGACGCCGTGTATGAGATGATCGCCAATCCAAACACTGTGCCCGGCCTTTCCGACGGCGGCGCCCACGTCGGCATGATCTGCGACGGCAGCTTCCCGACCACCCTGCTGACACACTGGACCCGCGACCGCACGCGTGGCCCCAAGCTCGATCTGGCCTATGTGATCCGCCAGCAGACCCGCGACACCGCCCACACCGTCGGCCTCTATGATCGCGGTGTCATCGCACCTGCATATCGCGCCGACCTCAACGTCATCGACTACGAGGGCCTGACCCTGTACGCGCCGCAGGTGGTCTACGATCTGCCCACTGGCGGGCGGCGTCTGATCCAGAAGGCGAGCGGCTACGTCGCCACCATCGTCGCCGGCGAAATCACCTACCGCGACGGCGAACCCACGGGCGCTCTGCCGGGCCGCCTTCTGCGCGGCGGCCAGCCCTCGCCAGTGTCCATGGCGGCCGAGTAGGGGAAAAATTCCTCACCTTTTCAGCTCCACCGGCGTTCCGTGCGGCGCGTGGCGATACGCGTCCGCCCATGCAATCTTCAGCGCGCCGAGCGCATCGCGATCCGCCAGTCCTTTCGCCGCCAGCAGGCTCTCCAATGCGTTGAGCCAGGCGGCGTAGTAGGCTTCGCCGTCCGCCGTCTTCACCCGAACCCCGAGCGCCGCCGCCCATTCCGTCCAGGTGAACGCGCCTTGTTCGTGCAGGGCGATCGTCAGCGCGAACACTTGCGCCTGCCATGGTTCGGCGAACGCCGGCTCGTCGTGGTCAGGGATGTTCGAGATAGGCATCCCACAGGTCCAGATGCACGCTGTCTCCGGCGCCCGCCGCCTCGCCCCACAGCTCGCGCGCCATGAAGCACACACCGTAGAGACGGTGGGGCTGCTCGCCCAGACCATGAGCGTTGGTGTCGGGAAACACATGCACGCCGTGGTCGCGGTCGACGACGCCGGTTCGTCCCCGGACGTAGCGGGCAGGCGCGTGTGTCCGAGGGGATTGATGTTGCGGGCGCGTACCGGCTCGCCGATGGCGAAGCCGTGGGGCGCGGCTGTATCGCGCGTCGCCGGCCCACCGGCGGCGAGGGCGTTCGCGACGCGGTCCGCCGTCATGGGAGGGGAGAGGGGCGGCTGACCTGGCGCGGGCCGGCCGGTCCTGATTTCGTCACGCGTCACCAGGCCGGCGGACAGCATCAGGTCCTCGAGACCGACGAGCCACTTCTCGTAATAGCTCATGCGCAGGTAGTCGGGGCCGGGAATGCTTTCGCGCGCGCGCCGCGAGGTGTCGATATTCCATCGTCCCCAGGCGCCGATCGCCAGGGTCATGGCCAGGACGCGGGCCTCCCAGGGTTCGTGGAACAGGGGCTCGTCCGGGTCGTCGGGCGCGATCGGGCCCAGGCCATGCATGCCGCCCATGTCATGGACGCCATTCATGCCGGTGCGCTCGCCAGGCCCACCCCGATCATGCTGTCGCGCGTGACCAGTGCGGCCAGTGCGTCTTCAGCCAGATCGTCCGTTCCCAAGGGACGTTGCGGCAGCACGAGGTACCGCACTTCGGCGGTGGAATCCCAGACCCGGATCTCGGTTTCCTCCGGAAGGCTCAATCCGAACTCGGCAAGAACGCCGCGCGGGTCGATCACCGCCCGCGAGCGATAGGGCGAGGACTTGTACCAGGTCGGCGGCAGACCCAGCACCGGCCATGGGTAGCAGGAGCACAGGGTGCAGACGACGAGATTGTGCACGCGCTCGGTGTTCTCCACCGCGATCATGTGCTCGCCCTGACGGCCGCAATAGCCCAGCTCGGCGATGGCCGCGGTGGCGTCCTTCATCAGCCGCGCATGATAGTCGCGATTGCTCCAGGCGCGCGCAATCACGCGCGCGCCGTTCCGCGGACCGACCTTGTGTTCATAAGTCTCGACGATCGCGTCGAGCGCCGCGCGGTCCACGAGTCCTTTGTCGACCAGGAGCGTCTCCAGCGCCTTCACGCGCAGCGCAAGATCGTCGGGCGGTTCCTGACCGTGGTCGTCGTCATGATGGTCGTGCGGCATGATGCCAACGACAATACGTCGGCCGCGTCCTCAAATCGAGGTCGCTACGAGACGGGAACGTAGAGTCCGACTTACTTTCGGTTGGCCTTGCGCGCGGCGTATTTCGCGTCGCGCTTGGCTTTCTGTTCCGCCTTGGTCAGCGCCTTACGCTCCTTGCGCTCGCCGCGCTTGGCTTCCAGCGCGGCTTCTTCGGCGGCGATGGCGGCGAGCCTGGCCGCTTCCTTGGCGTCGGCTCGGGCTTGGCGGACGGCGGCCAGTTCCCTGGCCTTGATCTCCTCGCGGCTCTCGAACACCTCGGCCGTGACGGTCGGTTTGGGCTTCAGCTTGGCGACGAGTGCTTTCTTGGCTTCGTTCGCGGCATCGATACGCTCGGCGAAGCCGGTTTTCAGAGGGTCCTTCATGAGTCCTTGTCGGGGGGTAAGAATGGGGGCTCCGTAAAGCCCAATTCCAGTGCGGAGGCAATGTCCTGGTTCGGCGAACACGCGCCCCGGGTTCTTGGTTTCAGTGCGGCCGCGGCGACTCGCCGCTAGGCTTTTGGGGCGGCCGGCGTGAGTTTCGTCACCAGGGATGTGAGGTCGCGCACGGCCTGCGTCAAGGCGACGACTTCCTCTTCACGCAATTGGTCGATCTTCTGGTGGAGAAGTTCGATTTCGAGTTCGGCCTTGATGTTCACGTCATAGTCGTTCTTGGCCGCCTCCCGGTCGATGTCCTGCTGGCGGTTCTGGCTCATCATGATGAACGGCGCCGCATAGGCGGCCTGGAACGAAAGAGCCAGGTTCAGGAGGATGAACGGGTAGGGGTCCCACTTCGCCACCCAGGCGGTGACGTTGAGTACGATCCAGATCATCAGGATCACACTCTGGATGATGATGAAGGGCCACGATCCCATGCCAGCCGCGACGCGATCGGCGATCCGCTGGCCAAAGGTGAGGCTTGTCTTTTCTCTCGCCTTCCCGGCCATCGCCAGACGCGCGTCACGGCGAACCTTGCGCAGTTCGGCGAGGAGTTGTTCCTCCGCCCTATGCAGCCCGGCTTCCAGGTTCGGAACCATCGTCATCGGATCTATTCTCCCAGGGTCGGTCCCGGCGTGATCGGCGCCAGCCGGATCAGCCGACTGTCGGCGACACCGGCCGTGCGGTGTTTGACGATCTCGCGATACCCGGGATCGGTGACCATGGCCAGGAAAGCCCCGGCGTTCGGATACTCGGCGATGAAGGCGAGGTCCCAATGCTCGTCGGGCGGGCCGGTGACGACGACCTCAGGTCTCCCGACCCAGACCTGCCGGGCGCCGAGGCGATCAAAAATCCGCGCGGTCCCGGCGGCATAGGCCCGGTAGGCCTCGAGCCCGCTCATGCCGGCGCCGTGGTTGGGGTGATCGGCCGGATATTCGGCCAGAGGCTTCAGGCGAATCAGATTGAGCATGTGGATGGTTTCGTCGCGCGGCAGCGCCTTGAACGCGTCGAACTGCGCGCGGGTGGGGTCGACTGAGGCGGAGGCGCCGGCCATGACGTTTTCCTGAGTTGCTATGCCTGCCAAATTCTTGGACGCCGTTGCAATTTGGAGCGATCGACGCCCTGCCTCAAGGTAATCTGTTGCACGTCGGCCACCCAACGATCTTTTTGATCACGATGGCCTAGACGATCTTTATAACCCGGTATAACCCTGTACGCGACCTGACCCACAAACCGTGGGCGAAAATATAACGGCCGTCAACGCACGGCAAACTTGGGAGGAACGCAGATGTCAATTCGCTCCATGGCCCTTTGCGGGGCATCGGTAACGTTACTTGGCGTCTTGAGTAATCCCGCCGTCGCGGCGGATGCGGCGGCCGTCGGATCCGCTCCCCCGGCGGGCGTCACCGTGCAAGAGCTGGTCGTCACCGCTCAGAAACGCGAACAGAACATCCAGAGCGTCGGCATGTCGGTGCAGGCCGCCACGGGCGCCAATCTCCAGAAATTGGGCATCACGAATACCGAGGATCTGCAGAAGATCGTCCCCGGATTCACCGCGACGCCGAACTATTACGGCACCAACGTCTTTACTATCCGCGGCGTCGGTTTCCAGGACACATCCCTGGCCGGCAGCCCGACGGTGAGTGTCTATGTAGACGAAGCGCCGATTCCGTTCTCGACCTTGACCAAGGGCGCGACGCTCGATCTGCAGCGCGTGGAAGTATTGAAGGGTCCGCAAGGCACTCTGTTTGGCGAGAACGCCACGGGCGGCGCGATCAACTACATCGCCAACAAGCCGACCGACCACTTCTCTGCGGACATCAACGCCAGCTACGGTCGATTCAATGACGCCGACATCTCCGGCTTCATCAACGGACCGGTCAGCGACACGCTCGACCTTCGCTTGGCCGGGCGGATCAATGAGAGCGGCGCGTGGCAGAACGGCTACGCGCTCAA
>Ga0302314_10020194_pt1 | contig 11029 bp, 4 predicted proteins | sample III_Palsa_N2_3_FD_200533 | JGI IMG/M metagenome (GOLD analysis project Ga0302314, IMG submission 200533) | Peat permafrost microbial communities from Stordalen Mire near Abisko, Sweden - III_Palsa_N2_3 | ecosystem: Environmental > Terrestrial > Soil > Palsa > Peat permafrost | place: Sweden... | reverse complement strand
AGTCGCAGCGCGCCTGGCGCCGCACAATCAATCGTTGGAGGAACACCGTGGAGCTTAGCTCGTTGCCGCAGTCCATCAACGCAGGCAAGCACGATTGCGCCGCTTGCGTCACGCCGTCGGTGTCCTGGTCGGCGCGCAACAGCGCCGCCGCGGACTGCTGCTTTTCCGCGGCATTGGGGAACATGGCAGCCACGAGTGCGCGCGACGTACAAAGCACGGCCACTTGCGACGCGTCGTCCAACATGCGCCAAATGCACAGCAGCAGAGAGGCGGGCAAGGCAAGCGGGAAAACAGCTGGGGCCGCACTCCCCCCCAACTCGGCGAGCCCGTCGTGCGCGCCCACGCGCGCGAAAAACGCCTGCGCAAAGGTCGAAATTTTTTCATCCGTCCCCGCACCGCGCTCGCGCACCAAGCGCCGAATCGTTTCCAGCGCTGCCTTGTCAATAAGTCCGGCTTTGAACGCCTTGGTCGCTTCCCATCCAAGCTTGTGGCGCGTATCCATGGTTCCCCGCTGCGCGGCGCGCACTTTTGAAAGTGCAGAATGGCTCCTGTTTAAGTCACCACTCAAAACAACAAAACAACGACCCCCGCGTTCAGAGCATGACGGCCATGCCGCCGCGCGTTGTGCGCAAGGCTCTGCTGGCGCCTTCGGACTTCCCGAGCTATTCGCAGCCCTCAGCGGCTGCTTCGCCGGCGCTGCCGTTTGAAAAGCGGAAGCCAGTGTGCGAGTTTGCCGGTGTGGCCTTCCACGCGTGGCAACGCCGCGTGTGCGGCGTGACAGACGAGCCCGTGGACCCCACGCGCACTGGATCGGCGATGAACCAGTCCGTCGTGAGCGAGGAGGACGCCGAAGAGCGCATGCTACGCGAGGCCTACGAGGAGCGCAAAAAGGAGCACGGCGTGGACCCGCACAACTATTACGAGCTGCTGGGCATTGGCCATTTGGGCATGATTGCCACCGAAAAGCAGGTGCGCGTATTCTCCCTGTGTACATAGCCGCTTCAACAGTCACAATCTAACCGCGAAATGAAATGAAAAATGCCAGATTAAGCGCGCGTACCAGCAAACGGTCATCCGCGTGCACCCGGACAAGAAGGAAAACGCCGCCGCTTTGGAAGAGGCCAATGCGCATTTTCGCCGCGTGCAAAAGGCGTACGAAGTGTTGTCGGACCCTGTGCAAAAGCGCGGCTACGACTCGCAGTTTGAGTTTGACGACTGGATTCCCAAGGGCACTGAGACGATGGGGGCCGATCCCATGGCCTTTTTCAAGCTGTACGGCCCCGTGTTTGAGAGCAATGCGCGGTTTTCCAACAACAAGCCCGTGCCCATGCTGGGACACGTGGACGACGGCGAGGCCAAGGTCAAGGTGTTTTACAACTTTTGGCGCACCTTTTCGAGCTGGAGGGACTTTTCCGCCGACGACGAGCACACGCCCTCGGACATTGAAACGGCCGAGAGCCGCGACGAGCGCCGTTGGATGCAGCGCCAGAACGAAGTCGCGCGCGAGAAGCGCAAGCGCGCAGAGTACCAGCGCATCCAGACACTCGTCGAGCGCGCATTCACCAACGACCCGCGCATTGCGCGCTTCAAGGCCGAAGCCGAGCGCGTCAAGGAGGAGGCGCGCAAGGCCAAGGAGGACGCCAAGCGCGCTGCCGATGACGTCAAGCGCGCCGAGGACGCCGTGAAGCAAAAGGCCGAGGCCGAGGAGCGCGAACGCGCCGAGGCAGAAAAAAAGGACAAGCTCGCGGCCAAGAACCGCATCAAAAAGGCGCTCAAGCGCCTCCGCGACGCCGCGCAGGCCTGCGCCGACGCACACCCGGGCGCGTGGAGCCTCGTGGACCTCGAAGCCGCGCTGGAAAAGCTCAAAAACGTCGAGCCCAAGCAAGCCAAGGAGCTGGCGGACGCCGTGGAGGCCTCGGGCTCGCTCGACGCGCTCTTTGCCGCGGCCAACGACGGCGCCGGACTGGCCGGCAAGGCCGCGGCGGCGCCTCAGGCCGCGGCGGCGGCATCCACGGGCGCTGCGGAGAACAAGCCAGTGTCCAAGAAGGAAAAGACGTGGCCCGCCGACGCGCTTTCGGCGCTGGCCAAGGCGCTGGCCAAGCACCCCGGGGGCACGCGCAACCGGTGGGAGGTGATCTCCTCCTACCTGCTGACCACCGGGTTTGCCGCCACCGCCGACGAGTGCATTGCTGCCGCCAAGGTGCTCGCGAGCAACACCAAGCCAGTGCACAGCACCGTCGTCATCAGCGCTGCCGGAACGATTGTTTCCGACCCTGCGACGGCCGGTGCCGCCGACGCGGCCAGCGAGGCGCCGTGGTCGCCCGACGACATCAAGGCGCTCGAGGCGGCGCTCCTGCAGTACCCAGCCGCGGCGTTTGAGGACAAGAATGAGCGTTGGGCGCAAATCGCCGCCGCGGTGAAGACGCACAACAAGAAGCAGTGCGCGAGCAAGTTTCTCGAGTTGCGCGAGAAGGCGCTCAACAAAAAGCAGGAGGAGTGATTAAGTTGTGTGCGTGCACGCGTGTGTTCAATCGCTCGTTGGCTCGTCGGGAAGCATTTCCACGTGCGCGCCGCGCATGCCGCGCTGCTCCCATGGCTTGGGCGGCGCCTGCATGGAAGACTTGCTCGGCGCGTCCTCGCTCAGCTTGTCCGGGATTGTCTTGATGCCCGGCGGCGTGATGCCCTGCTGCTGCATGCGTACGACGTCGGCAAAGGGCGTCGGGTACGCGGGTTGGTCCGCTGCTGCTGCGGCGACGGGCGAAGAAGAAGAAGCCGCCGGCGGCGGCGCAGTCCTGGGCGGAGCCGGCGGCGGGGCCTTGCGCTGCGCAATCACAGAGTCAAGGTTGGTCACCATGTCCTCCAGTACGTTGCGCGCCCACTGCCGGCCGTCGGCAGATTCCAGGCTTTCGACGTACTGCGGACTCATCTCCAGCGACGTGGCGCCCTTCTCCTCAAAGCCCACGGCCTCGAGCACTTGCAAATGGCCTTCCAAAGGCTCGAGAGACTTTTTAAATCCGGCGTTGCTCCGCGCAATGCGGCGGTAGCGTGGAATGTGCGGCTCTTTGAGCACGTTGCGGATGAACATGATGAGCATGTTGCACGCGTGCACCATGTCCTCGTCGCCCTGGCACTGCGCGTTCATTTTCGCCAAGGCCTCGCGGCCGCGCGCAATGGCCTCGGACTCCCGCTTGGCGTCCTCGCGCTCCTTCTCTTCTTCGGGGTTGGCCTGAGCCGACGCCGTCGCCGACGGCGGCGGTGGCGACGTGGCTTTGGTGAGCGCCTCCACCGCCGACAGGTTGAGCGGGAGCGCGGACATGTCGCCCACGCCGTCGGTCATTTGCTGCAGCTGGCCGCCGCGGCCTTGCAGGTGCGTGGCGAGCAGCAGAGTCTTGATCGACGCGAGCTCGGCCTTGATGTCACCCGAGCCCTGCATGGCCATCATCACTTGCATCATGTCGGGCTGCTTGGCGCGGTCCTGCAGCTGCGTCACCACGTCCTTGAGCGAACCCACGAGGTCCTTAATGCTGGACGACTGCTCTTCCACCGCCTTGCGCAGCGCTTGCACGTCGCTGTTGGCCACGGAGCTGTTATACGTCGCGAGTTGTTGTTGCTGTTGCTGTTGCGGCGGCGGCGGCGGCGGCTGCTGCTGCTGCCAGGGCGAGAGTGCACTACCACCAGGCTGCTGCGCCTGCGTTGGAGGCGGCTGTTGCGAAAGCGGGGGCGCAAGCGGGTCGTTTGGGAGTGCAAGGGGCGGGGGCTGCATTGGGTCGAGCTGCGGTTCCACAAGCGTCTTGTAGACGTAGGCGAGCCCAGTGCTCGCCGATAGCAAAAGCGCCGCCGGCGCGAGCACGGACGACCACCACGGCGGCTCGGGCGCGGGCATTTGCTGGTAAATGACAGTCGGTGCCACGGGCGCTGCAGCCGCTGGCGAGCCCGCCGCCGCCCCGCTAGTCGGCGACGACGTTCTGCCGAGCTGCGCATCAGCGCGCTTAAACGCCTCCTTAATCTCGTCCAACGACAGGCCCTTTTGCAAAAGGAAATCAGACTTTTCCTGCGGCGATCGCGACACTACCGAGGGGTGCGTCAAAAAGCCCACCGAGTTGGCAATCTGGTCTTCGCGGAGCGCCATGCTTGGTTGTTGTCGGCGCTCGGCGCTCTTCTATAGGCGCCGCGTGCAGGCGCTTCAAGGGTGGAACGGAGCGGCTCCTGCCTTCGCATGCGCCAGGGGCCAAGTACCTGTTGGACCTCGCCGAAAGGGCTAACAGCGCGAGAACAAAAGAGCAACAACATTATCACCTCCGCTTCGGCTGCCTGGGCGCTGGCGGCGTCGCCTTGCGCTTCTTGCCAACGCCGGCCGCAGGCGCGCCGTCGCCCACCGGCGTCGTCTTGAGCACATGGGCGGCAACGTCAACCACGCCACGCGTGCTGCTCTGCGTGAGCTCCACGCCAGCACAGCCCTGCTCCACGGCGCGTGCGCACAAGTGTCAGTGCGCGCGCGCGCTCTCACACAGCCAAACGTGCCTCTTGCGCCGCGACGCTGTCCAACGCGCACCGCACGAGCGCCACCGACGCGCCCGCGGCCACCTCGACGCGCCTCGCCACTGTGCACGCCTCCAGCACCACCCCGGGCGCGCGCACCGCCACAGCGCCATCCACCGCGCACCTCACCAGCGAGGCCCCCGGAGCCGCCAGGGCGACCTCGTCAACCTGCAGCCACACGCCGTCGCAGCGTCCATGCACGGCCACCGAGCCTGCGCACCGCAGCACGCTGGCGCGTTTGGCGTCGAGCACCGGCCAGTCGCGCTGCATCGCCTCGGCGGCCAGCGGCCTGTCGTCCGAGGCGAGCACTCTAGCGCGCGCCAGCGCGAGCCGGCCGCAGCGCGTGGCCCATTGCGCCTCGCCCACCACGAGCACGCTCTCGGGCAGTGCGGTGTCGCTCAGCACGTGCGTGCCCGCGCCCAGGACCACAATGCATCCGCGCGTCGCTCGGCCCAGCACGTAGGCGAGGTCCAGCGGCTGCGCGTGCGCGGCGGCTTCTGGCGGCAACTCTACGTCCAGTCGGTACACGGGAGCCGGCACCGAGTACACGGGCGCGCTCAACTCGGCGCCACAGCCAAAGCTGCTGGCAAGGGTGCGGTTCCACACCTCGACGAGCTCGGCGTCCTCGCGCGCAATGGTGACCCGCACGCCCGCGTCGGCGCGCGTCTTCTCCGCGCCCACGCCGCGCTCCACGTCGCCGTCAGAGTACAGAACGTCCAGCGCGCCGTCGGCCGCGTCAACGTCGAGCACCGTTCCAGTGTACCACGCGTCGCCGTCCAGGTACCTGGCCTCCACGCGCGAACCAATCGTCGCCCACGGCACGCGCGTGCGCGCCGCGGCTCGGGGCGGAATCACAAACCAGTCCGCACACTCGGCCGTGGACTGCAGCGCGCGCGCCCACGCCCTGCACACCTGCGGCACGCCCTGCGTCCGGGCCCGGCCGCCGCCCAGGAAGCCGGCGACGCGCTGCATGGCTGCGGGGGGCAGCGCGCCCCAGCGCAGTTGAGCGGTGCGCTTGCGCTCCTCCTTGGCGTCCAGGAGCCTGGGGCGCTCGCGCGACATCTCGCCCGTGTCGGCGTTGATGTAGAACGGCTTCTTCTTGCTGCCGCCCTCGTGCTTGAGCGCCCACGCGAGGCCCAGCACGTACCGCACGCGGCTCTCCAGCTTGAGCGCGCGCTTCGAGGCCTTGTAGACGGCCATGGACGCCGCCGGGGGCAGCGCGCCAAAGGCCTCCTGCAGCGCGCCCTCGCCCTCAGTCTCAGTTTCCTGCTTGGCGCGCGCCAGCTCGTCCAGCCGCCACTCCTCCGCCGACAGCTCGGCCATGCGAGCCAGCGCGCGCGTCTCCTTGAGCCTGTCGACGACGGGCAGCACGCCGGTGCGGAACGCCACCGCCCACCGGTCCACGTCGCGCAGCTGCGTCTCGAGCTCGGCAAACTGCGCCCGGCTCAGCAATGGGTTGCCGTCTGCGTCCTCGGACACGGGCTTGTCATCCTCGGCGGCTCCGCCGACGCCGCCGACGCCGCCCACGCCGACGCCGCCGTCAGGCGCGTCGTCGGCATTGTCCTCGGCAGCCACTCGAGCAGCCGCCGACGTGTCGGCCTCGTCCTCCACGGCTGCCATGGCCGTCGCGGCGTCGCCGTCGCGCGGCAGCGTGCCGCCGGCAATGCCCAGAGCCTCGGCGACAAAGTTGCCGTCCTCCACCGAGAGGCGGTTGAGGTGGCGCTTCTGGTTGGACTTGAGGAAAATGTTCTCCTCCACCGTCCGCTCCGACACGAGACGGTAAATGTGCACGTCGCGCGTCTGCCCGATGCGGTGCGCGCGGTCTTGCGCCTGCGCGTCCATGGCCGGGTTCCAGTCAGAGTCGTAGAAGACGACCGTGTCGGCGCCCACCAGGTTGATGCCGAGGCCGCCGCTGCGCGTGGACAGGATGAAAACAAAGGTGCGCGCATCGCGGTTGAAGCGCTCCATCATCACCTGCCGGTCCTCCACCTTGGTGGCGCCGTCGAGGCGGAAGTACGTGTACGCGTGCAGGTTGAGGAAGCGCTCCAGGATGTCCAGCATGCGCGTCATCTGCGTGAAGATTAGCACGCGGTGGCCGCCCTGCTTGAGTCGCTGCAGCATCGACGCCAGCGCCTGCAGCTTGCCGCAGTCGTACTGCACGAGCATCTTGTCCGGAAAACTCACCGACTGGCGCACGGCCACCGGATGCAGCGCCTCCACGCGCCGCTTGTGCGCGGGCGGCAGCTGCGCAAACGCGCTCTGCGCCGCAGTGCTCGAAAGCGCATCGACGACGCTGTACGGAATGCGCCGCAGCCGCGTCACCGCCGACGGCGCCGCCGCGCCGGGCAAATACAAACCGAGGAAACGGTCAAGCACGGGCCGCAGAGCGTCCACGCGCTCCTCCAGCGACGGAGTCTCTAGAAACGTGAGCGCAGGCGCAGTGTCCAACGCCGCGACGGCGCGCCTCAGCTCGTGGCCGTACACGGGTGGCAGCTTGCGCTCGGCCACGGCGACGTGGTGCCGCATCGCCAACTGCCGCTCCGCCGCTCTTTCGGCGCCATGCGCGTCGGCGATTGCCTGCAGCCTTGGCACCAACTGCGCGGGCACGACCAGCTTGCCCCAGCGCGTCGTGGCCACCGGCGTGAGCAGCACTGGCGGCTCTGGCGTCACGGCGGGCAAGCGGCGCCGTGACGCGCCACCGGCCACACCGGCGCAGTCGCACACCACACACGCCTGGCAGCACGCGGGCGCCGTCCTCGCGTCCAGTTCGCGGTCGGCGATGCCCAGCGCGCGCTCGTCGTCAAAGGCGAGCGCGCCTGATGCCGGCCCCAGGCACAGCTCGGGCAGCGGCGCCACAGTGGCGGGGCGCGCAAACGTGGCAAACACAATGCGCGGCAGCTGCACGTCGACGGGCTCGCAGGCAAACGGAGTGGCGATGGGCCTGGGCTCGAACAGGTCGGGGTGATTGCAGACCATGCGCAGCTTCATGAGCACGGACATCATACCCATGTAGCCGCCTCCCGTGAGCGCCTCCCGCGTGGACGCGCGCGAGATAAAGTCCTCGTACAAGAAGCGCTGCCGGCGCGCCAGCGGCACGGTGACGACGTGCTCCACTTTGCAGGGCAGTTGCTTGGCCACGTCCACTTTGAGCCTCCGCAGGATGAAGGGCCGCATGACGGCGTGGAGGCGCTCCACGGCGGCGCGGTGCTCGTCGCCCTGCTCGACGATGGCGGTGAGCGGGTTGGCAAACCAGTGCTTGAACTCGGCCTGCGAGCGGAACACGTGCGGCATGAGAAAATGCATAAGCGACCACAGCTCCATCAGCGAGTTCTGCAGCGGGGTGCCCGTGAGCAAGAGCCTGCGCTTCGTGTTGAGAAGCATTAGGGTTTGCCAGCGCTGCGACTTTGCGTTCTTGAGCGCGTGCGCCTCGTCGAGGATGAGGTAGTACCAGCGCTTGCGGCGGAACACTGCGGCGTCCTGCACGGCGAGCTGGTACGAGGTGACGCACACGTGGAACGCGTTGGGCTTGGTCCACCCGGCGCGCTTCTCCAAGCGCTCCTGCGGCGAGCCAAAATACGTCAGCACGCGCAGCGCGGGGCACCACGTCTTGAGCTCGAGCTCCCAGTTGAGCAGAACCGACGTGGGCACGATGATGAGGTGCGGGCCCCACACCCCGCGCGCGCCCGCCAGATGAGCTAGGAGCGCAATCGTCTGAATGGTTTTGCCCAGGCCCATTTCATCAGCCAGAATGCCGTTGAGGCCGCGGTCGTGCATGGACACGAGCCAGTCCAGGCCGGCGCGCTGGTACTCGCGCAACGGCCGCGACGTGCTTAACAAGAAGGGCGTCGGCACAGTGCGCGCTTCGCTCGTCGCGCCGTCGTCCTTTACGCTAGCGCGCTCGTCGGCGGCGCTGCTCGATGGGCTGCTTGAGGACGGCGACGCCGGCGGCGCGTCGGCGTAGCGAGCGCGCAGCTCCTCGATGGAGATTTCATTGTCAGCCTTCAGCGCGTCCGCACCGCCTCCGTCGTCGCCCAACAACGCTTCGTCGCGCGCGAGGCTCTCCTCGTCGTCCGATTCGTCCATTGAGTCCACAAACGACTCGTCTTCCGCTTCCGACGATGACGGCGACAACGCCTTGCGCGGCGTTCTTCGCGGAGCGGCCTTGGCCTGCTCGCCGGCATTGTCCGACTTGTTGGCGTCGGCAGGCTCAGGCCGGTCGTCAGCATCGCCGCTGTCCTCGTCCGAAAGCGGTGGCGCGTGGGCGTAGCGAGCGCGCAGCTCATCCACGGACACTTCATTGTCGGCCATGAGCGCGTCCACGCCGCCGTCGTCGCCGCCCAAAGCCTCGTCGCGCGCAAGGCTCTCTTCGTCGTCCTCGGGCTCGGCGCCTTCGGGCAGCTCAAAGTCCTCATCGGCCGTGTCGTCGTCAGCCGTGGAGGCCGCCGTGGCCGCGTCGTCGCCAGCCGTCAAAATAGCGAGCGAGTCCACGCCTTCGCTCCACTCGGCCTCGGCGGCGTCGGGCGCCACCGTTGAGACGTCGGCGTACTTGCGCATGACGCGCGCCAGCGCCACGGTGAGTTCGCGCTCTTCCAGATCGGGGTCGGGCACTGCTGCCTTGGCGTCCGCCTTGGCCGCGCTGGAGTCGATTAAAGCCTTGGTGTACTTTTCCGTTTGCGACAGCAAGTGCTCCAAATTGCGCCCCATGGCTTTTTCTTGCTCGGCGTAGTACGACGCGTTGGCCTTGAAGAGCACAACGCGGTCCACCTTGTCCCAAAACGTCTTCTTCACCGCGCGTGCAATGTTGCCCGCCACCTTGCGCATCCGCGCCTGCTCCAGCATGCGAGCGCGTTTTCGCTCCGTCTCCTTGCGGTCGAGCACGCGCTCCGTGTCTCGCACAAGTTTGCGCGCGCTCTGCAGCTTCCACTTGCGCTCGACGCGGAAGTCGTTGGACATCCACTGCATCTCCTTGAGCGCGTAATCCCAGTGCGATCCGCCTTCGTCGCTCACCACGGGCTCCAGTGGCAAAGGCCGCAGTCGCTTGCCGCCAATCGCAACCAGCTGCGCCTCGACCGCGGCCTTCTGCTCTTGGAGCAGCTTGGATGCCCGCGGCGGCGGCGCATGCGGCTCTGGGGCCGCAGGAGCAGGCGCCTCATCCACCACGAGCGACGCTGCGCCAGCATCCAGCGCAGCCGCGAGGTCCTCAACAGCCTCTGCGGCATCGTCGCCGTCCATCGCGCTTGCTTTGGTGTTTGAAAGATGCGTAAAAACGCCGGAGGAGGCGTTTCGCACCAAGAACGCGTTTGCGTCGTGTGTGCGTCGTGCGTCACAGGCATCGTCGTGCAGCGCAAGGCGGCGCATGTACGCAGCGCTGAGCTCGCCGCTCTCGGATGGCAAAGCATGTGCGGAACAGGAGTCTTCCAACGCGTCGCCGCGCACGGCTTCAGAGTTCTCGCCAAGACCTTCGACCATAACGTTTAGCAGCTGCTCGCCGCGCGTCTGGGAACACGTCGCGCACGCTAAGCGCATCGTGCACAACGATTCAGCCGACTCGGAAAGCGAAGCCCCGGCAAAGCGAAGTCGTTTAGATTTGGACCGTGCTTCGTTGGCGCCGCCGCACACGACGTTCAAGGACAAGGCGCACCAACACCCGGTGTACTCGCTCGCCATGTCGCCTGACGGCTACACGCTCGTGTCTGGCTCGGTGGACAAGACTGTCAAGTTATGGGACGTGCGTCGTGAAACGTGCTTGGACACGTTGCGCGGCCACCACAGCGAGTATGTTTGCAAAGTGGCGTACGCGCCCGACGGTCGGAGCATTGTCACTGGTTCATTTGACCGCACCGCTTGCCAGTTCGCGCCCGCGCAATCGTCGCAACCCGTGTTTCGCTGGACGCAGCCCAACGCCGTTTATAGTTTTGCACACCATCCAAGCGACCAAAGCCTTGCGTTTGCCTCGGGCTCTACGTTTTCCACGCAAACCGGCAAGCGACTGGCCGACATGCCCAGCGTTCACGGCAAAATAGTTGCCTACGCGGTGGACGGCAAAGCGCTGGCACACGACAACCCCGCGCAGAATGAGCTGCGCGTCACCGAGGTTGGCAGCAACGCCGCACGCGAGTCTCGGCTTTTGGGCAAACACGCCGACATTTCGTGCATTGCGTGGGCGCCACAAGGCGATTTGCTCGCGACGTCGTCGCTGGACAACACGGTAAAGATTTGGACTTGGGACGACGACGCGCAGCCGCAAACCGACTCGCACGTGGCAACGCTCAACGCGCACGACGACAGCGTCTTGTGCGTGGCCTTTTCGCCCGACGGCGCCAAGCTGGCCACAGGAGGCAGGGACCAGCGCATCCACGTGTATTCGGTTGATGACGAGACTGTGAGGCTGCAGCACGTCGTTGTGGGCCACACTGCATCGGTGTCGTCCGTGGTATTTTCCCTCGACGGCTCGCGGCTGTTTAGCGCCGCGTTTGACCATGAGATCAAA
>Ga0302314_10020193_pt1 | contig 11029 bp, 22 predicted proteins | sample III_Palsa_N2_3_FD_200533 | JGI IMG/M metagenome (GOLD analysis project Ga0302314, IMG submission 200533) | Peat permafrost microbial communities from Stordalen Mire near Abisko, Sweden - III_Palsa_N2_3 | ecosystem: Environmental > Terrestrial > Soil > Palsa > Peat permafrost | place: Sweden... | reverse complement strand
CCAAAATCTCCGGGGGCCAGCTCTTCGGCATCGGGTGGGAGCCGTTGTGCCACGACTTCAGCTCTTGCGTGTGGCACTCCCACATGCACTCGGTTCGTTCGTCTTGAAAATTCTGTAGGGCGCTCGGGTGGTGCGCGCACCGCCAGAAGTACTGAAACTCAGTCACAGCGGGCACCCCATACCGAAGTGCTCGTAAAATCCTTTGATCCACGCCGTCTTCGCGGCGGTCTCGCACTCCTTCTGTCCCGTCGCCTCGTCGAACTTCATCGCGGCGCGCAGGAGCGCGTCGAACGCTTCGAACTGCGCTTTGGTCGGGAACGTCTTCACTGCGCTTTGGTCGGGGACGTCCCCACTGCGCGGGATCGGATACGGGATCGGATACTGGATCGTATTCGCGGGGTACGGATTCGTATTCGCGAGGTACGGATTCGCGTGGTACCACGGTGTCGGCACCGTAGGCGGCCACATGCCGCGGCCAATGTCACCCATGTTAGATACCGCGCACATCAGCTCGGCCTCTGGTCGCCCGTGTCGAAGAGGTCCCCGTCGGCGGCGACAGTTATCGCGCCCCCGGTGGCCGCGATGAGGGCCTCCGAGGCGGCGCGCACCGCCGGGATGAAGCCGGTCGACTTCATACCCTTGGGCCCGGAGATGACGACCGCGTAGGTGTCGCCGCCCTCAACCTGCATCGTGAGGGCGACGACGTCGCAGTCTGGGTCAGCGTCGACGAACTGCGCGTCTAGTAGGCGCCAGATGGTCCGGGTCTTCGTGATCGTGTCACTCATCGGCGCACCTGCCACCGCTCAAGGGTCCGCATTACCTGCGCCTGAGCATTCTGAATTTCGTCCACGTACCAGACGATGGCCCCGTCTACCCGTACCGGGAGCGGCGCCATCTTCCGCGCGAGCAACCTGCCCAGCTCGCCGTGTGAGCACTTGAAGAGAACGGTCAGGTTCTCTCGCGTGTACATCGCGGCGGCCCCGCCCAGCGGCAGGTTCACGTTTCTTGGCGCGGGTGTTGCCGGCGCTGGGGTCGGGGTCGGGTCGGTCATGTTCGTCCTTCGTCCAGGGAGTCCCGGGATTGGGTCCCCTCCACTCTAGTTTGGGCAATTTTTTAGATTTTGGCCCCAAGATGTTAAATGGTGATGGTGGTGATGGTAGGGTGAGGTGACGATGGTGGTGATACTTCCCCTACGTGCCGCTGGACCTAAACAAATCCGACCCCCGCTGCGACGATGCGGAGGTTACCGTTACAGTGGGATCCAATAGGGGTTTTGAGGTTCTACACGAGGCGGTCGGCCGCTCGGCCTGGACCACGCGCGTTATGTCACCAGCGGCACGCAGCCGAGGCCTTGGTTGGAGCGTGATACGGTCGTACCACACTAGATGTTGGTGTGCGGCATGAGATCGACACAACATATAGTGGCTTGGACTGATACTATCTACCATTAACTTCGTGTGGCAGTGCAGCACGTCGCGATGTGGAGTGCTCGGGTGGTCCCGACGGCACGACTCAGAGACCAGCGGCACGACTCAGAGACCAGCGGCACGACCCAGGAGCACCCACCAGGAGCGCGGAGCGGCACCAGGGGCGGCTAGCACCAACCAGCAGCCACCAGAGCACGGCAAGAGGCGTCAGGCCGCCTGAGACCATCACCACCATCACCACCACTTGGGGGAGGTGATAATGGTGATCCCCAGTATCATCGCGGGAGAAACTGTCAGATATATCTAGGACAGATAGATAGTGACAGATAGATAGAGAAGGACCTGAGCAATCACCATCTCCACCACCGGCCACCACCCGTCACCAGGGCCTGGACGCGGGCAGGCTGGCCGTGGTACAGTCAATCGGATACCAACACACTCAGGAGCAGGGTATGAGGACCGAGGAGCAGCGGCGGCGCTACAGAGCGAACCAGCTGGCGGCAGACAGAGCGCGGCGCGCAGAGTTCAAGGCGCAGCTGGCTGTGATCGAGTCAGCCAACACCACCGCGATGGTGAAGGCGCAGAGGGAGGAGCGGGCCCGCAACCTCGACCTGGTCGAGGATATATCCAAACTGTGACACACGTCACTATCTATTCGAGGCCAGATCGATTACTCTGGACTTGTACCCACCACCCACCGAGGCACGAAGAATGAGCGTCACGGCATCGATTATCTTCGCGGTAGTACTGTACGCAGCCTTCCGGGCCGCGACCCGCGGCAAGAAGCCCGACCAGATGGCGGGCCGGCTCGTGACGCGCGGGTACGCGCTAGACATGGGGGCCATGAAGGCGGAGGGCTCGCGCCAGCAGCGTGAGCGTGACACGTTCAACCAGGTGGTGTGGGACGCGCGGGAGCGCGCTGACAAGGTGCGCGCGGAGGAGCTAGCTGCTCGCATCAAAAAATCACAGGACCAGTTCGACCGGCAGACCGCGTACCTCCGGGCCGCGGGACGTATCTGAAACTTTGTAACTAGGAGACTGAGATGAACAGCAACCGACTCTTTGAGAATGGTCTAGCGGTCACGGCCCTCACGGCACTCGCCGCGTTCGGGGGGATTGGAGGGTGTGCGGTTATCACGCCGAACTACATTGCCCCGGAGATCGTTCACCAGTCACACGCCGTGCAGCACTTTGGCAGCGACCAAACCAACTACGGGAGCGAGGCGGTTGCGCTTGAGGCTCATTGGGATTTGCCGAAGCACCTGTTCCTGGATGTCTCGGAAGGGGTCGCGCTCGATAAGCGCATGAGCTACCCGGGGTACGTCAACTCCGGGGGCGCCACGATGTACGGGTACGGCGAGGTACTTGGACCGCGCGAGCAGTTCACCGCTAAGATCGGCTATCGGTTTCAGTTGAAGTAGGAGAGACCCATGAACGCACTACCTGGCGAGCACTACTGTCTCACGCACCAGGGCAACCACTCGCACTATGATGTGGTGAACTGCACAGTGTGCAAGCTGTCAGCGGAGAACGCGCAACTGAAGAACGTGATAGACAACCTGGAGAGGCGGGTAGACGCGCTAGAGAGCGACATCATCGAGACCGCCGAGTATTGGCAGATGGACAACCCGCTCTAAAAGAGCATCTTAAGGAGAATATTCAATGAAGTACGTAATATTGTTGCTTGCGATCGCCACCCCGGCGATGGCCGGCCGAGTTTGCCCACCGCCCGACTCCGGCTTGCCGTGCGTCGATGTCTCGACGACCACGGTGTCGGTGCCCGGAACACCGCCGCAAGCGCCGCCCCCGACTCCGCCGAGCGCGCCACCGAAGTAAAGGTGAGTGACACGTCTTACATTCGGAGCTGGGACGACTACATGGGCGCGATGGGCCAGAAGGCGCCCTACCAGCAGTACGCGGACCAGCTCCGAGTGCAGGACATGGTGCGCACGCACGAGCAACTGAACAAGCTGGGTGTCCCGTACCCGCATGAGGAGCCGAAATGACTATGGATCTAATTGATCTAATGGGCCAACAGCAGTGGGAGGGCCTACAGCAGTGGGACGGCCATCGCTGGTATATCGTGCCACGGCGCGCTGTGGCTGGAGACATCGGTGACTGGGCTGAGTGCCAGGCGTGGAAGTTTGCGCACGGTGATGTCTGGTCGCCAGCGCTCAAGCCGAAGCCGAAGCCGAAGCCGTACGCACCGTACGTGCACCCGTACGTGATCGCTGAGCTGGAGCGCCGGCTCAAGATGTACGAGCCGGTGAACCAGTACAATGGCTTGAGCATTGAGGAGTGGCGCACGGCCGCGCTGAAGGCTGAGAGCGAGGCGCGCTCGTTGAAAACCCTCTGCGCGACGTACAGTCACCTCGCAACCCGCCGCCGCAAGATCATCGAGGAGTTGCACGGGCAGGCCAACGAGCTGCGCGCGCAACTGGAGCGCGTCCGGCAGGCGCTCGGCGTCGGCCAGAATCTCCAGAATCTGGCTCCTTGACTTTCGAATAGCCGCCGACTATATTGCTGGAGCACCATGAAACAACAGGAGCCAGAAATGAGCAGCCAGAAGCATGTGAACGATATCCGCTCTACCAGCTACAACGCTGCTACCGCGAACCCCAACGGCTACACGGGCACCATCGAGGATGTCATCACGCAGATTCGCGCGGAGCCCGAGGAGGTGCGCGGGTACTGGCCCCTGAACGTGACCCGCGAGCGGCACGAGCTGCTAGGGTTCCTGGGGGCCCATAAGGTCGGCGCGTTCGGCCCGTGGCGCAACGCGTACATGGCGAAGGTCGAGGACGACACCGTCGAGTACGGCGTGCCCGAGCCAGGCTTCTACACTCTGGAATACGCGCGCAAGGCGTGGCCGCAGAGCTTCTCTGACAGCGGAGAGGTTAAGCCATGAGTGCGGTATTCAGTCCGTGTCGCAATTACCGCTATCGACTGGATCGGCCAGTCGCTGACGCTGGCATCGTGATCGCTTTCTTCGGCGTCAATCCTTCGACGGCCGCAGAGGACGAAGAGGATTCTACTACGCGCAAGTGGCGCGGGTTTTGCAAGGTGAATGGGGCTCGGCGCTATATTGCTGGCAACCCCTTCGCCTACATCTCTACCGATGTGCGTCGGCTTTCGGAAGTCACAGACCCGATTGGCCCTGACAATCTCCGGCACACCGCCGCGATCATTGAGGACGCCGACCTGCTTGTCCCGTGCTGGGGTAATCGGTCCAAACTGCCGCCGAAACTGCGCCCACACTTGCACTCGCTTGAGTTCGTTCTACGCGCCTCCGGAAAGCCGATGAAGATATTCGGCCTGACGAAATCCGGCGATCCGATGCACCCGTTGATGCTCGGATACGGCACACCGCTGGTTCAATGGCCATCGGCTCGCTCACAGTCTGATGCCGCGGAGAAGGCAAGCAATGAGTGCAAAGCTGTGTTCGCGTTCGTGGAACCCCCTCGATATAGCCCAGCTATATGTCCTCATGGCGTCAAATGGGGATTCGGTGAATGTTCACAGTGTGATGCCGAGAGGGGAAGCCGAGTCCCCAAAGGGGCGCCGATTTAATAGAGGGAAAATCATGATACCGATGATGCCTGTTTGGTTGTGTATCGCCATTAGCGCGATCTGCCTCGGCGTGGGCTGGCTCGCCGGGTATTTCCACCGTGGTTGAAATCGACAGCGGACTTCGATGCCCCAGAAGGAAGCCAAAGATGAGTGACTTACCGCAGGACTGGGACCCGGAAGCTGCGTTCAAGCGCGTCGCTGACCGTCGCGGGCTGACGGTAGAGGAGTTGCGCGCCGAGCTTGCGAAGCGTGCGAAGGAATATATGGAATCGAGTCCCAAAAAGGGAATTGAATAATGGACGACACGTTCCGCCTGCTGTTCATGGCATTCGTCGCGCTGTTGATTATTGCGCGTCCGCGATCAAGCCATTACCGGGAGACGCCTGTGCGCGACATCATTTTAAAAGACAGATCGAGTCCCAAAAAAGGCGACGTATGAAAGCGTCAACACCGATGAAGCAACACGTCCTGCCGTGCAGCTGCATCGTGACCGAGTACCCTGGTAACGTGAACACGATGATGTGCCAAGAGCACGCGCGCGAGCACTTCGCCAACGCCAGTACGCCGGTATCGAAGCGCAGGGACATTCGCGAGCTTATTCAGCCCAACAACCTTGACCTGATCGGAGGATGATCAATGTGCATGCGCATCGATGAGAGTGTGAAGTCTTCAAACAAGCGCGTCGTGTGGAAGGTCTTTGACCGACCGACGGGCGGCAGCGGCAAGATCGTGTCGCTGTACCGGGCGTCCAAGTACCCGAAGGGTAAGCTGATCGAGCGATCACGGGATCACGGCGCACCGTCTCACCGCGAGGACCGCGTCCTGCTCGGAGGTGAGGGTCTACACTTCTACAGCAGCAAAACCATCGCGGTGGATCAGGCGAAGTCCGGGTCTTACACCTACATCGCGAAGTTCGCGGTGGACCCGGCAGACTTCATGTTCGCCAGCGACGACGGAAGAGAGTTGATGTACGAGCGCGCGACGCGCGTCGGGAACTACATCAGGGTGCGAGGCAAGTAACGCTAGCTGGACGATGTACACGTCGCAGCTGGAAGTGGGCTGGTGAGTGGAGCGGGTGGCCGCGGTTGTGGAGTAGCTCTCCACCCCGGTCCGCTGTGAAGCTCGCTAGCCTGCGGATCTAAACCAACGGAGAGACAGATGACCCCATTCTTCAAGAACTTCCTCGCAGTCACGGGACTGATCGTCGCCGGATTCATCATCGGCACCGCACTATTCGGGTGTGCCACCGATCAATCGCACAAGCTCCCGCACCGGGATCCGTCCGCGAGCTGGGACCAAGCGAACCTGAAGCTGAACGACCACGGGTGCCCGAGCGCGATCTTCGTCGCGCCGAACGGTGACCTGGTCGAGTGTCAGCTGTTCGAGGATAAAGCCCCGCAGCCCGCCGTCGCCGAGGACGAGGTGAAAGTGTTCGCAACGATGGACGCGGCCGCCATCTACGTCGTAGGCAAGATCTACGCGCGCAACCACTACTACGAATACGGCGGCGTGATCGTGAAGTCACCTAAGGGTTACGCGATCAGCCTCCCGACAACGCAGCGCCACGGGACGGACGTCAGCTTCGAGGAGGACCCGGAGTCGTTCGAGTTCCCTGTCGTCGCCACCTACCACGTCCACCCGTGCCTCAAGAATGTGTTCCCGAGCGTCTTCAGCCCACAGGATCTCGCCGGCTCGCGTGTCACGCGCACGCCGGGCTACGTGCTCGACGAGTGCACCGGAGCTGTCCACTACTGGGCCCCGGGCGACGGCTACATGGACGTTGACGCGATGCTGAAGCTTGGCGTGAACCCGCTGGCGCTGGCGCAGGGCGTGCAGCTGTCCCCGGGCAGGATCGTCGGCACGATCACCGTCGACGGCGTGGTGATCAATTGAATCTCGGCGCTTCGGCAGAAGATTGGGCACACTTCGACTTCGTGCTGGGTCTCGGGGCGAACCTACTCCCGTGCGTTCCCGCCAGCCCGGATGTCAAGGTGCAGGAGGGGTCCCAACTTGTCGGCAAGGTCGGCAAGATCCCCTCGATGTTCAACGGGCGCGGTGAGGCGCACGGCCTAACAGGGTGGCAGAAGCGCGAGATCGCGCCGAGCGAGGTGCAGTACTGGTCGAGCGACAGGCGCCTGAACATGTGCGTCCGCACCGGTCCGATCTCGAACATCTACGCGTTCGACATCGACATCGACAACGTGGAAGCGATCAACACGCGGCACGAGATCGAGCACCAGATTGGCCATCTCCCGACGCGCGTGCGCCCGAACACGCACAAGATGCTGATGATGTTCCGGATGGAGGAGCCGTGCAAGAAACGAAAGATCAAGCTAGACAACCAGCCGCGCGGTCCCGCTATAGAGATGCTCGGGGATGGGCAGCAGTTTGTTGCGTGTGGTACGCACTCCTCTGGTGGGCGGTACCACTGGATGCACGGTCTGCCTTCATCCATACCGACGATAACTCTGGGTCAGCTGAACCAGATCTGGACACAGCTATCGAAAACGTATGCGACGACGCCTACGACGAGCGCGGCCCCAACTGCGCCGGCTCAGGCGCCGTCGACGGAGACGACGGAGCTGATGCGGGCGATATCGGAGGAGGACTGGCAGCACCTAATCCAGTGCCTGCGGTTCATGCTCGACAAGGTATCCGAGAACGACACCTGGAGCGAGGTCGGGTACGCGCTACTCTCGCTGATAGGTAGCCGGCCTGCTGAGAGCCTGTGGCTGGACTTCAGCGCGAAGGCTGTAGGGTTCGAGCCCGGCGCCGCGCAGCTCTGGTGGAACGCGCACCGGCTCCAGGAGCCGCGCACCGACTACCGGCACATCTTCAACATGGCGCGACAGCGGGGGATGCTACACGTCGCCGACGTCTCAGCCTTTGAGCCCGTGCCCGAGCCGCACGAGCATAGTGACCTGGTCGACGTGGTCCCGCCCGAGGTGGGCGAGGCGCGCCCGCTGATCCGCATAAGCGGCGCGGAGTTCCACAACATCGTGAAGCAGTTGGAGAAGATCATGAGCCCGCACGTTTACACGCAGGGCTCGCACCTGGTCCGCACGAGTGAGGCCCACGACGACGGCGCTATCCAGCGGAACGCCGACGCGGTGATGCTGATACCCGCGACCCAGGGCTGGTCACGGATCAGGTTCGGTGAGCTGTGCGACTTCGTGAGGTACGACGGGCGCCAGAAGGAGTGGGTGCCCACCGCCCCGAGCGTGGAGCACATCGGTGCCCTGATGGACCGCGGGAGCTGGACCACCTTCCGCCCCATCGACGCCATCGCCCGGGCGCCCTTCCTCCGCGACGACGGTAGCGTCTGCGACGCGCCGGGCTATGACCCAATGAGCCGGACACTGTACGTCCCGAGCATCGAGTTCCCGCCGATCCCTGAGAACCCCTCACGCGCTGAAGCTTTATCATCCCTCGCCCGACTCCGTGAGCCCTTCAACGAGTTCCCGTGGAAAGAGGAAGCCTCAGAGAGCGCGTTCGTGTCGCACATCTTGGCTGAGGCGGCGCGGCTCGCGATGGAGCGGTGCCCGATGTACTTCTACGACGCGCCGATGGCGGGGACCGGCAAGAGTACGTTGCAGGAGATGGCCGCGCGTATCGTGCACGGCACAGAGCCGGCGATGCGCCCGTGGGTGGCGGACGAGGACGAGATCCGGAAGTCTCTCTACGCGTGCCTGATGGCGGGGGACCGCTCCATCTGGTTCGACAACGTCCCGGACGGTATCAAGGTCCGCTCCTCCGTGCTCGAAGCGTTCCTCACGAGCGCCGTCTGGAAGGATCGGAAGCTAGGGGAGAGCGTGACCAGCGCGATACCGAACAAGACGGTCCTGGTGGCGTCAGGTAACAACATGACCCCGGTCTCGGCGCTGGCGCGGCGGAGCATAGTGGTCCGCCTCGACGCCAACACCGAGCACCTACGGGAGCGGGTCTTTAAGATCGTGAACCCGCGCCGCTACATCATGGAGCACCGGGCGCAGCTGCTCGTCGACGCGCTGACCATCATCCGAGCGTACATCTCACTGAAGGGGTTCCTGAAGATGCCGGTCGAGCTGCCGAGCTTCGAGCGGTGGTCGCACCTCGCCCGGAACCCACTCATATGGCTCGGGATGGCGGACCCGGTCGTCACGCAGCTGAACGAGACCGACGACGAGACCAGGAACGTCGGCCCGATATTCGAGAGGCTGGCGGCGAACTTCGGTGACCGGACCTTCACGGCCGGGGACATGGCGCGCGTCGTCGGGAGCCTGTCCGATGAGAAGAGCGAGCTGAGCGACGCGCTGATGCAGATGGGGTGCACGGAGCCGAACAACCCAATCAAGGTGGGTTACTGGCTCCGCGCCTCAAAGGATAAGATCGGGGGCGGCTACAAGCTGGTGCACGACGGGCACAACAAGTTTGGGGTCCGGTGGAAGCTGCAGAAGACCAACGGGGACCTGACCCGATGACGCACACTGCATCGGAAGTCTTCACCATGCAACTGGCGCGGGCGGCGGCCAAGCAGGCCAACAGATTCCTGGCCGCCCGCGGGCTACCTAAATCGGATCGCGATGACGTCATCGCGGCCGCTATGTTGTGGTGCTGGGAGAATCGCGACAAATACAGTTTGGTTACTACATTGGAGACATGGTTCATGAATGCGATACGCGACGCGTACAAGGATCTGCAGCGCGCCGCGCTGCCGATATCAAGCGAGTCGATTGAGAAGATGGGCGGAGGGGACGACACCTTCAACCGCGCGGCCGCGGAATCTTCCGCCCGGGCGCTGATTGACGCGCTCTCGAAGCCGCACCGGACGGTGGCGTCGCTCACTGCGCGCGGCTTCACGCGGGCTGAGATAATCGAGATGGGCGTCTCTAAGCGCACCTTCGACGAGGCGCACCAGCGCATCAGGCAGCTGCGCAGGCTCCTCCCCAACGTAGACGGCGCGCGCCTGATTACGAGGACGGTACCGCCAGTGTCGTCAGATGACGCTGACGACAGACTTTCGGAGATCGATATGGAGCTGGAGCAGCTAGACTTCGCGCCGCCCGCGGGCAAGGACTGCCCGCCCTGCTGGCGGTGCCAGTGGTACTACGGATTCATGCCGGCCGGCAAGCGCGACACGCGGATGGAGATCGAGGACCTGGAGGTGCGTGAGGCGGTGAAGAGCACCGAGGCGCGCAAGATTGAGATTGCACAACAAGTGAGGAGCGAAACATGAGCGTAGACGCGAAGATAATGACGGTGGTGAGCGCGATCAAGCAGTCACTGCAAACGTCTGGAGGGCCAGGGTCGAGCGTGAACAGCCACCCGAACCCGTTCTTCCTGAACGTGACCGGTGAGATAAACTTGAAGCACGCGGCGGAGCTGATCATCCAGCGCCTCGAAGAGTACGAGGCGGCGCTGGCGATCAAGATCGCGAAGCTGGCGCGCGAGGTCGACGCCAAGGCGAAGGAAGAGGCGGTGAAGCTGTGAGCGCCCGCGTACGGAGGTTTTTCTATGTACGCGCACCGCGCGGGCGCGTGCTGCACATCCAGTACGGCAAGAGCCACAGCTCGGGGCCGGTCGCGTGCGGCCGCAACTCCGAGAAGGGCTGGAGCTGGATGAACCGCGGCAGCACCCCGGTCTGCAAGCGCTGCCTGGAAGCGTGATATTGTCAAATAGAGCCGGGAGTTGCATCCCGGCTCGCTTTCTGGTGTAATGGCAGCACGTAAACCGAACCTGGAGATTGAGATGGAAATTCAAGCGATGATCGACCTGCTCGAAGACTACAAAAAGCAAGGTGCGCGGAGCGTCAGTATCTCTGACGGCGCGTGGCACTACGAGTTCAACCACCGGTTCATGTCTGTCCCCAACTTCAGCGCGCCCGTTGACGTGATCCTCCGGCCGGTGTCGAACGGCGACGGCCGCGAGATCAGTTTCTTCGAAACTCTCGAAGATCGTGCAAAACCCAGCTGGCGCGACGAGCTGCCCTCGATCCTCAGACCGCAAGCGGAGTAGCCATGAGAGTTATCTACGCCAGCAAGAAAGGCGGGAAG